>Ga0209239_1001310_pt1 | contig 14771 bp, 18 predicted proteins | sample GraSoi013_2_20cm_FD_185824 | JGI IMG/M metagenome (GOLD analysis project Ga0209239, IMG submission 185824) | Grasslands soil microbial communities from the Angelo Coastal Reserve, California, USA - Sample 10_02_2013_2_20cm (SPAdes) (version 2) | ecosystem: Environmental > Terrestrial > Soil >...
GCGACGCTCCAGGCCTACGGAGAGGTGGCGGTGGGCGTCGGGCTCGTTCTGGGACTCTTGACCGGCCTCGCCGGGCTCGTCGGGCTCTTCCTCAGCCTGAACTTCGGACTGGCGACCCAGTGGATGAGCTTCGGCCAACAAGGGTTCCACGTCATGCTCGTGACCTCGATGGTCATCTTTTTCTTCGCCCGAGCCGGACGGGCGTGGGGGCTGGACGGCTGGATCCTCTCCTCGCGCGGTGGCCGCGAGCGACACTGGCTTCGGCTCGTGCTCTGACCGGCGCGCCGCGCCGTCAGGGAACGTTCGCGATCGCGACACCCCACGGCAGCGTGCCGCACCGGACGCGCCCCACGACGGCGTTCGACTGCGTGTCGATCACCGCGACCTCGCCGGTCCGCCCGACCGTCGCCCAGAGGAACCTGCCGTCCGGCGTGAGCGCGGTCCACCACGTTCGCGGCCCCACCGGGATCACCGCGAGCATCTGCAACGACGCGGTGTCGAGCACGCGGAGGTCGCCGGACTGGCCGTGGGACACGTATGCGCGGGCGCCGTCGGGCGTGAGCGCCACATCGACCGGCCGACTCCCGCCGGTCTCTACCGACTTGGTGACGCTCCCCTGCGCCACGTCGATCACGGAGACGACGTGCGCCTGCTCGCTCGCGACGAAGAGCCGCCGCGAGTCCGCCGTGAAGCGCATGCCGCGCGGATTCTTGGGCACGGAGATCCGCTTGACGACCGTGTCGCTCGCCGTCTCGATCAGATGGACGTCGTCGGAGGTCTCGTTGGAGACGGCGACCCAGCGCCCGTCCGGCGATGTCACCGCCGTTTCCGGCTCCTTCCCGACACCGATCTTCTTCATGATCTTGAGCGAGTCGGCGTCCAGGACGGTGACCGACAGCTCGTTCTCGTTGACCACGTAGAGCACGGTCCCCGCCCGGTTGAGCGTCAGCCCCTCGGGATCGAGGCCCGCGGGCACCGTACTCAAGACCGCCAGCGACCTCGCGTCGATGACGCTGAGGGTGTCCGAGTTGCTGTTGGTCACGTAGACGCGCCTCCCGTCGGGGCTCACCGCCACGCCCCGCGGCCGCTTGCCGACCGGGATCGTCTTCAGCACGGTCCGGGTCGTCGCGTCGATCACGGTCACGTCGTCCGATTTCTCGTTCGTGACGAACACGCGAATCTCCGCGCCCGCCCGGGCGTGGCCCAGGACGAGCGCGGCGAGGAGGAGAGAGCCGGCGAGCCGTGAGGTCCGCATAGGAGTCCTTTCCAGTGTCAGTGACAGCTGAGATTCCCCCAGCCGGGCGCGTGAGTCAAGGGACTGACGCGGATCTACCCGGCGCTGGAGGTACGGTTGCGGCCAGCATGCTTCGCGCGGTAGAGCGCGGCGTCGGCCGCCTTGATCACATCGTCGGGCGCGGCGCGGCCGCTCCCGGGCTCGGCGACGCCGATCGAGACGGTGACGGCCACCCGCCTGCGGTGGCCGGCGGGCCGCACCGTCTTCGGCTTGGTCCGGGGCCGGTCGCGGCCGCGGAGCGTGAACGACGCGTGCTCGATGGAGTGCCTGAAGCGCTCGAGGTGTGGCAGCGCCTCCTCCGCCGTCGTGCTCGGGAAGAGCACCGCGAACTCCTCGCCGCCGTAGCGGAACGGGCGCCCGCCGCCGTCGATCCGGGTGAGCGTGGTCCCCACCATTCTGAGGAGCTGGTCGCCCACGGCGTGGCCGTGCTCGTCGTTGAATCGCTTGAAGTGATCGATGTCCACCATGGCGATCGCGTACTGGCCTCCGAGCCTCCCGAGCGCCTCGCCGAGCGCCCGGCGCCCCGGCAGCCCGGTCAGCTCGTCGTCGTAGGCCATGCGGTGCGACGTCTCGATGAGCGAGACGACGAGGATGAGCCCGGCGGTCGTCAGGTACACGGTCGAGGCGGGCGGCGCGGCGGCGTGTAGCGCCAGGAACGTGGCCACCACTGCCCAGGCGAGGCTCGACTGGGTGATCGTCTGGCGGGCCAGGCAGCCGGCGACGATGAGCCCGAGGGCCGTGACGAAGACGAGCGTCGCCGGCTGCGGCACAGGCGTCCACGCGCCGCCCTCGCCGACGAGGCGACGCTCGAGCGCTCGGGCGACGTCCGCCAGCTCGGGGCGGGCGACGAGTGCGACGACGAGCGGCTGGATCGCGAGCGCGGCGAGGAGCCACCCTGTCGGCGGGACCTGCCGCGAGCGCTCGGTCATCCACGCGATCGCCGCGAGGTCCAGCGGCAGCAGGACCGCCACGCACGTGAAGGCGACGCGGGCGGCGCTGCCTACGGGGGCGCCCGCGTCGGCGACGTAGACGAGCGCCCGATCGGCGCCGGCCAGGACGAGCAGCGCCAGGACGAGCTGGATCCTGTTGAAGCGCCAGCCAAGCAGCATCCCGGCGCCGAAGACCAGCCAGGGGGCGACCGGGACCAGCGCGGCGAGCGAATCCCGGAGCGGTCCCGACCGGAGCGCCACCACGGCGCCCAGCAGCAGCATGCCGCCGGGCAGGACGTGCGCGAGGAGCCGGTTCAGCTTACTGCGGCGGGTATCTGAACGGCGCCCAGCCGGTGGTCTGGATCGGCGCCGGCAGGTATGTCGCTGGCGCCGCCTTCGACGCGGAGCGCGTCGGGGTCGTCGTCCCCGCCACCGGCTTCCTGGCCACCGGCTTCTTCGCCACGGCCTTTCGCGAGGCCACCTTCTTCGTCGTCTTTTTCATGCGGCGCACTTTACAACAGCCGGCGAAAAGCGGTCAATAAGAGCTGATGCGAACACTGGTCGCGCTCGCCGCGACGCTCCGGATGCGGCGCGACCCCGCCTTTCGGGCCCCGGCCGTCGCCGGCAACCCACAGGCCGCGGCGATCGACGGGCGGGTCCAATCGCTGACGGGGTCGCCCCACCTCCCCCAGGAGGTCTCTGGTCTCGGCGCGCTGATCTTCGAGGACCTCAGCCAGGTGGAGCTCAACCTCCGACGTGGCTGACGGGGACCGGATCGCCGAGTTCAAGGAAGTCGCCGAGCTGATGCCGGACGATCCTGTCGTCCGCTTCGGCCTCGCGGGCGCCTATCTCGATGCAGGGCTGGCCGACGACGCCGTCGCCGAGTATCGGCAGGCGGTCCGGCTCAAGCCGGACTACACTGCGGCGTACCGCGGCCTCGGCCGCGCTCTCGAGAAGGCGGGCCGGCCCGAGGAGGCCCGGGCGGCTTACGCGCAGGGGCTCGAGGTGGCGGGGCGCACCGGCGACCTCCAGACGAAGAAGGAGATCGAAGTGTTCCTGAGGAGGCTCGGTCCGCGGGCGTAGGTCTTGGGTACACTCGCCCGCGAGGAGGACCGGCGAGCTCACGTGACCGCCGCCGCGCTCGAGCGCCTGCGCGCCCGCGCGTTCCGCCGCGTGCCGTCGCGCCGCGTGCGGAGCGAGCGCGCGGCGCTCGGCTTCGTGGAGGACGTCGGCTTCTGCTCGACGTTCTATCGCTTCCCGGAGGGCGTGGCGTGCCTCTGGGAGGCGGTGGTGGGGTCCGAGCGCCCGCGCTGGCCGCGGCGCTCGCACCACGACGCGTCCATCGGGCTCACGTGGGAGCTGAAGGACACACTCCCGTCGAAGAAACGCGTGTACTACGGAAAGCTTCTCAAGGGCCGGCCGCTGCTGGTGGCCCTCGAGCTCTTTCCCGCCTTCTACGCCCGAGCCCGCGGGCGGCAACGGGCGCGCGACTACCGCGGGGAGTACGCCGCGGGGCGGATGTCGCACACGGCACGCCGCCTGATGGACGCGCTGATCCGAGAGCACCCGCAGTACACGCGCGGGTTGCGGGCCAACACGTTCATGCTCGAGCCCTCGAAGACGCGCGAGTTCGAGCGGGCGATGGCCGAGCTCCAGCAGGGGCTCTGGGTGGTCAAGACCGAAGAGCGGTACGAGCCGACGTTCTCTTACCGCTGGGACCTGGTGGAGGCGTGGCTGCCGGAGGCGGTGGCGGAAGGGCGGCGGCTCGCCCGCGAGCGCGCGGTGGCGCAGCTGATCGAGCGCTACACGCGGGGCGCGATCTTCAGCAGCGAGCGATTGCTGGCGCGCCTCTTCGGACTCCGGGCCGAGGAGGTGACCCGCGCGGTGGACCGACTGGTCACGACCGGCGCGCTCCGCGCCGACTGCCGTGTAGAGGGGTGGCCGGGTCGCTGGCTGGTTCATGGTTAGGAGGGCGACGATGCCGACGACGGCGAGACTCCGAGACGCCGACGAATACTCGGCGGACTGGGCACGCGGTAGGCACGTCCTCCCAGAACGGAGGCTTCACCCTCGAAATCACGGGTCGGTACAATCCCTCGACCGTCCACAGTTGTCGCACACGATCTTGCAGTGGATCTCGTGCATCCGCTCGCCGCAGCGCTCGCAGTAGTGGACCCACTCGGCGAGATCGGGGCCGGAGGGCGCGGGCGGCGGGCTCGGTCGCGGCTCCATGCAACTGGTACACTACATCGCGTGAGCGAGGAGTGGCAAGATCTGGAGTTCCTCCGCCACGTCTTCGACGAGACGCGGGTGGTCCGGAAGCCGCTGACCGGGATCATTGCCGGTTACCACGTCCTCCCGTACATCTTGGTCGGGTCCGAGCACGAGCAGCCGAGCAGGTCGGTGGAGGTCCGCGGGCGCATCAAGGTGTCGCCGCGTCTCGTGATCGGAGCCGGCAGCGCCGGGCCGACGTACGGCGAGATCTTCCACGAGAGCGAGCTGATGGACCGGCGGCTCGTCGCCCGCGTGTTCAGCTTCCGCTACGCCCCGAAGGTCGCGCTCGAGAGCGAAGAGCTGCGGATCCGGCGCCACGACCGCGACTCGCACGGCCAACTGGAGCGGGTGCTGGAGGAGCTGGCGCAGCGTGAGGTGATCAACACCGGGGTGATCGTCTCCCCCGACGTGCGCTTCTACCCCGTCTCGGTCGACCGCTTCATCCGCGAGATCCTGGACGCCGAGTTTCGCGATTAGGCCGTCGAGGCTCCCTTCGACAGTCTCGTTTAAATTCTTGAGTCCAGAGATCGCTTGTGCTTCCATCGATGAGATTATGTGGAGCATTGCCCAAGGACGCGCGCGTCGGTTGGCAAGAACTGATGAACCTCGACAGGACCACATTCGCCACGGGGCTTGACGCGTTCTGCCTCCCCGCCGCCCCGTGGGGGCGGTGACGAGCCCCCGCTGGAGGGACGAGCCGCTCACCACGAAGGAGAGAGCATGGACGCTGGAGCGTGGGACTTCGAAGGCGGGAGTGGATGGTGGGTTCTGGCCGCGGCCGCCGTCCTCGCCCTGGCCGTGCCCGCGCTCGCCGCTGCCGAGCCGTATGGGGCCCTCTTCACCGGCGCGGCGTTCACCGAGAACAGCGACCTCCAGGAGAAGTTGGAGCTCGGCGCCCTGACTGCGGCGGACGGCACCATCAAGGGCCTCCATGTCAGCACCGCGGCCGTCTACGGCGGCAAGCTCGGCTACTTCTTCGAGCCGCGCGTGCTCGAAGGGAACTTCGGGCTCGAGCTCGAGGCGTACCACTTCAGCGCCGACGTCGACGCACAGACGGCGCGGTTCTCTGGCACAATCGGCGGCGCTCCGTTCAACGGCGATCTCCGCGTGGTGAGCTCTGACATCGAAGTCACGGCCGTCGCGCTCAACGCCCTCTACCGTTACCCGCTGGGGATGAACGAGGCCTTCCCGCGCGGCCGCTTCCAGCCCTACGTGGGCGCGGGGCTCGGCGCCTTCATCGGGAGGCTTTCGACCACGACCACGCCCCTCGACGTGAACAAGGACATCCACGACACCGCCACGCGGCTGGGAGGGCAGTTTCTCGGGGGCGTGCGCGTGTTTCTCACCCGCAACATCGGCGTCTTCGCCGAGTACAAGTTCGTGAAGACGCAGACGTTCGAGTTCAACTTCAAGGTCCCGGGGACGGTCTTTGGAGGCGTGCCGATCACGGAAACAGCCCGCGACCGGACCGAGTTGACCGGCCACCACCTCACGGGGGGAATCTCCTTCCACTGGTAGGAGCACGCGCGGGGTCGCGCCTAGACGACCTTCCGGGAGCGCAGGTCCGCGATCGCCGCCGCCTCATAGCCAAGCTCGCCGAGGATTTCGTCGGTGTGCTGGCCGAGGGTCGGCGCCGGCCGGCGCACGGCGCCGGGCGTCGTCGAGAGCTTGAACGGGACACCCAGCACGCGCGTCCGGCCGGCCTTGGCGTGGTCCACCTCGACCGCCATCTCGCGCGCCTCGATGTGCGGGTCGGCGAAGACCTGGTCGTAGCCGAGGATCGGACCCGCGGGAACGCCGACCGCCTCGAACTTCTCGAGCCACACCGAGGTCGGCGCCGTCAGGAACCGCGGCTGGAGCAGCGCCTCGAGCTCCTTCCGGTGCCGGACACGCAGCGCGGGCGTCGCGAAGCGCGGGTCGTCGGCGAGTTGCTTCACCTCGAGCACCGTGCAGATGTCCCGCCAGAACTGCTGTGAGCCGCCGCCGAGATTAATCCAGCCGTCGGCGGTGCGGAAGGCTTGGTACGGCGCGTTGGTGCGGTGGCCCTGGCCGAGGCGCCTGGGCACCTCGCCGGTCGCGAAATAGGCGGCGGCCTCGTAGACGGACCAGGCGATCGGCGTCTCGAGGAGCGAGGCGTCCACGGCCTGGCCTTCGCCCGTCCGATCGCGGTATGCGAGCGCCGCGAGGATCCCGATCAGCGTGAACATCCCGGTCCCGATGTCGGCGATCGGGATCGGCACGACCAGCGGCGGCCCGTCCTCCTCGCCGTTGATGGACATGAGGCCCGACATGCCCTGTGCGATCCGGTCGAACCCGCCGCGCGAGGCGTACGGGCCGGTCTGGCCGAAGCCGGAGATCGAGCCATAGATGACCCGCGGGTTGAACCGCCGCACGTCGTCGTAGCCGAGTCCGAGCCGCGCCGCCGTGCCCGGCCGCCAGTTCTCTAGCACGACGTCGGCGCGCGCGGCGAGGCGCTGGACGATCGCGAGGCCGTCGGGCGCCTTGAGGTCCACGGTGATCGAGCGCTTGTTGCGGTTCACGGTCATGAACGGCGCCGACTCGCCGTTGATGTGCGGGGCGCCCAGACGCGCGTGGTCGCCGCCGACGGGGTGCTCCACCTTGATGACGTCGGCGCCGAGATCGCCGAGCAGCATCGCGCAGTACGGGCCCGAGAGCTGGCTCGAGAGGTCGAGGACGACGAGGCCGTGGAGCGCTCCGGTCATCATCACAGACAGAGTGTACCGAGCGCCGCCTTGACACGTCAAAGGCGCGGATGCTATCGGTGATGGGCTCTATTTCCTCGGCAGGAGGCCTCGAATGACCACGAAGGCTCTCGGCGCCCTCATCACCGCGATGGGCGTGCTCGCCGGCGGTCTTTCCGCGCAGGCGCAGGGGCCGGTCCGCATCGGCGCCTCGCTCTCGCTCACCGGGACCTACGCAAAGCTCGGCAAGAACCAGCACGAGGGCTACAAGCTCTGCGAGAAGGACCTGAACGCCAAGGGCGGCCTGCTCGGACGCAAGGTCCAGCTCGTCGTGTACGATGACCAGTCCACTCCGGCGACCGCCGTCCGGCTCTACGAGAAGCTCATCACCGAGGACGGGGTCGACGGCGTGATGGGACCGTACTCGTCGCCGGTGACGGAGGCGTCCGTCAACGTGACCGAGAAGTACAAGAAGGTGATGGTGGCGCCGCTCGCCGCCACCACGTCCATCTTCAAGCGGCCCCCGGACAAAAAGCGGCACTACGTCTTCATGGTGATCTCGCCGGCCGAGGCGTATCTCGAGGGGCTGATCGACATGGCGGCCAAGCGGGGCTTCAAGACCGTGGCCGTCGTGAACGAGGACACGCTCTTCTCGAAGGCGGCGGCCGCCGGCGCCGCCGAGATCGCCAAGAAGAAGGGGATGCACGTCGTCTACGCCGAAGCCTACCCCAAGGGCAACACCGACTTCTCGGCGCTCCTCACCAAGGTCAAATCGCTCAACCCCGACGTCATCGCCGCCGCCACCTACTTCGACGACGCCGTGGCCCTCACCCGTCAGATGCGTGAGCTGGACGTGAATCCGAGGATGTACGGAGTGACGGTGGGCGGCGACCTGCCGGAGTTCTACGACACGCTGAAGACCAACGCCGAGTACGTCTACGGCGCCACGCAGTGGGAGCACGTTCTGCCCTATCCGGGCAACACCGAATTCTTCGAGGCGTACGCGAAGGAGTTCGGCCACGAGCCGTCGTATCACTCGGCGGCGGGGTACGCCGGCTGTCTCATCTATGCCGAGGCTGTCAAGCGCGCCGGATCGCTCGACGCCGACCGTGTGCGCGAGCAGTTGCTCAAGCTGGAGATGCGCACGGTCTTCGGCGACTACAAGGTGGACGGGGACGGATTCCAGGTGGCGCACAGGATGGTGACCCTCCAGTGGCAGGAGGGCAGGAAGCTCGTCGTCTGGCCGGACGAGGTGGTTCAGGCGAAGCCGCGCATCCCGACCCCGCCCTGGAACCAGCGCTAGCCATTCGTGTGAGACGCCCAGCGGGGCGGGCGCTCCCGGCGTCGTCGTGAACGTCCACATCACGCCGACGATGCTGGGGCAGGTGGTCATCTCCGGCATCCTGTCGGGCGCGCTCTACGCGATGGTGGCGCTCGGCCTGGCGTTGATCTTCGGCGTCATGCGCATCATCAACGTCGCTCACGGCCCCTTGCTGATGCTGGGGGCCTACACCACCTACTTCCTCTACAGCGCGCTCGGCATCAACCCGTACCTGACGGTGCCGGTCAGCATGCTGGTGCTGTTCGTCGTCGGTGTCCTGCTCGAGCGGACGCTCGTGTTCCGGGTGGTGGACGCGCCGGAGCTCTCCTCGCTGTTGCTCACCTTCGGCATCTCGATCGCCCTGGTCAACCTGGCCCAGCTCCTCTTCACCTCCGACCTGCGCGCGGTCGAGTACCTCACGGGCTCGTGGGTGGTGGGGCCGTTCGCGCTCTCGAAATCGCGCCTCGTCGCCTTCGTCTTTGCCGGAGCGCTGACCGGGCTGGCGTTCCTCTTCCTCGGGTGGACCAAGCTCGGCAAGGCCATCCGGGCCACGTCGCAGAGCCGTGAGGTGGCGATGGTCTGCGGGATCAACGTCCAGCGCATCCATCTCATCACCTTTGGCCTGGCGGCCGCCCTGGCCGCCGCCGGTGGCGCCCTCATCGCCGTGATCGTCGCCATCCAGCCCGAGATGGGACAGATCTGGACCTTCAAGTCCTTCCTCGTCATCGTCCTTGGTGGGGCCGGCAACTATCCCGGCGCGCTGCTGGGTGGGGTGCTGCTCGGGCTGATCGAGCAGGTGGCGTCCCTCTTCCTCACGACCCAGCTCTCGGAGGTCGTGGCCTACGTGCTGCTGGTGGTCATCCTCCTCGTGCGGCCGACCGGGCTCCTCGGAGGCCGGCAGACGTGACTCGCCGGCGCGCGGCCCTCGCGGCGCTGGCGGCCGTCGTGGCCGTCCTCGCCGCGTACCCCGCGTTCGCGAGCGGCTACGGCGTCCGCGCGACGCTGCAGGTCTTCATGTGGATCGTGCTGGCCAGCTCCTGGAACCTCATCTCGGGGCTCACCGGCTACGTCTCCTTCGGCCACGTGGCGTTCTTCGGCGCCGGCGCCTACGCGGGCGCCATCCTCGTCGCCAAGGCGGGCTGGCCCTGGCTCCCGGCGGCGCTCGCCGGTGGAGTCGCCGCCGTCCTCCTCGCGCTCGTCATCGGCTACCCGTGCCTGCGGCTCCGAGGGCCCTACTTCGCCATCGCCATGCTGGGGCTCAACGAAGTTCTGCGCGCCCTCGTGTCGTACTTCGAAGGCCTCACGGGCGGCGGCAACGGGCTGTCGCTGCCGACACTGGACGCGACCATCCCGATCTATTACGCCATGGGCGCCAGCGCGGCGATGGTGACGCTGGTCACGCACGCCATCATCACGTCGCGGTTCGGCCTGCGTCTGATGACGATCCGGGAGGACGAGGTCGCTGCCGAAGCGATGGGGATCGACACCGGACGGCACAAGCTCTACGCCTTCCTCCTCTCGGCGGCGGGGCCGGGCATCGCCGGCGCGCTCACCGCGCGCGACCAGGGGTACATCGAGCCGATCAGCGTCTTTCCGCTCGCGACGACGATCACGATGATCGTGATGGTGCTCTTCGGCGGCAAGGGCACCGTGTGGGGGCCGGTGCTGGGCGCCGTCGTGCTCTTCGTCGCCCAGGAGGTCGTCTGGACGCGCTATCCCTACGTCCACCCGCTCCTCTTCGGCGCGATCATCGTCGCCGTGGTGCTGCTGATGCCGCGCGGCGTGCTGGGCATTCTCCAGATCAGATACCGCCTGCCCCGGACCATCTGATGACCACGCCCGTGCTCGAGATCGAGCGCCTCCGCAAGCGCTTCGGCGGCGTCATCGCCGTGGACGACGTCTCGCTCCGGCTCGAGGCGGGCCGCATCTACGGCCTGATCGGCCCGAACGGCTCGGGCAAGACCACGCTTTTCAACTGCATCACGGGGGTGGAGCGCCGGGACGGGGGGCGCGTGCGCGTGAGCGGCGAGCGCGTCGACGGACTCAGGCCCTGGGAGATCGCGCAGAAGGGGGTCGGCCGGACGTTCCAGGTGATCCGCGTCTTCCCCGAGCTCTCGGCGCTGGAGAATCTCCTCGTCGTCACGCGGGGCCATCTGGGCGGAGCGCGCACGCGCGCGCTCGAGCTGCTCCGTTTCGTCAAGCTCGAAGGCCTCCGTGACGAGTACGCGGGCAACCTGTCCTACGGCCAGCAGAAGCTTCTGGAGTTCGTGCGCGTGCTGATGCGCGATCCAACGCTCATCCTCCTCGACGAGCCCGCCGCGGGCGTGAACCGGACGCTCCTGAACGACCTCCTCGACGCCGTCCGTCAGCTCCGTGACCGGGGCAAGACCATCCTGCTCGTGGAGCACGACATGAAGGTCGTCATGGGGCTCTGCGAGACCGTGTTCGTGTTGGATCACGGCGAGAAGATCGCCGAGGGGGCGCCGGGCATCATCCAGACCGACGAGCGCGTCATTGAAGCCTACTTCGGTCGCTGAGCCGGTCGCGAGGTGGACGGACGCATGAGGACGCCGCTCCTCGCCGCCTACGAGCTCGTCGGGGGGTACGGCACGATCGACATCCTCCACGGCGTCTCGCTGGACGTCGGGGTGGGAGAGATCGTCAGCGTGATCGGACCCAACGGCGCCGGGAAGTCCACCGCCTTCAAGACGATCGTCGGCTTCCTGCGTCCGCGGAGCGGTCGCGTCGTCTTCGACGGCGAGGAGATCACCGGGCTCCGACCCGACCTCGTCCTCCAGCGCGGCCTCGCCTACGTGCCGCAGGGCCGGCTCGTCTTCCCGCAGATGACCGCACTGGAGAACCTCGAGATGGGCGCGTACACGATCGGCGAGCCGGCGCGCGTGGCGAAGGCGCTCGAAAGCGCCTACGCGCTCTTCCCGATCCTCTTCGAGCGGCGGCGGCAGAAGGCGGGCACGCTGTCCGGCGGCGAGCAGCAGATGCTCGCGATCGGCCGGGCGCTCATGACGACCCCGCGGCTGATCCTGCTGGACGAGCCTTCGCTCGGGCTCTCGCCGAAGTTCGTCACGCTGATCTTCGACAAGCTCGTGGAGATGAAGCGCGCCGGATACACGCTGATGCTGGTCGAGCAGAACGCGGCACGCGCGCTGGCCGTCGCCGACCGCGCCTACGCGCTCGAGCTCGGGCGGAACCGTTTGGAGGGACCGGGGACGGCGCTGCTGGCGGACCCGGAGGTCAAGCGCCTGTACCTCGGGGCCTAGGGGGCCGCGCGAGGCCGGCGGCGGTCGCGAGGCACCAGGACCACGCCGACCGTCCTGAGGAGCTGGGCATCGTCGTAGTAGCTCCGCTCGGCGCGCCGCCGCTCGTCTCGGGCGGAGGCCGACGGCTCCGCGCGCGCGCCGCGCCGGCGGTCGAGGATCACCTCGACGTTGTCGTGGTCGGCCAGCCCCCTCTTGAGGAGCTCGTAGAGCTCGGTCCGCTCGGTCGACACGATATAGAGGTCCCGCGTGACCATCGTCACCCGGACAAGACTAGGCCGTCTGCGTCTCCTTGGCTAGAGGGTTTCACCGTGTCAGCCGCCGAGCGCCTCGAGATAGAGCTCCTCCGTGTAGCCGCGCACGAGCAGGTCGCCGACCAGGAGCACGGGCACTCTGAGAAATCCGTCCTCGTGCACGAGGTATCTGGTCACGTCCGCCTCGGTGAAGGGCGCGTCGAGGCGCGTGCGCGTGTCGCCCACCTTGACGAGCATGCGCCGCACGCCGGCGGCCAGCGCGAGCGTCGCCGCCCGGTCTATCGGCGCCTGCTCCACCAGGCGGTTCTCATACTCGACGCCACGCCGCGAGAGATCCTCTCTCGCCCTGGCGCAGGTCGGTCAGCCGTTCTTGTTGTAGAGGATCGTCATCGCGTCCTCATACGCACCTTTTCTACACCATTATGTGCAAGAACTTTCAGTCCCGACCCGGATTGTGGTGGGTGCAGGGGGGGCTCTGACCGCGGCGTTCCCACCGGCTGCCCGGTACCGGCGCACACCGTCAGCATGTTCCGCCCGTTGCGAGGCGAGAAGGCGAAGGGGCGCCCACGACCCCTCTCGCTCGGCGTGCGTGGCATAGGTCTTGCCTCGGATGTCGACAGCGAAGCCGATACGAAGGGGAGGCCGAATGAACACTTGGCGCAGCTGGGTTCCGTGTCTCGTGGTGGCCATCGTTCTGCTGGCGCAAGTACGCGCAGATGGTGCACACCTCAAGGAGAACCCCCGGAAGCACAGGATTGTCTATCACCTCGATGAGGCGGGCCTCGATAAGGCGAAGTTCGTTCTCGGAAACATCCGAAATCATGTCGTCGGCGTCGGCGGGTGGCAGCACATCGAGGCCCTCGAGCTCGTCGTGCACGGCCCCGCGTTGAAGTTATTCGTGCAGAGCTCGATCGATCCCGCGCTGAAACAGACGCTGGAAATGCTGCAGGAGCAGGGGATGACCTTCGGCGCCTGCGGGAACACGATGAAGAATTTCAGTATCACGACTGAGCAGCTGCCGCACGGTTCGCTGGTCCTGCCTCAGGGCGGGGTCGTACGACTCATGGAGCTCCAGGAGCACGGGTACATCTACCTCCGGCCCTGACGCTGGCGGCCACCCCCGAAACGCCGGAGGCGGGGTGGGTCATGTGATTGCAGTCATTGGAGGACGCACGATGCATGGATTCTCATTGACAACTCTGACAGCGGGGCTCGCCATCCTCCTCTTTTCAGCCGTCGTGGCGCACGCGCACCCGCACGGCAACGAGCCGATCATCATCGGGATCGCCCCACAGCAAGAGCCGGCGAAGATCCACGGGATGTGGCAACCCTTCCTGCGCTACCTCGAGCGCGAGGTGGGCCACGCGTTTGCCTTCGAAACGGCGCCGTCGATCGAGGAGTTTCAGAAGCGCGTCCTCGAGGGACGGTACGACATCTGGTGGGGGAACCCGCTCACGTACATCCAGGCGAGCAAGCGGCTCGGCTACGTGGCGATCGCGCGCGACACCACCCGGATCGCCGGCCTCCTCGTCACGCGCAAAGAGGACGGGGTGAAGTCGGCGAAGGACCTGCTCGGTAAGAAGATCGCCTACTCGGCTCCCGACGCGATCGGAGGGACGCTCCTGGTGCAGGACTATCTCGCCCGCGCTGGCGTGGCGCCGGATCAGGTCGAGACGAGTTACACGGGCTCGCACGACTCGACGTACCGTGCGGTCCTCGACGGCCATGCGATGGCCGGCGGCGGTGTCCCCAGGAGCTTCAACGCACTCGATCCGGCAGTGCGCGAGAAACTCGCCGTTCTCGCGAGGACCGAGGAGGTCGCTCCGCAGCCCTTTGCGGTTCACCCGCGGCTCTACCGGAGCATCGTCACGAAGATCCAACGGGCGCTTCTCAAGCTGAACTGGGCGCCGGAAGGACGAGACATTCTCGCGAGCATTCAGTACAAGGAGATCGTCGTTTCGAACGACTTCGACTACGACATCCATCGCGATGTCGCTCAGCGGCTGAAGATTCCCTTCTGAGCTGTCCAACGCGAGTCGGAGCGGGAGGGAGCATATGACGACTCGAGCCCTGGTGACGGGGAGAGCTCGACCGAGGCGTCCTCTGTGAGTAGCGACGCCCAGGACGGCAGGACGCGTCCGACGGCTGTGCCACTCGTCGAGCCGGGCGACCGCGCTCCGATCGGACTGCGCGTCAAGGGCCGCTATCGGATCGTCCGCGAGCTAGGGGCCGGCGCCTTCGGCAACGTGTGCCTCGCCGAGGACGAGACGACCGGCCACCGGGTCGCCATTCGGCTCCTGCCCCGCGGGCTAGCCGCCACACCCCATGCGGCAGAGGCGGTCCAGCGCCGGGGCCGGTCGGTCGTCGCGGCCTCGACGGGTCATCCGGGTTTGGTCCGCGTGCTGGAGTTCGGTGAAGCGGAGAACGGCCGGGCCTTCGTGGCCATGGAACTTGTCGAGGGGCGCCGCCTGAGCGAGACGCTGTCGGGGTGCAACACGCTCGACGTCGACGCCGCGCTGCGCCTCGTGCTCGACCTGGGCGCAGCCGTGGAGACGCTTCACAACATGGGGGCCGTCCACGGCGCGCTCCGGCCCCGCAACGTGATGGTGCTCGAGGACGGGCGCGTCAAGCTGATGGACGTGGAGCTGGCCGGCCTGCGCGACGCGCCGGCGATGGAGAGCATCCTCGCCGCGGAGTCGCCGGCGGAGTACCTCTCGCCCGA
>Ga0209239_1001311_pt1 | contig 14769 bp, 11 predicted proteins | sample GraSoi013_2_20cm_FD_185824 | JGI IMG/M metagenome (GOLD analysis project Ga0209239, IMG submission 185824) | Grasslands soil microbial communities from the Angelo Coastal Reserve, California, USA - Sample 10_02_2013_2_20cm (SPAdes) (version 2) | ecosystem: Environmental > Terrestrial > Soil >...
CCCGCCGGTTCTCTGGGATATCGAGTCGGATCCCTTGCTCGCCAGTACCAAGCTGATTGCGGAGGCGTGGGATGCCGCAGGACTTTATCAGGTGGGGAGCTTCATCGGCGACAGATGGCAGGAGTGGAACGGCCGGTTCCGCGACGACGTGCGGCGTTTCCTAAAAGGCGACAACGGCTCCGTGCCGGGCGTGGCCACACGGATGTTGGGCAGCCCGGACCTTTACGGTCACGAGGAGCGCGAGGCCGAACAAAGCATCAATTTCGTGACCTGCCACGACGGCTTCACCCTCAACGACCTCGTCTCGTACAACCACAAGCACAATGAGGTCAACGGCGAGAGCAACCGCGACGGCTCCGATGACAATTTAAGTTGGAACTGCGGCGTGGAGGGGCCGACCGACGATCCAACCGTCGAGGCGTTGCGCAACCGCCAAGTCAAGAACTTCTTCGCACTGGAGCTGTTATCGGCCGGCACGCCGATGCTGCTCATGGGCGACGAGGTGCGCCGAACCCAAAGAGGCAACAATAACGGTTACTGCCAGGACTCTGATATCAGCTGGTTCGACTGGAGTCTCCTGGAGCGGCATGCCGACATCCATCGATTCGTGAAAGCGCTCAACAGATTTCACCAACGCCGTGACGTCGTGGCGGAAATGACGGCGCTCAGCCTTAATCAACTCCTTCGCCGGGCGCGCATCGAGTGGCACGGAGTTGCACTCAAACGTCCGGACTGGAGCGACCAGTCGCACTGCCTGGCCTTCACTCTGCGGACTTTGCGCGCCCGCTTTCTGCTCCACGGGATGCTCAATGCCTATTGGGAACCGCTGACGTTCGAGTTACCGCCGGTGCGCACCGACCGTCAACAGAGGTGGCGACGCTGCATCGATACCGCGCTCGACTCACCCGATGACATCTGCCCCTGGGAGACCGCGCCTGTCGTAACGCAGGCGACGTATGTGGCGCAGCCACGGTCCGTGGTCCTTCTCGCGCTGGCGCTCGAAGGATCGCCGAGAAGCGTTCCAGAAGTGGAATGATATCAATGACGATCCATCCGCTCGCCGGTAAGCCTCCTCCGAAGGACCTGCTCATAGATGCCGACAATCTCCGGCGGGAATACTACACACGCAAGCCTGACTTCACGGACCGCGCGCAACGAGTCAGTTTCGGCACCAGCGGCCATCGCGGCTCTTCCCTGCGTGGCTCGTTCAATGAGTGGCACGTCCTAGCGATCACGCAGGCGATCTGCGATTACCGCAGCAGCCAGGGCATCAACGGCCCCCTGTACATCGGAAAAGACACGCACGCGCTGTCCGAGCCAGCGTTCACAACGGCCCTCGAGACGCTCGCCGCAAATGGCGTCGAGACCATGATCGATAGCAATGGCGGCTATACGCCTACGCCGGCGGTCTCCCACGCCATCCTCACCTTTAACCTCGGGCGAACGACAGGTCTCGCGGACGGCATCGTCATCACGCCCTCGCACAATCCGCCGGAAGATGGCGGCTTCAAATACAACCCGCCGAGCGGCGGACCCGCCGACACAGTCGTGACGAGCTGGATCGAGGACAGAGCCAACCACCTGATATCGAGTGATCTCAGAGCCGTGGTCCGAATGGCCTACAACGAGGCTCGTCGTGCAGCCACCACCCACGCGCACGACTATATCGGGACGTACGTGGCGGACCTAGGTTCCATTGTGGACATGAAGGTCATCGCGGGTGCGCAACTCAAGATCGGCGTCGATCCGCTGGGCGGAACAAGCCTAGCGTTCTGGAGACCGACCGCCGACCGGTTCGGGGTTGACGTGGAGGTCGTGAACGACGGGGTGGATCCGACGTTCCGCTTCATGTCGCTGGACTGGGACGGCCAGATCCGTATGGACTGTTCGTCCTCCTATGCCATGACAAAGCTGATCGGGCTCAAAGACCGCTTCGACATCGCTTTTGGCAACGACCCCGACGCCGACCGACACGGCATCGTGACGCGCAGCGCCGGCCTGATGAATCCGAACCATTACCTTGCGGCGGCGATTTTCTATCTCTTTACCCACCGTCCGGACTGGCGGCCCGAGGGAGCGGTCGGCAAGACCATCGTGAGCAGCAGCATCATCGACCGCGTGGCTGCCAAGCTCGGTTGCACGCTGGTCGAGGTACCGGTCGGATTCAAGTGGTTCGTGCCGGGCCTGCTCGATGGGTCGCTTCGCTTCGGTGGCGAAGAGAGTGCCGGCGCGTCGTTTCTCCGGCGTAACGGCAAAGTCTGGACCACGGATAAAGACGGGATCATCATGGGTCTGCTGGCCGCGGAACTCATGGCGCGCACCGGCAGCGATCCGTCCGAGCTCTACGCCGAGCTGACTCGTGAGCTGGGGGCACCGGTTTACGCGCGTGTCGACGCGCCCGCCACCGCGGAAGAAAAAACCGCTCTTCTCCACCTTTCGCCGGGAGACGTCAGCGCCTCCGAGCTTGCCGGTCATCCAATCGAGGCTGTGCTGACGACGGCGCCAGGGAATGGCGCGCCTATCGGCGGCCTGAAGGTGGTCACCGCTCAAGGCTGGTTCGCGGTACGTCCGTCCGGCACGGAAGACGTCTACAAGCTCTACGCGGAGAGCTTTCGTGGGAGCGACCACTTGCGACGCATCCAGGAGGAAGCGCAAGCGATCACCAGCACGGCCTTGGCGGGAAGCATCGAATGAGGACTGCGTCCTCGGTCACACCCGCCGGTGTTTCTCTCTCAGGATCACGATCCGGGAGCAAGATCGATGAGCACAACCGACCTCACTGCACACTCGGTATCAAGTGTTACCAAATCAACGAACGATACGATGGACCAGTTGTGCGTCAACACCATCCGCACGCTGGCGATGGATGCCGTACAAGCAGCTAACTCCGGTCACCCGGGAACACCGATGGCGCTCGCGCCGGTGGTCTATTGTCTGTGGCAACGCGTCCTGGGCTTCGACCCCAGCCATCCGATCTGGCCCAACCGCGACCGCTTCGTATTGTCGATCGGTCACGCATCGATGTTGCTTTACGCGATGTTGCACTTGAGCGGGGTGCGGGCGGTCAACCCCAAGTACGAAACGCTTGGACGATTGTCGGTGACGCTGGAAGATATCAAGAGCTTCCGACAGCTTGACAGCAAATGCCCCGGCCATCCGGAATACCGTTGGACGTCGGGCGTCGAAACGACGACGGGCCCGCTGGGGCAGGGGCTGGCCACGAGCGTCGGCATGTCCATCGCCGAGCGCTGGCTGGCCAGCTACTTCAATCGTCCGGGGTTCGATCTGTTCGACTATGACATATACGCTCTGTGCGGCGATGGCTGCATGATGGAAGGGATCTCCGGCGAGGCCGCCTCGCTGGCGGGACACCTCAAGCTCAACAATCTCTGTTGGATCTACGACAACAACCACATAACCATCGAGGGCAACACGGCGCTGGCGTACAGCGATGATGTGGCCACGCGCTTCATCGGGCTCGGCTGGAACGTCACCCGCGTCGGCGACGCCAACGACCTGGAGATGCTCGAGCGCGCGTTCAGCACATTCAAGAGCACGAGCGATCGACCGACCTTGATCATCGTCGACAGCCACATCGCCTACGGCGCGCCGACCAAGCAGGATACGAGCGCGGCGCACGGCGAACCGCTGGGCGAGGAAGAGATCAGGCTGGCGAAGCGTCACTACGGCTGGCCGCCGGACGCTAAGTTCCTCGTCCCGGATGGGGTACGCGAGCATTTCCAGGAGGGCATCGCGGCGCGCGGCTTGGAGCTGCATCGAGCCTGGTGGGCTCAGTTTGAGGAGTATCGACGCGAGTACCCGGAGCTTGCGGACCAGGGATATCGCATGCTGCGCCGTGAGCTGCCGGATGGCTGGGACAGGGGGTGGCCGACGTTTTCCGCCGACAACAAAGGAGTGGCCACTCGAGACGCCTCGGGCCAGGCACTGAACGTCCTCGCCAGGCATGTACCGTGGCTGCTCGGCGGTTCGGCCGATCTCGGGCCTTCATGCAAGACGCGGCTGACTTTTGAAGGCACCGGAGATTTCAGCGCGCAGAGCCCGGCCGGGCGGAACCTCCACTTCGGTATTCGCGAGCACGCCATGGGCGCGGTCCTCAATGGTCTGTCACTGTCGAAGATTCGACCGTTTGGATCGGGGTTCCTGATCTTTAGCGACTACGGCCGCGCGGCAATCCGTTTGAGCGCGTTGATGGAAATCCCGGTGATCCACATCTTTACCCACGATTCGATTGGAGTCGGGGAAGATGGGCCAACACACCAGCCGGTAGAGCATCTGGCGTCTCTGCGCGCCATCCCTGGACTTATCACCCTGCGACCGGCCGATGCCAATGAAGCGGTTGAGGCCTGGCGAGTTATTGCGGAGTTCCGCCACGAACCGGTCGCATTGATTCTGACCCGGCAGGCGGTGCCGACGCTGGACCGAACGAAATATGCGGCGGCGGAAGGCCTGCGGCGCGGAGCCTATATTCTCGCCGATGCAGACGACAGGCGGCCTCAAGTGTTGCTGCTGGCGACCGGCAGTGAAGTCGCGCTCTGCGTAGAGGCGTACGAGAGACTCAAGGCACAAGGAATCAAGGCTCGCGTGGTGAGCATGCCGTCATGGGAGATGTTCGAGCACTACTGCCGCGATCACCCCGATTATCGCGAGCAGGTGCTGCCGGAGTCGGTCACCGCGCGCGTCTCGGTGGAAAAAGGGTCCACTCTTGGCTGGACGCGGTATGTCGGCAGGCGCGGTCACAGCATCGGCATGGAGACGTTCGGCGCCTCAGCGCCGCTCAAGGAATTGCAGAAGAGGTTTGGCTTCACCCCCGAGAACATCATCGAGTCAGCGAAGCACCAGATCGCGGGAGCGAGGTGAACGATGCGCATCGCGATAGTTTCAGATCATGCCGGATTTGTGCTGAAGGAAGCGGTCAAGGTTTTCTTGACCGCGGAGCATCGCGACATCCTTGATCTGGGAACGCACGGTACCGATCCGGTGGATTATTCCGACTATGCGGAGGCCATCGGTCGAGCCTTGCGCGAGAACCGGGCCGAGCGCGGCATCCTGCTCTGCGGGAGCGGCGTTGGCGCCTCGATGGCCGCAAACAGGATTCCAGGGATTCGCGCCGGACTGTGTCACGACACCTATTCGGCACACCAGGGCGTTGAGCACGACGACGCACCCCGAAGCCGCTGCACGCCGATCGCACTTCGCCGCTCGACCCACCGGCGTCGCCGCGCTGCCCGAACTGACGTTCTTGCCGACCTCCTACTGATCGTCTATGTAACGTTCTGAACCAGCTCAGAGCGTTACACATGAGCGACGACGCCCCTCGCAGAGGGGCCTCTTTCTCATCGGCTTTTTCAATCATTTTGAGCTTGGCCCGCGAGCGAATTGCCGAGCTTGGCTGTCCTCCCGTAGGCGAGAACCCGAAGGCGTTTGTCGACCGCGGAGGCTTATCTCGCCTGGAAACCGAGGCTGCCGAGGCAGCGATCAGGAGCGTTCGCCAGGCAGCCTATCCGCTCATCTTTAAGCTGTTTGGCTCCGAAATGCCTCGCGGCAAACAGCGCAAACTTGTTTTGACTCGCCTCGGTCAAGACCTGGCTCGCATTGAAAAGACGCTGGGATATAGACTGCGACCCACGCGGGACGATGCGCGCGAGCAGACGAGCGAGCGTGTGCCTCATTATCGAGAGCGGAAGGCGGCGGCCAAACGTCGAAGGAAGGGACGGGCCCGTTCTTGAGTCTCTCCGACCCTCCCTACTGCCACGCTCCGAAAACGCATACTCTCTCACCCCGCGGAGCATCATGTCGGGGGGCTTGGCCCATGTGTGGCCGGAAATCATTTCTTGACTCCGATGTCATCTGGCCGGCCTAGCCTGACATGAGCTGATTTCGCAGGACAAGGATCAGCGCGGCCGCAAGCGAAGTCCGTCCTTCGCGCAGGGGCAAAGCGAAATTCAAGCGGCCCTCGAGCCAGCGGCCGATCAGCCGCGGGATTCATTAACGCGGTCCGGGCCTTTGCGCCCAGCCGCTTGATCGGAAACCGAATGCATTCCACGAACAATAATTAGGCGAACCTGATCCCATGAAACCCTCCATTCATTGGCTCTTCGTTTTCATTCCGATCACCTTGATTCTCGATCACGTCGGCAAGGCGCCGCCTCCGGTGGTATTCTTTTCCGCGGCGTTGGCCATCGTACCGGTCGCGTCACTGATTGTGCGCTCAACCGAACAGCTCGCCGCGCGGACCGGCGACGCCGTGGGCGGTTTGCTCAACGCCACCTTCGGCAATGCGCCGGAGCTGATCATCGCGCTGGTTGCTCTCAAGGCCGGTTATGCGGATATGGTGCGCGCTTCGATCATTGGCGCCATCCTCGCGAACCTGCTCCTGGCCTTGGGTATGGCGTTTTTTCTCGGCGGGCTTCGCCACCTGGACCAGAAATACAATCCGGCTGCCGCACGCCTATACAGCTCGATGATGCTATTGGCCGCGGCCAGTCTCGCCGTGCCGAGCGCGTTCAGCCGCTACTTCGCACCGAAAGGTACGATACGGCAAGAAGAGCTGCTCAATCTCGGAATCGCCGGCGTGTTGCTGCTGACGTACGGACTTTACTTGTTATTTTCCCTCAAGACGCATCGCGGCGCGTTCGCAAGCGTCGGGGGAGATGAGGACGAGTCGCACGACGATGGCAAACGCTGGAGCATGCCGCTCGCCATCTTCGCCCTCGCCGGCGCATCGGTCCTGGCGGCTTGGATGAGCGAAATTCTGGTGGGCGTTGCCGAAGGCACGGGCAAAGCGCTCGGCATGTCGCAAATTTTCATCGGCATCGTGTTCCTTGCGATCATCGGCGGCGCCGCGGAGAGCGGATCTGCGGTCGCGTTGGCGCGGAAGGACAAAATGGATTTGTCCGTGGGCATCGCACTTGGAAGCTCCATTCAGATTGCGTTGTTCGTTGCACCGGTGCTCGTGTTCGCGAGTTACCTGATTGGGCCGCAGCCGCTGGAACTTTCATTCGGCCGCGCGGAAGTCGGCTCGCTCTTCATCGGTGTATTCATCGGCACGATCGTTTGCGGGGACGGCCATTCCAATTGGTTTAAGGGGGTCCAGCTCGTGACGGTCTACATCATCATCGCGACGATGTTCTATTTCCTGCCGGAACTGCATCAGTGAGCTGAGGTGTCGGCGCTGCCATCAGGCTCGAACCGCATGCACTCGCGGCCACGCTCTTGCCGCCTCGTCAGTACGTTTCCCGAACGAAATTTCTCCCCTTCAGCGTCGATTGATCGTCATACCTGCCTTTGCCCGATCGCTTGGGCAGCTTGACCTTGGTGTGCGGGACTCTCTTGTACGGAATCGACCTCAGGAGGTGCGAGATGCAATTGAGGCGTCCGCGCCGTTTTTCGTCGGACCGCACGATATGCCACGGCGCGTGCTTGCTGTCAGTCTTCTCCAACATCATGTCGCGTGCCCGGGAGAAATCGTACCAACGGCGGTACGATTCGAGGTCCATTGGACTCAACTTCCACTGCCGGATCGGATCGTCGATTCGCGCGGTAAACCGTCTCTCCTGCTCGTCCTTTCCGACCTCCAGCCAGATTTTGATCAACAAGATGCCGGCGTCGGTGATGTATTTCTCGATCTGCGGGCAGAGCTCCAGGAAACGTCGATGGTCCTGTTCGGTGCAAAAACCCATCACGTATTCGACGCCGGCGCGGTTGTACCAGCTGCGGTCAAAGATCACGATCTCGCCCGCTGCTGGAAATTGTTGAACGTAACGCTGCATGAACATCTGCGTTTTTTCCCGATCCGACGGCGCCGGAAGCGCCACCACTCGAAGCACGCGTGGGCTCACGCGTTCGGTGATGGCCTTGATGGTTCCCCCCTTGCCGGCGGCGTCGCGTCCTTCGAACACGACGATGATTCGAGCTCCAGTGGCCTTAACCCAATCCTGCAGATGACAAAGCTCGACCTGAAGCTTGCGCAGCTCCTTCTCGTAAGCTTTGCGTTTCATTTTGGCGGTGTCGCCCGCTCGGTTCGGTGCCATCAGTTCACCATTTGCTCGGAGTCGCGGAGTTGGAGCAATACCATTTCTTCTTAGTCGATGATGTGGTAGCCGCCGTCGATGTAAAGCGTTTCGCCGGTGATGAGGCGGGCTGCGTCGTGCGCCAGGAAAGCAGTGGCGACGCCAACGTCCTCGATACTGACGAGGCTGCGCGCGGGCGCCTTCGCTTTGGCCTTGTCGAGCAACGCGTCAAACTCAGGTATGCCCGAAGCGGCCCGGGTCGCGAGCGGTCCGGGAGAGATGGCATGCACACGGATGCCCTTCGGACCGAGCTCGGCGGCGATATAGCGGACCGCGCTCTCGAGCGCTGCCTTGGCGACGCCCATGATGTTGTAGTTCTTAACGACCATCTGGCTGCCGTAATAAGTCATCGTGAAGAGCGTCCCGCCTTTGCGCATCAGCGGCTCTGCCAGATGCGCCATGCGAATGAAGGTCCAGCACGACACATCCATGGTGGTGAGAAAACCCTCGCGCGACACATCGACGACGCGCCCCTGCAGCGCGTCTTTCGGCGAGAAAGCAATGGAGTGCACGACAAAGTCGAGTTTGCCCCAATCCTTGGCGATGCGTTCGAAAACTGCCTCCATCTGGCCGGGTTCGCGAACGTCGAGCGGCATCATGATCGGGGCTTCGAGCTCGCGGGCGAGCGGTTCGACGTATTTCTTTGCCTTGTCGTTGAGATAGGTCACCGCGAGCTCAGCTCCGAATGCCCGGAACGCCTTGGCGCAGCCCCAAGCGATTGAATTTTCATTGGCGATGCCGACGATGAGGCCTTTCTTGCCTTCGAGCAGCTTGGCTTTTACGACAGGGATCATGGAGGGCTTCCTCTTGCTATCGGACTTCGAGGCAGTCCACCCCGCCGTCTTCGAGGCCAATCTCGCCAGCTACCAGCGGAACCCGCGAGCACCCTTGATCACGGAAGCCGCTACGCTCGCAGTCTAGTCGGTGCTGAATGACCCGGCCGACACATAATCTCGTTCTTGCGGCGGCAAGGTCCTCACCGCCAGCTCCAGGCGCCGCGTTCCAGCCCGATCCAGCGCACCCTTGCGGATCAGTTTCGCCACTCCCGCGACGATCATTGATTCACGGAAATCTTCCTGTCAGCTTGTTGCGTCCATTCGGGCAGTGGCTTCGATTTCAAGTGCTTGCGAGCGGCCGTCCGTTGGACGGTGACCGCGTGATCGTTTGCATGACCTTTTGATAGTCGTCGGAGAGTCGCTGCCAATCTTCCGCGGCCATTTGCATCCGCTGTGCAACGCATTCCTGATAAGCTCCCAGGGCTTCCGGAGCGGATTGGGTCCTTGCGAGCTTGGCGGCCAGCTCCGACCAGAGGTCAACTTCCGACTTGACGCGGGCAAGCCAAGCACGGCTCGCTTGCTCACACGCCTCAAGCAGCTCCTTTTGCATACCCAGCATAGCCTCTGTTTGCTCTTTCCCCAATTTGGGAAAAGGCGTCGAAGAGTCTGTCGGCTTAGCGGTCATGACATACCTCCCAATATGATTACTTATGTTGAACCTTCCCCCGACAGGTCATCTATTATATCATCTTAGTTGCACCAGCGAGACATTGTGATCCACTGCGACGCAGACGTCCTATCTTGCGATGCGGAGGAGGATGGGACATGGCGAACAAGCCCGACGAGCTGCTGCCCAGCGCAAGCGATATCATGAAGAAGCTCGCGCTCGCGGAGGCTGAAGAAGTATCCAAGCAGGCGCGGCAGTTCGCCGAGGCGGAGGCCGAGAAGCAGGCGCTGCTCGACCGGTTCAAGAAGCCATCGGGCCTTTCCGACGAAGAGGCCATTCAGCGCGCCGTCAAGATCATCGAGCGCGCGGTGAGCAACGGGAAGACCGAGGTCCAGGTCCATCGCTTCCCCAATCAGCTGTGCACGGATAAGGGGCGCGCCATCAATCAGCAGGAGCCGGGCTGGGAAAACACGCTCACCGGCGTGCCAAAGGAGATCTATCAACTTTGGGCGAAGTACTTCCGTCCGCGCGGATACAAGCTCAAGGTCGAAATCATAAACTTTCCCGGCGGGATGCCGGGAGACATCGCAATGACATTGAAGTGGGGTTAAACCACTTCGGACACCGCCCCGAGGCGGTATGGCGGTAGCGGGACGAACCGCCCGGAACTTGACAAGAATCAAAACGGGCCCGTCGCGCATGTGGTCACTGGCTTCAGGAAGACGCGTGAGAGCGCGCCATTCATGGGTGCGCCCGGGAACGAGACCGTCGGGCCTGACGCAAGCGCCTGATGACGCCGTCGAGCACGTCGCGACCGGCGTTTTGTCCTTTGCGTGTCGAGCTGACGAGGAAGCAGGAGCATGACCATGCTACCGGACCAGAAGCAACCGGCTTCGATCGGCGCATTTACAGCCCCGCTCGGCATATTTGGCCCGGCCATGGAATATATGGTCGATGCCGCGCAGCGCAGCGTGTTGTTCTGGGACGTCATGCGCCAGCGCGGCAATCAGTATCGCCAGCATTTGACCGAGACCGCGCCGCACGTGCTCGACTACGAGGTGGAGTTGGTGCTCGACGGCCGAACGTTCGATCGGCCGGTCAACTATGCTCTCGTGAAGGTCGTTCCGCCGCCGGGCATTGAACTCGATCCGACGCGAAGGCCGTTCGTCATCGTCGACCCGCGCGCGGGGCATGGCCCCGGGATCGGCGGGTTCAAGGCCGACAGTGAAATCGGCGTGGCGTTCAAAGCGGGACATCCCTGCTATTTCGTGGGATTCCTGCCGGAGCCTGTGCCCGGCCAGACCATCGAGGACGTCGGGCGTGCCGAGGCCGTCTTTCTCGAAAAGGTCATCGCGCTCCACCCCCAGACCGACGGCAAGCCCTGCGTGATCGGCAATTGCCAGGCCGGATGGGCGGTCATGATGCTCGCCGCCGTTCGCCCCGAGCTGTTCGGGCCGATCATCATCGCCGGCTCGCCGCTGTCGTACTGGGCCGGCGTGCACGGCAAGAACCCGATGCGCTACAGCGGCGGCCTATTGGGCGGTAGCTGGTTGACCGCCTTCACCAGCGATCTCGGCAATGGAAAATTCGATGGGGCATGGCTGGTGCAGAATTTCGAGAACCAGAACCCCGCCAACACGCTGTGGACCAAGCAGTACAACCTCTATTCCAAGATCGACACGGAAGGGCCGCGCTATCTGGGGTTCGAGCGCTGGTGGGGCGGCCACGTCAACCTGAACGCGGAGGAGATCCAGTTCATCGTCGACGAGCTGTTTATCGGCAACAACCTCGCCGCGGGACGGATCCAGACGTCGGACGGCACCGCCATCGACCTTCGCAACATCCGCTCCCCCATCGTCGCGTTCTGCTCGAAGGGCGACAACGTCACGCCGCCGCAGCAGGCGCTCGGATGGATCGTCGACCTGTACCAGGACGTGGACGAGATCCGATCCTATGGTCAGACCATCGTCTACACCGTTCATGAGCGCATCGGCCACCTCGGCATCTTCGTGTCCGCTGGCGTCGCGAGGAAGGAGCACGGCGAGTTCTCCAGCAATATCGACCTGATCGATACGCTGCCGCCTGGGCTGTACGAAGCCGTGTTCGAGACCAAGAGCGAAGACACCGCTAATCCCGATCTCGCGAGCGGCGCCTGGGTGATGCGCTGCGAGGAACGCACCTTGGACGACATTCGGGCGCTCGGCGGCAACGACGCGGCCGACGAGCGACGATTCGCAACCGCCGCCCGAGTGTCCGAGACCAACCTCGCGCTTTATCGCACGGACGTGCAGCCGATCGTTCGCGCGCTCGTCAGCTCCCCGCTGGCGGAATGGATGCAGCAGCTGCATCCATTGCGCTTGCAGTACGAGTTTTTCTCCAATGCCAATCCGATGATGGCGCCGGTCGCCGCCTGGGCCGAGCAGGTTCGCAAGGACCGAAGGCCCGCGGCCGCCGACAATCCGTTCCTCGCGCTGCAGGAGAACGCATCGCGCCAGATCGTCGCGGCGCTCGACGCGTGGCGGGATATGACCGAGACGCTGGCCGAGCGCACATTCCTGGCGGTGTACGGCCTGCCGACGCTCCAGGCCGCCGTCGGCGTCGACCCGGCCGCGACGCGTCCGTTGCGGAAGGCGGCGAAGAGCCCGCTGCATCGCGAGCTGCTGCAGGCCCGCATCGCCGAGCCCAAGTCGCGCGTCCCCGTCGGAGGCGTGCGCGAAGCCGTGATCCGCGGGATGCTCTATGTCGGCATGGCGCGGGCCGGCGTCGACGAGCGCGGCTTCGAGGCGGTGCGGCGCATTCGCCGCACGCACGGCGACATCCCGCTGTCGGTCTTCAAGGCGCGGGTGCGCGAGCAATTCAACATGCTGCTCATCGACACCGATGCTGCGCTCGCCGCGATTCCGTCCATGCTTCCGCCCGATGCCGAGACCCGGCGGGAGGCATTCGGCCTCATCCGGCAGGCGCTGGGCGCGATCGGCGAATTCTCCGTCGAGGACAAGAAGCGTTTGGATGCGGTCGCGCGCCTGTTCGGCGTCGATGAGGCATCGACCGCGGCCCCAAACCTGACGGTTATCGCGTCGGCTCGGCCGGAGACACAGGCGAAAGCATCATGACTGAGCGTCGCGGCCGGGAGATGTGTTTCTGCTGATCGAGGAAGGGTCATGTTGAAGGACAGCGAGATCGCTAACATCGCGGCGATTGGCCCGCTCGGCGATCCGCCCGCTTCGAAATACGAGCGACTGATCGCCCGAGCCAAGCAGGTATCCGCGGCGACGACCGTCGTCGTTCACCCCTGCGAAGAGACAGCGCTACGCGGCCCCATTGAAGCAGCGGAAGCGGGCATCATTGTTCCGATCCTCGTGGGACCGGCCGCCAAGATTGCCGGCGTTGCCCGCGAGCATGGTCTCGATATCGGTCGCTACGAAATCGTCGACGTGCCGCACAGCGAAGCCGCGGCGGCGAAGGCGGTCGAGCTGATCCACGAGTCCAAAGGCGAGCTCCTGATGAAGGGCAGCCTGCACACGGACGAGCTCATGCGCGAGGTGACCTCGAGCAAGACCGGCCTGCGCACGGCGCGTCGGATCAGCCATGTCTTCATCATGGATGTGCCGGGCTATTCCGAGACGCTGTTCATCACCGATGCCGCGATCAACATCTTTCCCGACCTCGACGCCAAACGCGACATCGTGCAGAACGCCATCGACCTGTTCACGCAGGTTGGTCTGAGCACGCCGCGCGTCGCAATCCTTTCCGCAGTGGAGACAGTAACTTCGAAGATACCCTCCACCATCGAGGCGGCCGCACTTTGCAAGATGGCCGAACGCGGGCAAATAACGGACGGTATCCTCGATGGCCCTCTCGCTTTCGATAACGCGATCGATCTTGAAGCAGCGAGAATCAAGGGCATCAAGTCCGAGGTCGCGGGGCGCGCACAGATCCTGCTCGTCCCGGATCTAGAGGCGGGCAATATGCTGGCCAAGAACCTTGCATTTATGGCCAAGGCGGACACAGCGGGTATCGTTCTTGGTGCGCGCGTGCCAATCGTTCTGACATCGCGCGCGGATTCCGTGCGTTCGCGCATGGCCTCCTGCGCGGCAGCCGTCCTCTATGCCGACGCACGCCGGCGGGCTGCGGCGTTGCCGAAGGCCTGATCGCGATGGATGCGATACTCGTCGTCAACGCTGGTTCTTCGAGCGTCAAGTTCCAAATATTCGGCAATGAGCAAGCCGGTGCCCTGCCGCGCCTGATCAAGGGCCAGATCGACGGCATCGGCACGCGGCCCCGTTTGTCCGCTGAGGGAAGCGACAGGTCATCGCTGATCGACAGAACCTATGCGCCGGACAAGGTCCCCGACGTTCCTGCGGCGATTGCTGTAGTCGCATCCTGGCTGCGCGAGACCCAGAGCTTCAACCTTGTCGCGGTCGGCCACCGAGTTGTTCATGGCGGGCCGAAATATGACCGACCCGTCGTCATCGACCAAGCAGTGGTGGCGAATCTCGAGCAATACGTTTCACTCGCACCGCTGCATCAGCCAAACAATCTCGCGCCGATCCGTACCCTGATGAAGACTCGTCCTGACGTGCTTCAGGTTGCCTGCTTCGACACCGCCTTTCATCGCGGCCACAGTGCCGTCGCGGACCATTTCGCGATCCCAGAGCGTTTCTACGCCGAGGGCGTCAGACGCTACGGGTTCCACGGGCTCTCCTACGAATACGTCGCTCACCGCTTGCACGAGGTCGCTCCAACCGTGGCAGCGGGTCGAGTCATCGTCGCGCATCTCGGCAGCGGCGCGTCGATGTGCGCCATGGCAGACGGCCGCAGCGTGGAAAGCACGATGGGTTTCACAGCTCTCGACGGCATACCTATGGGCACTCGTCCGGGCCAAATCGATCCCGGAGTCCTGCTTTACTTGCTCACCGAAAAAGGCATGGACCCGATGGCCGTCCAGGATCTGCTCTATCGTGACAGCGGTCTTAAAGGCCTGTCCGGCATCAGCAATGACATGCGAGATCTCCAATCGAGTTCTGATCCCCGCGCGAAACTCGCCGTCGATTATTTTGTCTACCGCGTCGGGCTGAACGCCGGAATGCTGGCAGCCGCGCTGGGCGGGCTCGATGCCTTCGTGTTCACGGCCGGCATTGGCGAGAACTCGCCAACGATCCGCGCCCGCATCGCGGAGAAGCTTGCTTGGCTTGGCGTCGTTTTTGATCCGGCGGCGAATGCAGCCGGCAAATCA
>Ga0209239_1001315_pt1 | contig 14730 bp, 11 predicted proteins | sample GraSoi013_2_20cm_FD_185824 | JGI IMG/M metagenome (GOLD analysis project Ga0209239, IMG submission 185824) | Grasslands soil microbial communities from the Angelo Coastal Reserve, California, USA - Sample 10_02_2013_2_20cm (SPAdes) (version 2) | ecosystem: Environmental > Terrestrial > Soil >...
CACGTCCAGCGCGGGCTTCCGAACGTTGCAACCTGCGTTGTTCACCAGGATATCCAGATGGCCAAAGGCCGCTTCCGCACTTGCAACCATCCGCGAAATGCTCTCAAGTTCGCGGACGTCGAGTTCCAAAGAAACTGCGCGGCGCCCGAGCGCCCTAATCTCCTTTTCAAAAGGCAGTAAACGATCGCGATTGCGACTGGTGAGCACCAGGTCAGCCCCGGCTTTCGCCAAAGCGCGTGCCATGTATTGCCCCAGACCTCGGCTGGTGCCGGTGACAATCGCAACCTGTCCGCTGAGATCAAAAAGTCCATCGTTCACAATGACGTCCCGGGAGTGAGAACTACCTTCATCAGATTCGGTTCTCGCGCATACAATCGCTCGAACCATTGTTGCCCTTCACCCAACGGAGCAATGGCAGTAATGAGCGGCTTCACTTGAATCGCTCCACTAGATATGAGTTCGATGGCCCGCGGATACTCGCCAGCGGAGGCGCAGGATCCCTGAAGTCGGATCTGCCGTGTGACAATTTTTTGCAACGGCAGTGTGACTTCGGGCGAGATGTTGCCGACCAGAATGACACGTCCTCCTTTACGGACGCTATCGATGGCGACACCGACAGTTTCATTTTTTCCGACGGCTTCGATAGCAACATCCATGCCAGCTCCGCCCGACAGCTGCAGTATCTGATCCAGAGAGTCCGGATCCGCTGCCCACAACGCCTCGGTTGCTCCGAAGTATTCGGCGAGCTTGAGACGTGACTTGTCTATATCCGCCACCAGAACACGCTTACAATCAGCAGCTCGCAATGCTTGCAGAATAAGCAGTCCAATCATGCCGGCGCCGACGACCAGAGCATTGCCATCAGGAGCAACTGGCGTCAGTGAGACAGCATGAAGCGCTACAGCGACTGCCTCCAGCAGCGCTGCTTCTGCAAACGACAAATTGTCAGGCAGGCGATAAACGATGCGCGCAGGAACCACTACGTATTCGGCAAACGCACCAGCGCGACGATAATCGGAGCAGGACACTCCGAGAACCTGGCGGTAATCACACAGGTTAACTTCGCCGCGAAGACAGAAAGCGCACGCGCCGCAATAGACAGTCGAATCAAAAGTTACTCTGTCGTCTTTAGAAAACTCCGCGACGCCGGCCCCAACGCCGGCGACTGTCCCGGCCGCCTCGTGTCCCATGACGATAGGCGGTATACGCCGTCCCGAGGAGCCATCGTAGCCGTGAACATCACTGCCACAGATCCCGCAAGCTGCGACCCGGATCAGAAGCTCCCCCGGCGCCGGTGCCGGCGTGGGAACGTCCGCTATCTCCAGATGCCGGTACTTTGAAAGCAGCAGAGCTTTCATCTGAGAACCATTCGCAAGCCCGCGTGGACGCTGTGCGCGGAAACAACGATCGAAGTCTTTGGAGCAACAATTACTTGGATACTTTTACCAGCACAACACCATGTTTGGGCACTTCCACCGTGTACGCATCCTGCACTATGCCGATATCTTTGTGCTCCCAAAGGTCACGCACTTTTGCTAGACCGCTGAACCCGATAGCTTTGAAATCCAGAGTCATTTTCAGGTCTGCCTCACTGCGATTGAACAGGCCCACAGCTTGGCTTTGATCGGCGAGCGACCTTGTCCAGATTTCCAACGGGCCTTCCTCCCAAATCCGATGACCCTGCACACCTTTCGCATCCTGATCAACCGCAAGGACCTCTCCATTGGTCAGCATTTCTTTGGTTTCGGCAGTCATGCTCCTCAAATCATTACCGGCGAGTAACGGCGCGGCGAGTAAGGCCCACAATGCCATGTGGGTTCGATATTCGTCGCGATTCATACCACCATTACCGACCTCGAGCATGTCGGGATCATTCCAGTGGCCGGGGCCGGCAAACTTTTCTAGTCCGTTCTGGCTGAATCCAATTAGAGACATGCTGTCGTACTTGTCGCTGATGTCGCCCGTCGTCCGCCAGAGGTTTCCGGTTTTCGGTCCCCATCGCCAAGGCGCCTTGACACCCCAGTTGCAGATGCTGAACACGATTGGACGTCCGGCTTGCGCCAACGCATCACGAAACTTTGCATACTGTACTTCTGGATCGAGTCCTTCGGAGTGACACCAATCCACTTTGACGTAATCCACTCCCCACGAAGCGTAAGTCTTCGCGTCCTGAAGTTCGTGATCCAAACTCCCGGGCCGCTTTTGGCAAGTCAGTCGGCCGGCATCGGTGTACACACCGAGTTTCAACCCTTTGCCATGTACATAGTCGGCCAGCGCTTTGATACCGCTGGGAAATCTGGTGGGATCGGCAACAATTTTTCCCTGGGTATCACGGCTGACTTGCCAGCAGTCATCAATATTGACGTATTGGTAGCCTGCCGCCTTAAGACCACTGCTGACCATCGCATCAGTCATCTCCCGGATCAACTGCTCGCTTACGTCGCATGCAAACTTGTTCCAGCTGTTCCAACCCATTGGCGGAGTCTGTGCCAACTGAGCAGACGCACCACCAGCGGGGGGCTGTGCCTCTGCGGTGCTATTCATTGCGAAAACAACTAATGGCAGAAAGACCGCAATCAGCGCGCATCGAAAGATTTTCATTGTCCTCTCCGTGTTCCTTCGTCAAACGAATCGCTATGTTAAGGCGAGTGGGGTAAAAAGGCGACCCCTACTCGAAAACCGCAAAGGTGCAGGCGGCGATAGGTTGCGGATGGGAGGCTAAGGAAACAGTTTCCCGTATGTCAACTGATTAAAATTCAAGTTGAGGTTCTGACCGACTTAACGAATGATTCAATTCTTATGGTTTGACAGGCGGCCAGAGCCATTCTTATATTCTGCGATGTTGACGCCTCATGACGCCTCTAATTTGGCGTGGGTGACGGTCAGGCCGGGTTCACGAAGGGGCCATCCGGTCTAGGGGCCAGACAGAAAAAGTAAAAGCCTGCGTTTTCGATCATCCGATCATGGATCAGACCGCCAGACCCGGTGTCGTAGCTACTTCTCCCGAGCATGTGGCCGACGCACTCGGGCAAAAACAGCGAGGAGGTTCCTCCCGAGCTGGCTATTTTCGCTGGGTCATCTGTACTCTGCTGCTGCTTGGAACCACCAAAAACTATATGGACCGCCAGGTCCTCGGCGTCCTCAAGAGCACTCTTCAACACGACTTGGGCTGGAACGAGATTGACTACAGTAATCTTGTCTTTGCGTTTCAGGCTGCTTACGCGGCCGGCATGGTACTGGTGGGAAGGTTGGTCGACCGCCTGGGCACGCGATTAGGTTACTCGCTGGCAATGGCTTTCTGGAGCGTGGCTTCGATGGGTCACGCCCTAGGAAGCAGCTTCACAAGTTTTGTGATCGCTCGGTCCGCCTTGGGATTTGGCGAAGCTGGTGTTTTCCCGGCCAGCATCAAGACGGTAGCGGAGTGGTTTCCAAAGAAAGAACGAGCCCTAGCCACAGGAATTTTCAATGCGGGAACCAACGCCGGCGCTATTGTGACGCCTTTGGTAGTTCCCTGGATCACCCTGCACTGGGGATGGCGCTGGGCATTTGTCATCACCGGGGCACTGGGGTTTGTTTGGCTCGTATTTTGGATCGTGCTCTATCGCAAGCCCGAGGAGCACTCCCGGGTCTCGAAAGCCGAACTAGCTTACATCCGCAGCGATCCGCCCGAGCCGATCAGGAAGATCAAATGGATTAGCCTGTTTCCGCATCGCCAGACTTGGGCGTTTGTGATGGGCAAGTTCATGATCGATCCCATCTGGTGGTTTTATCTGTTTTGGGTGCCGGACTTTCTGCAACGAAGACATGGGCTGGCCTTGATCAAGATCGGTCTGCCAATCATGGTCATCTATCTGATCTCTGACGTGGGAAGCGTCGGTGGCGGATGGCTTTCGTCCTGGCTGATTCAACGTGGCAAAAGCCTTAACGCAGCTCGCAAGATTGCCATGTTAGTCTGCGCACTCTGCGTGGTTCCAATTGTGTTTGCCTATCGGACCGATAACATGTGGGAAGCCGTTTTGCTGATTGGTCTCGCCGCTGCGGGCCACCAGGGCTTCTCCGCGAATCTTTTTACGTTGACTTCTGACATTTTTCCCGCCCAGGCAGTAGGCTCGGTGGTGGGAATCGGAGGAATGGCGGGTGCGATTGGCGGGATGCTGATCGCAACAATCGTTGGTCACGTGCTGCAATGGTCGGGTAGTTACATGGTACCTTTCTTCATTGCCGGCTCAGCATACTTGGTGGCATTGGCTACCATTCAGTTACTGTCTCCCAAACTTGAGCCGGCCAGAATTACCTGAGGCAGATACATGGCGCTGGCAATTAGACCGAAGCAGGGATGCCGGTGGGACCTCGTTAGTCTTGGCGAAGTCATGCTGCGGTTCGACCCGGGCGACGGCCGAATTTCAACGACGCGCCACTTTGACGTGTGCGAAGGCGGCGGAGAATACAACGTAGCTCGCGGACTAAAACGCTGCTTTGGTATGGATACCGCGGTCGTCAGCGCGTTCGCCAATGACCCTGTGGGACGACTGCTTCAGGACCTTATCTACCAGGGGGGAGTTGATCAGTCTCTGGTCCGCTGGGTCGAGCACGATGGGGTTGGTCGTGCCGCGCGAAATGGCCTCAATTTCACTGAGCGCGGATTCGGAGTGCGTGCAGCCGTAGGATCCTACGATCGTGGACACACCGCAATTTCCCAACTCAAGCCAGGTGACATAGATTGGAATGAAGTTTTTGGAAAGCTGGGAGCGCGCTGGCTGCACACCGGTGGGATCTTCTGCGCGCTTTCACCCGCGAGTCCGGACGTCGCATTAGAAGCTATGCAAGCCGCAAAACGCTACCACACACTCGTGTCCTACGACCTGAACTATCGCGCATCCTTATGGAAATCGAATGGAGGAAAGAAACAGGCGCAAGAAGTCAATCGCCGCATCGCACCTTACGTCAATGTCATGCTGGGAAATGAGGAGGATTTTTCCGCCGCGCTCGGCTACGAGGTTCCCGGGATGGACGAGCATCATTCAAAGTTTGAAGTGGATAGTTTCAAGGAGATGATTGGCAAGGTAGTGAAAGATTACCCCTTCAACGTAGTTGCGACCACTTTGCGAAAAGCAAAAACCGCCACCCAGAACGATTGGGGCGCGATCTGCTACTGCGATGGAAAGTTTTATCAGGCAAAGAACCGGGAAAATCTTGAAATTTTTGATCGCGTGGGCGGCGGCGATTCGTTTGCATCAGGCCTCATTTATGGCTTTCTCAGTGGCAAAGATCCGCAGTGGGCTGTCGAGTGCGGCACCGCCCACGGGGCACTCGCTATGACTACGCCCGGAGATACCAGCATGGCGACACTACAGGAAGTCATCCAGGTGATGGAAGGAGTTGGGGCACGCATCGCGCGATGATCGGGAACATGCGGCACGAGAGGTCAGTGGAATGAACAAACAGAAAGTTAGCGATCGAATAGCAGAAATTGGCGTGGTACCGGTGGTGCGAGCATCGTCGTCACGCGAGGCATTGATCGCGGCCGAGGCAGTTTGCCAGGGAGGAATCCCGATCGTGGAAATCACGATGACCGTGCCTGGGGCGGTCGAGGTGATTCGTGAACTCAGCAAGAGCAGCGCTTCGGAAGTGCTCATCGGAGCCGGGACCGTGCTCGATCCCGAGACGGCGCGTCGCTGCCTGGATGCAGGGGCGCAGTTTCTCGTCAGCCCTGGGTTGAATCTTCAAACCGTCGAATTAGCAGTCCGGGAAAAAATATTGATAATGGCGGGCGCCTTAACGCCGACCGAGGTCATCACGGCATGGAACGCTGGTTCGGATTTCGTGAAGATTTTTCCCTGCGGCCAAGTTGGAGGGGCTAAGTACATCAAAGCTCTGAGAGGTCCGTTACCACAAATTCCGCTGGTGCCCACGGGCGGAGTCAATCTGAATACCGCCGCCGAATTCATAGAGGCAGGGGCTGCCGCTTTAGGAATCGGGGGCGAACTGGTGCAGGCTGAAGCCTTGAAATCGGGCAAGTCGCAAATCATTGCTGACAACGCGCGCAAGTTCGTGGAAATCGTGAAACAGACTCGTGCCCGCATGACTTCGCAGAACGCAGTCACCACAAACACGGTGTGATCACATCATTGATTGACGCCGCTCGCCAGAAAACCCCCATCTACAACCAATAAATGTCCAGTAATGAAGCTGGCTGCATCGGACGCGAGAAATACACTGGCGCCGCCAAGCTCATCGAGTTGTCCAAAACGCCGCATGGGCGTACGCATTAGAAATTCCCGGCCACGCTCGGTGCCGTCGAGCAGGGCAGCATTCAAATCGGTACGAAAGATGCCCGGTGCGATCGCATTCACGCAAACACCTGACCTCGCCCACTCGATGGCAAGCGATTTCGTCAGACCAGCCACCGCAGCTTTGCTGGCACAGTACGCGGTCACTTCATAAAGCGAGACGAACGAGGCAAGCGAAGCAATGTTGATGATGCGGCCGTATCCACGCTCGACCATGTGCTTTCCGAATACTCGACACGCCCGCAAGGTTCCGTTCAAGTTGGTTTCCAGAATCGCTTCCCATTCAGACTCTGGGAATTCGAGCGTGGGCGCCCGTTTGGTACGACCGGCGCAGTTCACCAGGATCTGAACGCTGCCAAACTTCTCACGCACAGAGTTTAGGAGCTGAGTGAGGCTGGCTGTATCTGTCACATCGCACGTTTGAGCGAGGGAACGCCGGCCTAAGCTCTCCACTTCCGACACAGCACTCCGCACCTGTTCGGCGCGACGACTGGAGGGAACAACTTCCGCTCCAGCCTGCGCAAGCGCCTTGGTGAGGGCAAGCCCGATACCGCTGGTCCCGCCGATCACAACCGCGGTTTTGTTGGTGAGATCAAGAAGAGGATGACCCATAGAAGTCCTTGCCGAAACGTTTCGGATGAAGCGATGAATTATAAAGTCAGAAAGCCTCTTGCTTCGTTAAGTCTTGCTGAATTTCAACCTCAGTTTTTTCGCTTTGACAACGCGGAGAGCCGCTTTTATAGTCCGCGACGCTTGACTCTCAGCGGCATCTGACCACTTGCAAGGCCATTTGAGCCACGCTAGCGGCTAGTGCTTCGGTCCGCTTTTCATTGTTATGCGGGCCGCTGATCCAATAAGTCAAGAAGCTCCGAACGGCAGATGCCCAGATAGCAAATGGACGCTAGATCAGTCAGTGAATCAGAGCGGACGGCAAATCTACCTCAGGCAGACGCTTTGCCTGTCAGTCAGATCGAATCTGTTGTAGAGGACGTACTGGCCTCGACTCCATTCGTCGACGTTCACACGCATCTGTTTTCCCCTGTATTCGGCAGCCTCGGACTGTGGGGAATCGACGAGCTTCTGACCTACCACTACCTTGAGGCCGAGTTCTTTCGTTCTTCTGATATGCCGCCCGAGCGCTACTGGAAGCTTTCGAAGCGAGAACAGGCCGACGCCATCTGGCAAGTCCTCTTCGTGGAGAATACACCGATCTCGGAAGCGACACGCGGAATCATCGCCGTTCTCCAAGCGTTCGGCCTTCCCACTGAAAGCCTTGACTTGGAGGAGGCCAGATCGTTCTTTCAAGCTCAGCAGCTCGAGTCGCATGTCCAACGAGTATTAGAAATGGCCGGCGTGAGCACGGTAGTGATGACCAATGATCCGCTTAATCCCGAAGAACAATTGATCTGGATGAACGGGGTTAAGTCTCACCCGCAGTTTCAGGCTGTGCTGCGGCTCGATCGGATTCTGCGCGACTGGGGCGGCAATTGGCAGCAACTGGTGAAGCAGGGTTATGCAGTGGATGCTCAGGCATCGGGAAGAACAGTGAGTGAGGTTCGCAGGTTTCTTTCTGATTGGTACGGGCGCATGCATCCGGTATACATGGCGGTCTCGCTTCCTGATACCTTTCAATTTCCAGCGGACACGATTCAAAGCAAGATGCTCGCCGAAGCGGTAATTCCATCATGCCGCGAGTTCGATCTGCCCTTGTCTCTCATGATTGGGGTCCGCCTGCAGGTGAATCCGAGACTTCGTTTGGCCGGCGATGCGGTTGGGAGGGCTGATCTTCGTGTGCTAGAAAATCTATGCCGCACTTTTCCCGACAATCGGTTTCTGGTGAGTGTTCTAAGCCGTGAGAACCAGCATGAACTTTGCGTCTATGCGCGAAAATTCAATAACCTGATGCCCTTCGGATGCTGGTGGTTCCTCAACAATCCCTCGATTGTGGAAGAAATCACGCGGGAGCGTCTTGAAATGCTCGGCGCCAGTTTTATCCCGCAGCATTCCGACGCCCGTGTTCTGGAGCAAGTGATTTATAAATGGCAAAACACCCGTACCATTCTTGCGCGCATCCTCGGCAATACGTATCGGCTGCTTTCCAACGACGGTCGCGGCGTCCGCCGCCAGGATATTCAGCGGGATGTTACGCGTCTCTTCCGCTCGAATTTCGAAAAATGGACGCGCTTGAGTTCAGGAGATACTGCAGCCGTCTGATTTTTGGAACTTTACGCCGCGGTAAGTGCCTGGTGAAGGAAATCAGCGATTGAGGTGGTGAGTTTGCGGGGATAATCCGTTCGGACCATAGCAAGGGCCAGGCTCCTGGTGAGCCGGTGCCCTTCGATCCGGTAGGTTTGGAAGAAACGATTCCGCCCTCGGAGTGCATGTTCTGGAAGTATGGAATAGCCGAAGCCGGACTCGACCAGTCGCTTAATTGCTTCGGTGTCGTCCGCCTCCATGACAACCCGTGGCGTCACGCCGATCTCCTGAAAAAACCGATCGATGATCTGCCGCATGTTGCTTCGTTTGGGATAAAGCAAGAACGGAGCACGAGCTAGTTCCTCGGTTGGCATAGATCCGATGCGGCTGCGGCGGACATTATTGGCTGCCGGACGCAGCACAAAAAGTTCTTCGTCGAAGAGGGGTATGATCGCGAGGTTCTCTTCAGAAACAGGCAGTGAGATCAGGCCCAAGTCAAAACGGCGATCGTGCAAACCAGCGACTATTTCCTCGGTTACGCCAACCGTGACCCGGATCTCCGCATGAGGATATTGTTTCCGCAATTGCCGAAGCGGACGTCCCAGTTGGTAAATCAGAGTAGTCACGCCAGTGGCGAAATGGAAGGGACGCACATCGTGCGATAAATCATTTTCAAACTCCTGCTGAATGTGGCCCATCAGCTTAACGACTTCTCTGGCCTGCTCGGCAAGGCGCGATGCGGCTGGCGTCGGCACCAGTCGCTTTCCAGAACGCACAAACAATTCCGTGTGCAGTTCGCCAGCCAGATTATGGAGCTGCAGGCTGACGGCGCCCGGCGACAAATGAATCTTCTCTGCCGCTTGCGTCATACTGGCAGACTCCATTACCGCCAAAAACAGTTTGAGTTGGTGAATATCCATGCGCCCTTTCCGAACATAGTCCTAAACCGCTGCGGACGACACTTCCCGAGCACGGTTGTGGACGAACTAATTCCTTTAATCTTCTTAAACTTCGGTTTTAAGTATTTTCAGTTTGACAGGGTAAGCATTCCTGCCTATCGTTCGGTCGCGGCCATGCGCCACTTTACCAAAAAATTAAGGGGATGAGTGTCTTCGGGCAGTGTTCGCTCTGGTCTTGCGCTTTTGGCAAATGCGCCGCGAACTCGCTTCCAAGGTGGAAACGCAATGAAGAGATTTTGGGTGCTATCTTTGCTGTTGATACCTTTTCTGACTGTAGCTGCTCAAGAGTCAACACCGGCAGGTCTCGAACACTGGAGCGCTGCGTCGCTGAAGCAATTTGGTCAGACCTTGAATCAGGAGGCAGCAACTGATCCACATCACCTGGCGGTAAAACAACTCTCCGATTTTCCCAACGAGCTGTTTCTGCTGGGTCTCAGAGAGGCCGACGGCCAGGTCGAATGGCATGAGACTCAGGTCGATGTCTTTGTGGTGCAATCCGGTTCTGCCACGCTGCTTGTGGGCGGCACCATGGTGAATGGGGAAACTGTGGCGCCGCATGAAAAGCGCAACGGCTCCATTCAAGGTGGCATTCGGCGGAAGCTCTCAGCCGGAGACATCGTCCGCATTCCGGCTCGGGTACCACATCAGCTCCTGCTCGAGGGCTCGCACGAATTCACTTATTTTGTGATCAAGGTAAAAGGCTACTAGCTCGAGAAATAGTGCGAGACGCGGCAGAGTTTCCATTTGCAACTTGGATTGCCAATCGGCGGAGGAGAATGGTGAAAGCGTCCACAAATTTCTCTAGAAGCTTGCTTGTTGTGTTTGTCGCGGGAATTTCCGCATTTCCCGTGAACGCTCAGAATTCCAGTTTTCATAACGCGCCATCATCGGCCAAGGAACTAAAGAATCCTCACGAAGGCCAGCCAGCGGCCGCCGCCAAGCGTCTTTTTCATCTTCGCTGTGCGCGCTGTCACGGCGAGAACGGGGAGGGATCGGGCAATATCCCTTCGCTCGCAGTCGAAAAACTCAAAGCGGTAACCTCGGGCGAGTTGTTTTGGTATATCACCAAAGGCGACGTAAATAATGGCATGCCGTCTTGGGCATCTCTGCCCAAACGGCAAAGGTGGCAAATTGTTAATTATGTGAAATCGCTTGCTGTGTCGCCGGGTGAAGGCGAGAAGAGCAAAGTTGAAGCGCCACAAGTCGCTACAAAATTGAATGCGCCCCCGCCCCTGCCGCCATTCACCGACTTCCGCTATGAGAAGCCTGGGAAAACTCGAAAGATTACGGTAAAAGACCTTCCTCCTCCGTTCATGACGCCTTCAGCGGGCAATGGGCCTAAGGTAGTATCCCGTCCCGCGAACGCCTGGCCGCAGGTTCCGCCCGGCTTCAAGGTGGAGCTGTATGCATCCGGCCTTGACGAACCACGACTGATTCGCAGGTCGCCCAATGGCGACATGTTTGTCGCCGAGAGCAAGGCAGGAGTAATCAAAGTTTTTCGTGGAATGACCAGCCCAGGCAAGCCGGAGCAGATGGCAGTTTTCGCCACCGGCCTGAAGCTGCCCTTTGGCATCAATTTCTATCCTCCGGGCCCGGATCCGCAGTGGGTGTACGTCGGGAATTTGCACTCGGTCGTGCGCTTTCCTTACCAGAATGGCGATTTGAAGGCACGAGGAAGTGCGCAGCACATCGCGGATTTGCCCGGCGGCGAATATCACTGGACGCGCGATATTCAGTTCTCTCCCGATGGCAAGAAAATGTTTGTCGCTGTCGGCGCAGCTTCCAATGTTGACGATCCCGACACAACTCCGGCTGAGAAAGATACTGCCGACATCCTTCAGTTCAATCCGGACGGTTCGGGGATGCGAGTTTACGCATCAGGCATCCGGAACCCTGTGGGACTTGCCATTCAGCCGAAGACTGGGGATTTGTGGTGTTCAACCAACGAACGCGATGGCCTGGGAGACAACCTGGTTCCGGACTACATCACACACGTCCAGGAAGGCGGCTTTTACGGTTGGCCATGGTGGTACATGGGTGGTCATCAGGATCCGCGGCACAAAGGCAAACATCCTGAGTTGAAGGACAAAGTCATCACTCCTGACGTCTTGGTGCATCCGCATAACGCGTCGCTTGAGCTGACCTTTTATGATGGCAAACAATTCCCCGCGGAATACCAAGGCGAAATTTTTGCTGCTGAGCACGGCTCCTGGAATAGGTCGGTTCGCGTGGGCTACGAACTTATTCGCGTTCCCTTGCATCAGACCGGACATGCCACCGGCGAATACGAGGACTTCATGACTGGATTCGTCGTCGACAACAAAAACGTGTGGGGACGCCCGGTTGGCCTTGCTGTCGCGACCGACGGCTCGCTGCTTGTCACTGACGACGGCTCCAACTCCATTTGGCGCATCAGCTACACGGGAAAATGAACGCCTCGAAGAGCATTCGTTTCAAAGCGGCTACCCATCGATTTTACTGTCGTCGATTCTCGCTCCAGGAGGAACAAGCCCCGTGGGAATTTTCTGGAACAAAACAGCCTTTTTGCTCTTAGCGCTGATGTTTCTGACTGAGCGCGCGGCTGCGCAAGGCGCTTATAGCGTGTTCTCGCCAAACAAGCAGATTGAGTTAAGAATCCGCCTTGGGGAAAAGATCCAGTACGACGCTCTGTTTAAGGGAACGGTGTTGCTGGAGAATTCAACACTCTCCATCAACATCGACCGCAACACGCTGGGCCTGAAGCCGAAAGTCAAAGCCTCCAAAGAGCGCGGCTACGATAGCATGCTGCAGCCCGTGGTCCGGCAAAAATTTGCCAAGATTCGCGAGCACTACAACGAATTACGACTGGACATGGAAGGTAATTACGCGGTTGTCTTCCGAGCATACGACGAAGGCACGGCCTATCGTCTGGAAACCTCACTGCCGCAGAAAGAAGTGAAAGTTTATAGCGAGGAAGTCAGCCTGAATTTCGCTGGAGACTACAACGTTTACTATCCTCAGGAAGAAAGCTTCTTCTCGCATAACGAAAGAAAATATCTCCCGTTCAAACTGACGCAGATCGCTCCCACCGCGATTGCCTCTCTGCCCGCTGTGGTTGATGCCCCTAACGGAGTGAAAATCGCCGTCGCCGATTCTGACATCGAGGACTATCCGGGGTTATGGCTGCACGGCACCAGCGGCAACGCCCTGGCGGGAACCTTCCCTCCCTACCCGCTCAAGGAAAAACTGGAAAAGGATCGCGATTTTAAAATCACCGGGGCCGCCGACTACATCGCTATCACCCGTGGCACTCGTAACTACCCCTGGCGCCTATTGGGAATTGCGGAAAAAGATGGCGACTTGATCACCAATCAACTGGTCTGGCTCCTAGCTAAGCCATCGCAGGTGCAGGACACCTCGTGGATTCGGCCCGGCAAGGTGGCTTGGGACTGGTGGAATGCCAACAACATCTACGGTGTGGATTTCAAATCCGGCGTCAACACGCAAACCTACAAATATTACATCGACTTCGCTTCTAAATATGGACTGCAGTACATCATCCTGGATGAAGGCTGGTACAAGCTGGGGAACGTGCTGGACGTAGTTCCAGAAATCAATATGGAAGAACTCTCCGCCTATGCCCGACAAAAGAATGTTGGCATCATCTTGTGGGTTGTATGGAAAACGCTCGACGATCAATTCCAGCCCGCGCTCGATCAGTTTGAAAAATGGGGAATCAAAGGCATCAAGGTTGATTTCATGCAGCGCGATGATCAACCTCTGATCAACTTCTATCACAAGGTCTGCCGCGAGACCGCGAGACGCAAGATGCTGGTCGATTTTCATGGCTCTCAAAAACCGGCGACCATGACGCGGACTTGGCCGAATCTGATCAGCACCGAAGGCGTCCGAGGCATGGAATGGAGTAAGTGGAGTGCCGACGCTGAACCGGGCCACAACCTGACTTTGCCTTTTAGTCGCATGTTCCTCGGCCCCATGGATTACACCCCCGGCGCAATGTTGAATGCGACCAAGAAGACTTTCGCTCCGATCCACGAGCAGCCGATGGCGCTCGGCACTCGCTGCCATCAACTGGCGATGTACGTTGTTTTTGAGAGTCCGCTGCAAATGCTGGCTGATAGTCCTTCCAACTATTTGCGCGAGCCGAAAGCAATGGAGTTCCTCGCTTCAGTTCCCACCGTGTGGGATGAAACCAGAGTGCTCGATGCGCGACTGGGCGAGTATGTCTTGGTCGCGCGAAGAAAAGATCGCGATTGGTACGTTGGAGCAATGACGAATTGGACGGGCCGCGACTTGGAAGTGGATTTTTCCTTTTTGCCCACAGGAAATTTCTGGTTGGAAGCCTACCAGGATGGCGCCAACGCCGATCGCTATGCCAGCGACTACAAAAAGACCAAAACCCAGATTAGCAACGCAAAAAAATTAAAAATCACGCTGGCGCCTGGAGGAGGCTGGGCAGCCAGTATCCATCCCTAGCTTGCAGCCTCCCCTCGCACCTCGTTGCACAGAAAATGGCATTCTGCGCTGCATAGCGAAAAGATTACGCTCACTCGTATTTGTTAGAATGAGAGCCGATGTAGGCGCGTAGCTCAGTTGGTGAGAGCGCTACCTTGACACGCTTTGAGCCATTGGAAAACCAACGACTTACCAAGCATTTTCGGGCACTTTCAGAGCATTTAGAGCACTGGGGAACCCTTGTTGGCCCGAGATTGGCCCCATAAAATTGCCATGCGAGCGGTTCGGCAACGCTTACTTTTCGACGGCAGCAATGAGGCGTTTTCCTGACACATCGCTGTTCTTGAATTTCACAAGAGCGCTGTCGCCCATCTTATTGTTTTTACCGGTTGGATCATCGGGCTTGCATAGTGGCGGCCATTAACGAGAAATCCGATGCACATTGAACCGCGTCACCTCCGGAAAGTCCAGCGGAGCTTCACGGCAACGATGTCGCTTTGTGGCGCGATACTGATGTCGTGAGGAGTTAGGATCAAGCGCTGCCAACCGCGGTTCCACACGACGAAGAGATCGTTGCCAGGCTTAATCGTCCAGCGCAGCCGTGTGTTCGTGCCGATAGTTTGTGATTCGGTGTCGTATTGCACAAAGCTGCTCAATATCAGATTTGGAGTCCACGCATAAGCGCCTTGGAGCTGCCAAAGCCGTTGCACGAAGTTGCCTTGGGGAAGGTGTCCGAAATCATTCTCCGTGTTCGCTTCCAGCTGCACTCGGCCCTGTGGCGATGTCCACTTTAAGTAGTTTTCCCACTGTGTGAGATGACCGTCGAAAAA
>Ga0209239_1001319_pt1 | contig 14717 bp, 15 predicted proteins | sample GraSoi013_2_20cm_FD_185824 | JGI IMG/M metagenome (GOLD analysis project Ga0209239, IMG submission 185824) | Grasslands soil microbial communities from the Angelo Coastal Reserve, California, USA - Sample 10_02_2013_2_20cm (SPAdes) (version 2) | ecosystem: Environmental > Terrestrial > Soil >...
TAGTTGCCGTTGGAACAGTCTGGGCACTGGTAGCAGGGAACATGGTGGTGTGCTACTACCCGCTCGCCTGGCTTGTAGTCAGTTATGTTGTCTGCGACTTTTTCGATTGTGCCGCTGACCTCATGTCCTAGAATGCCTCCTGCACCAAGCTGGCCTTCTATCTTTTCCAGATCTGTTCCACAGATGCCGCTAGCTTCCATCCTGACGAGAATATCACCAGCTGCTAGTTTCGGGTTCGGGACGTCTTTGACTGCGACTTTACGCGGGGCTTCTAGGAACCATGCAAGCATGGATGTGGCAATTGTTGGGTTGTGATTTAATGGATTGCTGGACGGATTGTACGTTATTCTCTAGGAAGAGTAGGTGAGCCATGTATAGCGGGAGCGTGCTGTCATGATTCCAGAGGGTTCGCAAGTGCGCGACGGTAAAGAATCAGTAAAATTCATGCAGGTTCTAGATCGCCGGATTTTCTTCAAGTTGAAAGATATGGCGAGGAACAGGGGTGTAACGGTTCAGGAGCTGATTCGCGTTCTTGTTATTCCCGACTGGATGCGCAAGTCTCAGGAAGAGAATAGGAGGACTGAGGATAGGAGACGGCATCGCAGATTGACGGGTCCGGCTCGCAGCCCGGCGCAGGCTGTATCGACGGTTCGGCCAGAACGACGAAAACGATAGGATTGTAGAATCCAGTCACGGCTGTTGGCCGTGCGCAAAGTGTGAAGGAGTTTTTTTGTTCTGACATACCCCCGGGGGGGTCGAGAAATAGTTAGTAGAAAAAGAAAAGATAACGAGAAAAGAAAGTTAGCAGAAAAAACAAGATAATAGAAGAGTAGAAGATGGTAGACGAGGTATTTCAGAATAGGAAAAATTCCTAAGGAACTGTCTTGTGTCGCGGGAAATTTTTATTTTCAAAATTCTAGAAAGGGTCCATGCGCTTACTGAAGCGTTTCTCGGCGAGAATATCGGTTTTTCGCGCAGAACAGCCGAATCAGCCATTTTCAATCCGGGCATTTACCGGATTATGCAAGCGTGAACTCGGCAGCATATGGGACCCGCCTCCCTGATTACCGGTATGGGCTTGTTCTGAACGATTCTGATCGCCTTTGCTATTTCGCCCTGAAGCCCTTATAGAAGGGAGTGCCGCGTCCCCCGCAAAGGCTTGTTTCGATGAAGGCTTTCGTGCTGGCAGGCGGAGCTGGAACCCGCCTCTCTCCCCTGACCAGCTATGTTCCGAAGGGGATGATACCGATCGGAGGAAAGCCGTTCATCGATTATGTGGTTAGCTATCTTTCGAAGCACGGTGTCAAGAATATCATCATGCTCTTGTCGGATGCTGACTCCGAGGTTTTCAGAAATCACCTTGATGATGGATCAAAGTTTGGCGTGAATATCGGCTACAACATCACGCCGCGAATGGGAACAGCGGCCGCGTTGAGGGAGGCTTCATCCCATGTTGACGGCACGTTCGTCGTCTACTACGGCGACGTCTTCACAGATCTCGACTTGAGCGAGATGATACGATTCCACAAGTCGAAGGGAGCAATGTGTACATTGGCGTTGAGCACGGGTGTCAAGATCGACTATGGTGTTGGGCGGGTTGATCGTGATGGGCGAATCGAATATTTCGCTGAGAAACCGATCCTTCCAGAATACCCGGTCTCAATCGGCGTCTATGTTTGCGAGCCTAGATTCTTGACGTACCTGTCAGCTGGAACGGACCTGGCTGCAGACGTTCTCCCACAAGTTATCGCGAAGGGAGAGAAAGTCTACGGATTCCTGACGAAAGAGCGACACTACGACATCGGCTCATTCAAACAGCTGGATGAAGCGAAGGATGTGCTCAAGCCCGAGAGGATAAGAAAAAAACAGCAAGTCGTCAACTAAGCTTTCTGTAGTAACGCATCGGGAGCCGCCGGATTCTTACTATCACGCGTGTTTCTGCTAGGATGATAATCATATCCGCATGGAAAAAAAAAAGAGCGGTCATTATTTCAGGTGACCATGGACTGTTCATTGGGATGCGCATTTTCCCAAACATCCCGATAGCGCTTTTCGACCCAGAGTCTAGATGTAAGGTAAGTCGAAGAAAACTCGATCTCTTATTCCGAGAGGTTCTTTTTCCTGCCTACGATAAGTAGGTGGAGTCCCGTTGCCAAGCTCACGACGGCTGCTAGCAGAAAGCCTGGAAGATATCCGAGCGAAGATGAGACTGAGATTCCTTCGAAGACCGGACCGATAAACGCGCCTATCCCGAAGCTTGTCAGTAGAATCCCGAAGATTGTGCCGTAATGGTCCAAGCCGTAATACTTACGGACCAAGAGCGCAAACTCGGGTATGTAGGTTCCATAGCCGATCCCGAAGAGCACCGAGAGAACTCCTATCGTTACCGGGTCGCTTGCTAGGAATAAGGCGGCCGTGCAGACCCCTTGCAGTATGAATCCAAAAGCGGCCATCGTCTCCTCGTTGAACCTCTGCACTCCTACGGTTAGTCTTCCTGTCAAGCTGCCAACACCGATCAGCACCAGTGCGAGAGTTCCGGCCTGTGTTCCTAGCCCTCTGCTCTCGAGAAGAGGCACGAGGAAGATCGTGACGAGGGTTCTAGAAAAGGCGTTACCTGCGGAATAGTATACGTAAAGGAAACCGAACCTCTTCGTTCTGAGACGACGAAACGCCTCTCCAAACGCGAACCCGGAAGCTACTCTGCTGTTCCTAGAAGTTTGGTAAGCGAGGATATTGAAGACAAAGACGATCAGGCCGACGATGAGGAATGCGCTCTGGATACTCCACGCCACGATCAGGTAGTTTTCTAGAGGTGTGAAGAAGAGGAGACCAATCGCTGTCCCTGCACTGACAAACCCAGTAACCCTCTTCACACTCGCTTTGTTGAAGCTGTCGAAGACGACGTAGGAGGTCGGCATCCACATTGACCCAGAGCCGAGGCCGCCCACAAAACCGTAGGTGAGGATCAGTAGGGGGAAGGAGTTCGCGATTGACGAGAACGCTAATCCTGCGCTCATCAAGCCTCCGCCGAGCAAAATGGTCTTTCCCGGACCTTTCTTGCTCATGAAAAGCCCGAGGATGAGGGAGGAGAAGGAGAAGAACACGGCGAATACGCCGAAGACGATGGATGTGGATGACGCAGGCAGGTTGTAATCCCTAGATACACGGGTGAAAAAGACCCCATAGGAGAGGAAGACGCCTAGGCAGGAGTTGTAGAGGAAGAGTGTGAACGCGGTATATCCCGAAGCTATCGTGGATCACTCGATCGAGAAGTACGCTTTCCTGAGTTCTTCTGAATCCATCAGGTGCGAGGGTGGGCCTTCGCTTATGATCCTGCCCTCCTGAAGAACGTACGCATAGTCTGCTACTTCGAGTGCTTGGACTGCGTTCTGCTCGACGATGAGCATCGAGAGACCCTGTTTCCTGAGTTCGACCAGCTTGTCGAATATCTCTGCAGTGAGTTTTGGGGCGATTCCCAGGGACGGCTCGTCCAGAACGACTATCTTGGGCTTGGTCATCAGTGCTCGTCCGATGCTTACCATTTGCTGCTCTCCCCCGCTCAGCCTGCCAACGCTGAGCTTGGATCTTTCTCTGAGCCTGGGAAAGAGTCTGTACACAAAATCCAGGGTCTCGTCCGCTACTCGTCTCGCACGCCGAGAATACGCGCCTAGCCTCAGATTGTCTTCCGTCGAGAGCCTGGGAAACAGCCTTCTACCTTCGGGGCAGGATGCGATGCCCTCTTCGACTCTTCTGAAGGCGCGAAGGTCTGTGATATCTTTCCCTCCAAAGTAGACCCTGCCGCTCCAGGGCCTTAGAAGGCCGTTGACTGTTTTCAGCGTAGTGGTTTTCCCTGCACCGTTTGGGCCCACGATCACAGTGATGCTGCTGTCTTTGCATTGAAGAGAGACGTCCCAGATGACTTGGGTCCCATCGTAGCCGGCACTCACCTGCTTGAGCTCAAGCGGCAGATTTCCTGCTCCCCAAGTATGCCTCTATCACCATGTCGTTGTGCACGACCTCGTCTGGCGTACCTGTCGCGATGACATGTCCTTCCTCGAGTACGATGACCTTGTGCGATAGGTTGAGTACGGCTCTCATGACATGCTCGACCACTAGCGCAGAGAAACGCAACTCTTCGTGCAATTTCCTGAAGAGCTGGATCGAATCCTTCAATTCTTCTGGAGACAGACCTGCGAAAACTTCGTCGAGTAGCAATACGCTGGCTCCAGTAGCTATTGCTCTCGCAAGTTCGAGCCTCTTCTTCTCCTGGACCGTAAGGCTACCCGCGGATGCGTCGTTCCTCGATCTCATTCCGACGAGCGAGAGGATCCTCTCAGCTTCTTGCAGGGCTAAGCTCGGGGAATGGATGTTCCGCCTGCCGTAGAGGACTGCGACCGCCACGTTCTCTCTCGCGGTCATGTTTGAGAATGGCTTCGGTATCTGGTGTGTCTTGGCGAGGCCGTATCCGACTACCCTATTCGCTTGGAGGTTGTCGATCCTCTTACTGTCGAGTTTCACGATTCCTGAGGTTGGTTTCTCCAGTCCCGCAATGATGTTGAGCAGTGTCGACTTTCCTGAACCATTCGGGCCTATTAGGCCTAGTACGGCGGAGTCGGGAAGGTCGAACGAGACGTCTTTCAAAGCTTGTACTCCTCCGAAATTCTTTGAAATTTTGCTCGCCTGGAGGATAGGCATGCCTACTCCAGCACTAACCTTAGGCGTTCATCCGATCGTCTGAGCAGTCCGACGATCCCGTCTGGCAGGAAGAGAGCCATGATGATTACGAGGAGTCCGATTATGAGTGGCTGTGCCTGTGCGACTGTGGTAAGGAGAAAGTATGACGGGATGTAGACTACAACCGCCCCTAAGAGTGGTCCGATCGATGTTCCCACCCCGCCGATGATTATCATGGCTAGCATCAAGAGCGAGAACGTGAAGTCGAATGCTGGTCCCGCGGTTACGCCAGAAATGGACCATGCGTAGACTGCTCCCCCAGCACCTCCGAAAAGCCCCCCGAGCATGTACCCAGTCAGTTTCAACGTCTGAGGGCTGACCCCGACAGAGCTCGCAGCGTCCTCCTCGTTCCTTATCGCCCTGATCCCGAAGCCAATCCTGCTCCTGTTGACATAATAGGTCAAGACTATCTCGATCAATACTATGGTCCAGATCGTGAAGTAGGTAGCGAGCGGCTGAAACGTTAGATTGACGATTATTTCGCCCCCCGCGCCAAGCTGGGGAAACTGCAGGACTATGTTGTAGGCGGCCAGAACGAGGACAACGGTGGCGATGGCGAAGTAGACTCCTCGGAATCTCAGGATCACGAGGCCTATGCCGAGAGCGAAGACCAGGCCGAGCAGGGCGCCCAGACCGACGCCCAGCAACGGGTTTGCCCCGTAATAGCTCACCAGCGTTGCTAGTGCGTAGGAGCCGATGGCCATGAAGAGGACATGTCCGAAGTCAACGTAACCTATCATGCCGGTGATGAAGTTGATCGAGTAAGCGAGGGCCGCGTAGATCAGCAGGAGGACAAGTATCGAGGAGACTGCTACTCCGAGCAGCAAGGCGGCGGCGGCAAGGAGGGCCATGACGATGAAAAGTCCGTAGAGTGTAAGGCCTGGCTTCTCGATCATCATTTCAGAAGACCCTCAGGGCGGAATACGAGGACAGGGATCAGAATCAGGAAAGCGGCAGCATAAGCAATCTGCGCTGTAGTGAAGGCTTGGAGAAGGTCAATGACGACCCCCAATGTCAACCCGCCAACCAAGCTTCCCCACATTTTTCCAGGTCCGCCAAGGACGACGATGACGAAGCTGATAGGAGCGTAAAGCGCGCCCATCAGAGGGTTGATGCCGACAGGGACCCAGACTGTGAGTAGCGCTCCGCCGGCCATGGTAACGGCGAACCCCAACGCTGTGGCAAGTGATGCGACCTTCGCCGGATTGGCTCCGACCAGCTCAGTCGCCGTCACGTCTTGGGCGTATGCGCGTATGGTAGAGCCGATGAATGTTCTCTCTAGAAACAACCACGTCCCAGTTATTATCAGGACTGAGAGAATGGCGACGTAGAGTGCTGCGAGGGGGACGCGGAGATATCCGAACTGTAATGTGCCCGGGTTGTAGTTGACGCCTACAGGGTTCCCGGTGAAGAAGATGATGGCTAGGTTGCTGACGAAAAGGCTAAGGCCGAATGTTGCTGCTAGCGTCACCATCTCGCTCTGAAGTGTAATCGTCTCCTTGTCTCGAAGCTCCCGATGGAGGAATGTGTAGTAGAAGGCGTATCCAACTAGTAGCCCGATGGCCGCGTCGACAGGTGCTGCCTCGAGCGGAGTCAATCCGGCGAATAGGTTGAGGAAGTAGGCTCCGTACGCCCCGAGCATGATGAACTCTCCATGGGCAATGTTGACGACCTTGACGACTCCCCAGATGATGTTGAGCCCGTGAGCTACGACAGAGAAGACGCAGCCGAGCAAAAGGCCGAATACTAGATCTCTAACGACAAGCTCGGCAGCGACCATTGCGATGCTTAGCTGCCAGCGTACGGGTACTTGACTGTGCCGGATGCCGCCACTATGGCAGGTGCAACCACTACTAATCCTCCATTCTGCCATTGGACGAGCACCATGCTGTGTCCAGACTGCTTCCCGGTAGAGTCTACCTGGAACTGTCCAAAGAACGTCATAATGTGAAGGCTCGAGATCGTCTGTCTGACCGCTGTCGAATCGAGGCTGTTTGCTTTCTGTATCGCGTCTGCGAGCACGATGATTGCGGCGCCAGCCTCTCCTGAGTGGTAGGTCGGAGAGCCCGCATTGGCCTGTTTAGAGTAATAGTCAACGAATTGGGACTCAGTGGGACCATACCATGGAATGCCTGATGTCTGGGCCGTGGCTGGGCTGTATGTCACGGTTGTTTCCCATTGCGACGGGCCCGTTACGAGGTTAGCTGAGTCGCCGAGTTGTTGCCGGAACTGTGGTTCTGTAACAGCCACCAGTAGCGAGATGAACTTCGGCTTCCATCCGACAGGCGACAGTTGTTGCACGATTTTTACTCCATCAGCAAAGTGGCCGCCTCCGAGGAGATCATCCGCTCCTGCTCCCTGGGCTGCGGTGAGCTGCGTCGACAGGTCTTGGCTAGTGGCCGGGTAAGATGCGTTGTAGACCACGCTCAGCCCTTGTTGCACCGCGTACTTGGACGCTGCGCCGCTAGCCGCGGCCGAGAACGAGTCATCCGCGTGGAGAAACGCAAGTTTGTCGCCTGGATGGTTGGCTTTGAGCCAGTCGACCGCATTGTTGAAGTAAGTTGAGGCAGGACTCAGAATGCCGAAGACGTTCTTGTAGCCCTTGGTCCAGATCGAGTCGGACGAGCCACCGTGCGACAGCATGACGAGGTTGTACTGTTCAGCGAGGGGTGCTGCAGCCCCTGTCAGTCCACTGCTGTACGGAGCGAGGAGGAATTGTGCATTATCCTGCGTGATGATCTTCGTGTAGAGCGTTGAAATTTGAGCCGATGAACTCTGGTCGTCGTAGTAGTTCAGAACAATATTGTATGTTTTTCCGTTGACGGTGACGCCGCCATTGTTGTTAATCCAGCAGGCCGCCGCCTGGATTCCAGCGAGCGACTTGGCGCCCTCAACATTGAAAGTCCCAGTCAGCGAGATTGTGAAGCCGACTTTTATCGCGTCCCTCCCAGATGGAAGTGTACACGTTATCGGCCGTTGTGCGACGTAATTGATGTAGTAGTAGGTGCCTCCACCTGAAGCGATCACGATCGCGACAATGACTACGGCAATGATCACAGTTGTCCTCTTTGTTAGTCTGCGAGGCTTGGCTTGCATGCCAGAATAGTGTCTAATTCGCCTGCTCAATGTATTAACTTTGTGGGAAGATGAAATTATCCACACTTGACTCGCGTGGCCGGCTGACACACATACTTGCAGGGCTCATGAGTAATTCACGTTAATCGATACCGTTAGCATAGAATGGTTTCGGCTAGCAGGCTCTCCAGAACGCGAGGCTTGTAAACTTCCAGTACGCGAGACATAGCTAAACGAATCATAAGAGAAGGCTCGCCGGATCCGTCTAGTTGCGGACAGATTCGACAGAACCTTTCTCCTGGGCGCAACGTTCGCATCATTCGAAGTCGGGGGAAGATTGTCGTCAAACGAGTCGCGAAATATGACCGTTGGAGCTGAAAGCTCTTCTCCTGTCCACCTCATTTACTTATTCGGAGTTTGCGAACTTTCGCAACTCCTGGATAGATCCAGTTCCGGCCGAACCATGCTTGTGAGAGGTCAGTTTGACCTAAGTCAAACTCTAACTTGTATTGACACGGGTAGAAACCGCAGCCATCCTCGACTTTAATCTAAAGAGTAGTAGGCATTACTGCGCCTCGTCTTCGACTGTCACGCCTGTTTTCTGCATCTGCTCTCTAATCCGATCCGAGAGCGCATATTCGCGCTTTGCGCGAAGCTCATTCCTAAGTGAGGTCAAGAGATTCACAAGCTGGAGAAATTCTTGTCTCGGAACCGACTCAGTCTCCAACAGTCCGAGTACTGAAGCAAGGTCTTTCATGACTTCGAGAAGCATCGCAGCGGACTCTGTGTTCGGCGACTTGCTGTGTTCCTCGGCTAATCCGACGATTCTGATGTAGGCTGCGAGAGCACCGGGAGTGTTGAAATCATCGTCCATCGCGGCGAAAAACTCTGTTCGTGCTTCATCGACTTGCAACTTCAGTGATTCTCTCGTGGCTTTGCCCTCAGATTTGGCTCCAGTGACTTTCTGCAGTTGGTCGTAGGCTCGTCGGAATCGGCGGGCGAGACTGGCAGCTTGGACAAGCGTGTCTTCAGTATAATCTAACGGGCTGCGATAGTGAGTCGATGCGTAGAGAACGCGGATCGCCTCGACTCCTACCTTCTGGATCGCGTCTTGTATTGGGACAAAGTTGCCCAGCGACTTATGCATCTCCTGCCCCTTAATGCTCAGCAGTCCAGTGTGGGCCCAATACTTTGCCAACGGCTTCTTTCCGGTCAGTCCTTCCGCCTGCGCGATCTCTGCTTCGTGATGTGGAAAGATCAGCTCGGTCCCTCCGCCATGTAGATCGTAGGTTGGGCCAAAATGCGTGAGCGTTATGGCAGTGTCTTCAATGTGCCAGCCAGGTCGTCCTTTGCCCCATGGGCTGTCCCAGGCAATCTCTCCAGGCTTCTGATTTTTCCAGAGGACGAAGTCGCCCGGGTTCCTCTTTTCCGGATCCGGATCGACCCGATGAACTGTTAGCTGCTCTAGGTTCTGCTTTGATAGTTTGCCATATTCGGGGAACTTGGAAATGTCGTAGTAGACTCCTCCTTGTATCTTGTACGCGATTCCCTTCTCGACTAGTCCTTTGATCTGGTTGATGATTTCGGGGATGTAGTCTGAAGCTTTCGCGTAGAGGTTTATGCTGTTGACGTGTAGATCTTTCATGTCCTTGTAGAATGCTTGGGCGTATCTCTCGGATAGTTTGAGAGGATCCTCCTTGGACTCCTTTGCTCTGTTGATGATCTTGTCATCAATGTCTGTGATGTTTAGGACGAAGAAGACGGCGTATCCTTTCTTTCTGAGATAGCGGGCTATGATGTCATAGGCGACGTAGCTCTTGCCGTGTCCGATATGTGACACGTCGTAGACTGTTGGGCCGCAGACGAACATGTTCACCCTCCCTGGATGGATGGGTTCGAAGTCATCTAAGTGGCGGGTTAACGTATTGTAGACTTTCAATCGCGACTGCTTTGGTTGGGACATGCTCAGGGTCCTAGCGAAGGATCTTGGCCATTCTCTTCACGTGGGAGGAGGGGTCTTTGGCTGGTTTGCCTTCGCTTGAATCATGCTCCAAGCCTTGCTCAACATATCCTTCTCGTTCGGATACGAGAGCGTCGGCAACGCCTTCTCGTAGGGCATCCACTCCATGGCATCGTGCTCCGTTCCCACCTTCGCATCTGCCTGGTCAGTCTCGAAGAGGAAGAAGTGGACCGTCTTATCGAACGTTTTTGCACGGAATCCGAACTGGTACTTGATCTGCCCCACCTTTCCTCGAAGCTTTACACGACTCACTCCAGTCTCTTCCCTGACCTCACGCATCGCAGTCGTGACCTCGTCCTCGTTCTCTTCGATCAGCCCCTTGGGGAGGCACCAGATTCCCCGCTTGTTACTTGTTAGGAGAAGGAAGAGGGGGATGCCGTTCTCGACGCGGTAGACGACTCCTCCGGATGAGATGACTTTGATTCTGGGTCTGGGCTGCATCCCTGTCCAGTCTGCCATCTATGAGATTCCTTCCGTGATCATATTTGCAGATCTTTTGGCAAGTGTGTCAGATTTTCCGACGGTGACCCGACAACCACAATGTCCTCGATTCTTACTCCCCCGACTTTGGGGTCGTAGAGTCCAGGTTCAATCGTAACGACCGAGTTTTTCCTCAACCTCTCCTTTCCGTAAAGGCTGAGGTAGGGCCTCTCGCCAATCGTGAGACCGACTCCGTGGCCAAGACCGTGCATGAACCCCCTTACTCTCGCTTCCTTGTTGCCCTTGGCGAGTAATCGGGCGGTCGGGTATCCTTTCTTCTCAAATAGTTTGCAGACTTGGATCATCATTTCGCTACAGGAAGCTTGTTCACGCACCATGTCGAGTGCAGATGTCTGTGCTTCCAGTACTGCATCGTACATCTCCTTGACTTTCCTTTGGGGCGATGAGAACGCGTAGGTTCTCGTGCAATCGTGCCAGTACCCGTCGGGTTCGGCGGGGAAGATGTCGAAGACTATGGGTTCCCCGGCGCGGATAATGTCGCCGCTCTTCCCATCGTAGTGGGGATCGCTCGATTTTCTTCCCGCCGCGAAGATCGTGTCCTCAGGAGCAATGATGCCCTCCTCAGCCAAAAGTCCGTTGATGACCGTTTTGACTGCATGAACGGTCAAAGGTTTAGACTTCAAAACAACTCTTGGTCCCCGCACTTTGGCCTTCGAGAGAAATCGCATCGTTTTTTGGACCACTCTGGTTGTCTTTCTCCCCATTTCTCGCAGTTTCTCGATTTCGCCCCGTTCCTTGGTTTCCCTGGCAACCTCCAGTATTGTCGGGGTCTTCTCCCCAACAACATTGATCCCCCTCTTACGGAGTGAGTCGATGAGCAATAGAGAGTTCGACGTCTCGTTTCGTCCAGCCAGCACAATCGGCCCGCTCGCACCAGTGTCTCGGATTATTTTCTCATAAAACCGTGCTCTAGCCTCATCTCTGTCGTATTTTCCCGAGAGACGTTCAAGTCCGTAATCGGAGTAGGTGCGAATGTTCCGGACACGTCCAAGGCGCGCGCTACCGACGTCGATGTTGCTGACGATAAGTGTGGGATCGTGCGACTTGCGCTTGACGTAGATTCCTCCTCTTGCGAGTGAGGCTCCGACAACATAACGCAAATCAGGATTTCCAACTGTCGCATCCCCGAATACCAGAATGGACTCGACTTTCTTTTTCTCCATCTCCCGGTCGATATCGGCAATCAGGATGATGACCCGCTTCTCGCCTAGTTGCCGAGGAGGCTATATTACCATTGAGTGAGGCGGTTCCTAGAAAGTGTAGCCGAGAACAGAGCTATTGTCGATTCTGACTAATCGTAACCCTTGATGGCAGGACTTCTTCAAGGGTCTTCAGCGATCCTGCCAAATCGTTCCGCTCAGCGATCAGAGGATGGAGAGTTGGCTCTATGGAACCTTGAGCCATTTTTAGCGATTCTTCATCGAGTTCCCCGCTCTTGTGATCCAGTTTGGCATTCACGAGGTATCGCGTGAGACTAGAAATCTGGCCTGCTACCTCTGAGAGTCGATGCTTCATCGATGCTGACAGCGCTTCGCCGGTTTTCACCTTGTCGTAATAGCCTGCTTTTTGTGAGTCCAAGAGTTCCGTATAGATCTCTCCCTCTATCTCCTTCGTGTCCTTCAACGACTCCAGAGCGCCGATTCGTTTGCGGAGCAGAGAAAGCTCGGAGATAATATCGACCGCTTCCAGTTTCCAGTCAGGTGTCAGAGTGATGATCTTCGGCGTGAGCCCCAGCTGCCTGGCCTTCGCGCTAACAATGTGCCCTCCTGCAGCCTCCACCTGAACCCCCTCGAGTTCACCAAAAGCGTTTCTTTCAATTCCAATAACTCGTCCGAGACTTCTGCCATAGATGTCAACCACAGGGCGGCCGAGGAAGGCGCGGGTCTCAAGCTCTGGAGAGAGCAAAGCTAGCTTACCTTACCCTATGGGCGTCAATCGGGATCTGTGGAATCTCCGGGAACTTTTCTTTCATTTTCTGCTCCGCCATGAGATCTGCCTCTTTGAGAATCCTGGCAGAGTCGTCGCTGGGAAGCACGTAGGTTCCATCAGCGTCCACTACCTCTCCGATTTCGGTTGTGAGGTTCTCCAAGGAGTCCTCGATGTCGTGTATGCCAGTCGAAATCTCCGGGAGCTTTCCTTCCAGTTCGTTCTTGACGGTGGTGAGAATGCCTCGTACGCTTCCCATGCTGTGGACCATGTCTCCGAACTGTTCAATGGTCTCCAGCCGGAGGAGTACCTGTTCTAACGAGATCTGGCTGCTGAGCGAAGTTTTGATTAGCTTGCGAATCTGGACGCATTCGTTCGCGAACAGGGTTGCGCTCTGAGTATCTCTGACTTCGAGAGCTTTGACGCATTTGTCGTGGAGTATTCTGTCTCTGTGCTCCATCTGATTGATCGTTTTTTCGAGTCTATTGGTCTGGGTGCGAAGTTTGTAAGCTGCAAACTGTATTCTTCGCTTGACGGGTGTTGGCTTGATTGCCTCGCGAAGCCTGTCTGTGATTGATGGGTTGTCTCTAAACATGATTCTTACCTTGCTATCGGTTGTTCCGTTTGGAATATCGGGGGCCTCAGGTGAATCTGGTGCTTCGCAGTGGATGCATGCCGTGGAAGGGCGGTGGTCATGAGTATTGTCATTCCGTGATCCTTGTTTAGTCCCCTTAGCAATGGCATTACTAGGTTCGTTACTGAGGAGTCGAGATCTCCCGTTGGCTCGTCCAAGACGAGGAATCGGGGTTTCGCTGCAAGTGCTCGTGCGAGGTCGATCCGCCTTTTTTGCCCTGCACTTAGCGAGTCTGGGTAGGAGTGTGAGAGTTTCTCGAGTCCAAAGAAGGTCATTGCCTCTTTGATCCTCTCATCTCTATCACGTTTCGGAATCCCCATCATTGAGAGTGCGAGGTGAAGGTTCTGCAGAACTGTTAGTTGCGGGAGTGCAGTAGGTCGTTGGAAAACTGCGGCAGTTTTGACTCGTGCCGAGCGTTTTACGAACGATTGTTCCGTCATGTTTTCTCCGTCCAGCTGAACAATTCCGCGGGTTGGTTTCTCCAGGCCAAGTACTATGTTGACGAGGGTAGATTTTCCCCAGCCTGACCCTCCGACGACTGATAGGAATCCTCCTTCTTCGAGGTTGAAGGATACTCCTTCGCCGTAGAGTCTCAGAATTCCGTCTGCGATTGGGTATGCGACCGTGATTGACCTGCATTCCAGGAGAGGTTTCATTTGGCTAGCCCTTGTATTGCTCAACGAATTCTAACGAACGGGTCCGTTTGAGAGCGGGAGCTGCGTATGCCAATCCTCCGACGATTGCTGAGACAAGGAGCAAAACTAGGTTTGTCGAAAGTATCTTCTCCGTCGCTAGGAATCTCAACCATACGGGTAGGAGTCCAATGATCGCCACTACGCATCCGCGGACAACATATCGAAGTTGAATCTGCCATCCGGCGCCTCCGTAGGCGAATAGTGCAAGCTCCTCTCTCTGTGTTCGGGACGAGTTGGATAGAGCCGCCAGAGCGCAGGTTAGTGGAACTAGAACTAGAAGCGTCGCGAACCATCCGGACTGACTGAACGGTTGTATCTGGGCGAAGATGCTTTCGAGGCTTGCTAGAGCTAGAATCGCGATTGCTAGGAAATCCGATAATTCTCTTGGGAGTGCTCCTGAGAGTACGACTGGAGCCCAGCTGGGTCTCTCCAATAACCGGCTACCTCTCGTCAGTCCCGGCCATAGCCCTGAAGTAAGTTCCCAAACGGCCCTCATCATAAGTGCGGATTACAGAGGAGGCGAAGTCGATGTCAAGATTCATCGATCGAAGCTTCCCGAGCACCGCGTTGACATCCTCCTTGTTTCGAGCAACGATGAACACGAGCCCTTCTGGAGTTCCAAGAGAACTGATCACGTTGACTGTCTCTGGAATCTCGCAGATCTGCTTCATGATATCCTCCCTCGACGAGTCAGAGGGGAAGTTTGCCGCCACGACGACCTGTTCGGATAGCCCGAGCTTCGAGAAATCGACAAGGGTCGTGTATTCGCGTATGATGCCTTGATCCTCGAGTCTGTTGACTCTGTAAGCTATGACGTTAGGATGGAGCGCTAGCTTTCGACCGATCTCGACGTAGGACTGTTTTGAGTTCTCTACGAGTTCTGCGAGGATTCGAAAGTCAGTTCTATCCAAGTTCACTCTTGCACTCTCCTAGCTTGCCTTGAACGATTCGTCCCAGTCGTAGTATCGCTTGAGGATTCCTGGTGAAACGCTGGGTCGGCGGCCCGTGATTATTGACTGGAAGTCTTCCATTGTGATGGCGTCGGGGACGGAGTTGAGATCGTTCACGTTTCCATGAGTGAAGAAGTTCCGGACAACTCTCAGCTGGGTTGATTGGAAGAGGTCTCTGATGT
>Ga0209239_1001325_pt1 | contig 14695 bp, 14 predicted proteins | sample GraSoi013_2_20cm_FD_185824 | JGI IMG/M metagenome (GOLD analysis project Ga0209239, IMG submission 185824) | Grasslands soil microbial communities from the Angelo Coastal Reserve, California, USA - Sample 10_02_2013_2_20cm (SPAdes) (version 2) | ecosystem: Environmental > Terrestrial > Soil >...
ATCGAGCAGTTGCAGGGCCTGGCGCTGCCGGCCTCCGCGCTGGAACGGCTGATCCTGCCGGCCCGCGTCGCCGACTACTCCCCCGCCTACCTCGACGAGCTGTGCGCGTCCGGCGAGGTGCTGTGGGCGGGCAGCGGCACGATCGCGGGCGGCGACGGCTGGGTGACGCTGGCGTTCGCCGACAACGCGCCGCTGCTGCTGCCCGCGCCGGCCGACACGCTGGCATTGACGCCGAACGAGCAGTCTGGCTCGGCGGCGCCTGACGCCGCGCGCGACCCGGACCGGTCGACGCACGAGGCGATCCTCGACGCGCTCGACGGTGGGCACGCGCTCTTCCTGCGGTCCATTGTGGAGCGACTGGAGGCGCCGGAGTCCGAGGTGCTGGCGGCGCTGTGGGATCTGGTGTGGGCCGGGTACGTGGCCGGGGACACCCTGGCGCCGTTGCGCGCGGCGCTGGCCGGGGTCGGTGCGCACCGGGGCCGGCCGGCGGCGAGCCGTACCCGCTACCGGCGGCCGGGCCGGCCGACAGCGGCACTGGCCGCGCGGGCCGGGCCACCGACGGGGGTCGGGCGCTGGTACCGGTTGCCCGAGCGCGACGCCGACCCGACCAAGCGCGCGGCGGCGCTGACCGATGCCCTGCTGGAACGGCACGGCGTGGTGACCCGGGGCGCGGTGATGGCCGAGGGCGCGCCGGGCGGGTTCGCCGGGATCTATCCGGTGCTGTCCGCGCTGGAGGAGCGGGGCGGGGTACGGCGCGGGTACTTCGTCGAAGGGCTCGGTGCGGCGCAGTTCGCCGTACCGGGGGCGGTGGACCGGCTGCGGTCGCTCGCCGAGCGCGGTGGCGACGGGGCCGGGGCGCCGGGTGGGGCCGCGCGCGCCCGGACCTCGGGTGCCGTGGTGCTCGCGGTGACCGACCCGGCCAACCCGTACGGGGCGGCGCTGCCGTGGCCGGAGCGGGTGGTGGAGACCGCCGACGGGGAGAAGCCGGCCGGGCACCGGGCCGGACGCAAGGCCGGGGCGCTGGTGGTACTGGTCGACGGCGAGCTGGTGCTCTACGTCGAGCGGGGCGGGCGGACCCTACTGTCCTATGTGGAGGGTCAGGAGGTGCTGGGCATGGCGGCCAAGGCGCTGGCGGACGCCGTACACGCCGGGGCGCTGGGTGCGCTGTCGGTGGAGCGGGCCGACGGGGCGCCGGTACACGTGTCGCCGCTGCGGGAGGCGCTGGCCGCCGCCGGCTTCCGGGCCACCCCGCGCGGGCTGCGGCTGCGCGGCTGACCCCTTATCCCCGTGGGTACCCCCGACGTTGGCTAGTGTCAGGGCATGCCGGAGGAGGAGAAGAAGCGCGACGAGGTCGTCGACCGGCCGGAACCGGTTGACGATCTGGTGACCACCGCCCACACGCTGCGCGTGGCCGACCGGGAACTAGCGTACACCGCCACTACCGGCCGGATCGTGCTCCGCAAGGAGGTGCACACCGAGGACACGTTCGACGGGCATCAGCCCAAGGCCGAGGTGTTCCTGACCGCGTACACGCTGGACGGCGCCGATCCGGCCGACCGTCCGGTGACGTTCGCGTTCAACGGCGGGAGCGTGTGGCTGCACCTCGGGCTGCTCGGGCCGCGCCGGGTGGTCAGCGGCGACGCCGGTACGCGGGCGGCGCCGCCGTACGGGCTGGTGGACAACGCGCAGACGTTGCTCGCCCACTCGGATCTGGTCTTCATCGATCCGGTGTCGACCGGGTACTCGCGCGCCACGAAGGGCGAGAAGTCCAAGGAGTACCACGGGTTCCAGGGCGACCTGGAGTCGGTCGGCGAGATCATCCGGCTGTGGACCTCGCGACAGGGCCGGTGGATCTCGCCGAAGTACCTGTGCGGCGAGTCGTACGGCACCCTGCGCGCCGCTGCCCTCGCCGAGCACCTGCAGCACCGGTACGGCATGTACCTCAACGGGCTGATCCTCATCTCGGCCGTACTGGACGGCGCGACGCTGGACTTCACGCCCGACAACGACCAGCCGTACCCGCTGTTCCTGCCGACGTACGCCGCCATCGCGCACTATCACGGCAAGCACGGCGACCGGCCGCTTGCCGAGGTGCTCGCCGAGGCCGAGGAGTTCGCGACCCGGGACTACCCGTGGGCGCTCAGCCAGGGCGCCCGACTGTCCACAGTGGAGCGTGGGGACGTCGCGGCGCGGCTGGCCCGGCTCTCCGGCCTCGACCCGGACTACGTCGACCGGGTGAACCTGCGCATCGAGCACATCCGGTTCTTCACCGAACTGCTGCGCGACCGGCGGCGTACGGTCGGCCGGCTCGACGGGCGGTTCCTCGGCTGGGACACCGACTACGGCCGCGAGCACATGTCCGAGGACCCGTCGTACCAGGCGATCGCCGGGCCGTACACCGCCGCGGTGAACCACTACCTGCGCGCCGAGCTGGAGTACGCCAACGACCTGCCGTACGAGGTGTTGACCGACCGGGTACAGCCGTGGTCGTACAAGGAGTTCGAGGGGCGGCCGGTCAACGTGGCCGGCCGGTTGGCTTCGGCGGTACGCGCGAACCCGCACCTGCGCGTGTACGTCGCCTGCGGGTACCACGACGGTGCGACGCCGTACCTCGCGGCCGAACACACGTTCGCGCATCTCGCCATCCCCACGGAACCGCGCGGCAACGTCGAGTTCGCGTACTTCGAGGCCGGCCACATGATGTACGTGCACGAACCGAGCCGGCTGGCCCAGTCGGCCCAGCTGGCACGCTTCGTCGGCGCCGGGGCGCCGGGAGGCGACTCAGCCGCCGGGCCGGCGGGCGGGCCCGAGACCGACGGCGCGGCCCCGACCGGCGGCGGGTCAGGCGGGCCGGCGGCGGGGGCGTAGCCGGGTCAGCTCCCGGTCGAGCTGGTACAGGTACCAGCTCAGCCCGGAGACCAGGCCCGGCCAGGAGACCGGCCCGTCGACGACGACGTCGCCACGCTCCCGTACGGTGGCCGGGATCCACGGCCCCGGTCGGAGAGGTCGTCGGCGCGAGGCTAGCCAACGAGGCACGATCTCAGGGGCGGCGCGCCTCCACCCGGTCGCCGATCAGCCGGACGTTCAGCACCGGCTGCGGCATGGTGGCCGGGCCGCGCCGGACCTCGCCGTCGCGCAGCCGGAAGGTACTGCCGTGCCAGGGGCAGACCACGCAGGCGTCGTCGCCCACGACGGTCACCGTGCCGTCGGAGAGCGGGCCGGCGTTGTGCACGCACTGGTCGACCAGTACGCGCACGGTGCGTGGACCCCGGTAAACCAGCACGGGTACGTCGCCGACGCGCCGCCGTACCAGCTTGCCGATCGGGAGGCGGTCCAGATCGTCCACGTACCACCACGCCGTAGGCAGGTTCCGCCACGCGGGCTCGGCATGGTTGAACCCGGTGCCCGAACGGTAGGACAGGTGGCCGCCGAGATAGGCGCCCACGCTGGCGGCGGTCAGTCCGAGACCGCCGAGCAATCTGCCCGTACCATGGCGGCCCTTCAACCGGGCGACCAGCGACGCGGCGTAGGCGGTGGCCACAGGCCCAGCCGCTCCTGCTCGCGGCCTGCCGCCGACCAGTCGGTCCATCCGGTCAGCGCACTGGGTACGGCACCCGCGAGCCCCAGCCCGACCAGCGCGGTGGCGGCGGTCTCCTGCCCGGGTACGGCATCCAGCACCGCCGCGCCGATCCATGCCCCGACCGGCACATCGGTCAACGCCGGGTGCAACGGGTGCCCGAGCCAGGTGCCGTGCAGCGCGTCGGCGACCGGGCCGGGCGGGATGACCCGGCGGATCGCCCGGCGCAGCACCTCCACCGGCCGGTCCAGTCGTCGCGCCCGTTCCACCCGGTCGAGCTGGCGCGCGCCGGCCTCCAGCAACTCCATGACGCCTCCCGCCGGTCGGGTACGTTTCCCTTGCGGGGTACCCGAGCAGGGCTGGCTCAACCGTGAAGGGTGGCGGCACATGCACGCGATACAGGTACGGCAGACCGGCGGCCCCGAGGTGCTCACGGTCACCGAGGTCGAAACGCCCCAACCGGGCCCGGGCCAGGTGCTCGTCGAGATCGCCGCGGCGGGCGTGAACTTCATCGACGTGTACCACCGCAAGGGCCTCTATCCGCTGCCGCTGCCGCTGGTACCCGGCGGCGAAGGCGCGGGACGGGTGGTGGCCGTGGGGCCCGGGGTGGACACGGTCAAGGTGGGTGACCGGGTCGCCTCGACCAACTTCGCGGGCGGGTACGCGCAGTACGCGCTCGCCCCGGCCGACGGCGTGGTACCCGTACCCGACGGGCTGTCCGACGAGCTGGCCGCCGCCGTGCTGTTGCAGGGGATGACCGCGCACTACCTGGTGTTCGACAGCTACCGGCTCAAGGCTGGCGACACGGTCGTGGTACATGCCGCGGCCGGCGGGGTCGGGCTGCTGCTGACCCAGGTGGCGACGAAGCTGGGCGCGCGGGTCATCGGTACGGTCTCCACGCCGGAGAAGGAGAAGCTGGCGCGCGACGCCGGGGCGGCGCACGTCGTCGGGTACGACACCGTGGCGCAGGACGTCAAGCGGCTGACCGACGGGGTGGGCGTACCGGTGGTGTACGACGGCGTCGGCCGTACCACCTTCGACGCGAGCCTGGACAGCCTCCGGCCGCACGGCATCCTGGTGCTGTACGGCCAGTCCAGCGGCCCGGTACCGCCGGTCAGCCCGAGCCGGCTGATGACCGGCGGCTCGCTCTACCTCACCCGGCCGACCCTGGCGCACTTCGTCGCGACACCCGAGGAGCTGCGTCGCCGGGCCGGTGAGGTCTTCGGCTGGGTCGCCGACGGTTCGCTGTCCGTCCACATTGGAGCCCGGTACCCGTTGACCGAGGCGGCCCGGGCACACGAGGACCTGGAGGCCAGGCGTACCACCGGAAAGGTGCTACTCATCCCCTGAGCCAGCCACCGCCCGGTGTGGCGGCGGCCGGGCGCGGTCGCGGCTCACGGGAGCTGCGGTAGCACCTCCGTGGCGATGACGTCCAGGTGATCCAGGTCGGACAGGTCGATGATCTGCAGGAACATCCGGGTGGCACCGAGTTCGGCGAACCGGCCGATCTGGTCGACGACCTGGTTCGGGGTGCCGTACAGCGGCGGCGGCTCGCCGATCACCTTCGCGCGGGTCGCCGCCTCCGCCTCCGTCCGTCCACATGCGACAGTCTGCGCGGCGGAGAGCACGAGCGGCGCCCGGCCGGCCGCGTCCCGTCCGGCGGCCTCGCAGGCCTGCGCGACCCGCCCGTACATCTCCCGGGTCACGGAAAGCGATCGGAAGGGCACGTTGAACTCGTCGGCGTACCTGGCCGCGAGCTGCGGGGTACGGCGCTTACCGACGCCGCCGACGATCACCGGCGGGCCGGGTACCTGCACCGGCTTGGGCAACGTGAAGTGCTCGCCGGGCGGCGTGCTCCACAGGCCGGTCACGATCGCCAACTGCTCGGCCAGCCTGTCGAAGCGCTCCTTGAGGGACGGGAACGGGATCCCGTACGCCCGGTGCTCCGCCTCGAACCAGCCGGCGCCCAGGCCCAGCTCCACCCGGCCCCCGCTCATCGCGTCGACCTGCGCCACGCTGATCGCGAGCGGCCCGGGCAGCCGGAACGTCGCCGAGGTGACCAGGGTACCCAGCCGGATCCGGCTGGTCTGCACGGCCAGCGCGCCGAGCGTGACCCAGGAGTCGGTGGGTCCGGGCAGCCCGCTGGCGCCGCCCATCGTGAGGTAGTGGTCGGACCGGAAGAACGCGTCGAAGCCCAGCTCTTCGGCGTGCCGCGCGACCCGGAGCTGATCCGCGTACGTGGCACCGAGCTGGGGTTCGGTGAAGACGACAAACCGCATGGGTACCACTTTGTCAGAGTCTCCTGGTTCGCTACACGGCAGTGAGCACCCGATCCATGGCGTCGCGGATCGGCCGGTGATGCCCAGCTCCTTGCTGATCGCCACCGCCTGTTCGGCCAGCCGCCGCGCGTGCGCGGGATCGCCGTCGCGGAGCAGGATTTCGGCCAGGTACCCCGACTGCGCGGCCGCCTCCGGCAGGGCGCCGAGGGCGAACCGCAGTTTCAGGCTCTCCCACGCCATGTCCATGCCGAGCGCATGGTCGCCACCGCCTTCGAGCTCGTGCATCGACAGGCGGTGCCGAGCGACGCGAACCGGGCCAGTACGGCGCCGCACGCCGCCGGGTCCCGATCCCCGCTACGCACCAGCAACGCGTACCGGTACCGCGCCTGCGCGAAGACCCACTCGGGCGCGTCGCTGGCCGCCCGTTGCAGTGCTTCGGCCGTCCCTTCGCGGCCGGTGAAGTTGAAGCTGTCGACCGCGAGAACCGCAGCGACGTGCCGGCTCTCCGGCATATTCATCAATTCGCATAGTTGGATTCCTGCGCCCCACCGTCCGGCCCGGCCCAGAAGCCGCGCCGCGCGCAATGTCTCATCCACCCCAGCAGGGTACGGGCTAACCTCGGGGCATGGCGGCCTACGACTGGATCACCCTGACCACCGACTACGGGCTCTCCGACGGCTACGCCGGGATGCTGCACGGGGTCATCGCCCAGCATGCGCCCTGGGTACGGGTCATCGACGTGACGCACCAGATCCCGCCGGGCGACGTGCCGCGCGGCGCTGCGGTGCTGGCCCAGGCGATCGGGCACCTGCCGCCCGCGGTGCACGTCGGGGTGGTCGATCCGGGCGTGGGTACGGGCCGTCGGGCGGTCGCGATCCAGACCCCGAGCGGCGTCCTGGTCGGTCCGGACAACGGGCTGCTGACCGGTGCGGCCGACGCGCTGGGTGGGGCCACGTCGGCGGTACGGCTCACCGAGACCGCCTGGTTCCTGCCCCGGGTGTCGATGACGTTCCACGGTCGCGACGTCTTCGCGCCGGTCGCCGCCCGCCTGGCCGCCGGGGTACCCCTGGCCGACGCGGGTCCGGCGATCGACCCGGCCACGTTGGTACGCCTGCCGGAGCCCATCGTCGTCGTCGGCGACGGGTACCTCGAAGCGGAGGTACTGACGGTGGACCGGTTCGGCAACGTCCAGCTCGCCGCGCCCGGCTCCGCGCTGGACGGCCTCGGCGAGCATCTCGTCGTCGGCGGCGTACGGGCGACCCGCGCGACCACGTTCGCCGATGGCCAGCCCGGCCGGCTCATCGCGTACGTCGACTCCGCCGGCAAGGTCGCGCTCGCGGTCAACGGCGGCCGGGCGGTGGTGGCGCTCGCGGTCACCCCGGGCGACGTCCTCCGCGTCGCGAACGGCTGACCCCGTGAGCGTCCGCCGGCACGCCTACCCCGCGCGCAGGGTGAGTACGGTGATCTCGCTCGGCGCGAAGACCCGTAGCGGCGGCCCCCAGAAGCCGGTACCCCGGCTGGTGTAGAGCTGGGTCCGCTCGCCGTGCCGGCTCAGCCCCTGCACCGCCGGCTGGTCCAGGCGCACGAGAAGGTGGAACGGCCAGATCTGGCCGCCGTGCGTGTGCCCGGAGATCTGCAGGTCGACGCCGTACTCGACGGCCCCGCCGATCTGCTTGGGCTGGTGCGCGAGCAGCAGTACGGGCAGCTCCGGGTCGACGCCGGCAAGCGCGGCGGCATGGTCGGCACGATGCCCGGGGCGCCCCGATGACGCGGCGGTCGCGTCGTCCACGCCCGCGACGACGAGTCGGGCACCGTCGCGCTCGACGACGATGTGCCGGTTGTGCAGCGGTTCCCAACCGAGTTCGCGCATGTGGTCGAGCCAGCCCTGCGCCTCGCCGAAGTACTCGTGGTTCCCGGTCACGTACGCCCTGGCGAGCCGGGCCCGTACGGTACCCAGCGGCGCGGCCTGCTCCCGCCGGCGGGACACGCTTCCGTCGGCGATATCGCCGGTGTGGCACACGATGTCGGCATCGAGCGCGTTGACCGCCGCGACGACGCCCGCCGACCAGCGGGCCCGGTTGATCGGACCGTAGTGCGTGTCGGTCAGCAGGACGACCCGTACGCCGGAAAGGCCCGTACCCAACCGGGGGATCGTGACGTCGACCCGCCGGATCCGGGGTACCCGCATCGCCTCGGCGTACCCCCACAGCACCAGCCCTACCGAGACGGCGGCGACCGCCACGGCGACGATCCGGGACCGGGCCGGATCGGCGACGCCGACCAACCCGAGCGCGACCCGCAGCAGGTTCCCCAACACCGCCCAGGCGAACAGTACCCAGATCACGCCGAGGATCGTGTCGCCGCTCCAGGCCGCCCAGTCCAGCGCGCGGCGACCGTGTCCGAGGTACATCAGCACCGGGAACGCGACCAGCGCGCCGGCGAACACGACCGTACCGGCGACGACGACGGCGACCGGCCACCGGGCGCCCGCGAGCACCACCGTCCACCACGGCACCCCGAACAGCAACGCCAGGATGGCCGTGATCGTCGCGCCGAACCGCAACCACCGTAGCGATCGCCGCGCGGGCGCCGCCTGTACCGCTTCGCTCGTTGTCACCGCACGCACTCCTCGGTCGGGTTCGTGCAGCGTGACACACGGAAGGCACCATCGACCACGGGCCGGCCGGCCGGGCAGGATGGTGGAATGCCCGAAGGCGACACGGTCTGGAACACCGCCCAGGCGCTGCACCGTGCCCTGGCCGGCGAGGAACTGACCGGCGCCGACTTCCGGGTACCCCGGTTGGCCACGGCCGACCTGACCGGCTGGACCGTCCTGGAGTCGGCCAGCCGCGGGAAGCACCTGCTGCTGCGCCTGGCCGCCTCGGACGGGGTACGGCGGCTGACGCTGCACTCGCACCTGCGGATGGACGGCGCCTGGCGCACGTACCCGCCCGGCGCGCGCTGGGCAGGCCGGCCGGCCCACCTCATCCGCGTCGTCCTGCGCAGCGCCAAGGCCGTCGCGGTCGGGTACCACCTGCACGACCTCACGCTGGTACCGACCGACCGGGAGGACACCGTGGTCGGCCACCTCGGTCCGGATCTGCTGGGCGCGGACTGGGACCCCGACGAGGCGGTACGGCGGCTGCGCGCCACACCCGAGCGGGACATCGCCGACGCGCTCCTCGACCAACGCAACCTCGCCGGCATCGGCAACCTCTACAAGTCCGAGACGCTGTTCCTGCGCGGCATCTCGCCCTGGCGCCAAGTGTCCACAGTGGACGATCTGCCGGCCGTCGTGAACCTCGCGCAGCGGCTGCTGTCCGCCAACACCGGCCGTTGGACCCAGTCCACCACCGGGAACCTGCGCAAGGGCGAGCAGCACTACGTCTTCGAGCGGGCCGGACAGCCCTGCCGCCGGTGCCGTACCCCCGTCAGGCGCGCCGTCCAGGGTGAGCGGATCACCTACTGGTGCCCGACGTGCCAGCCCGGCCCCGCGCCCGACGGCACGGTCCGGCCGACACTGGCCCGCGACTGAGCGCCCGAGCCGGGCGGCCGCCCGGTAGGTGCGACGGGACAGCGGCGCGTCAGCGTTCCCGGAAGCCGCCGAGGAAGCGACGGAAGAAGCCGCCCTCCTGCGGCAGCGGCGGTGCCGGCGGCGGCGCGGTACGGCGTTGCCGCGCCACGGGTTGGTCGTAGTCGGTGCGCTCGATCGCGTCGATGACCTGAGCTTCGTCGAAGTCGTCGGATCCGTCGATCTGCGGTACGAACCCGACCAGGACACCGTCGCGCATCACCTGCGCTTCGAGCCCGGCTGTTCCGTCGGTGTCCCAGATCGCCTGCCGCCCGTCCGGCAGCATGATCCGGATACCGAACTGGGACACCCCAGCCCGCTCCACATGTGCTGGTACGCCCCGCGCACGGAGCTTGTCGACCACCCGTTGAGCCCGGTTCTCGTCCATCGCTCCCTAAGGTATCGCGACTAGGGTTACCGGCATGCGCGTACTCGTCGTGTCCGCTCCGCTGGTCGGGCACGTGTTTCCGTTGGTACCGCTGGCCCGGGCGCTACGTGACGCCGGGCACGAGGTGCTGATCGCCACGGCGGCCGAAGGGCTCGCCGTACGCGGGGCCGGGTTGCCGGTGGAGGACGTCGCACCGGGGTTCCGCTTCGGCCTCATCGCCGCCCGGATCATGCTGCGGCATCCGCTGATCGCCAGGGCGGAGCTGGCCGGCGACGCCGGTACCCGGGGCGTGGCCCTGCTGTTCGGCGCGGTCAACGCCCGGATCGCCGACGGCGTCGTGAAGCTCGCCGACCGGTGGAAGCCGGATCTGGTGGTACACGAACCGCTCGCGGTGGCCGGTGCGCTCGCCGCCGCGCACCGGGGCGTACCGGCGGTGCTGCACGAGAACTCGCTGGACAAGCCGCTGCGGCGCCATGGCGTGGCGGAGGTGGCGCCGCACGCCGCCCGGCTGACCATCGCCCCGCCGAGCGTGGTCGGCGCCCGACCCGGCCGGCCGATGCGCTGCGTGCCGTACTCCGGCGACGGCGCGCTGCCGGACTGGCTGCGCCACCGGCCGCCCCGGCCACGGATCGCGGTCAGCCGCAGCACGGTGGGCGGACCGGGCGGTGGCGACCTGATGCGCGCGGTCGTCGCGGCGGCCGCCGGGGTCGACGCCGAAATCGTGCTGGTACGACCGGATCGCGCGATCACCCGGAAAGGCACCTTGCCGGACAACGTACGGACCGTCGACTGGGTACCGCTGACCGCCGTACTGCCGACGTGTGCCGGCATCGTGCACCACGGCGGGGCCGGTACGGTCTTCGCCGCGTTCGCGGCCAGCGTCCCGCAGCTCGTCGTACCCGGCGCCGGCGACCGTACCCACAACGCGAGGCTGGTCGCCGCGCGCGGAGCGGGACTCGCCGTACCGGCGAAGGAGATCACCGCCGCCGACCTGACCCGGCTCACCACGGACACGTCCCTCGCGTACGCCGCCGCCGAGGTGTCCCAGGAGCTGGCCGCCATGGCGGAGCCGGCCGAGATCGTCGAGGAACTCGAAGCGCTGCGGGGCTGAGCCGGCACCGGGGCTGAGCCGGGGATCGGGCCGGGCTAGCGGGTCGCGGTCACCACCGACGTGGCGCCCCACGGGCCGCCATACCAGAAACGCCAGCCCATTGGCCGTACCCCCACGTCGGTGAGACCGAGGTGGGTCAGCTCCGCGGCATAGTCACGCGCGTGCCGGAAGTCGGCGACCACCAGCCGGCCACCCGGCCGCAGGATGCGCGCGGCCTCGGCGACCGCGGCGCGCGCCCCTCGGCATCCGGGATGTTGTGGATCGCGTAGCTGGCGGCGCTGGCCAGGAAGAACAGGCCGTAGTCGAGCGGGATCAACCACCACCAGCCACCGACGTACGCGGGAAGGAGCGCGGCGACCGCGATCATGATCACGCCAGCGGCGCCGAGACCCACCGGTACGGCCGGCGCGTCGAACCCGTAGTCGGGCCGCGATCGGGCAACCACGACGGCACCATACCGCCGACGATCGTCGATACCCTAGCGGCGTGATCGATCCCGAGCACGGCTGGGACACCGACCGGCTGACGCTCGAACCGCTGACCGGGCGGCACGCCGCCGAACTGGCCCCGCTGCTGGACGACCCGGCCCTGCACGAGTTCATCGGCGGCGTACCCCTGACCGCCGCAGAGCTGGCCGAGCGCTATGCCCGGCTGCGGGCGCGCCGGTCGGCGGACGGCAGCCAGGTCTGGTGCAACTGGGTACTGCGGGTCCGCGAGTCCGGCGCGGCGATCGGAACCCTACAGGCCACGCTGCCGGCATCCGGTCCGCCGGGCGGGCCGGCTGCGGTGGCGTGGGTGGTCGCGCGGGTCGGACAACGCCGGGGGTACGCCCGGGAAGCCGCGACCAGCCTCGTCGATCGGCTCCGTCAGGCCGGCTGGACCGTCGAGGCGTACATCCACCCCGGCCACCTCGCCTCGCAGCGCGTCGCGCAGGCCGCCGGGCTGTGCGCAACCGGCCACGTCGTCGACGGCGAGATCCGCTGGGTCAGCCCCCGGCCGGGCGGAGATTGACCGTCGTCATCTCGGCCAGCCCGTCGGCGATCCCCCGCAGCAGGTCGGTCGCCTCGGTGAGCCGCGAGATTGAACCGTGGTCGGCGACCACCCGGCCATCCTGGGCCACGTACCCGGCCGCCGCACCGACCAGCGTCTCGTAGGCGGCCACCCCGCCGGTGAAGTGTGCGAGCAGGTCGGCGTGGGCCAGGCGGAGGGTCTCGTCGGCCGGGGTCATCGCGAGCGCGCTTTCCACGACGGCGGTACGCTCACCGATCTCGCGCAGCGTCCGCTCCGCCGTGGCCGCCTCCAGGACGGCGGACTCGGCCGGGCCGCCGAGCCGGCCGGAGAGCCCGACAAGGGTCTGCGCGGCGCGGTCCAGCCGGGTCCAGGCCGGCAGGACCGAGGAGCCGCGAATCCGTGACTTCGCCTCCATCCGGCGCAGCTCGGCCAGCGCATGCCGGCCGGCGGGCAGCTTCGCGACGAGCGCCTCGAACCTGGTCCGGATGAGAGCCGGGGCGGCGGGGTCGGGTACGGGCTGCGCCGCCATTTCCCGCAGGTCGCTCCACCGCCAGAAGGTCAACGCGGCGGTACCGCCGGTCAGCGCCATCCACACCGCATCCGGCCAGCCCAACCCCCGGTACGGGACGAGTACGGCGCTGGCCCCCGCGAAGGTACCGGCCAGCACGCTCCACCGGCGGGCGGAGCGGCGCAGGCGACGTAGCTTACGAAAGTACCTGGCCCGCTCGTCCGCCATCGCCGTTCCCGTCCCCGTCAGCCGGCCGCCTGGTCGCCGCTCTTGTCGCGGCCCATGCTCGCCCGGATCTCGTCCAGCCGGGACACGCTCGCGTCCGGCGTGGTGTCGTCGTCGACCGGGGCGGCGCTCTGGGCGGCACTCGGGCCGGCTTCCACGGCCGGCTTCGCCGGAGCGGCGGCCAGTTGCTCGCCGGCCATGCTGGCCCGGATCTGGTCCAACCGGGAGGCACCGGCCATGTCCAGCGTCGACTTCTGTACCTCGAGCATCCGGCCCTCGACCGAGTTGGAGGCCAGCTCGGCCCGGCCCATCGCGGTCGCGTACCGGCGCTCGATCTTCTCCCGTACCTCGTCCAGCGACGGCGTGTTGCCCGGCGCGGCGAGCGAGGACATCGACTCCAGCGACTTCGCCACGGTCTCCTGCATCTTCGCCTGCTCCAGCTGGCTCATCAGCTTGGTCCGCTCGGCGAGCTTCTGCTGCAGGATGTGCGCGTTGTTCTCGACCGCCTTACGGGCCTGACCGGCGGCGGACAGCGCCTGGTCGTGCAGGGTCTTGAGGTCTTCCATGGACTGCTCGCTAGCGACCAGCTGGGTGGCGAACGTCTGCGCGGTGGTCTCGTACCGGGTGGCTTCCTCTTCGCTGCCGGCGGTCCGCGCCTTGTCCGCGAGGACCAGCGCCTGCCGGGCCGAGGCCTGCAACTTCTGGACATCGTCCATGGTCCGCGAGAGCTTCATCTCCAGCTGCCGCTGGTTGCCGATGACGGCGGCGGCCTGCTGGACGAGCGCCTGGTGCTGCCGCTGGGCGTCCTCGATCGCTTGCTGGATCTGCACCTTCGGGTCGGCGTACTCATCGATCTTGGCGCCGAACAGCGCCATCAGGTAACGCCAGCCCTTGACGAACGGGTTCGCCATCTCTGCTCGATCCTCTCTGCGGCCGTCCTCGGTGGAGTCGCCAGTCCATCGTGTCAGGCGGAGGCGAGTCCCCGCCACGCCGCATCCGGTCGACTTACCACGCCGCCTGCGACGATACGCCCATCCGGGCAGACATCGGATCCCCGGTGCGGATCAGGCGGCGGAGAGCACATCGCGTCCGCGACCGGCGGCGCGGACGTTGCGGGTGGCGCGCAGAGTCGCCTTGAGCGGCGTCTCCTGCCGTACGGTCACCGACACGTCGCCGTCGACCATGGTCGACACGCCGCGCTCGCCGGCCTCGTCCGGTACCGACACCGGCGCCAGGATGCCGTCGACCTGCTCGGCGGTGGCCACCGTGGAGCTGACCTCGCGCAACAGCTCGGAAAGGCGGGCGCCGAGGGCGTCGCAGATGGCCGCCAGCAGCTCGCTGGAGGCCTCCTTCTGCCCGCGTTCGATCTCGGACAGGTAGCCGAGGCTGACGTTCGCGGCGGTGGACACCTCGCGCAAGGTTCGGTGCTGAGACTGCCGGCGGGACCGCAGTGCGTCACCGATCACTCGACGGAGCAGGACCATCGCACACCCCCCTCGCTGTTTCGGCTATCCCGCAACGGTACCCGCTCCGGGCCAGGCCGCACATCGTGCCCCGCCGCCTGGAGTATGCGGAGCACAACCCGGCGCGGGGAAGGCGCATTCCCGACTCATCCAGCCTTGCTCCCGACTCATCCAGCCTCGCTCAGCGTCTCGGAGAGCAGCTCGAGAGCGTGTGCGACGGCGGCGCGCCGGATGTTGGCGCGGTCGCCGGTCAGATTCAGCCGGCGTACCGTACCCACCCCGTCCGGGCCGGCCAGGCCCAGGTAGACGGTGCCGACCGGGTGGTCGCCCTGCGGGTCGGGGCCGGCCACGCCGGTGGTGGACAGGCCCCAGTCGGCCGCGCAGCGCAGCCGGGCGCCACGCGCGAGGGCCGCGGCCACGTCGGGATCGACCGGTCCGTGGGCGGCGAGCAACTCCGGGGGTACGCCGGCCAGGGTCGCCTTCAGATCGGTGGCGTACACCACAAGGCCGCCCCGGAACGCGAGGCTGGCCCCGGGTACGTCGACGATCGTCGCGGCGAGCA
>Ga0209239_1001329_pt1 | contig 14681 bp, 14 predicted proteins | sample GraSoi013_2_20cm_FD_185824 | JGI IMG/M metagenome (GOLD analysis project Ga0209239, IMG submission 185824) | Grasslands soil microbial communities from the Angelo Coastal Reserve, California, USA - Sample 10_02_2013_2_20cm (SPAdes) (version 2) | ecosystem: Environmental > Terrestrial > Soil >...
CGTCATCTCCAGTACGAGAGGACCGAGATGGCTCGACCGCTGGTGCGCCAGTTGGGGTGCCCACCCCACAGCTGGATAGCTATGTCGAGAAGGGATAAGCGCTGACAGCATCTAAGCGCGAAGCCGCCTCCCAGACGTGTCTTCCCACTGTGTCAGGCACAGTCAAGATCCCAGGGAGATTACCTGGTAGATAGACCACAGGTGGAGGCCTGGTAACAGGTGAAGCCAAGTGGCCCTAATGATCGTACGGCTTGTCTCTGCCTTGCCATTCTTCTTCAACGGCCCTCCCTCGCACGCACGCGAGGAGGGAGAGCTTGCAAGGGGAGTGGTGCGAGAGAAGGGTGGGTGAGCCTGCTCGGCTTCGGGCTCCTGGTCTCGGCAAAATTGAGGAGATCCTTTCGGTTTGGTTCAAGTATGATATGAAGTGAAACATGATAAAGAAAGCTAGCACTTACACTGCTAGCTTTCTTTATTATGTATTGAGTGTACACTCGGGAAATCTTTTAGGCGGAACGTTTCCGACGCCGCAACAGAGCAATGCCAATCAGCACCCCAAGGCCAAATGCAGCCAACAGGGTACGTTGCTGCCTCTTCTGCTCCATGGTCAGGTCGTGTACAGGTATTTCATATAGTCCCCCGGCATGGTAAGCTTCGTCGATAAGCTTGATGGGATGGACTACATCTATCTCCATGCCGCGCTCGCGAACACCCATAGCTATCTGCATCATACAGCCCGGGTTGCCAGTGGCGATGACGCTGGCTCCTGTCGCCGCGATATTGTCCATCTTGCGTTGTAGCAGGGTATTAGCCATCTCCTGGTTTGTGATATTGTAGATGCCTGCACTGCCACAACACCAATCAGCCTCTTTTAGATTGACCATGGTCACGCCAGGAATGGCCTGGAGTAACTGGCGCGGCTGTTGTTTGATCTTTTGTCCATGGGCGAGGTGACATGCATCGTGATAGGCCACGGTGCGCGATACTTCACCCATCTCCTGATTCAGTTCGATGCTTGCCAGGAACTCACTGATATCTTTGACTTTTGCGCTAAAGGCCTGTGCTCGTCTAGCATATTGCGGATCGTCACGCAGTAAGTGCCCATATTCTTTGAGGTTAGAGCCACACCCTGCCGAGTTAATAATAATCACATCGCAGTTATATGGTTCGAACACATCTATGTTATGCCGGGCAAGCTTTCTCCCTCGCTCGGCCTCTCCTGCATGGACATGCAGCGCTCCACAACACTGTTGTTGCATTGGCGTAATCACCTCGCAGCCGTTGGCAGTCAGGACACGAATAGTTGCTTTATTGATGTCACGAAAAACCTGGTCCATGATACAGCCGCTGATGAAGCCCACGCGATAGTGACGTCGCCCCAATGCTGGTGTGACCTCTGACAATGGAGCCGGTAACAGTTCACCACTGGCATTTGGCATTAACTTTTCCGGCATCTTGAGTTTTCCTTGTAACGGCGTTGGTAGGGCATTAACGATATCGAGCAGCCTTGTTCGGTGTACCAAAGTCTGTAATCCTGTGCGCTGGTACAGCTTCAAACCGGCAAATACGAGTGACGTAATCGAGCGCGAGGGTAACATCATATCGAAGAAGAATCGGCGGAGGAGCCTTTCAGTCGGCGACTCGAGAGCAGGTGGTGCCGGTACATGTTCATGTAAGGGGTATTCACTATCACCCTTCGATATCGGCTTTTCTTGTAGTGTTGTTTCAGGCCTCATGTGTTCGCTAAAAAGGGGCATCTGAGCTACTTCGAGTTGGATATGTTCGCGGGCAGCCTCGATCAATTTGCCGAACTGCACGCCTGAAGGACAGGCTGTCTCGCACGCTCGACAACCGAGGCAACAATACATGTGATCTACAAACTCAGCGGAAACTTCCATGCGGCCGTCGGCAACTGCCTGCATCTGGTAAATACGTCCACGAGGGGAATCCATCTCTACCCCCAGTACCGCATAAGTTGGGCACGTAGGCAGACAAAAACCGCAGTGGATACACTGGCGTATCAGTTCATACGTGTGGGTTTGGCGGCGTAAAGGCCTCTCTTCTATTGAAGACACGTTCTGCGAAGCAGTTTGTAAATTCGTGGATTCAAGCGACATACCAACCTCCAGAAAAGATAGACAATGGTCACGCCCGCGTAGGTAGCGGTCTCGCTGTAAGAACAGTAACTTCCTGCCGATTATGAAAAAGCTGACGGACCTGCACGATCCTATAATACTTGTCGAGCAAAGCCAGGGCAGCTCGTAAAGTTGCTAATGGATCAATTTCACGCGTCGCGTGGGGCAGCTTGAAGACACTGATGACGAAACCATCATTGCGCAAGCACCTGGATGCCTGACCCAGCAGGCGAGCGGCATCTCTCGCATCCATACGCATGTCATTGACGATCAGATCAAAACTTCCATGCGTTTTTATCGCTTCCTCGAGATAATGCTCTGCGTAACCGTGGTAATGCTCTAATCGCGGCTGCGTTGCCAAACGCGGGTCCAGATTGGCTGGGTCTACTGCCACTACGTGTAATCCAGCCTCTAGAAGTAAGCGCGTCCAGCCGCCTGGGGCCGCGCCAAGGTCAAGTGCGCGCCCCTTTGTTGGGAGTGTGACCCCAAAAACCTCCAGAGCTTCCAGAAGTTTAAATTCTGCACGGCTGATCTGATCCGTCGTTTTTGCAAAGTGGCGTGCACCCCCCGGCCAATCGCTCAGATTTTCCCTGGCTAGAGAGATGCCCAGGTAGCCTTTTGTTGCTGTACAGAGCAGAGAAACGACAATCTGTGGCTTTTTGATAGACTCTACCGCTCCAGTTTCCCCGGCAATGGCTTCAGCCAGAACCTGGTTCAAGTGGCCGCTGGTGTAAGGCCGCTTATCGGAACTCTCCTCATTTTGAATGATACGGGTTTGTACTGAAAAGCGTTGCCCCCGTTCCAAACGTTCAAACGAGGGTAAGGAGACCATTGCTAATGCAAGCTTACCAATATCCTGCTCAGTATTGCTGAGTGGAACAATAACCTGTACTGGAGCGATATGCCGAACAAAAATAGGATGTTGCTCTGCTGCCAAACGCATCAATGTGGGAATATCAGTAGCTGCACATAAAGCGATGCCTGGTGCCAGCAGTTCAACGGAGGTAAGCCCTTTATCAAAGCGCCTGATTTCAGCTAAACCGGCATCTAAAAATTCAGGATGAGCGGTGACAATCAGTAAATTTTCTTGAATCACAGTCCTCCCACAAAACGTCCCTTCACAAAGGTTCCATTTGGATCAAATTGGTTTTTGAGTCGTTGCATGAGATAAAAGTCTGAACCTGGTTCGCCCCATACACTGATGCGCCGTTTCAAATCAACAGGGCACCGCTCAACAACCAAACTTCCACGGGCTTCTTTGGCGTGTAAGCGCAGTTCCGCAATTGCCTCGACGAGGCGATATGTGGCGTCACTGGGACGCAGTTCGACGAAGAGAATGCCATTTCCAGCATGTGCTACGACCGCAGCTTCAAGGTCATGACGGTGACAGACCTGTTCAACTATTTGAAGATAGGTTGCTACCTGTGATACCAGGATAGCTACTTTACAGGTCACGGTACCTTGAGTGTGTTCCCGTACTGCTTCCCAGAAGTGATCTTGTGACTCTCCTGCCAGATCATCTACCATCAGCACGCCATACTTACGCGCTAGCTGGCGTGTTTCATCAACCTGGCGATCGATTGTGGCTGTAGCACCCTCAAAATCAATGGCAAGCGTATACCTATTTGTGGGTAGATTGACTCCAAAGAAGTCGTTCATGTCACTGGCCGCAGCAGGGTCAACCAATTCAAGGGCACTTGGCACCAGCAGTGAACCCAGGAGAGCAATGACCATTTGCATAGAGTCTCCAGCGTTGGTAAATGTTAACAAGAGTGTTCGTTCAGCGATTGGGAGAGGATGTAATTTGAAATTCGCATCGACAATAATACCAAGCGTACCCAATGAGCCAATGTAGAGTTTGTTGAGATCGTAGCCTGCCACATTTTTGACGACACGCCCCCCGCTGCGTGTCACTTCCCCATTTGCCTGTATGACGTGTAAGCCGATCACTAGATCGCGTGCGGAGCCGTAGCGTAAACGTTTGGGTCCGCTAGCATTCGAGGCCAGGATACCCCCGACAGTAGACTGGGCAGCGTCAGCTGGATCGAGGGCCAGCCATTGTCCTTTTTTTGCCAGTTTGGCCTGGAGAGCGGCCAGGGTCAGACCTGCTTCAACGTGGCAGGTGAGATCAGGCGCTTCGTGCTCCAGGACATGCGTCAATCGATTGGTTTCCAGGAGCACATCGATCCGCTCTGGCAGATTTCCTACACTTATACGCGAACCCCCGCCACGAGCGAGCAAGGATAAACCATACTGGTTGGCCAGAGCCACAACGTGAGCGGCTTGCTTTGTTGTTGTAGGTGTTACCACGAAGAGAGGTAAAAGGCCATCTACAGCATAGTTTCTTAATATATCGGCATCACTGGTCACCCTGGCAGTGGATGCGAATGCCTGAAGCGCACTTTCAAACGTTTCAATTTCGCCCATTGAGTATGTTGACCTCCGCCTATTCCAATCTATAATTGTTTTACATCGGCGCAGCGTCCTGGCATAGGGAAGAGTTTACCAGGATTGAACAACTGGTGAGGATTCCATGCCTGGCGTACCTGTTGCATCACTTGTAGATCGACCTCATTGAAGATCAGTGCCATCTCTTCCTGCTTTTCGATGCCCACGCCGTGCTCTCCGGTAATCGTTCCTCCGACTTCCGCGCAGACTGCCAGTATCTCATGCCCAGCCTTACGGACACGCTCGACTTCACCGGGAATTTGCGAATCGAAAAGGATGAGTGGATGTAAATTGCCATCGCCTGCATGGAATACGTTGCCGACACGAAGACCGTAACTTGTACAGATTTCGCCAACGCGCCGTAGAACGTAAGGAAGGCGCGTACGTGGTACCACTCCATCCTGCACATAAAACTCTGGACTGATGCGTCCAACCGCGCCAAAAGCATTCTTTCGACCAGCCCAGAACAACTGGCGTTCAGCCTCATTTGCCGCGATACGCACAGCGCGCGCATGGTGTTTGTCACAGATGGCAACAATCTGCTCTACCTGTTCGGTAACCCCTTCGCGTAATCCTTCGGTCTCCATCAATAGTACTGCCGCTGCGTCCTGGGGATAGCCAGCATGCGAATCTGCCTCGACCGCCTGTAAGATCATCTGATCCATCATCTCGATCGCGGCGGGGATTACGCCCGTGGCAATAATCTCAGAGACAGTGTTCGAGGCATCATCCATCGTATCAAAGACGGCTACCATGGTTTTCACAGCTTCGGGCAAGTGGACAATACGCGTGATAATCTTGGTAACAATGCAAAGAGTTCCCTCTGAGCCAATGAGCAAGCCTGTAAGATCATAGCCAGGCGTATCCTGCGCCAGGCCGCCTACCTGGACAATTTCACCTTCCGATGTGACGATCTCTAATCCAAGCACATGGTTGGTGGTAACCCCGTAGATTAATGTGTGTGGGCCACCGGCATTCTCCCCTACATTGCCGCCGATGGTGCACGAACGTTGACTACTAGGATCTGGCACATAGTAAAATCCCTGTGGGTTCAGGGCGTTGGTCAGGTACAGATTGACCAGGCCAGGCTGTACAACTGCGCGAAGGTTATCGTAATCCACTTCCAGGATACGGTTCATGCGGGTAAAAACGATAACTATACCACCATAAATGGGAATAGCGCCGCCACTCAAACCTGTTCCAGCGCCACGTGGTACGACAGGTATGTTATGGTGAGCCGCTATCTTGACGATGGCCGCCACATCTTCAGTAGAGGCCGGCAATACTACGATGTCGGGGGTACAGCGATCGATAGATGCATCGTACTCATAAAGCATCAGATCATAGAATGTGTGTAAAACGTACTTTGCACCGAGCAAGGCGCTAAGATCGCGCACCACTTCCTCTTTCTTAGATTCAGAAATGCGTTCGAACAAGGGAGAAGTTGTTGGAGTCAAGGCAGTGATGCTCATGAATGTGACCCTCCTGAGCCAGTAATGCTATGGCCAGTGAATGATACCGATTTTTCTGATAAGATGATAATACCATGCAAAGTTGGCAAAGGGAAGAAGGTTGGTCAAGGTTTTTTGTAAAAGACTTTCCAGCACCAGAGGATGACAAGGGCTAATAGTATAAACAGGATTGTCAGCGCAGACCGCCGAGCTGTGTCTGCAAAGTTGCTGTTGGGTGACGTCGAAGTCGATGGAGCTACTGTTGACGGAGCAGTATTGTTGGTGAGGGTTGTGGTCGCGATGGGTAATTGTATATTGCTCCATTGTGGCTGTACCCCATTCACAACCGCTTTCGAGTTGTTAGAGTTGTTCCAGGTCGATGTGCCTCGATTTGAATGACCTCTTCCCGAATTCCCACCTGTTCCATTCTGTCCACCAGGTGGGGAAGTTGCGGTGGGAGGAGTTGGCAGTGGGGTTGAGTTACTGCTATCGATGGTAGGCGCGCTGCTCACATGCCAGCTGGCGGATCCATCAGCTGTCCGTGCGTATGACTGGTCAGGATTAAGGTGAGGAACAGTGACCTGATCCAGCACTATTCCTCCAATCAGGAGCCGTAGCGTTGACGTCTCGGTCGAAACGAAGTTGTTATCATAACGAGGGAAAATAACCAAGTAGCCGTGCGGTGCTATGCTAGCACCAAAGGGGATGGAAAAGAAATTCGTACCAGGGCCGCTATCAATTATCGCGTGTGAAGCAAACAGGTTGAACGCCTGATTCCGGGTATTGTATAGTTCAATCCAGGTGTCGGTAGCGATAGAGTATGTTCCGGGTGATTCCGAACAATTCCAGGTGGAAGAAGGCATTAGCAGTACTTCGTTAATGACAACGGTTCCAGGAACTGCCGGTGCAGGAACAGGGGTACCTGGTACAGCAGGAGGTATTCTCGGTGCGCATCCGTGGCCATTCGCACTGGATGCGGAAACTGAAAGAGCGGTTATGCTTAGGAAAAGCATTATAACGAGAGCTACCACCACGAAATGCCGCACATCGCCACCTTCTTCTCTGTTTTTTTGTTTCTTCGCTCAAGCGAATCAGACACGAAGAGCCCACAAGTACCGGGGAACTAGAGGGCGCTCTTAGTAAAGGTACTTATATTCTACCCCGCGATTACGTGCGCGGCCTTTCTGGACAATACGGCGTACCGCTTCTATACTACTTTCGCCGAGGGTGAAGGCAATAATTGAGCCGATGATAATACCACAGATACCGCCGATTGCAATTCCTTCGAGAAACACTCGGTTTCGAAAAAATGTCATCGTTGTCACCTTTTCCGTATGTTGGATTGAATTATTGCAGGTACACCACCGTCTTAGCTTCATTCCAGAGGCGTTCCAGCCGGTAGTATTCCCGTTCCCTGGCTCCAAAGATATGTACGATGACATCACCAAAGTCCAGCAGAACCCAGCCAGTCTCGGCAACACCTTCCCGATGAAGCACATTAGCTCCCTGTTTCCTTAATTCTTCGTCAATTGCATCTGCTATGGCTTGAATCTGTCGTGGGTTGTTTCCACTACAGATTACAAAGTAATCAGCAAAGGCAGTTACGTCCCGGATATCCAACAGGATGATATCCGAAGCTTTTTTATCAGATGCGATATCCACCGTAGCTTTGGCTAACTGGGCTGGATCTAGCAGAACTTCCTCCACAAATGCTTCCTATCTTATCTTCATTACATTTCTTGCTAAGTGTAGCTTGCATATAGCAACTCACGTTGTTGTACTTGCATTATAGCACGGGTGAACGAGCGTTGTTAAGTGGACATATTGTCCAGGAAAACCACGCGCCGCTGGCAGATTACTCAACTATAGCTATCATTTTACCAACTCTGTCAAGCCTAACCACGCCTCCCTGGTAGTATGACGTTCGATGCTGCTGTTATCTAAAATTTCTGAACGCAGTTCGCCTAGCGTTCCCCAACCTTCAGCTTCGACGTCATATTTATGAATGGTTTCCTCGTTACGTTGTCTCACCGATACGAACGTATCATCAGGGAGTTCGACGTACTTTTCGACGACGGCGCGCAGGATTTCACGCGCAACATCTTCAACAAAACGAGGGTTGCTGTGTGCTTTGTTGACGATATAGAGTTCGTCAGGCCGCTTGAGCAGGGCATAGTTTTCAGAACTCATGGCACTTTCGACAAGGTTGATCAGGTCCTTTGCCTCCACGTTTTGGTCTGTACCAATCAGCAGTGTTGCCCGTCCTCGCTGATTGTGTGTGGCCAATGGTGTCACATCTAACATTTTCGCGATCACATCCTCGGGAAAGCCTTCTTCTTGTAAACGCGAACGCGCGAAAGAGCGGACCATATCTTGAGCACAAGGGCAAGCAACCATTCCTTCAACCTCGACGCCAACCATGCGCCGACTGCCCTGCCTTGTTGCAACTGCCTGTGCTATCAAGCCGTAGACTTCCTGAGTACGGCGGCCAGAAACAGGGGTCCACTTTTGAAGCGGAAGTGCCGTGCGAATGTATACTTCTGCACGAGCTACTTTTTGTCTCTCAACAATTGTTTTCGCCATCTGTTCCGCCAGTACCTCAATTTGTGGCCAGCTACTTGTCGCAAATTGTTCAATGACCTCTTCCAGGGCATCGCTAAAGCGCGACATATGGGCTCCTGCCTGGGTAGGGTCGAGGGCAGCATACAGGTCAAAAGTTGCATCGAACCACTGTTGATCATCCATATGCCCAATCAATATCGCTTTTCTTATGCCAACTACACCAGTGCGACCGAGGTGAACGTGCACCGCTGGTTGACCGCTCTGGATATCGCGATCTAGAGGGATATGTAAATTTGTAGCTACCTTTTTGATCTCATCTTGTGAGACTGCATCCAGAAGTTCTTGTGCTGTTTTTCCGCTGACGGGATCAACTACCTCTGGAGCGATTTCCGCCAGGGGAGCCAGGACAAAAGCTCGCTTTGACATTCGCTCGTGAGGCACAATCAAATTGTCCTGTATAATTTGGAGATCGTCGTAAAAAATGATATCGATATCGATCGGGCGCGGACCATTGCGAAACGTTGGCTGGCGACCAAGAGTTACCTCAATATCTTTGGTATGTTTTAAGAATTCTTGCGCAGAAAGCCTGGTCTTGCCACTGCAAACCATATTCAAAAAGCGTGGTTGGTTTTTATATCCAACCGGCTCCGTTTCGTAGATAGATGATACAGCTGTAATTTCCATATAATCTCTTAATTGCTGCAATGCGGCGGCAAGATTACCACGGCGATCTCCCAGGTTGGAACCTAACGCCAGGTAGATTGTATGGTTGGTAGGCGCGTTGCCGTTCAAAGGAAACATCGGTGAGACAGTAGTATCTAAACTCATGTATAATAAACCTCTCTTACAAACAAGAACTTTCTCATTGTATGTGATAACAAGGGAGCGGTCGGATTCGTTCCATACCATGTAATACGATTTGGGGTATACACTCGACATGACGCATGAGCTGAGGTAAGGGAGGCAACTACTTTTCACCCTTGCCCATCTTTGAGGGCAAAAAAGCCGGGTCCTGGGAAACGCCGGACCCGTGTTTAAGGTTTTGCTCTATTGTTGTAGTTGCCGGTTGTATCCTTTACTGGCTAACGAGGCGTCCAGTATCTCTCTAAATGTACTGTCTGTACGGGGCGAATGCCGTGTGTATATTCCTCCATCACTCTTCGCATATTGGCCCTATTGCCAAAATTCAATTCTACTTGAGAGGTGTAAAGACTTGAAGCCTCGATGCGAATAGGCAGCATTTCAGACATTTCGACAAACGCTGGTTCAAATGTGCCGCCTAATTCGTTTAGGCGCTCTTCAAGCGCTCCCTCTTCCAGGATATAAGGAAAATCTTCGTAGAGTTTGACATTTGCTCCGCGTTGAATCAGGCGATCCGCCGCGGAACAAACAATTTGATGGTCGATATGGCGGCCGATGCCCAAGGGAGCGTACCAGACAGTATCGGGTAGCCGTTCGTGCAGCGCCACCAGGTTCTGAGCCAGTTGTTTATCGATCTCTATGTCAGCAGGGTGAACCTCACCGCCCATCAGGAGTTCTCTCCGTGGATAGTATGCTGGATTACCGCGATAGATGGCATCGAGGTAGTCGAGCCAAAGATAATTGGCCTGGATATAATCCAGCGCGCTAGCATCTTCTTTTCGCCGGTTTGCCACCATGCTTGCCGCATCTAGATTGGCTCCACCCATCTTTTTATGGATCTCAAAAGCATAGGGGCTGAGTTCCAGTCCTGACGATGGTATGCCGCCGAAAACGGTGATCACCAGCGGGCGTAATGCATTGTTCACCTGCACTGCTAGCGAGCCGCCGCAGGAGTAGACAACATCGTCGAAGTGCGGTGAGAGGAAAATATGCCGAGAACTTTTTGTAATATCTTCAAAGCTTGTGAGTTGCAATGGTGCGCTCCTTATATAAATATACTTACATTGAAAGGAATGGTTTGCCTTGTTACCGCAAGTTTCAGCCTCAGTATACACGAAAATGGCAGTAGCAAGAAAGGGTATACCCAATAATCTATGAGCAAAAAAGTAAGTCGATAGTGCAGGTTGCTATGGTAGACAGACTCCCTCATTAGCGCAATCTAGTAGACCATCTTTAGCGAGGCCCTCGACTAGTTTTTGTATCCATGGCATATCAGTATAGGTGAATGCTGGTTTGATTTGTGCCCCGAGGTCGGCGAGAGACACGCGTTGTCCACTGGGTACTGTACGTAGGTGGTCGATGATACGCCCACGAAAATAGCGGTTAGTGCTCTTGAAAGGCTGCACCTGGTAATCCGCCTTCTTCTCCGCGACTTTCCGTAATTGGCGGAGCACGGTTCCTGATGGAAATAGGCTGTACTGACTCATCTCTGTAAAGGCGCGGCAGCTTTCTTGCAACGGGCAATACGTGCACTGCGGATTGCTGCTGGTACAAGTGGTAGCGCCTAGATCCATGAGCGCCTGGTTCCAGCTATAGGCTTCACCGTTGGGCAAAATCTGTTCCGCAAACGTCAACATGTTCGCATCGCTGAGTTTTTGCTCCGGGAATTCCAGACCAAGAAATATGCGATGAAGCACGCGCCGTATATTCGTATCGACGGTGGCCACCTGTTTACGATAGGCGAAGCAGGCAATAGCTCCAGCAGTATAGCGACCGACGCCTTTCAACTGAAGTAATCCATCAATGGTATCAGGGATATGGCCGTCGTATTCCGCGAGAACCTGGCGTGCAATCGATTGAAGGTTCACGGCGCGCCTGTTATACCCGAGTGGTACCCAGACAGAGATAACATCAGCAGTGGAAGCCTGGGCCAGGTCAGCCAGGGTGGGAAACGTGGTGAGAAATTGCTCATACTTAGGCAATACACGATCTACCTGTGTTTGTTGGAGCATAATCTCTGAAACCAGAATAGCATAGGGATCATTTGTTGCACGCCAGGGTAAGTCGCGCTGCTCAGTACTATACCAGCGTAGTAAGGAACAATGAACCTGAGCAACTAGTTCAGGTTCGAGTTGAAAAGGAAAAGATGAAATCAGAGAACGTTTGCTCATGTAACTTCACTCAGATCGAGACGTGGCGCGCTGTGAAGTTACATCGCCATTCACATTTTGCTGGTTAACTTCTGGCTGAGCCTCGTTACGTTTACGAGCCAGGAGAGAAAAAATGGTATCGCCACCTTCTTGCCAGCACTTTGCGTCAGGTGCTGGTAAATTCTCGCAAAGAATCCAGTCGTCAGCATCTTTGAGGACATGGCCCTTAATGCATTTCGCATACATTACGTTATCATTAAGATCGGGATCATCAGGTTTGACTCTAGGCGATGCAATCTTCGGAATGAAAAACTTACACCAGGGCACGGTTCTGTACCTTCCTTGTTCTCATTTGTTGACCCAAGCCAAGGGTCTTATCCCACCTGCTTCACTACTCGCATAGTTGATTGGCGAGGACAAATTCATTATAGCGCATCGTGTAACTTTTAACTAGTGGCTTGTTTCCTTCGCTGCGGGTCTTGTAGCTAAGTAGAAAGACGCTTGAGATAGCAAAGATAGAAGTAAGAACGGTGAACATCCCGCTCGCCTTCTATTTGTAGCAGGCTAGTCTTCTCAGGCTCTCCGGTTAATAGCGCAGCGCAACCACCAGGTGCCGGTCTTGCATGCGATAATCAGATAGAGCCATGCCCAGGGTTGATCGAGGATGCCATAGCTGGCGGTCATTGCCATGAAGAAAAAGGTGGCAATAGCGGAGATCTGCAACAAACGCCAATTGCGCCACTGCCATCGGAAGCTCCATATTCGAGCCCCGCGGTAATGCCACATCACCATCCCCGTACTCGTTATCAAGACCGTGGTCCCTATGATGCCGAGAGCACCCAGGCAAAGTGAAAGAATGGTAGTAGCCATGCGGTTCGCCCTTTGTGTGTACCCGCGAATCTACTCCTAGTATTAGGATGCTTTCTTGCATTATATCATGAAGAGAGAAATTTGGGGACAGGCATAATCCTCGAGTAAGTGGTGCCAGTATGCCAGAAGTACATGATCGGCAATGCATACGGAGAGATGGGCTAAATGGTGTATAATGGCCTCAATACTAGGCACACATATACTATTAAGGAGGCCTGCCCTGAATATTATGATTGTGAAAGGTTGTGGAGTGTGTTAGCTGAAGAATTAGTTGTGCTTGATGCTGATTCTCCTCTGTGGAGTGTAGCCAGGCCGCTGTTGGAGGCTGCTTTAAGGCTTGAACATCGGGAAGATGACTATTCCTGGCATGGTTGGAATAAACAGCAAATCAACGAGTTTCTCGCAGGTTTACCGCAGAGATGCAGTTTGGTGGTAGGAGTATGGGAAACATCTCTAGCAGAAGACGATGTAATTGAGCACGAAGTGCTGTTGCTGGGCGTTGTCTGCGAAGTTGTAGCAGGCGAAGTATGTTCTATACGCACTTATGAAGCTCTGACTGCGTACGGTCTTGGACCCGTGAGTTCCCTGGAGCCAGGCATTGACGACGCCATAGAGATAATACACATAGCGAGAACTCAGGTAGCACCTGTTGCCTGGGCTCTCTTTTCTGATAAAGCTACATGGGATGAGTGGCTTTTTGCCAGTTCTGATCAGGGAGATGTGGTCAATAAAGGAGATATCCTGACCGCGTTTGCCCGGCAGGGACGTTGTGTCATTATGGGAAACCAGACCGTTCACCACCACCAAAAGGAAGAGAGGTAACAGTATGAAACTTTTTCTCTCAACCGACTTTGAAGGAACGAGTGGTATTGTAGCCTGGGAACAGATCATTGAGGGCAATGCAGAATATGAGCAGGGCCGTAAATTGCTTACCAATGAAGTGAATGCTGTCATTACGGGGGCGCAAGCAGCTGGAGCGACGGAATTTGTGGTCAACGATTCACATCATAATATGCGGAATCTGCATCCACAAGACCTTGCTGGGCAGGCCACATTGATTACAGGCAAGCATAAGCCCCTCTATATGATGGAAGGGCTTGATGCTAGCTTTGATGGTGTGTGTTTCGTCAGCTATCATGGCTCGATTGGCGCGCAACAGGCTATTCTCTCTCATACATATAATCCAGGCGCTGTGTGGGAGGTGCGTATCAATAGCGAAATAGTGGGTGAGTCGGGTATCAATGCGCTCGTAGCCGCCCATTATGGTGTGCCAATCATTTTTGTCAGCGGCGATGAGGTAACTACACACGAGGCACAACTGGTTGCCCCTGCAGCAGAAAAGGTAGTTGTCAAGCAGTCTCTTGGACGATTTGCCGCGGCTCACATACACCCCTCGCTTGCCTGTGAACTGCTGCGCGATGGAGCCGGTCGGGCGGTGGTCAATAGAGACAAGATGCGCCCTCCGGAGTTTACGCTGCCGGTTTCCCTGGAGATCACCTTTCTCGTGGCTGATATGGCGGAGATGGCACAATGGGTGCGTGGTGTTGAACGAGTGGCACCACGCACGGTGAAGCTTGCCAGCGATAACAATAATCTGCTTGATCTTTACCGTATGTTCGTCACGGTTATTACGTTGACGAGGACGCTCGTTGACCGCTAATTCATTGATTAAGAGCGTTTTAGCTTGCGCATTGTCTAAAACGCTCTTAATCAATGAGCTACATTCAGGCAATAGTATGATCGGAAGATGTGTGTGTGTCTTCTTCAACGCTGGTGCGACCACTCCGAGAGCGTTCGATATGATCAACCGTATCGGTTAGTACGCCGAGTCGATGTTCGAGATTCTGCGCTTGCTGGTGCAATGAACGGATCTCACTGGCTAGCTCGTGGAACTGCCCATTGAGGTGAGAAAGCCCTTTTTCCCCTTCGAATGTAGTAAGTGAATCCTCTTCTGCTACAGAGCGACGAATGGCTGGTTCTTCTGCATCTGCAGGTCTCAGTTTGACGGTTTGATTTCTATTTGTGGGTAGGGCTGACAAGTGCTCCTGGTTTCTGCGCGTCGTCTCGGCCTTTTGTTCGCCGAGGCTGAGCAATACAGCGCCAACAATAGCCAGTACACCGACGACCAGCAGGCCTCCAATTATCAATAAATTCACTCCATGCTCCTTTCGATGCGAATCTGGTGGTGCGCGGGCCGAGAGAGATGT
>Ga0209239_1001332_pt1 | contig 14669 bp, 14 predicted proteins | sample GraSoi013_2_20cm_FD_185824 | JGI IMG/M metagenome (GOLD analysis project Ga0209239, IMG submission 185824) | Grasslands soil microbial communities from the Angelo Coastal Reserve, California, USA - Sample 10_02_2013_2_20cm (SPAdes) (version 2) | ecosystem: Environmental > Terrestrial > Soil >...
GTCGGAGTATCCCGAGAAGTTTGCCGAGTTCCGTGAAAATCTGCCGGACTATGTCGATCGCGGAACCAGTTTTCTGACTGTGGTGTCTCGCGCCGGAGAACGTCTGGCGGAAGCAGCGGAACGACGCGGTTCAGGCTGGTACGAGGCGCTTCTGCGCGGCTAAAGACGGATCGGTTATTCGATTCCCAATTGTTTTCTGGCCTCGGGGCTCAAGCGCTCCGGGCTCCACGGGGGAGTCCAGACCACGTTTACGCTTGCATTGCGGATGCCCGGTAATTGTTCGAGGCGCGCCTTGACTTGTTCTCCAATCATGACGTGCGCGGGGCAGCCTTGCGAGGTGAGGGTCATATCTATTTTGACGTCCTGTTTTTCCTCGGGCGCAGCTTCGAAGTGCACGTCGTAAATCAGACCCAAATCCACGATATTGACCGGAATCTCCGGATCGTAGCACTGCTTCAGGGCGCTTAGGACCTCGTCTTGTGTGACAGTGGCCACAATGTCTCCTCTACAGAGCGCGGACTGCGCTGGACGCTCGTGTATATCTAAGTTTACCTCATCGAGTGCGGGAGCGCTGAGGCCGCCCCCCTGTGCTGATGGCAGTCTCTGCTAAAGTTACGTGGATGCAGATCACTCCAGGTCTTAAGCGAAAGATACAGATCGCGATGGTGGCAGCGATCGCGGTGGCGGGTGCGCGGGCCGGGTACATTCTCTATCAGCGCCACGTCAACAAGATTGAGGAAGCTAAAAAGCAGGCGCCGCCCCTTAATCCTGACTATTACGTCATTCCCAAGAAACTTTATCCATACGACCTGAAATCAGCGCAGCAACTGACCAAGCAGCCGGTGTGGGTTAAGGAGGGGTACCGTTATACCTACTATCCTTACGACGCAAACCACCATCGCAGTGATTTTTCCGACGAGGCCGGGACACTTCTGCCGATTGAAAAGTTGCAAATCAAAAATGTAGTCACCGATGTCTCGCCCGGATCACCAGACCAGCGCCAGCTCATGGCGGTCTTCGAAAGGGATAATAAGATTTACGCTTTTCCCATCGGCTCGGTGAGAAAGAACGAGTACCAGATTTATTCCGATGAGATGCTTTATATCGAGGATCCCCACCAACTCTACAAGCATTGGCCGTCAGATATCTGGGAGGCCATCGATAGGCACGAGGTCAAGCCCGGTATGAATGAAATCCAAACAGATTTCGCGGTTGGGATGGGAGTGCCTGAGCGCTCCGATAATGCAGCGTTTAAGACGGTGAATTATCCCAATGGCGGCAAGCCGTTGAAGATTACTTATCGAGACGGAAAAGCGGTAGAGATCAAGCCAGGCGCGTGAGCAGATCCACAATCGCTGCGGGATTTTCTATTTCACCGTGGGCGAAGTTTCGCTGGCTGCCTTATCTTCTTCAGCGTGGATCACACCGTCTTCATCGGCGTAGAAGGAGCGGTGTGCAGAATCCATCTGCTTTGGGGTCAAAGCCAGCTCAAAGCCATCTTTCTTCGACTGAAATGAAACTGTGTAATCGCCACGGTCGGTCTTGGTCATGCGACGAGTGAAGGATCCAGTGTGCACCAGGGCGTTGAGCGAGGGGGCGAATTTTGCGTTTTTCTTCTTGTATTCGCGCTGGGCTCGTATCACGGTGCGCATATAGCCGAGGGCGGCCGCTTCCGAGCCGGAACGCGCCGGATCCCCGGGAAACTTGGGTTGATAGGGAGGCTGTGCCACGGCTGGAGCCGGCGGCGCAGGCTCATTCTGTACCGGGGCCGCAGTCTCGGGCGGCGTGGTGGTCTGGGGCGGGACGGAGTTCGGTGACGTCGCAGGAGCCTGTGCCAATGCCTGCGCGGCCATGATCATGAAGACTGCAATTAACCGAAGATTTCTATTCATGAGTGCCTACCTGTTGCATGATTAGATGCCTCAAATATTAGATGCTCATCATGTTACCCCCGTAATGCCTAATCCGTTACCGTACTCTTTCCATGTGGGATAAATGTGGTTATGCTAGCGGCAGTTCACCTCATTAGGAAAGCTATGAAATCTGCAGCTGCACCGGCCAAGAAAACGCCTATTCGTATAGCTGTGGTGGAAAGCGATCCACTGCGGTTTGTGGGATTCCGCGCCCTGTTCGATTCGGAAGTGGATTTTCAACTGATTTCCGCTTCGCTTCCCGATATCGGCACGCTGCAGGATATCGACCTCATCCTACTGGGAAATCGCAACGGCCAGAACCTGTTCGATCTGATGGCCAGTTTAAAGGCCACGCGGCCCGATCTGCGCATCATTGTGACTGGGTCCGGCATGGACGAAGAGACTATTTTGAAAGCGATTGCTTCTGGCGCCAAGGGCTACGTGGACGAAGCTGCTTCTCCGACCGAATTTGTGCAGGCCATTCGGGTAGTGAATCAGGGTTCGGTATGGGCGCCTCGGCGTGTGCTTTCCATGTTTATTGAACGGGTAAGCTCGTCGCCCGGGCGAATTTTTCCAGCCGGTCGCGTGACCTTTACCGATCGCGAGAAAGAAGTGCTGGAAATGCTGGTTGCGGGCCGCTCCAACAAGGAAATCGGCTCCGCCCTGGGGATTGAGGAGCGCACAGTAAAAGCACACGTGGCTAAGCTGATGCGCAAAGTTGGGGTGCAGAATCGAATCGCGCTCTCGGTGCACGCCATCACCCATTCCTTGGTCACCGCGAAATAAGGGCACATTCCGCTAGTTACCTTAGGACAATGACCTGGGTAATCTTGTCGACTTTCCAGCCCTAACGCATACTCCATTCACCTACCACAGAACCTGGGAGACGGGGTTGGGAGTGGAGATTTAGGGTCACCATTGCCAACCCCGCATTTTTTTTGCCCACCCTTCCAGCACTCCACAAGTTCCTGAATAGTTAATAGATTGGTCGTTCGCGCGATTACCACCCTTTCATCGTGGCGTGCATCCTTTAGAATCAAGGGCATCGATTCCCTATATTTCAGGAAAGCTGAGGCGAAATGAAGAGATTTCTAGCTGTTGTTGCGCTTTTGTGTGTCGCGTCCATCGCGTTGGCGTCGGACCCGGACGAGGAGAACAAGGCTGAGGACCGCATAAAAGCGGCGGCCAACGTTCTGGACGAAATCCAATCCGCTCCTGACCAGGGCGTCCCGGAAGAGGTGCTCGGATCAGCCGAGTGCGTGGCGATAGTTCCGTCCATGCTCAAGGGAGGATTCATTGTAGGCGCCCGTTATGGCCGCGGTGTGGCTAGTTGCCGCACACCCAAAGGCTGGAGCGCTCCCGCATTCTTCACCGTGCAGGGCGGCAGCGTTGGACTGCAAATCGGCGGACAGGCGGTGGACCTGGTTATGCTGATCATGAATCAGGATGGCATGAGAAATTTGCTCTCCAGCAAATTCAAGCTGGGTGCAGATGCCAGCGTAGCTGCAGGGCCAGTGGGCCGCCATGCTGCGGCAGATACTGACTGGAAGCTGCGCGCCCAAGTCCTTAGCTATTCACGCGCCCGCGGAGCCTTTGCGGGACTGGAGCTCAGCGGTGCTGCGATTAAACAGGACAAAGACAGCACACGCGAGTTCTATGGCAGGATGGTTCCTTTCAAAACCGCATTGACCGGCACCATCGATGCGCCGGTGAATGCTTATCCGTTGCTCAGCACGCTGGCGAAGTGGGCGAAGACAGCGTCTCAGAAATAGAAAGCGAAGTCAGAATTCAGAAGTCAGAATGCAGAAGTAAAAATCCAAGGTTGGCGTTTAACTTCTGAATTCTGACTTCTCACCTCTGATTTTTTTTTCTAACATGCGTCAGCGACTTGAGTACGCGCTCGCGTGGTTGATTATCAAGATATTGGGCGGGCTGCCCCGGCCACTGGCGCGCGCGGCAGCCATCGCTCTCTCCTGGACAATTTACTTGGTGCATGTCCGTCTGCGGAGCGTCGGGATGCGGAATCTTGCTCTGGCATTTCCGGAAAAGACGCGGCGAGAGCGCGCTCGGATCCTGCGCGGCGTATTTACTTCTTTGGGCCGGCAGTTGGCTGAAGTCTGTCTTTTCCCTAAGTACACGCTGGAGAATGTTGGCAAAGTCGTGGTCTACGATGGGTTCGAGAACTTCGAACGTGCCCTGGCCCGCGGCAAGGGAGTGTTGTTCCTGACGGCGCACCTGGGAGCGTGGGAACTTTCGGCCTTCACCCACTCTCTGTACGGCCATCCGCTGCATATCGTGATGCGGCCTTTGGACAACGCTTACCTGGATCGCCTAATGCGCCGTTACCGCACGATGCATGGGAATTCCACCGTTGACAAGGATGACTTCGTTCGCGGTCTGCTCTCCGCGATGAAGGCGGGCGAAACCGTCGGCATACTCATGGACACCAACATGACGCCACCGCAAGGAGTATTTGCGGATTTTTTCGGTATCCCGGCATGCACTGCGAGCGGGCTGGCGAGGATCGCTTTGCGCACCGACGCTGCGGTAGTGCCGGGATTCACCACATGGGATCCGGGGCTGCGGAAATACCGGCTGCGCTTCGACCCGGCGGTGAAGCTGATCCGTACGGGCAACGATGATGCCGATGTTTTGGCCAATACAGCGCTGTTCACCAAGGTGATCGAGGGGTATGTGCGCAAATATCCCGATCAGTGGTTGTGGGTGCACAGGCGTTGGAAGACACGGCCGGCGGGGGAGGCATCGCTATATTGAAAAGCGGACTGCATTAGGATTTACATATTGGGAATCTGGTTAAAGTTCCGCGGGCGAGGGCGCCCGCGCCACACAAGCTAGAACCAGTCGCTGCGATAGGCGATCCACCAACTCACGAAGCCGATGGGTATGGTTGCACCCAGCGCCCACCAGATCGGTAATACGAAATCGGCAACCAAGCCCAGCCCGATAAAACATAGCCAGAAGACCTTGCGCTCCATACTGGCATTCTAGCTCTCGATCTACTTTTCTTTCCTGCGGCAAACGTATACAAAGGTGCGATGCAGCTCAAAAAGGTAGCCGAGCTGGTACATGCCCGCCTGGTCGGAAATGGGGAGGTCGAAATCGGGGGAATCTCCAGCATCGAGTCAGCTTCAGGCGGTGACTTAATCTTTGTCGAGGAAGAAGGGAAGCTTCAACGGGCGCTCGAGTCGGCCGCTTCCGCAGTGCTGGTAGGCGACTTCGGCGCAGGCGAGAGTTCAAAGCCGTTACTGATCTGCGCGCAACCGCGGCTGGCATTTGCTCGCGCGGCGCGTCTTTTGGCTCCAGCTTCCAATCGCGATTACGACATCCATTCGAGCGCGGTGATACATCCGGCGGCGCGGCTCGCGAAAGAAGTGAAAGTGGACGAGCGAGTCGTCATTGGCGAAGGAGCGGAGATTGGCCCGGGGTCACGGATCGGAGCAGGGAGCGTGATCGGGGCAAAGGTGCGCATGGGAAATGATTGTGAGCTGCATCCGAATGTGACCGTCTATCCGGGGACGCGGCTGGGCAATCGCGTGATTGTTCATGCCGGTGCAGTGCTCGGTAGTGATGGCTTCGGTTATGTGCGCGATGAAAAAACCGGGCATTATGAAAAATTCCCCCAGCGAGGACAGTTGGAAATCGGAGACGATGTCGAGATTGGGGCCAACTCTACAATTGATCGGGGTGCGCTGGATGTGACTCGCATCGGGCGCGGTACGAAAATTGATAATCTGGTTCATGTCGGACACAATGTTCAGATCGGCGAGGATGTCGTGATAGCTGCCCAGACGGGACTTTCCGGCAGCGCCGTAGTGAAGAACAACGTTGTGATCGGAGGGCAAGTAGGCATCGCCGATCATGTGCGCATCGAAGAAGGTGCGATCCTCGGCGCGCAGAGCGGCATTCCGAGCAATAAAATTATTCGCGGCAAGGGAATCGTTTTTTGGGGGACGCCGGCACGTCCGATTCGCGAATATTTGAAAGAACTGGCGGTGCTAGCGCGGTTGGCGAAAAGAGAGTAATGGCAATCGTCGTTATTGGCGGACATTCGCGCAGTGTGGGCAAAACCAGCGTGGTCGCTGGGTTGATTGCCGCTCTGCCTGAATACGCGTGGAATGCGATGAAGATCACGCAATTCGGGCATGGAGTGTGCTCTCGCAATGGTGAGTTATGCGATTGTGCGACCGACGATCATAGTTGGTCAATTTCCGAGGAGCGAGATCGGTCCGGCGAGTCCGACACATCCCGATTTTTGGTCGCCGGGGCGGCACAAGTGTGGTGGGTGAGGAGCCAGCAGGGGCGTCTTGCAGAAGCAATGCCTACGATTCGGCGCAAAATAGCGGAATCGGAAAATGTGATTGTGGAGTCCAACAGTATTTTGAAGTTTATCCGGCCGGACATTTATTTGACGGTTTTGGATCCCGCGGTTGAGGATTTCAAGAAGTCAGCCCAGGAATTCATGGATCGTGCGGATGCGGTGATTTTGCATGACGTCGATGGAAGGCCGGCGTGGCACGGGATCTCATTGAAAGTTGTGGAAGGACGTCCCATGTTTCGTGTGCGGCCGCCGGAGTATGGCACCCCGGAGATTGTGGAGTTTGTGCGAGGGAAGTTGAAAGTAGTCAGCAGAAGCTCGGCATAAATGCCTCGCTGTTTGTGCCATCCCTTTTGGATTGGTCTTTTCCCACACGTACCCAGCGCTGAAGCGCTGGGCTAAGTTGTTTCGCGCCTCCGGCGCTGGATTCGGAGTGGGCGAAAGTTTTTCTTCTCCAGCCCTGAATTAAGGGTGGGCCACTTATTGGGTGGCGTACATTGCAATGATGCGCTCGATGGCTCGCGGCAGACGGCGCAGAATGAATCGTGCCGGGTGAACATTATGCAGTTTTGCTGCGGGCGGTAATAGCCATGGGCTTCATAATTGGCGCCTTCAAAGGTCCCGACATTTTTTGCATATTTGTCGGCTGCGAGCAATTCGTCTTCTTTTCTTCTCTCTTCCCGGAAGAGAGCGTCCATTTCTGACTCGGGCCGATTCTGGGCTCGAATCTGACGCCGCCGATTTTGAATCTCACGTTCGTATGCTTCGAAATCCTGCTTGCGCCATGGCGTGGGAATAGGCGTACCAGGCGTGACCAGATCTTTCCATTTAAGATTCGTGCGATCCAGCAGTGCCGTGACATTCGGCTCCCAGGGCTCGAAGCGCCGGGTTGCCGGGGCGTAGGCGACTTGCGAAGTGTAATACTCATCCGCTAATCCCGCGAAGTGGTGGCCGAATTCGTGCACGAAAACGTACGACGACCAGTCACTATCGGCCGCAACGGTGGCATACAGATTGAAGATTCCGCCGCCTCCGTAGGTTTTGCCGTTCACTAGAATCTCAATGAATTCATAAGGGGCAAAAGAGGCAACATCGCGCAGCGAACGATTCTCGGTGGTTAGAACGTACCGCTCGGTATCGAACGTGTCATAGGTTGTGCCCAAGGGAGAGCGATAATGAACACCGCCCGAAGGACGCGAAACGCCGGATTCCTCTGCTGCCGGGCACAGCCCCCATACGTTGAAATTCTGGCGGTGCTCACGGAAAGGCGATGTGCCGAAAAGAATGTCTGTAAAGCGGTGCGCGTCTCGCTCAAATTTTGAACGTTCGGCGGCCGTGTAGCCGTCGCCCAGGATCAGCAGATCGACTTTGGTCGCCGGCTCGCCGCTCTTTTGAATGGTGAGCAGCGGACCCGGAGGCGGCGGCCGCGAAGTGTCAACGAATTTGTCTTTAGGATCAATGCTGGTAGACCAGACTTCACGGAATTTGCCATCGGTGCGTTTCTTCACAACAATTTTTACCGGAGCCGAGGTTGCAGGAAAGCGCAACGATTCGGAGAAAGTCCGATTGACAGTCTTCGCTTCGTCCGTCGTAACCCATTCGCCAAAGATAGAACTGAATCCACGCGAGTAAAGTAGCCTCCCGTTGGCCCGATCGTGCACTTCGAAAAAATACATGCCGAGATTGGTGTCATCCAACAATTTACCCAGGTTCCCAGGCCAAAGCAGAGGTTCGATAACAATCCGGTCCGCGCTGAATATTTCCTGAGTCGAGTTTCCAGTGTGGAAATAGTCGAGGCGTATCGTCCTCGGCTGAGCGAAAGCGCATGAGGCGAGGGTCAGAACGGCAAGAACGCGCAGCAGCTTGGACGTCATTCGCTGAAATTCTACTAAGTCGGCAGCGTACCCATTTAGGGGCTAACAATCGGTGGACTTGGTGGGCCGTCGTCACCCTTGTCGCGACGAGAATCCTCTTCCGCTCGAAGCGGTGTTGTGGGCTTTTCAGGCCGCCCATCGGGTGCGGCTACGGAACGGGTCTTGACTGTTTTGCCAGATGTCTTCTTCAACTCTTTCAGGATGTCGTCCTTGTCGCGGCCGGCATAATCGCGGGCAAAGCGGGTGAGAGCTTCGGTCAGGATGTCATGATGATGCAGGTCATCCAGGCCAGCTTCGCGGGTAATGTTAAGCCAAAGGCGGTGGACCAGGTGTACGTCCTCCGTTTTCATCGACGGCGTGTGAGGACCGATGTGGAATGTGTCCACTTTCATGTCAGGACGGACGATCTGCAAAACAAATTGTCGCTTGGGCTCGGGGGTCGCTTCCCAGGCATGGCCCAGTTCGAAGGCCTGTTCTTGGGCGGTCATTTTGCTGGAGAGGCCGGAGACTACGGCCGAAGATTCCAGATTGATGGCAGTCTGTACGATGGCTGACCATACATCGCGGGCGGGCACCACCAGCAGGGAGATGTGCTTGCCGAAACTCTCCGCGATGGATACAGCGCGGGTGAATAGTTTTTGTTCGTAGTCGCTGAAGATTTGTTCGGTGGCGAGATCGTAAGCCGCTGCACCGAACTGGCTGACGCGAGCGGACATCACGACAATGTCCTGATCCTTGGTGTCCGTCCGCTCCAGCGCCCATTTTAAGTGGCTGAGCGTGTTGTAATCGCGGATTGTCACCAACAAATTTCCAGGACGTATTCCCAAACGGCCTCTGTCGACCGTGTCGCTCTGCAGCAACTGAAAGTGTTCCTGCATCTGCTGTTCGGCAAGGGCGTGCTTACGGCGGTTGACCTTTTCGGAGACTGTAAAGATCAGGAAAAACACGGCCGCAAATGAAACTCCGGCAACGGTCGCAATCGATTTGGTAAACAGATTTACGATCGCTGTCGAGAGCAGAACCAAAAAAACCGAAGCCAGGCCGAATGGAATCTCGTGTCCCGCAATATGGAAATTTGGCGGAACTTTCCAGCCGCGTTCTCCCTTGTACTTATGCCGCAGCACCAGCATGGCCAGGCTGTTGAAAGTGAAGCTCCAGATGACGCCAAAGGCATAAGCTTCACCCAGGACATAGACATTGCCGCGACTGGCAAGAATCGTGAACAACTGAAGAAAGACGACCAGATTGACGATGCGGTAAGAGGTTCCAAAGCGTGGATGCGGTCTCCTGAACCAGTCGGTGAGGACTCCATCTTCCGACACCCGGTTCAGGACGCCATTGGAGCCGATGATGGCGGTATTCACGGCTCCTGAAAGAATCAAAAATCCAACCACGACGACAAAGGCGCGGAACACTAGCCGCAAAATCTGCGGGCCCCAGAGGTTCATCGCGAGGCCGGCGATCAAGTTGTCCTTGTAAACCGGTATCCGCACCGAGTCGGGAATGATCATCACAAACAACAACGCGGTCAGACCAGTGAATACGAAGCTGTAAATAGCAATGATGATGGCGGCCCGTTTCAGGTTCTTCAGTTTGGGATGGGCTAGTTCACGATTCACCTGGGCGAGCGATTCCTCGCCGCTCATTGCCAGCACCGAGTGTCCGAAGGCGATCAATATGCCAAACAGACCAAACATTCCGGCCAAGTTCTGGCCCTGGAAGGTGTGCCTCAAAAACCCAAGCGCTTCCGGGCTAAACTTCAAATTGGCCGGCACCGGCAAGGGCACAGATTGATAACCGGCCTTCATCAAGGTTACCGCCGACCAACCCAGCAAAAGCACGACCATCACCGTCGTGATTTGCATCACGCGAAGCGCTTTTTCGCTGGATTCCTGGATACCCTTCGTGTTCTGCCACCAGAAATAAAGCGTCACCGCCACCGCAAATACCACTGCGGTCCAACTTTCGTTGACGTGTGGGGTGCCGTTTTTGAACATTGCATGAACGGCGCGCGGCACCCATCCATGAGTGTCGGCGATCAACATGGTGTCGTTGATCAGGCCGGCGATGTACTGTCCCGCGGAAACGCCGGATATTGGTCCGGTCAGGATGTAATCGAACATCAGGGCGGAGACGCTAATCTTGGCCAGCGTGCCGCCGAGCGCTTCCTTCACCACGCGGTAAACGCCGCCGCGGACAAACATGGAGCAACTCTCCACGTACACCGCCCGCACGCAGAAGGAGAACAGCATCACGCCCAGAATGAACCAGGGGGCAGACTTTCCAACCGCCTGTTCGGCTATGCCAGCCGCATAAAAAGCTGAGGAGCCGAGATCGTTCAGCACGATCGCTGCTGCCCGCCAATAGGAGATGAAGGTCAGCATTACCGAGGTCGCGACCACAATGCGGACGCGATTCGTTGCCGAACCGGCGGGTTGGAAAGGAGAGCCCATTCCCAGGAAGAAGTTTTAGTGTCGCTGGATTCGTTCGCCCATTAGCGTCCGCCGTCAGAACGGTCGATTCGACTTCGGCGCACGAGGACCGGATTCATCACAATCATAGCGAATAATGCAATCCGCCACTAATGTTAGCCGATACCCTGCATACGGCAAAGTCGATCGGGCCAGGGGAGCGTAAAGAGGGAAGCCAGTTTGTTATGCTTGCCATGTGCGGCAGATTCACAAGAATGCATGGCTTCTGGTCTTGCTGTCGGCTGGTTTACAGATCGTAATTGTCCCCCTTCCAAATCAATACATGCTCTGCTGGGTGGCAATCGCGCCACTGTTCGTTGCACTGCAGCGGGCTCGGGTACCGAATACCTTGCAGGTAAGCGAAGGCGTCAAGCTTTATCCAGCCAGCCCAGGTCAAGCGTTTCTGCTGGCATACGTGTGTGGAATCTTGTGGTATGCGGGGACGTGTTATTGGATCTACAACACCATGCGCCAGTACGGCGGTGTGAGTGCACCCCTTGGCGTCGTCATCTTGATTCTCTTCAGCCTGTATCTGGCCCTTTACCACGGCGCATTCGGATTGTTGATCAGCCTGCTGACTGGAGGGACTTCGTTCAGCCGTCGCGCTCTTCTGCTGGGGCCTGTGGTCTGGGTTGGTGTGGAACTGGCGCGGACGCGCATTACTGGATTTCCATGGGACTTATTGGGAATCACGCAAGTAGATAACATTCCACTTGCCCGTATTGCCACCGTCACCGGCGTATATGGTCTTTCCTTCGAGATCATGGTGGTGAACATGGCGGTGGCGGCTGCTTTTCTCGTGCGTCGTGAAAAGCGCAAGCCTTTGTTGCTGGCAGCGCTTGGCGCGGCTCTGGTTCTGCAATCTGGAAGGTGGGTTCCCGCCCCGCCGCTTCCCGCCGATCACGTTGCCCGGTTGGTGCAGGAAAACATACCTGTCCTGGAGAACTCCGAGTGGACCAAAGAATATTTTGAAGGCACACTGCGTGACCTGACCTGGATCAGTTTGCATCCCACCAGTCCAAGTGCGGCGGCTGCAACCTCCGAAAACACTCCACATCCCGACTTGATCGTCTGGCCGGAATCTCCGGCTCCGTTCTATACCAGCGATCCGGCGTTTCGTGAGGCGGTCAGCAACATTGCACGCCAGGCGCGGACATGGATGTTGGTCGGCAGTTTGGGCGTCCGTAATGCTAGTCAGACGCCGGCGCGAGTAACCGAAGTTTACAATTCCGCGGCGCTAGTCAGTCCCGCCGGCGAATGGGTTGGGCGTTACGACAAAGTGCATCTTGTCCCTTTTGGCGAATACGTTCCTTTCAGACGTGTATTCGGCTTCGCCGGAGGATTGACCCAACAAGTCGGTGACTTTTCCCGAGGCACGTCGCGAGCGCCTCTGCAGGCTGGGAAAGACAAGATCGGAGTTTTTATTTGCTATGAGTCCATTTTCCCTGATGAGGTCCGGCAGTTCGCCGCGAACGGGGCGCAAGTATTCGTGAATATTTCGAATGATGGCTGGTATGGCGATAGTGGCGCTTATGCGCAACACTTGAAACAGGCTCGCATGCGCGCGATAGAAAACTCGCGATGGCTGCTGCGCGATACCAACACTGGAGTGACTGCTTCCATCGACCCCTATGGACGCGTGATAGCCACGGTGCCGCGCAAGCTTCGTGTTGTTTTGCAAGCTCCATACGCCTCGTCTGACGCCACAACGTTTTATACCCGTCACGGCGACTGGTTCGCCTATCTGTGTGCGATAATTTCCCTGGGGGCGCTGCTCATGCGTCTGCCATTCTGCACGAGGACCAAGCGATAGTCATGGTCGAAGAACTGGAACAGGAATACGCGGCCCTCAAGGACAAGGTCCACGACCTCCGGGAGTACCTTTGACACATCCAAGCTGCGTCAACAGCTGACCGAAATCGAAAAGAAGGCTGCTGACCCTAATCTCTGGTCAAATCCTCAACAATCCCAGGTAGTGATGCGGGAGAAAAAACGTCTGGAGAATGTCTTGGCCACAGAGGCAGATCTCATCCGGCGTGGAGACGACATTTCCGCATATTTTGAATTGGCTCGGGAAGGGGAAAACGTCAACGGTGAACTACGGCGTGAAATCGACGGTTTACGGGAACTCGTAGATCGGCTGGAAACCGAAAGCCTACTTTCCGGCGAAAACGATGCGCGCAACGCAATCGTGACCATTCACCCCGGGGCAGGAGGAACTGAATCACAGGATTGGGCTGAAATGCTGCTCCGAATGTATTTGCGCTGGGCGGAGCGTCAGGGATTCCAGACTGTGCTTTACGATTATCAACCCGGCGAAGAAGCTGGAATTAAATCTGCTACCTTCGCGGTGAATGGTGAATACGCGTTCGGATTACTGACCAGTGAGATTGGCGTGCACCGGTTAGTGCGCATTTCGCCATTCGATCAAGCCAAGCGCCGGCACACGTCCTTCGCCAGCGTCTACGTGTCGCCGGAAATTGACGACAGCATTGAGATTGTCATCAAGCCTGAGGAGTTACGGGTGGACACTTACCGCTCCAGTGGTAAGGGAGGACAACACGTTAATACGACTGATTCCGCGGTGCGCATCACGCACTTGCCAACCGGAATTGTGGCCAGTTGCCAGAACGAACGCTCGCAGCACAAAAACCGGGAGCGCGCCATGAGCATGTTGCGCTCAAAGCTGTACGAGCACGAACTGGAAAAAAAGCGCGCGGCGACCAAGAAGATCGAAGATTCCAAGCTGGATATTGACTTCGGCTCGCAGATTCGCTCGTACGTGCTGCAACCTTACCGGATGATCAAAGATCACCGCACCAAGCTCGAAGTGGGAGACGTGGATCGTGTGATCGATGGCGACTTGCAGCCGTTCATCCGCGCCTATCTGCGCATGCGCCGGGGAGAGAAGCAGTAATGCCGGGCCGGGACTCTCTGAAACATCATGGACCTGTGCGCTCAGAGAACCTCTCTGGAAAGGATTTCGAGGAAAACAGTAAAGATAGCCTCTGGTAATATCGGAAGCTTGGCAGGAGAATCTTCTCGTTAGAGGTTTCGCAGTATGCCTCGCATGATCGATCTGATTCGTGCGTCGGCCGTGCCTTCCAACTTGATGCAGGCTGCGGCTCGCGGGGCTCTCGCTGTGCCGCCGGGAGAGATGATCGAAATACTGGTTCATCTGGCCATTCATAATAAGGTTTTTGGGGAGCAAGCAAAGCTTACATTGGCGGGCTGGAGTATTTCGTTTCGGCAGAGAACCTGCGACCCGCGTTGCTACCCGCCCTGCTGGAGAACCCATCGCTGGCCGAAGGGACACTGGTCCAGGGAGCCGGTTCAGCGTCCCGCGAAGTTGTAGAGAGCATGCTGAAGAGTAGGCGGGTCAACCAATCGGAAAAGATATTGAGCTCACTGAGTTCGAATCCGAATTTAACTGGAATTGAAACCACAAACATAAAAAACAAGCTTGCGGCAGGTATTGTGATATTAGCGAATTCGCCGCCGGAGGAAGCGCGCGTGGATGATGATGATGTGATGCCGGAAATGCCGGCTGACGAACCGGCGGGGGCCGAAGATGTCTTGGATGAAGCTCTCATGGCGTATTTTGCCGAGCACGAAAAGGAAATCTCCGCCAATGAGGACAAACCTTTCCAGCCCATCGGCAGTTTTTACGAAGATTTCGCGCCCAGCTCTGAAGAACCGTTAGCGGCGGACCCAGAAGTTCCGATTGCGGCGCCACCCGCCACGGAACCCGCCCCGGCGGCCCCTGCAACTAAAACGGCGGCGGCCACGGGTGTCAAAAAGGCTGCGGTCGCCAAAAAATCTCAGGGTCTTGATGAGGGACGAGGCAGCGCCTTACAGAAGATTTCAAAGTTGGACGTGAAAGGGCGCATTCAGTTGGCAATGAAGGGAAACAAAGAGGAGCGTTCTATCCTCGTCCGCGATGGGACGAAGGTGGTAGCGCTGGCGGTGCTGGATTCTCCCAAGGTCACCGACAGCGAAGTGGAAAAGTTCGCCAGCCAGAGAAACGTGCTCGAATCTGTGCTCCGGGGGATTCCCCTTAAGCGCCGCTTCATGA
>Ga0209239_1001333_pt1 | contig 14667 bp, 10 predicted proteins | sample GraSoi013_2_20cm_FD_185824 | JGI IMG/M metagenome (GOLD analysis project Ga0209239, IMG submission 185824) | Grasslands soil microbial communities from the Angelo Coastal Reserve, California, USA - Sample 10_02_2013_2_20cm (SPAdes) (version 2) | ecosystem: Environmental > Terrestrial > Soil >...
CCCCGCCGATGTGGCGGGCGCCGCCCTGGGGTTCGAACGGCTGGAGCAGGTCGCGGAGGCGGTCCCCTACCTCGTGGCCCTGAACCCGTCGGCGGTCGAGCTGTTGGACCGGACGCTGCTCGACTTCGTGCGGGCTGCGGCCGCTCCCCCCGGCCTGCCCGAGGGGCTCGAAGCACTGCTGCTGATCGAGTTCGAGCGTGAGACGCAGGCGGCGGCGCGAGGCGTGGTCGGGGACGCGGTGCGCGGTCTGCGCGCCAGCACGGCGCACGTCGCGACGGCAGTCGACCGCGCGAGCCTCGAGACGCTGTGGGCGGTACGCCGCCTGGCGAGCCCCGCCCTGGCCCGCCTCCCGGAGAACCGACGCTCCCTGCAAGTCGTCGAAGACGGGTGCGTGCCGCTCGAGCGGCTGGCCGACTATGTCACCGGGATCCGCGCGGCGGCGGCGGCGCGCGGCATTCCGGTGGCGATCTTCGGACACGCGGGCGACGGCCACGTGCACGTGAACGCGCTCCCCGATCTGACCGTATCCGGGTGGCGCGATGCCCTGGCGGCGCTCTACGGGGACGCGGCCGAGCTGCTGCTGCGACTGGGCGGGACGCCGAGCGGGGAGCACGGGGTTGGCCGGCTGCGGGCCGGGCTGTTGGAGCGGTTCTACGGCCCGGAGGTGGCCGGGCTGTTCCGGGAGCTGAAGCAGGCGTACGACCCGCGCTGCACGCTCAACCCGGGTGTTATAATCCCGTCGGCTGACTGGGCGCCCCTCGCCGATCTCAAGGTCGGTCCAGAGGCGGCCCCGATTCCCGATGACATTGCCGCCCGGCTGCGAGAGGTGGAGCGGACGGCCGGCTGGGCGACACCAAAGCTGGACTTGGCAACCCCAAGCCCCCAAGCCCCTAATCCCTAGCACCTCGCTCTCATGGAAGTCTTCCGCGCCCCTCGCGTCTCGCTCATCGCCCGGCCTGAGTTCCTCGAACCCGAGCACCTCCGGGTGCAATGGCAGGGTAGCGCCTCCGCCGGAGAGCGCCTCGCCGAGTTCGCCGGCCGGATCTGCTACATGAGCCAGCACAACCCGGCTAACCGGTCGACGGCCGACTACCTCGAGAACATCAAGAAGCAGGGCCATGGCTCGGTACTGGAGCACGCGGTCTACGTGCTGTTGATCGAGGGCATCTCGCGCTCCTGCTCGCACGAGCTGGTGCGACATCGTGCGGGGTTCGGCTACTCCCAGCTGTCGCAGCGCTACGTCGACGAGTCGCACGCCGCGTTCGTGGTGCCGCCGGCCATGCTGGGCGATCCGGCGCTCGAGGCCGAGTGGGAACGGGAGGTGGCGGACGCCCAGGCGGCCTACGTGCGCGCCGTGGAAGCGCTGATGCAGCGCTACGCGTGGATCGCGGACAAGGTGCACCGGCGCAAGGTGGCGCGCGAGGCGGCGCGCAGCGTCCTTCCCAACGCCACCGAGGTGAAGATCGTCGTATCGGGGAACGCGCGGGCGTGGCGCACGATGCTCGAGCTGCGTTCGAGCGAGGGCGCGGAGCTCGAGATCCGGCGAATGGCGATCGCATGTCTTCGCGTCCTGCGGCGCGAGGCGCCGGCCCTCTTCGCCGATTTCGAGATCTATCTCGCCGACGACAAACACGACGCGGCGCGCGTCGCATACCACAAAGTTTGACGCGCGTCGACTCCGAAAAAAATTCCGATTTGCCTATTGCGCATCGCTCCGGTGTTCCTTATTGTCTACACGACAACGCGTTTTGATTCACAGACCGCACGAGCGGCCTTTTTTGTAGGAGGTCACCCGAGACCACATGCGAATCGGTCTCGCATACAACGAAAAACCCGATCCCGCGCCCGACGCAGCGTCCGACAGTGCCAGTGACGCGTTTGCGGAATGGGACGATCCGTCGACCATCGCTGCGGTGGAGCAGGCTCTCGGTCTCTTCGGCAGCGTCATCCGACTCGAAGCCGACCAGTTCTTTCCGCAGAACCTCGTCCTCGCTCGCCCCGATCTCGTTTTCAACATGGCCGAAGGGCTCCACGGCCAGAGCCGCGAAGCGCTCGTCCCGGCGATCTGCGAGTACCTGAACATCCCGTACACAGGCTCGGACCCGCTCACGCTGGCGCTGTCGCTGCACAAGGGTCGGACCAAGGAGACGCTGGCGTACCGTGGTGTTCCCACGGCGCCGTTCACCTGCATCGAGGCGCCGGGACAGATCGAGCGCATGGCGCTGACCTACCCCGTGTTCGTCAAGCCGGTCGCGGAGGGATCGGGAAAGGGTGTGTTCGCCAGCAACTTGTGCGCGAACGTCGCGGCGCTGCGGGAGCGCGCCCGGTTCCTGCTCGAGCGCTACGCCGAGCCCGTGCTGGTCGAGACGTACCTCCCGGGCCCCGAGTTCACCGTCGCGATCCTCGGGAACGGCCCGGAGGCCTACTGCCTGCCGGTGATCGGATTCGATTTCTCGGCCCTGCCCGAGGGCGCGCCGCCGGTGTACGGCTACGAGGCGAAGTGGGTGTGGGACCGCCCTGAAGCCCCGCTCGCGATCTTCCAATGCCCCGCACGCGTGCCGGCGGGGCTGTACCGCGAAATCGAGCGCACGGCGCTCGACGCCTACCACGCGCTCGGATGCCGCGACTGGTGTCGCGTAGACCTTCGGGTGGACCGGTTCGGCGTGCCGAACGTCCTCGAGCTGAACCCGCTGCCGGGCATCATTCCCGATCCGGCCATGAACTCCTGCTTCCCCAAGGCGGCGCGCGCCGCCGGGTTCGGTTACGACGAGCTGATCCAGGAACTGGTCCGCATCGCCTGGCGCCGGCTGGCGGGACAGGAGCTGACGGTCGACGCGGGGACCCGCCGCGCGGTACCGGCCCAGCAGCGGGCGGTGGTGGGCGCGTGAAGGTCGTCATCCTGTTCGACCCGGGCGCCGAAGACTGGACGCCGGAGGACATCCGCGGCGTGATGAAAGCCGTGGACGAGATCGGCGCGATCTTCGCCTCGATGGGCCACGAGATCCGCAAGGTGGCCGTCCGCCACGACATGCGCTGGTTCCAGGTGGCGCGTCGGGCGGACCTCGTGTTCAATCTGTGCGAGGGCGTCCACGGGAAGAGCGAGTGGGAAGAGCATGTCGTGGGAACGCTCGAATTCGCGGGGATCCCCATCACGGGCGCGAGTCTCTGGACCCTCGCCGCGTGCCGCCGCAAGCCCATTGCGAACGCGTTGCTCCAGCAGGCGGGGCTCCCCATTCCCCGCTGGACGGTGGCACAAGGCAAGATCGAGGACGACTTCCCGCTGCCTGCCATCGTCAAGCCGGCGGCGGAGGACGCGAGCGCGGGACTCGACCGCGGCTCCGTCGTGAGCGACCGCAAGTCGCTGCGCGCGCGCCTCGCAGCCATGACGGAGCAGTTCGACGAAGTACTCGTCCAGGAGTACATCGGCGGGCGCGAGTTCAACGTCGGCTTCGTGGGGAACCGCGTCCTGCCGATCGCGGAGATCGACTTCAGTCGCATGCCCGAGGGCGCCTGGCCCATCCTCACCTACGCCGGCAAGTGGGAGCTCGGGTCCGCCGACGACCTCGGCTCCGCACCCGTGTGCCCGGCCGGCATCGCGCAGAAGCTCGCCGACCGCCTCATTCGGATCGCCGAGCTCGCCTGGCGGACCATGCAGGGAAAGGGCTACGGCCGCGTCGATCTCCGCGTGGACGACCAGGGCCGGCCCTGGGTGCTCGAGGTCAACCCCAATCCGGACCTGAACGACGACGCCGGTCTGTCCCGCATGGCGAAGGTCGCCGGCTGGGACTACGCGGAGCTGGTGCGCCGGATCGCGGAGGTTGCGCTCCGCGAGGCACAGGGCGCCAAGGCGGCGCGTGAGCTGCTCGCTCCGTCCCGTCGACCACGCGCAACGCGCACCGCTTGAGCGGCTCACGGCGGCCACCGGCCTGTTCCGGCCGGACGAGGTCGCCATCGCCGTGGAGCTGCTCGACGACGCCCTCGCGGGCGACGACGACTACCGCTTCCTGGGCGCGTACGCCGATGACCGGCTCGTCGGCTATGCGTGCTGGGGGCCGACGCCGGGCACCACGGGCACCTTCGATCTCTACTGGATCGTCGTGGATCCGGTCCGACAGAGGGAGGGAGTCGGCACCCGACTGTTGCAGGCGGTCGAGGAGAAACTGACGACGGACGCCGGACGCCTGATCGTCGTCGAGACGTCGTCGCGCGCCGACTACGCACCCACGCGCGCCTTCTACGAGCGGCGCGGCTACACCCAGGCGGCCCGGCTCCCGGGCTACTACGCCCCCGGCGACGACCTGGTGATCTATCTCAAGGATCTGACGCATGGAGTCCTGGCAACAGCTACTGCGTAAGCAGAGCATCGCCTCGCTCGAAGCGCTCGTCGCCAAGTTCGGCGCCGAACACTTTCCCGACCTCGAGCGGCTGCGACAGGCGGCGGAGAATTTCGAGTTTCGGATCTCCCCCGCGATGGTGGACCTCATCAAATCGCCGGGCGACCCCATCTGGCGGCAGTACGTGCCCGACCTGCAGGAGCTCGAAGTACACGACGGCCTCGTGGACTCGTTGGCCGAGGACGCCCACTCGCCCGTGCCGAACATCACTCACCGCTATCCGGACCGTGCGCTGTTCCTGGTGTCGCCGGTATGCGCCGCGTATTGCCGCTTCTGCACCCGCCGCCGGAAAGTGGGCGACCCCGAGAAGATCCCCATGGCCGAGCTCGAATCGGCGTTCCGTTACCTCGAGGAGCACGTCGAGATCCGCGACGTGATCATGTCGGGCGGGGATCCCTTACTCCTCTCTGATCGGCGCATCGCCGAGCTCTGCGGGCGCCTGCGGGCCATCCCGCACCTCGAGGTCATCCGGATCGGCAGCAGGGTGCCGTGTCATCTCCCGGAGCGGATCACGCCCGAGCTGTGCGGCATCCTGAAGCAATACCATCCGCTCTACATCAACACGCACTTCAATCACCCCGACGAGCTCACACCCGCGGCGGTGGCAGCGCTGGGCCGTCTCGCCGACGCGGGCGTCCCGCTCGGCTGCCAGACGGTGCTCTTGAAGGGCGTGAACGACGATCCTGAGATCATGAAGCGGCTGATGCAGAAACTGCTCGCCGCGCGGGTGCGGCCGTACTACATCTACATGTGCGACCAGGTAGCGGGGGCGGAGCATTTCCGCACCACGGTCGAGAAGGGCCTGGAGATCATCCGAGCGCTGCGTGGGTGGACCTCGGGGCTCGCCGTGCCCCATTTCGTGATCGACGCGCCGGGAGGCGGCGGGAAGATCCCGCTCCTGCCCGAGTACGTGGAGTCGATCAGCGACGAGGCAGTCGTGCTCAAGAACTACGCGGGCCAGCGGTACGTCTACCGGCAGCCCCCGGCGCGGGAGGGCATTCTCGTCGGGTAACACCCTAACCAGCAGGGTGCGACGGCACCACATTTCTTGCTCCGACCACATCGGAGCGCCGCGTGGTCCCGATTTCATCCCTCGTTATCGCCGCGCTGTTCACCCCCGCGCAGTCGGCTGCCGAGCGCTACGAGCCGGTGTTCGATGGCCTGCGCCACATGACGCAAGGCGAACGCGTGGCGCCGGTACGGAATGTCACGCTGCGGCGCGACGCCGTCGTGTTCCACCTCGATGACGGTAATCTCTTTCTCGCGACGCCCGTCGTAGGCCGGACGATCGGCGCGGTCTTCGTGGGACGGGGCTCTGTCTCGTTCATACCGCCCCTCGCGATCGAACGGGCCGAGGTGCAGCGGGTGCTTCGCGATTCGGTCGTGGACGCGCCGATCTCGGCGGCCGCCTTTGTCTTCACCGACTCCACGCTGGCCGAGTTCGAGCGCCAGCTCAGCTTCGGCCCGCGTCCCGCGGTGAGTCCCGCTACCGACGTGCTTGGCGACGCGATCGATCACCTCGTGGACGGGCGGCGGGTCGTACAACCGACCCTCATCACCGCCTTGCTGAACGGCGACACGAACGGGTTCTTCTACGCCCATGTCAAGCGGGAGCACGGCGAAGATCTGATGTTCATGGTGGATCCGGACGACGACGAGCAGGTCTCGCTCCTGCGTGGCGGCCGCGAGGGGCTAAAGGTTCAGACCGTCGCTGAGTTCCGGCGAGCGGAGGACTTGAAGGACACGACCACGACGGACCCGGCGCGGGGGCAGGCGTTCAAACTCGTCGCCTATCGGATCGAAGCGACGATCGCCAAAGGGCTCGCCTTCTCGGCCGTGACAACGACGCGGCTCACCGCCCGACGCCCTGGAGCGAGCTGGGCCCGGTTCAGCCTGTTCTCGGAACTGGACGTGGACTCGGTGCACGAAGAACGGGGCCGGGCCGTGAGCATCTACCGCACCAAGAAGAGCTCCGACCTGTGGGTTCGGTTCGATCCGGCGCCCCGCCTGGGAGACACAGTCGCCCTGCGTGTCGCCTATCACGGCGACCTCATCGGGTACACGTCGATCGTGGAAGAGATCACGCGACAGTGGCCGGGCTGGCTCAAGGTTCAGACTGCCACGGCGCTCGATCAGTGGCTGTTCGTCAAGTCGTCCTACAGCTGGTTCCCGCGATACGGGGAACAGGCTGCGGACGTCGACATGACGTTCCACACCCCAAAGAAGTATCGGTTCGCGAGCATCGGCCGTCCGCTCGATTCGCGTCTGGAAGGCGACGTAGTAACATCGCACTGGACCACGGTGCGCCCCACCGACCAGGTGTGCTTCAGCCTGGGTGAGCTCGACGATTTCAAGGTCGCCGATCCTCGCATTCCGCCGGTGACCGTCCAGACCAACAGCGAGGCGCATCGGCAGCTCAACACGTTCTTTCGCTCGGTGGAAAGACGGCTCCAGGGGTCCGTGTTCCTGTCGAGGTTCCTCTCGAGCCGCTCACCCGAGGAGGAGGTGGGCGCCGACGTAGCGAACAGTCTCGCGTTCTTCACCCGAGTGTACGGTCCCCCGCTGTTCGATCGATACTATGCGGCTGAGATCCCGTTTTCGTACGGGCAGGCCTTCCCGGGCCTCATGTACTTGCCCGTGTGGACCTTCCAGGCGATGAGCGACAGCGGCTACGACGAGATCCTCCGCTCCCATGAGGTGGCACACCAGTGGTGGGGCATCGGCGTCGAGCCGGCCAGCTACCGGGACGTCTGGCTGTCGGAAGGGTTCGCGGAGTTCTCCGGCCTCTGGTACATGCAGCTCATCCTCAAGGACAACGAGAAGTTCTTCAGGCACCTGAAACACTGGCGACGCGAAATCCGCTCGCGGCGCAACGACGCACCGCCGATCGGGATCGGATGGCGTGCCGAACAGCTGAACTTCCGGGACTATACCCTGATGACTTATCACAAGGGTGCCTGGGTGCTGCAGATGCTCCGCAATCTTCTGATCAACCTCCGTACCATGAACGAAGATGTCTTCATCGGGACGATGCAGGACTTCTACAGCGAGTATCGAGGCCGCCGGGCTTCGACGCGGGACTTCCAGAGAATCGTCGAGCAGCACCTGGGTTCCGACATGAGCTGGTTCTTCGACGAGTGGGTGCGGGGCAACGCCATCCCCAAGTATGTCTTCTCCTGGCGCGCCGAACCCGCTCAGGGCGGGCACTACACCCTGCAGCTGCGTGTACGCCAAGAGGACGTGCCCGAGCACTTCGTCATGCCCGTGCCGGTAAAAATCGGGTTCGCCGACGAAACGATGTACGCATACGTGCGGATCAAGGTGACCGGACCTGTCACCGAGGCGGCCCTGGACCTTCCCGCGGAGCCCACGCGGGTCGAGTTCAACCCGTTGGAATCCGTTCTGGCGGACGTGAAAGAAGAGACTTGGGAATAGGCGCGTGCGAGCGATGCTGCTCGACGCACCGCGCCGCCCGTTGCGCGCCGCCGACACCCCGACTCCGGCGCCCGCTCACTGCAGCTGCCAGATCTCCACTCTGTTTCCCGTGAAGATCGGGATCAATACACGCTTCCGCTTGCCGTCGTATCCGATGTCGGCCGGGCTGGGCACGCCGGTAATCACCTTCACTTCCTGTCCGGTCTCGTAGCTCGACACGGTCGAGTCGCTCCAGCTCGAGATGAGCATCCGACTCCCGGCCATCTCGACGCCGTCGAACCCACCAGGGCCCTTGGCGATCACGCTCGGCGCCTTGTCGCCCGGCTTCCACGCCAGCACCGAGCGCCCCCCAAATTGCACGACGATGAAGCGCTTGCCCACGGAGTCCAGCGTGATCCCGTTGGGCCGGCCCAGCGTGTCACCTCGCACCGCGACGGTCACCTGCCGGTCCGTGCCGATCCGGAAGATCCGATCGGGCCCCGGATGCAGCACGTTGCCCACGTCGTCGAACCGAATGCCGGTATCGGTGATGTAGAGTGCGCCGGTCTGCGCGATCGCGATGTCGTTCAGGAATACCGCCCCCAGACCGGCCAGGCTCACGCTGTCACGCGGCGCGCCGGTCTTCGCGTCGAATGAGCGGACCATGTCGATGTCCGCTACCCACAACGTGTCCCCTCGGATGGCCAGCCCCTTCGGGGCGTTGAGCGTCACCCCGCCATGGCCGCCTTCGATGAACTTGAGGTTCTCGACCGCCCCGTCCGGCCGCACACGGCTGATGAACCCGTTGTTGTCCTTCGTCGTGGGACCGCCGTTGATGTTGGAGACGAAGTAGATGTCCTGCGCCGGGTCATGCAGCACGGACTCGGGCGTGAGAAACCCTTCCACCACGATCAGCTTCGTCGCGCCGGGAGACGGCGGGGGCGTCGGCGTTGGTGCCGCGGCGGGGGCGGGGGTCGCCGGAGTCGCGGTCGTATCGGGCACCGCGGACGTGTCCGACGCGGGTGGTGCACGGTCCGCGCGTTGGAGACATGCGGCGCAGAGGGCGGCGACGGTGGCGCAGAGGACGGTCGCTCTCATGGGTGATCTTCCTCCTCGGCTACTGCTTTGATGTGCCGCAGCACCCGTCGGTGGATCGCCGTGACCAGGCGGTCGGCGGGTAGCGTCCAGTAACTCTGCGGAAACATGTCCACGACGTACCGGGTGCGTCCCTCCAGGCGGGTCCGGTTGCCCGACAGCGGACTAAGCCGGAACTCCCCCTGGGTCGCACGGAAGTACCCGGCGAGGTGCGGCGGGTTCACCCCCCGGTAGGGGCTCCATTCCCGCATCGGGGGCGCCTGGGCCGTGATGTCGAACCCCAGCCGGCGATTCTCCTCCCACACCGTGATCGGCTCGACGAAACTGCCCGTCGTGAAGTCGCAGTAGCGCGTCGCCCCGACACCCGTTCCCTCAATCCGGGCGCGCAGCGGCGCCGCGACGCCGGCCCGGAACAGCCATTCGCGGGGCGGTGGCAGCTCGGGAAACGTGACGACGTGCCGCCAGACGACTGCCGGCGGGGCGTCGATGTCCACCGCCGTGACAACCTCATGTGACGGCGCGGCCTGGCGCGGGCTCGCGAGCACCATGAGCGGCGCGAGCAGGGCCACAAACCCGGCCCGCCCAGGCGGCCCCACGCTCCGCAACGCAACAGCACGACCGAGGATCGCTCCCGGAAGGGCGAGCACCGCCGCGATCGGGAACGCCATCGCGATACAGACGGCTCCCTCCAACGCGAAGACGAGCATCGCGCCGCCGGCGAGCGCCACGGCGAGAAGCGCCACCTGCATCGTGTGGCGCTCGCTCTGCGCACCCCGAGCATTGAAGACGTAGGCGCTGATGTATCCGATCGTGAAGGGCGTGCCGAGAAACAAGCCGGCCGAGTACATGCGCCGCAGGTACACGCCGATCAGCACCGTGGGAATGGCGATCGCGAGCGCCGCGGCGACGCCCAGCAGTCCGGCTCGGAAGCGGAGGTCCACAGCGGTGGCGCGGGCCGCTGGTGCGCCCCGGTCGGCGCGCGACGGCAGCAGCGCCAACCACAGCATCACCGCGTAGTTCACGCCGGGCACGAAGAAGAGCAGGCACCACCAAGGCGAGCGTCCGGCATCTACGGCCCGGCGCAGGGTCATGCTCACGCCGATCCACAGGAACGGCAGCGTCCACAGAACGAGCGCTGGCGCGAGCCAGGCCGGCGCGCCTCGCAAGAGCTGCTCGCGGAGCACCCACAGGGGGTTCAGATACGTGAGCGGCGTCCACAGGCGGTGAGTGAACGCCCAGACTAGCGCCGCATCCACTCCGTACTTGAACAGCATCAGACCGGCGCCGTGCACCAGATAGGTACGCCGATCGACAAGCTCGTGGAAAGAGAACCAGAGGCGCAGCCAGCGCCCCCCCCTCACGCCTTCGCCTCCTCCAGCTCCTTTTTCCGCACCTCCGCCACTTTCTGCGCCGCGTCCGGCGGGACCTCCTGGTACACGTGGAACTTCGCGCGGTACGTGCCGCGCCCGTGCGTGATCGAGTGCAGCGTCGTGGCGTAGCGGTCCAGCTCGGCCTCGGGGACCAGTGCCTTGACCCTGACCAGGCGGCCGTCGGGCTCGGTGCCGAGGATCTGGCCCCGGCGCGACGACAGATCGCCCATTACGGTGCCCTGGTAGTCGTCCGGCGTCGACACTTCGAGCTCCAGGATCGGCTCGAGCAGCACCGGCCGGCAGTTCGGACTCACGTTTCGAAACGCGAGGATGCCGGCCATCTTGAACGACATTTCGTTCGAGTCCACGTCGTGATAGGACCCGTCGTACAGCTCCACCTTGAAGTCGACGACCGGATAGCCAGCCACGGGACCGCGCGCCGCGGCTTCCTGGATGCCGCGCTCCACCGCCGGGATGTACTGCCGCGGGATGACGCCGCCCACGATCTCGTCCAGGAACTGGAACCCCGATCCCCGCGGCATGGGCGCGATCCGGATCCAGCAGTCGCCGTACTGGCCCCGGCCGCCCGTCTGTTTCTTGTGCTTCCCCTGCCCCTCCGCCCGCGCCTTGAAGGTCTCGCGGTAGGCGATCTTCGGCTTCCCGATCACCGCGTGCACCCCGAACTTGCGGGCCAGCCGACCGACGATGATCTCGAGGTGGCGCTCCCCCAGCCCGCGGATCAGCGTCTGCCCCAGCTCCCCCGAATACTCGTGCTGGAACGTCGGATCCTCCTCGTGCAGCTTGTGCAGCCCGTTCGAGAGCTTTTCCTCTTCGCCGCGCTGCTTCACTTCGATCGCCTCGGTGATCACCGGCTCGGGGAAGGGGATCTTGGGGAGCACGATCGCGTGGTCCTTGGTCGAGAGCGTGTCGTTGGTGTGCGTGTCTCGCAGTTTGGCCACGACGCCGATGTCCCCCGCGTGCAGCTCGGGGATTTCGATCCGATCCTTCCCCCCCGTCACGCAGAGGTGGTTCAGCTTTTCGACCGCCTCGCGCGGCGCGTTGTAGACGTCCTGCCCGTTCTTGACGGTCCCCGAGTACACTCGGAAAAACGTCACGTCGCCCACATGCGGCTCGGAAATCGTCTTGAACACCTGCGCCACGAACCGCCCCGTGTCCTCGGGCTTCAGCGTCACCCGCTCCGCGCTCCCCCACCGCTGCGCTTCCACCGGCGGCCGCTCGTTCGGGGCCGGGATCAGCTCCACGAGCTTCGAGAGCAGGGCGCGCGTCCCGTAGGTCAGCTCGGCGGCGCCGCAGAACAACGGGAACAGCTCGCCTTTCGTCATGCCCGCCTTCATCGCCGCGATCGCCTCGTCGCGCCCGATCTCCTCGCCGCCCAGGTAGCGCTCGAGCAGCGTATCGTCCGTTTCGGCGATGCGCTCGATCAGCTCCTTGGAATAGCGCTCAAACCGGTCCCGGTACTCGGGCGGCACGTCCACCTCCTCGTACTCGCCGGCCTTCGTGCCCTTCTTGTACATGTGGCATTGCTTCGAGAAGAGGTTGATGATCCCGTGGAACTCGGGGCCTTCGCCGACCGGGATCTCCACCGGGATCACCTTGGGTGTGAGCCGCTCTTTGACCTGCCGGTACACCCTCTCGAAGTCGGCGTGCTCCTTGTCCATCAGCGAGACGAAGAACAGGCGCGGGATTGCCCGCTTCTCGCAGTAGTCCCACACCTTTTCGGTGCCGACCTCCACGCCGCCCGTGGCGGAGACGACCACGACCGCCCCGTCGGCCGCGTACACGCCCGCGAGCGCCTCCCCCGTGAAGTCGAGATAGCCCGGCGTGTCGATCAGGTTGAGCTTTACATCCATCCACTCGGCGACCGCAAGGGCGAGATTGATGGAGTACTTGCGTTCGATTTCGTCGGGGGTGTAATCGGTGAGGGCGGTGCCGTCCTTCACGGATCCGTGGCGCTTGCTCGTGCCGGCCACGAACGCGAGGGCGTCGACCAGGGAGGTCTTTCCGCTCGCGCCGTGGCCAACGACCGCCACGTTGCGGATCTCCGGTGTCTTGTACACGCGCATGGGCGCATGCAGCTCCTGCTGGGGATGAGGAGAATATGGAGCCCAAAACAGCAGGCAGGCTAGCCGTTGAAGGCCTGCTCCCTAGTCACTCGCTGCTCCTGACTCCTCGGCAGCCATAGCGCCACCAGTCCACCCAGCAGCATCACCCCTCCCGCGAGGAGGAACGTGCTTCGCTGGCCGAGCCCGTCGTACGCCCAACCAGCGGCGAGCGGGCCGAAGCTGCGGCCCAGCGCGGCGAACGCCTGCGCGGCCCCGAGGATCGTGCCCTGTTCCGTAGGGTCCGCGTAGAGGGACACGAGACCCGACGCGGCGGGTGCGAACAGGCTGTTCGTGAAGGCGAGCGGGACCGTCCAGGCGTACACCAGGAGACTGGTGCCGGCCCACGGCAGCGCCGCGATGCTCACTCCCATCCCGAACAACCCGACGATGAGCAGGGCGCGCGCGCCCGTGTGCCGCTCGATCCGACCGAACAGGAAGCCCTGAACCAGCGCGGCGATCGCACCGATCAGGACGAACAGCCAGCCCAGCTCCCTCGCTCCCCAGGCGAACGCCTTGGCGGTGTGCAGCGGCAGGGCCACGGTGTAGCCCGCGAAGGCGAACGGCGCGAGGAACCATACAAGCATCAGCGGCCGCAGCGGCTTTCGAGCAAGCCCTTCCACCATGTGACCGAAGTCGAACAACGGCCGCGCCGTGCGGTGCTCGACGGCGAGCGACTCCCGCAAGATGGCGCTCGCCGAGAAGAAGTTGACGACCGACAGCCCGGCGGCGATGAGCCCGGGCGCGCGGTGACCCACGTAGTGGTCGGCGAGCCCGCCGATCAGGGGGCCGAGCACGAATCCGATCCCGAACGCGGCCCCGATGACGCCCATACCGCGGGCCCGCTCCACCGGCGACGTGATGTCGGCCATATAGGCCTGCGCCGCCGAGATGTTGCCACTCGCGAACCCGGAGATCACGCGGGCGACGAACAAGACCGCGTACGAAGGGGCGAACGCGAACAAGGCGTAGCCCAGGGCGTTGATCACCATCGTGGTGAGCAAGATTGGTCGGCGGCCGATCCGATCCGACAGCCGGCCGAGTAGCGCCGTCGCCAGGAACTGCATGGCGGAGAAGACGAACACGAGCGCGCCGTAGCCGATCCCCTGCGCCCCGAACCTGAGGGCGTACACCGGCAGGATCGGGATCACGATCCCGAACCCGATGAGGTCGATGAGGACCGTGAAAAAGATGACGGCGAAGCGCGAGCCAGCCGGGCGCGCGGTCACGGGTTGGCCTTGCGCCAGTCGTGCCAGTCGTCGTCGACCGCGTCCGCCAGGCCACGAGCCGAGTCGTAGAGCCAGTGCTTGTCGCGCCGCTTCAAGTCCGCTCGGATGGCGCGGGACCCGGGTGTGCCGAGGTGAACGTTGGCCGTCTCCCAACCCATGGCGGACAACAGCCGTGCTTCGTCGCGTTTGCGTGGGAGCTCGTTCAGCTTGACGCGCGAGCAGTCCGGCGCCAGCCGCCGCACGAGCCAGGCACCGTCCACCCTGACGCACGGATCGGGACAGCGAACGCCGCGGCGCAGGATCGCGTCATAGTGGATCTTCTCGGCCAAGGGAGCGAGTGCCTTGGCCTCCCGCGCGACCCGCCCCCCACGCCACGCGGCGAGCGCGACGAACCGCTGGCGCCCCAGGCTCCCGAGTCCGGCGACGCGATGGACGATCCTCGCCTTGAGTCCGCGCTCGGGGAGGGCCCGTCGGAGCGAGGCCAACACGGCGGCGGGGATGGGGGATTTCACCGTCGGAAGCGACTCGAGCTTGTGCCAAAAGGACTCCGGATCGTGCAGGCGATACAGCGCCATCTCGCGCAGCGCGGTGTGATGCTCCGCCAGCACGAACGCGTGTCCCCCTCGCTCGAGGGCCTCCCGGTAGCCGTCGAGAATTGCCCCCACCGCTTCCTTGCCGTCGATTTTCAGGTCGTGATATTCGCGCGCGACCAGCGCGCTGGTGGCGAGCCGCACCAGGTCGTTGGTGTACGGCAGCGGCCACGCTTCGTCGAAGTCGTTGACGCCCCACACCAACCGCCCCTCCGCGTCGCGCCAGGTCCCGAAGTTCTCCACGTGCACGTCACCCACGGCCAGCACGGTCGGCGCCGCGGCGACGTCACCCACGAGCGCCCGCCAGCGGGCCGCCCACCGGTAGAATGTGGCGCGGAGGAACGGGAAGATCCCGGCGCTCATCGCGTGATGCTTGAGCTCGAGATCCGGTTTGACGAGGGGAATCCGCTCGGCGAGCCACGCCTCGTAGCGCGTCGTCGCCGCGACGATCCCGA
>Ga0209239_1001334_pt1 | contig 14648 bp, 11 predicted proteins | sample GraSoi013_2_20cm_FD_185824 | JGI IMG/M metagenome (GOLD analysis project Ga0209239, IMG submission 185824) | Grasslands soil microbial communities from the Angelo Coastal Reserve, California, USA - Sample 10_02_2013_2_20cm (SPAdes) (version 2) | ecosystem: Environmental > Terrestrial > Soil >...
TCTTCTGGCAGAGCGACACCTCCGGCGCTCACCCTGCACGTCCCTTAACGTCTTGGGATGTCAAGTTCACCTATTTCACGTTACCCAGTTGTCCCTTTCAAGGTGGGTTGTGCTTCTCGTCAATTATCGACATCCACGTTCTTGACAAGGCCAACTTTGACATCAACCTCAACACCATCGGACCATTTACATTGATTGGACCCTTTGGTGTTCCGAGTCTCACCATTGTCCCTGGGCGCTACTGGTCCTCTACCTGTAGCGGCGCAACTTGGGACAACGACGTCAACGCAGGCAGTGTTCCAACCAGCTGCATGGCTGTCACAAGCCAGATGTCGACCATTACCTTCGACCCGCTTTCGTCAACACCCAACAACGGGGTCTCTCCTGGGATTCTGATAGGCTCAGGACCCTTCGAGTGCCAGTCGTCTAGCGGAGTCGTCGGAACGGGCTGTTCCAGCACAGGCACGCAGAACCCGCCACCTGGCGGCTCTTACACTCTCACAAGGTTCGGGTGCAACCGAGCCACAGGCACATGCAATGCTCCAGGCGCGAACCCGACATCAACATACTTCCGCAGTGATGGAAACCTCGCTCTAGCCATATGGGCCGGGACCAACGGTGACTCCACCCACGACCTGATCACGATAAGTAGCGTGGCCTTCTGCTTCAACAAGCCGGTAGGCACTCCGAGCTGTGCTCAATGGCAGCGCGGAATCGGCAACCCAGGCACAGGCACGATAGTAAACGTCAGTCAGGTCAGCGCGGTCATCAGGTTCTCCCAAGATGGAAACTGGGTCTCACCATTCAACTGGCTACCAGGCATACCTCTTGCATGCTGTCCTTTCATGTCCAGTCCGCCGGTTGGGATACAGAGTGCACCACCAGTACTAGTCGAGGGTACGAACACCCTCAGTCCGTGCAGTATCGACCCTGTAAACGGATACGACTGCTGATTCAAGCAATTATCGTAAAGGATGAGTCTTGAAAAAGTGCCCGGGTTGTGAGTCAATAAACTCCGATGATGATTCTGTCTGCGGAGTCTGCGGGAGAAGCCTCTCTGAAGTTGTTTCCAAAGACCCCGAGGAACTCAATGTCAGTCGCGGACTTAGACCTAAGTCTCCCCCGCCTAGCCGAAGAACTCTCTTCGCGATTGTAGCCGTAGCTGTGCTGGCCTTGATCGGTACGGGCCTCTACATCATGTTGTTTGTCGCCCTCTACGGCGCGTTGATCCTGGTCTCAGGCATTGTGTCTCTAATTTTTCTCCTCGACTCACCGAACGTTAAGCTCGGAGAGGGGTTTGGGCCTGGAAGAAGAGAGGTGCTTAGAGAGGAGGAAGAAGAAAGGGAAAGAGAGACAGGAGAAGCAGACTAGAATGGTTGGTACGCTATTGAGCGTAAATCCTAGAGACCGAAGTGTCCGCTCTACTCAACCACCGACTTTTTCGCATCGAGCGCAGATATTGAAGCGGCCCTTCGCGGGTGCGCGTTCACTCCCTATCTTTTCACTCCAGAATTCTCAAATGTGAAATCTCGCCCTTTGCGAAATCCTCGTCCATGCAGGGCTAAGTGACGTCTGCACACACAGGCTGAAGGGCCAAAGACGCTCTTCGTTCCTATTAGAACGAATAGATGGAACGAAACTAAGTTTCTATCTCCATGGCAGACTTACAAGGTTAACGTTGGAAACAGCCTACCCCTTTACTATCCGTAAACGAGATCGAATCGCAGATTCTCGGCTCTGGGCCTTGTTTCTAGCGAATCTGAAATCTGTCGCGCTTAGAGGACCAGATCTCAGAAGCGTTCTTCGTGGTCGTTCCTGGAACCAAGGTTTCATCGATTAGAGCCCGACGTCTAATTCTGTGTATGCTCACCAAACGGTGAACACATACAAGAATTGCGCGTCCAAATTCTGACAGGCGGAAATGATGGGCGCACACGCTTCGATGATAATTGTCTGGGTTCTTAGGAGTTGTCGACCAAGAATTAGGTAAAGCGTCACAGGCCCCTAGCCGAGCGTTCCGTGAAATGATTTTATCTTGAGGATTTCCTGGATGGGCTCGATATCGCTAGCCGGTAACCATCAGGGTCCGCGAAACGCGCTTCCCGTTCTCCCAGGAATCCTTCGGTTTCTCGCTGAACCGTATCCCTTGGTTTCTGAGCTGTCGGTACCAGAAATCAACATTGTCGACTTCAAACTCAATCCCGACAGGTTGATCCCTATCCCACGGGCGAGCACGGTCGCGCCGAAACGGGTGCAGGCCTATCTGAAGCTTGTTCGGTGTGAGAACGGCAACATACTCGGGAGAGAAGTCATGCAGTACTTTGAAGCCTAGTTTTTTAGTATAGAACTCTCTAGATCGCTCTACATCTTTCACTCGTAGCAACACCTGGTGCAAGCGTAACCCAACCTTTCTTGAGCGCGTGAAATCGTCCGGTGCTCCCGCGGTATTATTGTTGCCGCTTTGGAAAGAGCGCATAAGTTGACTTTGCCATTATTGTTGATATCATTGGTTGAGACACATAGAAAATGCATATTGCCACCGAAAAGGCCAAAGGCAGAGGTCCCCCCAGGGACAGCTTACTGTATTGGACCCCGCTTTATCTGCCTGATGGACGGCTAGGTAAAAAAAAGCGGACTTATATCCGGGAGCCGAATTTCGATCGGCATGGCACCTCAACTTCCTACTGACAGGATAAGAAATCGAGCAGTCCCTGCCCTCGCAGTCCACGACGCACATCGTGCGCTTGACTTCTATGCCAAAGCTTTCGGTGCGAAGGAGGTCTCTGAAAGAATCCCGTGGGAGGGAAAGATTGGCCATGCTGAGGTCGAAATCGAAGGGGCGCGTGTGATGGTCGCCGACGAGTTTCCAGCGTATAACAGGAGTCCGAAGACGCTTGGCGGCACACCCGTGAGCATCCACATCGATGTAAGGGACGTGGACGAGTTCTTTGCACGAGCAGTCGGGGCTGGGGCGAAGGTGCTTCAGGCGATAAAGGACGAGCCCTACGGAAGAATCTGCAAGCTAGAGGACCCGTTCGGGCATACCTGGTTTTTCAGCACGTCACCCGCCTCGCGCGGGTCCGAAGCCTCCCAATAATCTCGGTCGCCAATACGTTCCTGTTAATTGCAGCCTTTGGAGAGTTGCCACGCAGCTGGTGTCGCGACAGTTCGGTCAAACTTCTTGGCCTCTTGTCGAGGGACCTCAATTCGAATAGGGAATCTCGAATTGGAAGGCTGGTCGAGCGTAGGCTGATTGTGCAGAAATTCCCTTTGATGCTTGCGGGATCGTTGCATGGACGGCAGTAGCAACCCCCTAGAGTTGTCGAAGCGAAAAAATGTGGGAGGTTTGGGTTTGGAGTTGGAACTAGTCTTTATGGGGTAACTTGGCTGATGAACGTGCCCCAGTTAGCGATGAGGCTGCGGGGGAGGTTCGGGATGTACTCTGTGCCCATCCATATGTTGCCAGCTGAATCGGCGGAGGCCGCGGAGTAGTCTCCCCATCTAGCTGTCCTGTTGGGCGAACCGAAGAAGTGGTAGCCTGAAAACCCGTCTTCTGGTGCCGTCCCTGCGCCGGCTATGTGTATGCTTCCTGCACCGCTGGCCGCGTCTACTGAGGAGTAGGCTGCGCTGGGAAAGTCGTTGGGGCCGACAAAGGTGAAGGCCATGACTCCTTGGCCTGAATTGTTCACTCCGATGGCTGGAAACATGACACTTGCGCCGCCCGCGGCAGCAACATAGCCCTGCTTTGCGATCGAACCTCCGACGGTGGACCCTGACAGGGTGGGTGTGACGATGAAGTAGGCGATGCCGATCGTTGTGGGATTGTCCCTCGGAACTTGTACGACCGTATTGACGGCGCTCCACAGCTTGCCGCTGGCGAAGACTACTTGGTTCATGCGGTCGTCATTTCCGGCAAGGAGTTCCAGCTTCTCTTTCTGCCCGCCCAAGGATGGAATTGTCATAGTACCCAGGGGCCTGGCCCCGTCTTTTTGGAGAGCGTCGGGAGGCTGGCCGTAGGTCTCGCTGGTGATTATGCTTTGGCTGAGATTGAGGGTTGGGGTTGGATTTGCGAGTGTGGAGGTGCCAGTCAGGGCCCAGATGGCGATTCGGTTATCCGTTGTACTGAAGAAGTCCAGGGCGCTGAGGAAATATTCGGTGTTGGCCTGGAAAGAACCGCCGGGTGGTGTTGTCGCGGGCTGGATGGTGTACCAGATCCCTCCAGCGTCGGGGGTCGGAATAGCGCCTGTATTGAACATGACCACTGTGGGCAATATGCCGCTGGCGAGCGCGGTCTTCGACATGGCGTAGATCTGAGCTCCATTGAAGACGCCGCCCAGTCCGTTGAGTAACGATGTGGAGAACTCGTTTGTGCTGATGTAGAAGCCGTTCGCATCGGCGCCGATTAGTGGCTGGTCTCCGAAGCAAGGACATCCCGAGTGGATGGGAGTGCCGTTCGAGCCGTCGTCCGAAGTGAAGAGTTCGTACATGTTCCACGTGCCTGCGGGTGTACCAGTCTGGCTAACTGCTAGAAGGATTCTAGACGGGCTCAGGGAAGCCGCGGTTGAAGGATCGAGGTCGATTTCTAAAACTGTTAGAAACCAGCGATTCGTGCTAGAGTCGAAGTAGCAACGGGGGTCGGCGGTGGAGTTGCCAAAAACGAGTGGGGTCGTCCTTACGACCTCTGGCTGGAGATTGAAGAATTGATTGATGGCAGTGGTTCCCGTGAGAGTCGATCCTGACGTCGTGTAGACCCTTAGCGCCGTGTTGATGATTTCTAGGACGAACCCGTTTCCGACGCAGAGACCCTGGTCGGGCGGCTCCTTGTTAAACTGTGTATTAGTGTACGGACCGGTACCGGCTAATCTCTGGTCCCGGTGAGTGATGCCGTCGAAGCCAGAAAATCCTGGATTCGATGTGGCTATGGCGTTGGCGGTCGGCGTTGGAATGTGCTTAGCTGGGAGGTGTGCCGCATTGCTTCCTGATTTCGGGATCAGCTGGTCTACTGAGGGACCGCCCCTAATCTCCAGGGAGTTTCCGTCATCCGTCGCGCTAGCTGCGGTCAGAGAAGTGAAGCTAGACGTACCTGTGTATACGAGGTGGGTGTAGGCCGGATTCTGGGTCTGGGCCGAGCTTGTGGCTCTAGCGGACGAAATGGTTGCTAAGTTGGCTGAGAGTGCGACGAGTATCGTGAGACAGAGTATCCTGCGAGCTTTAATGCTGACCAATCTTACTTGGCTCCTAGAATTTTCGTCAATAACTATCCTGTTGGATTCTTAACACTTTACCTCGTCGTCTGGCGCAGCCTAACTGGAGGTCTTTGGACCCGGCTTCACCACGCTAGCTGATACTTGGAAGTTCCACGCTGGAACCTGGACTCAGCTGTTCCCGTCCACTTCTCCTTCGCCACGTGTCGCAGCATCAATGGCTTACGACGCGGCCGATGGCTATGTTCTCCTCTTCGGAGGTAGCCCTCAGAGTGATACTTGGGAGTTTCAAGCTGGAGTATGGACACAGCTCTTCCCGTCGAGTTCCCCAGCGCCACGTTCCGCCACGTCAATCGTGTACGATGTTGCTGACAGTTCTGTTCTACTCTTTGGAGGAGTTGGATCGTCCGCTCCGATTCAATCGATCACAACCATCAGTGTAACGGGGACTAGTACGGCAGCCCAGGCTTCACAGAACCTTATCGATACCGTCAAAAGCCTACCTCTTTCCGGCATTGCTCAAACAAGCCTTCTTGCCCCCTTGAATAAGTCGTCAAGATACTAAGCGACAAGAACCTGACCAATGACATCAGCGCGTGTGGCAAACTTAGCTCATTCATTAGTGCGGTGAACAACGACCAGAGGAGAGGAATTCTCACTTCGGAGCAAGCTACCCAGTTGAGAGAGCTCGCCACGAGCATCATGGCCCGACTAGGCTGTTAGCCTGTCTGCGCGGCTTTTCAGTCTAGTATGACGCAACCCTTCTAGAGACAAGTTCCAAGGTAGTGCCGTTCACTTCGTGCCAACTGGACAGACGGGGACTGGTCATGTGGTGGGCCCGCCCGGATTCACCTGAAAACTAAAGCGAATCCATTTTCCAGGTTCGAAACCCTTGTGGGTTCGCGTAAATTAAGAGACTTCTTGCGCTTCGGTCTGTACAGAAATATGCTAAGGTTGATTGTTGGCGACCTTGCATTGCTCCAAAGTAGAACTGTACTATTGGGGCTGGGCGCAACCACTGTTCTGCAGGTTCGAATCCCACTCCCGCTCCAGCTATTCTTGTGAGACCCATTGCAACCATTCTCCGTGTGGGTAGCAGTAGGCGAGTAATTGCTCTTGCTTGGCTCCGTTCTCGAAAATCGATAGCTCTAGCTCCGACTTGTCTTTTCCAGGCCACCATTCATAGCTGATTTGAAAGATGTCTCGGTGTGCTCCACATTCGTTTATCATGGAAAAGAATCGTTCGCGCAACTCTTTTGGGAATTGATACACTAAGTGGGAATGTGAGATGCAAACAGCAGTTTCAACCGGGACTTTCGAAAGCACTTCCGGCAGAACGGCTAGAACATCGCCCCGGATTACCGCTGGTGGGATTTGCTTGGCAAGTTCGATAGCTGAATTGAGAGTCTCCGCTCGCTTCAGATGTTCTGGCCATACGAGAGCCTTCAACCACAACATCATCTTTGGGTCGTTCACATCAATCGGATTCAGGTCTATCCCCACCCGGTAGGCAACTAAGGGTAGTCGAGAAGGAAATGGTGGGCTAACGTTGCCATGCAGTAAACAAGCTAACTGTACCGGTGAACTAGGATCGCCGAATTTCTTACCTTCACCGTAGTCGTATCCGAAATGGTCCCACAGGAGATGCAGTCCTGCGCTGGCGCCCAAGTCGACTATGGATAACGGCTTGCCTGCCCTCCGGTACGCTACCGCGTACGCGGGCATCAAGCAGGTGCAACGTTGCACTTCATTAGTTTGCACCCGACGCGTTGAAATCAGATCTTCGATTTCTTTCCTGTTCTCCAAACAGAACGATCGAAAGAAGGGGTAGGGATCATCTTCCTTGATGGTTGAGCCCGACAATGATGGATAGAAGGACGAGAGTTGATGCCGAAGGCCTCTCAAAAGAAGATAGTGGATGGCCCCGAAAAACAGGTTGGGACTCAACTCACTCTTTCTGGCTCTGAGTACCAGAGAGAGAAGTTCCGGGTCTTCTGACACGCGACGGGATATCTGTTCGTAAAGAGGAGAAGACCCATGATACACCTTTTCTCCGAAGCTCTTGAACTGGCGCGACAATGCCTCGGTATCGTATTCCTCACCATGCTGTGTTTGACCGACCGAGTTCATGAAACCATCTCAAAAGATTATCCATCTTCCCGAGCCCTTCTCTGACCAAGCATAATTCAATCATTTTCTTCATTCATTTTTCGATACGCCCTAGAAACGACAGCATCGCCTACCTCTCTGCAATCGATTCGATAAGGGGATCTGAAATCGAGCTTGGGTTTGGTCCTTAAGCTTTCGTAGATAGCTCGTTGGTGTTCGTTCAGTTTGGAGAGGCAATATTCCAGCCTAAGTCGGTTCGCCACCATTCTCGCAGCATTCACGTCCACCAGCCCCAATTTTTCGGGAATTGCGTTGCTCAGCCTTCAGGGTTGCCCCTTCTGGTAATCTCCAATGCGACCCTATCGCCTCGACCCGACAATCCAGCAATGAGGCATTTTCGTTGCCTTGTTGGCCAATCTCACCTCTCATCACTTTCAGAACTGGCTCCTGATGATGTGGGAAGCTGCAGGGAAGAGAAATCGAGGGGAGATTCCAGTAAATCTTGAAGACTGATGGTTTGTTCGTCCATCCCAGATAATGCCCTGAGGCTCTCAGGCTGACCTCGGAATGCCTCGTCGCCTCATGATAAGCTAGAGACGAACTCGCGTCCTTCATGGCCAAACCAACGCCTCCATGTTCTTGCCGTAAGCCTTAACCGCGGAAATAGTGACTTCAAGACCCATGGAAATCCTTACCAAACGCTTCAATCTAATTCGGATTATCCTTCTGATCCTAGCAACAAGTTCGACGCTAACCCTCTTCATAGGCGACGTTGCCTCAACCAGACCGCCTAGCTCAGGCGCTGGTGGCGTGCTGGCCACTATTCTCGTTGGAGACCGACCGGATGGAATTGCTTACAATCCTTCCAACCAGATGGTCTACATCACGGTTCTCGGCTCAGCCTACAATTCCCCCGGGAAAGTCGCAGTCATCGATGGGAGGAGCAACAAAGTCGTCACCAACTTGCAGGTTGACAGTAATCCTGAAGCAGTTCTCTACGACCCTGCCAACCAACAAATCTATGTGACGAGCACAGGATCTGTTTCTGTTATCAACAACGCGAATAAGATAGTCAAGACAATCAGTGTGCCCTTCGGCGCCGTATCTCTAGCGTACGACTCGGTCAACAATGACATTTACGTAGCGAGCGTATACTCGAATGTAGTCTCGGTAATCGACCCCTCAAAGAATGCCGTCGTTGCTAGCATCGCCGTCAACTCTCCCAGTAATCTTGTTTACGACAGCGCTAGAAACTATGTCTATGCGTCAAGTGATTACGCGCAGACGGTGACTGTAATAGATGCCTCAAAGAACAGAGTCGTCACTTCGATACAAGCTTGCTCTTACTGCGACCCCGAGGGCCTTGCTTTCTACCCCACTACAGGAAATGTCTATGTGGCAAACTTTGGAACAGGAAGCGTTTCCGTAATCAGCGACTCAACAAACAGAATCATCAGCCGGCTCGTAGTGGGAAACAACCCCTTCGGAGTGCTCTACGATCCTGGCAACCAGCGAATCTACGTGGCTAACTATTCTAGCGGTACGGTGTCCGTCATCAACCCCTCGACCAACAGCGTCGTCTCCACCGTGGCAGCAGGCAACGGGCCTTGGAATCTCGCATACGACAATGCGAACAACGGTGTCTACGTAACAGATTTCGGCTCGAACACCGTGTCAGTAATAGCCGGCTAGGAACGTCAATCACAAGCGAGACTGGTGATCCTCCATGGGTTTCTTAGAGCTTCGGCTAGCGGGCAAGCTATCTAGTCCCATGCTTGGCCTAAGCATGTGTTAAGAATCGTGTACAGACGATGGGCTGCGAAGATCTCGAAGGTTAGCCGGGATAGAGTCTTAGTTGTTCACGTGGGGTTTCGTTTCCATTCGAACGCTTGCAATATGTTCCCGTTGGGGTCGTAGAAATCTACTAGTCTGACATGATCGCCTTCTGCTATCCTGCTGCCAACCTTCACCTTCTTCTCTTTCATACGCTTGACAAACTGGTCGAGATTCGAGACTTCGAACGTCGGTACGAAACCTTTGGCCTTGGTCATCCCTGTCTTGACGGTGTCGAGCAGGGCCAGATATGTCTTGGATTGGCCAACTTTGTACTGGATGAAATCCTTGCGTTCTTCCTCAAAGTTCAGAGGCAAGCCGAGAACGGTCCTGTAGAATTTCTTCATCTTCTCGTAGTTTTCTACTCGTGCCTCTACCCACTCCAGCTTTCTAGCGGACCCACCGCTCCCGGCCATGAGGGTCCGAACACCTGATGGTGAAATAAAAGATCTGCTGCGTTCCAGCTATCGATGATACAGAGCGCTTACCCAACGTTGGATAATACGAATCCTGTGCTGGTATGGTGGGCCCGCCCGGATTCACTTGAAAATTTAAGCGAATCCGTTTTCCCGGTTCGAAACCCTTGCGGATTCGCATAAATCCTGAGACTTCTTGCTTCAAACTTGCGCGCGAAATTGGTAATGTTGGTTGTTAAGCTCTAAATGCGATTTAGACCGAAAACGGTTCAAGTTCTCCCAAAGTCCTCCGACCCACGCTAGCGACCAGTTTTCTGTGAGTAATTTATTTGCCCGAGTTCTCTATTGATTATGGACCGCGGAAAGTCATCAAAAGCATGACCGAGCGGTCTTTTAGTCGGCTCTTTTTAGAGAGCTAGCCCATGGAAGTCAGACCCTCAGAGTTTCCTTCTCTTAGGAGAGTATCGCACGAAGAGCGCATTGCGGTGGCCGAGAAGATATCGGCCAAGCTCGTCGCTAAGTACAAGGATGCTGTGCTTGCTGTTTGCATTTACGCGTCTACGGCGAAGAAACTTGAACGCCCATACTCGGACCTAGAGCTTTTCTGCGTATTCCAAGAGGGCTCGGAGCCGCTACCGGACAGGAAACTGATTCACGACGGTCTGGTGGTTGACATCGCTTACACGAAGGAGTCGAGACTGCTCGAAGGAGCCCGAAAAGTGGACTCTGAATGGCCCATCCGAGCAGACGGATACCGGAACCGGATAGTCCTCTTCGAAAGAGGTGGCTGGTTGAAAAAACTGGACGAAGCCGTCGGGCAGAGCGATGCGGCAGATTTCACAGAACCGATTCGCTATGCTGCACTAAACGTAACGGAGTCCCTAGCCGCGGTTCGAAACGCTGCTTACAAACAAGACCCCATCGACTTAAGGACACGGGCGTTCTGGATGGCCTGGGATGCGGCTAAACTTGTCTATTTGCTCAATAGGAGGTACATGCTGACCTCAAGCTGGTTCTGGAAACGGGCGTTCGAATGTCCTGAGCAGCCAAAGGATTTCCAAAGACTCGTCGGCATTCTTGCAGGCTTTGTGAATTCGACTGGAGAAGAGCTGGCCGAGGCGGCAGAAAAGCTATGGATAGAAACGACTGCGATGGTCATCGCACGGGGAATCTCCATAGTGTCCGCCGAGATAGAAGTCTAACATAGATCTGCACAGAACTCGCCCCTGTGAGGAATACCAGCTGGTTCTTGAAGTAAATGACACCCATGCCTAATAATTCCCTGATGATCCGCCTCCGAATCTACCGGTGCGAACCGTAGCGAGCTCAATAATGGTTAGGGTTCGGGTCAGATTGGGACCGCCAGTTTAGTCAGCCATTACTAGAAGTTCGAGAATTAGGGAGATAGGTCATTTCGTGGCTCTGATGAGGACCCTGTGCGAGTTAGTCCTGATTCCTTTTGGAGTAGTGAACTGCTTCACAAGCTCTTGGATGTGATGCTTGTCCAGCAATCTGTCGAAATCAGGCACTATCGGCGAGTCTTCTAGCCTTAACAATACGTCTTGAACGCTTGCAAAATATTCGTTCGCCTCGAACTGTTCGACGCTGACATCCTTGAAACCCACATTGGTAAGCATCTCGTTCAACTCCGGATGGAACTCTGCAATGGCCGGATAGACTTGGCCCCTACCGAAAACCTGGACCCAGTTCTGTTTGTCACTCTCCCCAATGCCCTGCACCATAACGTGGCCGCCTTTCGTGAGTACTCTGTAAACTTCCCTAATTGACTCGCTCGTATCGAGCGCCGGGCCCCTCCTGCTTATCGCCAAATCAAAGCGCGCATCGGAGAACGGAAGCTCATCTGCCCTTGTGAGCCTGAACTCTACATTAGTTAGCTTCTTGACTTGTAAGTTTTCGACGGCTTTCTTGAGCGCTCTCTTCGAGAAGTCGATTCCGGCAACGCGTTTCGCCTTGGCCGCGATCTCGAGGGTGAACTCGCCGGTTCCGCAGCCAATGTCGATCACGTCCTTACCCTTAGAACTGGCCAGAACTCTCCGGTCGAACTCTAGCTCTCCGTCCTCCCCGTCTGTCCAAGAGTGTTCCATTGCTCCTCTGGTCTGCTGGTCCTCTTCTGCAGCGTAGAGTTTTTCCCAAATCTCCTGTCCATCGGACTCTGGCCTCGGCAACTACTTTCTGAGCCCAGCTGGAGGTTTTCTTTTCTGAGCGCTGTCGTGACTGTGCGATTCAAACCGTGGCGTCTTTACGCCAGCCCATAACATTCCGAGAACCTTCATGTGCATCTCTAAGCCATCTCTAAGACAAGACTCAACACATGAAGAGGCAGACCTGTTCGGCTTGGGCTTCGTCAATGCCGTAGTAGTAGCCATTACTGCAGCAGTGTATCCAAGGCCACACCCAACTTCTAGGATCCGTCGTGCATGAGTTAACGACGCAAACCACCGACCATAGGGGTGCCTGCAATGGATTCCTGGGAAACAGGTCGCAATCCTACCACTTAATCGCTCTTATTTTCGGGCCCGACACGATTCTTCTGGCGGAGCTCGGTTCCGTATATGCATATTTCTACGGCGATGACGAACTGATTGTGATCTTCCCAAAACAAGTTTTTCACTTAACGCCGGACAAATGCAGTTGGAAGCCCGCAGTGGATTATGGAAGAGATGTCGGAATTCCCGAAGACGAGTAGGATTTCAAGCCCTGTAGCGTCGAAGACGAAACCTACTGAAGAAACGATTGGCGTACTGCAGGCAATGCTGAAGATTTCTATGTTGCCTCGTCTCCGTTTACTTGGGTTTGATCGACTTCGCGGAACTTAAGAAAAAGAGGGGACCTAAACTCGGAAGCTAGGCAACTTCGTTATGTGTCGAAGTGGAATTTCATCAAGTGCCCAGTAACTGTTGCCGGCCCGGTAAAGGCGGATTGGAAACTCCCGTTGGCTTTCCGACGTTTAGAATTTTGAAAAGGTGAGGAAATGAACCTACAGTCTAGCTCTTCTTCTCGCGCTCGCCGGTGTAGGTGGCAATGTACCAATGGTTGCCAAATGGGTCTCGGACAGCTGCGGCACGTTCATCATAGTCCATTTCACGCACCTCGTGAAGGCTTACTCCCCCGGCCTTCAAGGCGCGGGCATAGGCAGAGTCCACGTCGCGAACATAGAGATGGAGGGCCGAAGGCATTGCCTTCCATTGGCTCGAGGCCCTGCCGGCCTCGATAACGCAACCCTCGATGCGAAAAGCTGCGTGCATGACCTTTCCATCGCCAGTCGTCCCCCGTTGCTCTCTCAATTCCTCCGCTCCGAAGGCTGCCCTAGCAAACTCGGCGAGCTGGCCTGGGTCTTCCACGGTAATGAAAGGGGTCACCGCCGGGAACCCTGGCGGTATGTGTGATTTGACGGTTAAGGTGTCCATGCGAGTGAAATCCTCGGCAGTCGATAATAGGCCTTTCTGCTAGCGCAAGTTTGCATCCTGATCCGATCCTATCGCCCTCCCGCAGCACCCTTCCCCCAGCACCCTCCCCCCAGCACAAGACAGAGGGCCTACCCAACGCTGGATAGTACAAATCCTATGTTGGTATGGTATTGCCCGCTAGGATTCGCCGCTGCAAAATACTTTCATAACTTGCTCGAACTCAGTGTCAGTTGAGCTTCGTCCGCTGAATCGATGGACTATAGCTCGTCGGGATGAGTATACGATCTTCGATCATCCCGACCAGTTCGCCATGCTGAGCTTTTGTGAGCCGCTTGATTTTATTCCGCTCTTGATCAGCCATGAACTGTTCCCAAGCGCGGTGCATCGTCTGCTCATCAGGCCACGCAAGCAGATACACGAACTCCGCCCGATGCCCCATCCTCCCTTCCCACATGGCGATTATGTCAAAGCCATAGAACCTCATAATCCGCGCCGCGTGATCGCGGAATCGGTCATGAAACGCTGCTTTGTTGTGCTCGAAAATCTCCTAGATCCTGAGTTGATGGATCATCCTCTGTCCACCCTGTGGCATGGTCACGCTTGGGATAGGGGTTAAGAGGCTTCAGGTCATCAATAATTTTTGCCGTCCGGTCCACTGGATGGCGCGATGGTGCGCTACGTGAATATTAAGAGCGGACGTCGAACGATTATGCTCGTGTTCTTGGGATTTGACAATGTATGGGTCTGTGGAAAGTAGGTCGTGGACTGTAGAAGATCACTTGCGCGGGAAGCCGGTTTCTGTGGTTCGGCTCTACGAGAAGTTTGTGCGGCTCGTGGAGGCATGCGGCCCGGTCGTGTACACCGTGTCGAAGACGGCGATCACGTTCAAGGGGATGCGTCGCGGATTCGCTGGTGCCAAGCCGACTAACCGGTCGCTGGATGGTTACTTGGACTTGCAGAGGCGGGTGAAAGATTCTCGAATACTTAGAGCGGAACCCTATACCAAAACGCTGTTCGTCCACCATTTTCGGGTGACGGATCCCGAACAGCTTGACGATCAGTTCGCTGGCTGGGTCCGCGAGGCCTGCGAAGTGGGCCGAGGCCAGCACCTGGAACGCCGAGCCTGCGTAAGGCCTAACCTAAGACTTTAGCGCTGTCCCCATTTACCCAGCGGGCCGACCCCAATCTTTGTTGGAGCGAAGGAGATACTTGAAAGGGTCTCCTGACGTGGATAAAGCGGGCAAAATGACAAGAGGCTCACTTGAAAACTAAGGCGAAACCTGTCGAACTCGAACCGAGGATTCGCTGGAAAATCTAGGTGAATCCGTGGTGGGCCCGCCCGGATTCGAACCGGGGACCGTCAGGTGTCTCTTGCCGCAGCTATGAGCCTGCCGCTCTTTCAGTCCCTTGATGTGAAACCTGGCTGAGCTACGGGCCCTCCGGCCGGTGCCCTGCGATCTGAAGTTTTAATGTTTAGTGAAACAGTCAGCCAAGCAGAAGAGCCGTCCTCACAAAGCGGTTGCCGAATCATGTGTGTACGTGTAACTTGGCGTTTTCTTCAACAGTAACGATACAAGCTTCAACATACCAGTTCTACTCGTTGTTTAGAACACGAAGGTCCACAGATTGCGATTCCGGCGTCTTTTCAAGAGCAAGAG
>Ga0209239_1001335_pt1 | contig 14648 bp, 12 predicted proteins | sample GraSoi013_2_20cm_FD_185824 | JGI IMG/M metagenome (GOLD analysis project Ga0209239, IMG submission 185824) | Grasslands soil microbial communities from the Angelo Coastal Reserve, California, USA - Sample 10_02_2013_2_20cm (SPAdes) (version 2) | ecosystem: Environmental > Terrestrial > Soil >...
CCGCCACGAGCATTCCAGTAAGAGTCAGCAAACCTGCTCGGAACCCTACCATCCTCCTGTAGCCGTCCGAGCACAGCGTTGATCGCCTGTCTCTCAGATGCGATGATGCCGATCTTGACCGGACCCTCTTGCAAGGCGAAGACCTGGGGTCGCAGCATCGACGTGTCAGTAATCCCCAGCAACTGCCAGGCATTTTTCTCGACGTCATTCCTAGCGACGATGAAGAACCAAGGACCGTCCGGAGACCCGTGAATGTGAGAAGTCTGAATCAGGCGATAGATCTTCCTCTTCTCCTCCGGCAGCATCTCAAAGTCCCGCTCGGTCGTCGGCGCAAGCGCCTCGATCAAGTACTCCAGAGGATACTTGTAGACCCGGCTGATCAGATCGAACAATAGAACAGACACTTCAGTATCCGTCAAGAACATGGGATGGATGTTCCGCTGTGCCAAGTATTCCATTATCGAGTGGTAATTCGCAAAATCACCGTTGTGAACGAGCGCCTCATGCAGCCCGACAAACGGGTGCGCGCCGCCGGGATGCCAGACCCTGCCCCTCGTCGGATAGCGGTGGTGGCCGATCCAGACGTGAGCTTTGAAATCTTCCAGTCGGTAGAACTTTACAACATCATCTCCGTAGCCGACCAGTTTCAGAACGATCAGGTTCTTGCCGTGAGAGACAACGAACGCTTTCTTCTCGCCTAGTGACGAGTAGTGTTGGAGATTCAGGCGGTAGCTGTTCTGGTAGACAAACTCGTCTTCCAACTCGCTACTCTTCAGGCTGTGAAGATTGTTCTTGCACGCGAAATCAGCCAACACCTCCGGCTTGACGCGCACAAAGTACCTGTAGACCTCCGGCGGCTCCACTTCGAGACCCGGAATCGACCGGTAATCATCGACCGCTTCAACTCTCGATTCGTGGTCGACCTGGAAGAAGGGTCGAATATGCTCATCTTCGACCTGATTTCTAGAAGACCTGTCGAGGTAAGCGACTTGCAGAATGTAGTCTTCGCGCAGAATCTTCTCTGAAACTCCCAGCTGTTCTGGGACGAGGCCTAGGGCAGCAATGCCTCCACCCTTGCCGTTACCTCTGTTCCGCATCTGTACAAGCGACTCCAGGAGATACTTTCCCTCTAACGGAATGTTGGAAGCCAGTCCAACAACCCCGCAGCCGCCCTCTGCCTCCTCTTTCAGTGATGACGGATCCGGGACCTTCAACGTTTTTCGGGAGTCGATAATCTCTTGGCCGATCATCGCGTTCTCACTTGTATCGTACGAGTAGGTCCTTTCTGCCACGAAGCTCACGAATACTCTCGAGTCCGAAACTGGCGAGGAGTATCCGCAGACGTTTCGACCAAGCGTTGAACAGGTTGACGATCCTCATCTCGCCCCACTCGGGATCAATGAACTGGGAAAGCTCTGGATCAGTTGTCGTGATGCCTACCTGACAACCGCGTCCCCGTTCACAGTTCCCACAATGCGTACATCCGACAGCTACCGCTTCCGCTGTCGCCACAACACATCCGTCAGCTCCCAGAGCAATGGCCTTCGCAATATCATCTGCAGTTCTGATCCCCCCGCTTGCCATTAGCGTGATCTCGTCCCGGACTCCCTCCGACACCAGATAATCGTGGACCTTCGGGATCGCGTACTCGATTGGCATGGCAATGTTCTTCTTCGCAATCTCCGGCGCAGCCCCTGTCCCACCATAGCCGCCGTCGATGTGAATGATGTTCGCGCCAGCATAGTAGCTCCCAATCGCTACCATGTCAACATCGGTGGGCGTCGAGACCTTCACAGAGACGAGTGCTCGGGGATTAACGGTCTTGATCCAGTCGACATGCTTCTTGTGATCCTCCACAGAGTACACGCTGTGAAATGGAAACGGCGAGTAGAGACTCGTGAACATAGACGACTCTCGCATCTTCGCAACTTCTGAGGTTACCTTGTCGGCGAGGAGGTGGCCGCCCAGTCCCGGCTTTGCTCCCTGAGCATACTTGAACTCGACAATTGGCGCGTACTGGATAGTTTCCTCCCGGACCCCGAACATGCCCGTAGCAACTTGTGTAATCACGTGATTCCGATAGGGTACAATCTGGTCAGGGTAGCCTCCTTCACCGGTTGAAGTGTAGGTCCCGAGTCTCCTTGCGGCTCGGGCCCGCGCGATCATGAAGTTGAGACTGATCGAGCCAAAAGACATGCCTCCACCATAGATCGGTACCGGAATCTCGATTTTCTCGCCATCACCTCTCTTGTTCAATGGAATTGATAGATCAACCTGATCTTGGTCGACCTTTGCAACTCTATCATGGCTCTTCCATCCCAGAACGTCGAAGCCTCCTCCAGAATTCCCAGTCTTGTACTCTAGATCGTTCTGCGGAATATCTCCGGTCAACGCCTGCTCATAGGTGGCAAGAATTAGATCGCCTGTCCACCGTTTGTTCCCCAATCCGTCCGGCACGCCATGCTTGAGCGTAGGGAGCACTTCTAGGCCACGGTGAATCCTTTCGGTGTGCTTCTCGACGATGAGTTCTAAGTTGCCCATGCGATCCCCTCGAACGATTGTTCACGCAGTTCCGAGTCCATCATTGATCGGCCAATGTCTCCTCGCAGCCGTCGTACGTCGCGGATTCCCATAGCGCCGAGAATCTCGATCAGCTGATCATGCCAGACACCGATGAGGTTGACGAGACGCTGTGCTCCCCACTCTGGATTGATTTTCCGCGGTCTGAATCCGCATTTCGCCCTGTTCCGAGTCTCGCCTAGGAACTCTGCCTGCAACGCAACCAGTATCGTCGTGTCAATCCCGACTAGGTCCGCGCCGCTGATGATCGCTTTTGGCACATGCTCCGCTAGAGTGATCCCTCCGCTCGCGATGATCGTAACTTGGTCTCGCAGTCCATCCCGGACCAGCTGCTGATGCACATCCCGCAGGGCTGTCGAGATGTGCCGAGGATCTCTAGAATAGTCGTGGCCGTGATAGTCAGCGTACAAGTGCATCCCGTGCACGCCTTGACGGGCTAGTTCGGACGCAACCCGTCCAGAATCCTCTTTGAGCGGTAGCCTGCCTATGATAATTGACCGGTCGAAACGTGTCAGCAGCTTCCTCAGCATACCGGGGTTCTCGGCGTCAAACTCGAGAATTGAGGGTTGCTTCTCCCCATAGTCTTCGATTCCCTCCTCGTCAATTAGCGGCAACAGATTGTCAGGTCCCGGTCTACCTAGCCTTGTTTCCCTAGCAACGTCTAGTGTACCGATGTTCCCTGCTGCCAGTGCTACAGCTGTTTGAACATCATCGTTGTCAGTACCATTCGGTAGTTCATCGAAGATTATTGGGACCGGAATCTCGATCGTCCTAGGCGTCTCAGTGACTTTGTCGAGGTCGATACTTGTCGGCTTCCGTCCAACATCGACGCGTGTCGAAATATACTCGCGTCCGTAGACACCGTCCCTGGTTGGACGAACAATTTCTGACATGTCAGTCCAGATGCCATCAAATCCCTCTCCGCCAAATGCGCCTTTGTAGCCCATTCCTTTGACCGGAATTTTTCCCGTAGACGCTTCGTTCCAGACAGTGTAGACCATCTCGGGAGTCCAGAACGAGTCGCCCAGTTTCTTGTACGCCTCGGAAGGTTTGACTGTCATGATGTGCGGATACTCCTGAACACATCTCATGCAACCTACGCACTTGTGTTTCAGCGGTTTGAACCCGCCGAAGTGTCCGCTGAAGACACCGTAGATGCAGGGGCGACTCAGAACGACGTCTTTCTCGAACCTGTACTCGAATGCCTCATGTACCAGCATGGCAGCAAGGCGGATCTTGCGAGCTCTAACATCGAACCTGTTGGGGATCGCGTAGACGTGAGGAGCAGGCCTTGATTCGATCTTGAAACGTCGGTACCCTGTCTCTTGCGCTTGCACCCCTCTATTCCTCGCCTGTACGAACTCTCAGTTTGAGGGCATGGGAACCACCGAATTTAAGGTGTATCTTCTCGCAACTGGACACATATCCAATTACAATCTACCGAAGAATTGCTGGACGTGCCGAGTTCTAAACGGCTATGGGCGTGTGGGTCTAAGACTGGTTTGTTTGCGCCGTTCTTCTATAAAGGCGCTTGGAAGGCCTTGGGCGGTTTCGACTGGGCCGGCGACCGGCTCTTCGGCTTTGATGAGAACCTGATCTTCCGTCTCGGTCACCGAGGATGGCATGTTGAGAAGTTCACATATCGCTCTAGCGTATTCTGCATAGTAGGCTGATGCGTGGCTACCCATTTCGTGTCTCACGACAACTGTGTGGACCCGGCCCTCCTGTGAATGTTCGAAGACGAATGTGCCGCTGTATCTGGCAAGGATGCTTCCGAAGACTCGAAGGACATTTTCGAGGTTGAAATTTCCAAACCAGGAGATGACCATATGTGGCGCCTCTTCTCTCCCGTTCCTTCTTCCGAGCTCTCTCGCCTTTTCTTCAGCCAAGTTGTCAAAGAGTTCTCGCAGAAGTCTCTTTCCTGTAACCGCTAGTCCGGCGTTTTGGTAGACAGCGCCCCACTCTGCATATTCGCGTAGACCACTGTTCATTACATGGTTAAGAGAGAGATCTTCCTTTCTCGATAAACTTTCAAGGCGTTCTCTCACATCATCGTCGAGTCGGACCATCAAGCGAGCCTTGGATTTTCTTGGGAACCCCGCTCACTAACGCCAATTGTTTCCTTGGCACTGCTATTTTACGATTTCATGATTCAACGGCTTGCTACAATAGCTGGTGGGATTATAGCCTGTCGAGGACATGGTTCAGCTCGTGAGTATATGACGCCTTTTCTAGGCCATAGACTGGTAACGTGATAGTACTGTGGAGACGCTGGACAGGTTTCGATTCGCTTAATCTCCAATCTAGCCTCTGGCCATTCTGGCGAGACGGAGAGTCGGCCAGGGTCCAACATGAGATACATACTGACCGTCGACTTCGAAGACGACATCGATATTGACAGCTTTCTGAGATTCGTCGCGTATCATAGCAAGCGGCTGAAGTGTACGAACAAGGACGTATTCATTCGTCTCGCTCACGAGTGGGAGAAACAGCTGGTGAGCACCCATGAGTCAACAAGCCCAAATGGAGCAAAGAAAGAGAAGAAGAAAACACTCAAAGAGACTTCAGAGTAGCCGATACAAGATCCGCGTCCGCTACAAGTACCACTACTACCGCTGGATCGCAACAAAAGACTACGGCAGCTTCAAAGACATCTACGAAAAATACAAGGACAAAGGCTACACATACTGGTGCGCAGATTTACCGCCGGAGTTCTCAAGCCAGGATGGGACATGGACGGGATACAGGCTTGATGGAGACAAGACCCATACTGCATCTACACTGAAAAGATATGGGCGGCATAAGGCGTGGATCGATAGCAGCTACAAGTTCGAGGGAAAACCAGTAATCCTGGTCTACAACGCGTCGCAATCCAACTAATGATTTCTTAGCGCCTTTCTTCTTCTAGGATTTCACAATGCTAATTCATCTCAACACTACATGTGACTGTCCTATGTGACTACCTCGAGTGCGCGACCCTTATTTGTGACGGCAGAGTCCAGCATTGCATGGAGACGGCGACCGTCCAGAAGGAGACGCTCTGGCGGAATCACAGCTTCCTGAAGCTCTGGACCTCCGACACCATCTCGCAGTTCGGCAGCCAGTTTACAACGCTCGCTCTACCATTGACCGCGGTCATCATACTGCACTCGAATCCTACCGAGCAGGGAATTCTTATTTTCATGGGATCGGTTCCCTGGCTCCTCTTCGGATTATTCGTCGGCGTTTGGGTCGATCGCCACAGAAAGCAGCGGATCATGGTCACGTCGAACATTCTCAGAGGCTCACTCTTGGCGCTCATCCCGATAGCAGCCATCTTCGGCATGATAACTCAGCTGGGAATCCTCTTCCTCTACGCAATCAGCTTCTCTGTCGGATTCCTCCAAGTCTTCTTCGATATCACATACCAGTCTTTCCTCCCAGCCCTCGTGAGAAAGGAACAACTGGTCGAAGGAAATAGCAAGCTCCAGGCAAGTGCCTCCGTGGCCCAAGCGGCCGGACCCACCATGGCGGGGATTGTTATTGGAATAGTCACTGCGCCGATTGCAATAGCCATCGACGCCTGCTCATTCTTCGCATCAGCATTCACGCTCGCTCGCATCGAGCATAACGAATCAATTGATCTGGGGACCTCGAAAGCTTCTGTTTTCGGGGACATGCGGGAAGGCTTGAGGGTTGTACTCGGCGACAAGAGACTCCGGATGATAGCAGGCTCCACAGGAACATTCAACTTCTTCGGCACTGGCCTCTTCACGATACTACCATTCTTCCTACTATCCCTCGGAATCTCGACATCGAATGTAGCACTAGCCGAAGGACTGATCTTCAGCATAGCCAGCATTGGTTCTCTCGTTGGAGTCATTCTCGCACCCAGAATAGCGGCGAGAATAGGGATGGGACTGTCCATAATCGGAAGCGCGCTCATAGGAGGACTCGGTGGTATTCCCTACTACCTATCAGGATCCCTCACCGCATCCCCGCTATTCGCCCTGTTCGGCCTGGACGTCAACTGGTATCTTCTCGCCATTATGGCAGGCCAGTTCGTGAGTTTCATCGGAGTAGTTGTCTACAATATCAACCAAGTTAGCCTAAGACAAGCCATCGTCCCAATCCGCCTTCAGGGGCGAATGAACGCGACAATGCGATTCCTAGTCTGGGGCACGATACCGCTCGGTGCTCTCACCGGAGGATTACTCGGGACCTTCTTCGGTCTGCGGAATGCCATCGGCATAGCCGTACTCGGAGGATCTCTCACCTTTCTCTGGGTCCTACTGTCGCCCGTACGCTCGCTCAAAGAAATCCCAGAGTCGATGGAATAGAAAAGCTCGACCCTGCCAGCCGCTACAATCGAAGATTACTCCTGCGAGAAAACTCGCCCAGAACAAGCCCTGATCGGCAATCAGGGAGGAGGGTCCCACACGGTAGGTTTCGCAAGCATGACTGGACCCCACACGGCAATTATAGAAAACGGGCGATTAGCCTGTTCTGCGCGATAAACCGGAAAATCTCACCCAGAAACGTTTCAGCCAGCAAATCGACCCCTCCATAAGTTTAGAAAATAGAAAATTCCAGCGACACAAGAGTGCTCTTTGGACGCTCTGCCCAGCCAAGGTTAAAGCTCAGGACCAACAATCCGTCAATAGCATGAGCACCGTGTATTGGAGAATCAATTCTGTCGCGATGATCGGCGCAGCAATAGCCCTCGCCAGCGTCTTCCTCCCCTGGTGGGGAATCTACGAACTCTTGGGTTTCGACACGGTATCACTAGCCCGCTGGGCGCTCAGGAGCCCGCCAGGTTCAGCGGCCCTCCGCAGACTAGGCCGGCCCGATTCTCTCTCGACTGCCAGCATCTCTCAGACATTCACCTTTTCAAGCCTCATAGTGCTGATTCTAGCCCTGGTCGCGGCATCACTCGCCCTCACTGGTGGCCTCACTCTCGTCCGGAAATACTTGGCAGCCGGACTAGTAGTGTCAATCCTAACACCAGTCGCCTACACCATCACAATAGCTTACGTGACATCCACCTACTGCCTATTGTTCCCTCTATGCGCATCAGGACCCATCGGTACCGGAGCAGTCTTCGGAACCACGTACACTGGGGGATTCGAGACTGGATTCTACATCTTCATCGTCGCAATAGTCGTCTTGGCCCTGTCCCTCGTCTTGAACAACAGCCTGGCCAGAACCACCGCGATCCGTCGCGCAGAAGTCTCCGTCCCAACCAGCCAGCCAACAAGGTAGAACCAAAATCTAGCTTCCTAGATCACTGGCGTGTTCGAGAAGACTATTCCTTGCTGGGTGATCTGGTAGAAGTATCCCCGAGACGCTACCGGGTTCCGCCCAATCCGCAACACCTTCATCGTACCACCCTTCAACAAGATCTCACCACTCCTCTTCCTCATCTCGATCACACCATCAGCCAAATTCGCCGTGGCATTCTCCAAAGACTCATCCACAACCTCCGTGTGGAGGATCGCGATCGTCACAGCCCGCGCTATCCTAGTCGCAAACCGCATCACCTGGACGTACTGGAATACCTTTCGCGCTTCAGTCAGGAGAAAGAATGGCGTGATCGAGTCCATCACTATAATCTTCGGACCCAGACCCGGTTTCAACGCAAAGGCCCGACCATAGCTCAATAGGTCTTGAAACTTCAAAGTCTCATCCAGTATCTCCGACGGATCCATCTTCGGCAACGACTCCGCCAGCTTCTGCGCCCCGAGCGAGAACATGTCAACAAACTCCAACCGGCCCTCCGACTCGATCTTGTCCACGGCGATATGATGATCCTCCAGTCCAAGCTTGACAATGTCCGCCGGATCATCGATACAGTAGTAGAGTAGGCTACATCCTTGACGGATGAAGTTCGTCACCAGCTCCCGGACAAGCATCGACTTCCCACTGCCAATAGGGCCCAGAAGAGCAATCGCTGACGGCCGAGGAAAGCCGCCCCCGGTCACCTTGTCGAGAATTGGAATCCCGGTCGGCTGGAGGGCCTCGACCCTATGATCATCAGCCGCTCTCTTCAAGAATGCACGCCGCACCAAACGGGTTGTGCAGTGGTTCGAAAGGTGGCTTGTAACCGGAACGAGAGTTGGGAAGTGACACTCGGAACCGACATCTACCAACTGTGATGAATCTGCCACATCCCACACCGCCTTCGCTCGCTTCTGGCTCAGCTTTTATTAGACCCCGGCCGCCACGCTACCCTTTCTCTATGATAGTAATCGGCGGCTCAGCCTCCACCAGCCTCGCCGAGAAGGTGGCAAAGCAGCTCGGCCAAGAACCTGGGCGGATCGAGATCAAGAGATTCCCCGACGGCGAAAAATACATCCGGATCCACGAGGAGGTCAAAGGCCAAGACGTCGCGCTGATCCAGTCACTCTACCGGACACCAGACGAGTACGTCTTCGAATACCTCCTCATCGCAGACACACTACGAGACATGGGTGCCACCTCCATAACCGGAGTCACCCCATACCTAGCCTATGCCCGCCAAGACTCCCGCTTCTACCCGGGCGAAGCTCTAAGCTCGGCCTCCCTCGCAAAATTCTTCGAAGCCGCCGGCACAACATCCATCATCACGATCGACTGCCACCTCCACCGGCTCGGAGACGTCTCCAAAGTCTTCAAGATCCCCGCCCAGAACGTTTCAGCAATGAACCTCCTCGGCAAGTACGCACGCGAGAACCTGAGACCGAAGAAACCAATCGTCGTCGGACCTGACGAGGAGGCCGAACAGTGGGCCGGAACAGTGGCAAAGGAGCTAGACGCTGAACACACAGCGTTCACCAAGAGACGGGTCCGCAAAGAAGGAGAGACAAAATCCAGACTCGAAATGGACACAGGAAGTGTAGACGTCAAGGGTCGAGACATTGTCTTCGCAGACGACATCATCAGCACCGGAGGAACCATCGCAGAAGCCGCAAAGGCCTGCAAGAAAAAAGGCGCCAGACGAATCTTCGTACTCTGCACCCACCCCGTGCTAGCGGACGGAGCACTGAAACGGATCAGAGCCGCAGGAGCCACAAGAATAGTCGGAACAGACACAATTCCAAGCCCCATCAGCACCGTCTCCGTCGCCCCCGTCATAGCCGCAGCTCTCAAAACAAGACCATAGACGATGCTGAACGCAGACCAGTGTACAGCTTGAACATTCATTAGGACAATGGCTCGCGATCGCGCGGGAGATCATTGCCGCCAGAACTAGCCATCACCGGCGCCCTCAACTGGGACATCAACCTCTTCGTCAAACAGATCCCCCGCTCCGGACAGGAGGTAGTCGTAGAGAAGATCGACCGGGTGCCGGGGGGTAAAGGAGGCAACGTGGCGGTCGCCGCCACCAGAATACTCGGCCAAGGACACGTCGCACTCATCGCATGTCTAGGAAGAGATGATGTAGCGGAGAAACAGATCTCCATCCTAAAACAGGAAGGCGTTGACGCATCAACCGTCCAGATGCTCGACCGCTTCGAGTCCGGACAAGCCTACATAACAGTCGACCAGAAAGGCAGCAACGTCATCGAGACCCACTTCGGCGCAAACGCGGGACTCAACCAGGACCATCTAATGCTACCCACAGTCCAATCCGTCCTCGCAAACATCCAGACGCTCGTCGTAATCGACCCACCACGACAAGTTGCCGGAAGGTTGCTGGCCGAGGGCCGAAGACTCCGCAAGTCCGTAATCTGGCACCCGGGCGTTCTGACAAGATACGGGCTGAGCGAGTTCGAGGACGACATGGAGGAGATAGACTACTTGGTCCTTAACGAACATGAAGCGCCTCTCTTCGCAGGTGTCAAGCGGCTTGATCAAGCATTATCCTCGTTGAACAAGGCCGCGCCCAAAGCAAAAATTCTCGTCACGCTGGGAAATAGAGGCGCCGCCTTCTACTCGGCAGGCAAGCTATCAAGGATTCCAAGAATCTCGCTTGAGAAGCTTGGACGGAAAGTGGTCAACACGACCGGGAGTGGCGACGCGTTCGTCGGAGCCTTTGCAGCCTACAAGGTTCTGGGCGTCAACGACATTGACGCGTTTCGGTTCGCCAACATGGCTGGAGCGTTGAAAGCATGTCATCCGGAGACGCGTGGAAGCCCGACGAGGAAAGACCTAGAAGAGTCTTATCGGAAATATTTTGACTAGCTGACTACGCCAAGCTAACGGAGCCGATCTCCGTCAGATCCGCCAGACTGTTCATCTTCACCATGCTGTTGCTCACAGTATACAGTACGCCGCCGATGTAGAGTGCTCTATCGACGAAGAGGTTGGTATTGTAGTAGCTGGGCAGTTCACCGGTGGGTAGGTGAGTTACTCCTCCTCTGAAGACGAGTCCGTTCTGGCCTGTTACGTTGAACACGTAGGCGCCTTGCCAGACAGGAGGATTGTAAGCCCACGGATAGGTCGAACTCTGTTGCGCCTGCGCGATCTCGACCGGGATGACAAGCAGATTCAGCGACTCGTCGAAGAGTACTGCTCTGTGGTCGGTCAATGCCGGCGAGTCACTGCCACGATCTCCAACCAGGAAATTGCTGGTGTCTACGGGATGATTGGGGTCGGAGACGTCGAAGAAGCTGAGCTTGAGGCCTTGGAAGAGAGCAGCGTTCTCCCACGTCACGTTCGTCGAGGATTTTCCTAGGCCTATCAAGTGGGTCTCATCATAGGGTTGTAGATAGTCCGACACTCCGGTTATGTTGAGCTGGCCGAGCACCTTTGGTTGGGACGGGTCCTGGAGACTTATTACAAACAATGGGTCCATCCTCTGATACGTGACCAGGTAGGCTCTATCCCCCATGAACCTGGAAGTGTAGAACGCTTCTCCCGGTGATAATCTTTCGAGACTTCCAATAGTTCGAAGGCCGCTGTCCAGCACGTACAAGTCGGTCTGCTGCTGCGGCGACACCGTGGAGACTGCGGTCTGAAAGGCGAGGACCCTGGCGTAACCGTATTCGCTGGTTGCTATCCGGAAGTAGCCGTTGTATTCGTCCATCGAGAACTGGTTGAGTACATGTCCTGGAACTGTCCCGGTGGCTTCGTAATTTATGGAAGACCCATTGATGCTGATCCTGTGAATGGTAGTCTGTTCTGTCTGGCTCCAGATCGGCTGTGTGAGGTAGATCTGGTTGAGTGAGACGTAGATGTTGCTACTTGTTCCGATCAGGAATGTCTTCGCAGCCGGAGCCGGGTTGATCTGGCTGACGTCAACGGCGATGACTGTCGTAAAGCTCTGAGCGTAGTCCGCAATGTCAGAGTGGTAGATCTGGCCGGGCATTATTGTCAATGCATGGCCATCGAGAATGTTTTCTGGAAGTGGGACTGGCTCTGAGCACCCGATGGGCTGGGTCGAAACCATGTACACGTAGTCTCCAATCAGACGAGCCCCAGACAGTGTTCCATTAGATATGACCGTGGTGGTTAGGACTGGATTGGAGTGGTTGGAGACGTCGAAGATCCACACTGAGCTGGTCTGGTCGTAAGAGTGGGCGGGCACGGCTATCGTGCTTACTCCTCCGGCGACTGCTGGACCCCCCGTGGTGTAGTAAGGCACTGGATAATACTGGAAATGTTGGGTGATGACCACCAGCCGGCTGCCGTCGATGAAGATTCCTTGGATAGAGCCGTTTACGGAGATCCTCGCCACTTGTTTTGCGTCGACAACCGGATAAGCGAGGACTATGGCGACCGTGTTGTTTGTGACGGTGTAAAGGTATGTCCCATCATTCTTCACCGTGTCCAGTTCGTCGACCCCCGCGACTTGTGCGTTGGTCTCTGAGTGGGTTGGAATCGAGCCCGAGTAGGAGGAACTGGATGCGGCAGTTGCGCTCAGTTCATTCCCGGACAAGGGTTGGGGAGCCGGGTTGGGATTGTATAGACCACGGACTTCAAGGCCATTACAGCTTTTTGTGAATATGAACTGTTGTAGCTCCTCGTAGGATGAGAAGGGAGTTAACGAGTGAACTGTTGGAGTGGCTGGGCTATGAGTCAGGTACATCGTAACCGGGACCATGGTTAGCGCTATCAGCGACAGAACAGAAACGGCTGTACCAAGGCTTAGGGGTCGCATGGTAACATACTCTCTGTGCTGGGGCTTAATTCCAGTGTTTCGAACGGGGCGTTCAGAGAACAGAACGCCTCCCTAAAGCGTAAGATTCTATCCTCCGGCAATGTTGTCTCTTCGGAGGGTCGGCGTTGGAGAAGGACCGTGACAAGATTGTAGAATCAGAACTGCGAGGGGTCACGCTGAGGGTCTACTGGCACATACTTGGTTCGAAGAACCGGTCTGTCGGAGTGAGGCCTGTGCAGCGGGCCCTCGGATTGAGCAGCCCTAGCGTTGCAATGCATCATTTAGAGAAACTTCGGACGCTGGGATTGCTGGAGAAGGACTTGACGGGGGAATATCATCTCATTGAGCATGTAAAGGTGGGTGTGCTGCGAGACTTTGTCGGCGTTCTCGGGTTCCTTCTGCCACGCTACCTGTTCTATTCGACCATGTTTACTGTAATGCTGGTCCTCTACCCCATCTTCTATCCGCCCAATTTTTCAGCCCATAATATCATGGCGTTCGTCTTTGGAGGATCCGCGGCACTCGTTTCATGGACTGAGACTTACAGGGCGTGGAGGCTGAGACCGTTCTGATGATGGTACGGACCGTTCTAACGTGTGGGATTATGCCGAGGGGACGACCAATCAATACCATAGAAGGCCGCAGTAGAAGAAGGCGAGTCGAAGCTTGAAGCTAGGCGCGAGAACAAGGCTGACATTGGTCGTTATGCTCGGAGTCATAACTGGATTAGGGTTCATCGCACTTCCAGGTATCCTAGCAGTCCCTTCCCAATCTTCCCCGTCAACAAGAACGACGGGCACAAATTCGACCTCCGGAACAACGACCACCGCATTCAATCCAAATGCAACTGTGCAACTCGCGAACAGTACGAAGACTCAGACGCCAACAGAGACCACAATAACGCCGGGAGCCCTCCCCTTCCTCGTGTCTCTCATAATTGTTCCTGCTCTAACCCTCTCGTTGCTGACTTCGACACTGGTTTCAAGGCGTACGAGAAAGGGTCTAGAGAAGGCGTCAGAAGACGATTCTTCCCCGAGCTAGCTCTAAAGATTCCTAGTCTCGAGAGAATGACGCAAGCTTGACGCGGTGTTGGCCTGTATAGAAGAAGCTATCTACTCAATAGAGCTCCATCGCTACCGTGGCAAGCGCTAGTCTGAACAGATCTCTCGAGTACATATCGAAGAACAAGGACCGGTTTCTTCAGGACTTTCGAACCCTCCTCAAGCAGCCGAGCGTTTCCGCCCAGAAGATTGGGATTGAGGACTGCGCGAGGATAGTAAAGAAGCAGATGGAGATGGCTGGAGTAAAGACGAAGATTCTGCCCGTCAAGAACGGTAATCCCGTGGTCTACGGCGAGGCCAAGTCGAAGTCCAGCTCGAAGACTCTCCTGATCTATGGCCATTATGATGTTCAGCCTCCGGAGCCTCTGGAGAAATGGGTCTCTGGACCTTTCGATGCGAAGATGCAGGGTAGGAAGATCGTCTCGCGGGGTGCGGCGGATAGTAAGAACAACGTGACGTCTTTCATCAAGGCCACGGAGAGCTTTCTGAAAGCGACGGGTGATGTTCCTCTCAATCTCAAGTTCATTGTCGAGGGCGAGGAGGAGATTGGTAGTCCGCATCTTCCCGGCTTTGTCGAGGAGAATGCTGAGCGGTTGAAGGCGGATTCTGTCGTCTGTTATGATGGTGATTTTGACGAGACTGGCCGGGCCAAGATCAGCCTCGGAGTCAAGGGTCTACTGTACGTCGAGCTTCGCTGCAAAAAGGCTCGCGAGGATCTGCACTCATCTTATGCTCCACTAGCTGAGAATCCAGCCTGGCGGCTTGTCTGGGCAATGTCCACGATCAAAGGCCCTGATGACAAGATTCTCGTCAAGGGCTGGTACGATGACGTGGAACGTTTCTCGCCGGCCCAGTCGCGTCTGTTGGAGAAGGTTCCGTTTAGGGGCCAGAACCTGCTGAAGGAGTGGGGTCTCAAGAGTTTTTTGAAGGCGAAGAGTAACCGGGAG
>Ga0209239_1001344_pt1 | contig 14613 bp, 13 predicted proteins | sample GraSoi013_2_20cm_FD_185824 | JGI IMG/M metagenome (GOLD analysis project Ga0209239, IMG submission 185824) | Grasslands soil microbial communities from the Angelo Coastal Reserve, California, USA - Sample 10_02_2013_2_20cm (SPAdes) (version 2) | ecosystem: Environmental > Terrestrial > Soil >...
AGCATCGGCGAAGTTAGGCGCAAACTCGGTCATCGTCGCAACGATGTTGTCTGCCATCTCATTTTTAACATCATCGGACCATTCTCGTTCTTTTAGATGATAAGGAGCATATTGGCAGAACATCGATATCGTATGATAGCCGGTCGGCGCCACAGTGGGATCGGTAGCAGATTGCATATAGGCCTCAATGTAGGGCTTTTTCGAGAGTTCTCCGCGTTCGGCATCTTCGTAGGCTTCCTGCACCCAATCCGTGGTTGGCGTAATATCACACGAACCGGCGTGCTGCAATCCGGGCGAGGTGCCCGGAAGACATTTGAAGCTAGGCAATTCCTTTAGCGCAATATTAAGCTTGATCACAGCGCTATCTGTCTTGAAATGAGCAATGCGTTTAAGAAATCCCTTGTCGAGCTCCGCATCGGTGCAGAATTGCAGGAACGTCCGTTTTGCTTCTGCATTGGAAAGGACGGCTTTTGCGCGCAACTCTTCGCCATTCTCCAATCGCACACCTTCGGCGCGTCCGTCATGTATCAGGATTTTCTCGACAGGGGCATTCGTGCGTATAACGGCACCATGAGCCTCCGCGGAGGCTGCCATAGCGAAGCTGATACGCCCCATGCCACCCCGTACATACCATGCTCCCCGTTGACCTCCCCAAACATGTGATGCCACATGACGTAGACGGAACCCGGCGTCTTCGGCCCGATAAAGCTCCCGATTACTCCCTGTCCTGCATAAGCAGCACGTAAATAGTCTGACTCGAAATAATCCGCTAACATATCGTAGAGGTTGCCGAACATCAAATAACGATAAATTTCTTCATCCTTCCCTCTGAAACGTCCTGCAAGATCGGCAATAGATGGCGGCTCTTCAAGCAAAATAGGATTGAGTATCTCTGAAGCTCGATCAAAAAAAGCTAAAAATCTGGGATATGCTTCTGCATCATGAGGAGAAAGGCGACGGATATCTTCAACCGTTTTCTCTGTACTGGCGCGGAAAAATAAATAGTTACCATCCAGGAACGGCACGAACATCTGTGGGTCTTTCACATATGCATCAAAACCGTAGCGATGTAATTCTAGATCACGAATGATCTCTGGCCGCAGTAAACTCACAACATAAGCACATGGCGACATCGTAAAACCTGGGAATGGCTCTTCAAGTGTACAGGCTCCGCCAACTCGATCGCGCTGCTCTAATACAAGGACTTTCTTGCCTGCGCGGGCTAGATAACCTGCTGCGACAAGTCCATTATGTCCGGCACCAATGATAATCGCGTCGAACTGCCCGGTTTGATTCGCCATGATGGGTAGAGCCTCCTATGGAATGCTATGATAGGGTGGGTTAACTGTCTTGTGTTATTAAGTATAACATAGGCTTGAGCTGGGCAGGTAAAGTGATTGTGTCGCGGGTGAGCGAACGATTGTTGCACAACTCATGTAGAGCCACAATTATGGACATGAAAAAATTTATTCGGATGTACCCGTGCGACAAGCATTACAAGTGCGACAAGTGCGACAAGTGCGACAAGTGCGACAAGTATGAGCACAATGGAGGGGCCGCACCGCAGTGCCCAATTCGTTGCACCCACCTGGGGAGCCGATATACGTCAATAAGGCAATTCATTGAGCTTATTCTTCAGAAAGCGGTCTTTGGTGGTGGATGTTAGCAGCATATGGAAGAGGCCGTCCTGTATGCAAACGTCGCCAGCGTAAGACAAACCAGACAATCAGTACCAGCGGAATAATATACACGCTGAACACCGCCAACCAGATGATCATCGTTATCAACACCTGTGCGAATGCACCTGCTGCTCCCACAGCATCCTGCCATATCTTGCCAGGGCTCCATGCCGCTGCTGGTGGAGTGAGTACTGCCTGGCTCGGCTGCAGGCTGATAGCGATTGTGTAGAACGAGACCTGTCCATTTAACTGGTTGAGATGAGCTTCGATCTGCTCTATCTTTCCCTCGACATCTGTCAATCGTTGATCGATGGCGAGAATATCTCCCAGCGCTGTAGTATGGCCCAGCAGTGTCAGCAAGCGTGCCTGTTCGCCGCGCAGATTTTTTAGGCGAGACTGCGTATCAACGTAGTCACCTGACACATCCTGCGTACTTTTGGTCGTGCTGATCAGTCGTCCATTATGTTGTGCGGGGTAGCTGTTGAGGTAGCTCTCAATGCGCGGATAGAGTGTTGCCTGCACAGAAAAGGACATCGAAATGTTGTAGAGATTATCACCTACCTGCTGATAATTAATATTTTCTGCCGTCGAGAGCGGATCGGTCGTGCTGATCCATGCCTGTAGATCGCTGGCGGCTCGCTGGGTATCCTTCGCTTCCATGGTGATATTGAGTGATTTAATCAGGTACTGCTGTGGGCTATGTGGCGCAACGGATTTCTGCTGGTTTGCATTAGAAGGCGCATTCATTGGCTCAGCAATGCTTCCTGAAGATGTGGTGGTTGATCCACCTGCACAAGCGACTACGACCACAGCCATCATTGCCAGGCTGACCACGAATAAAACTGACCATCTATGTTTTGTTATCCTGTGTGGCATTGACCCACTCCTCTTGAAAAAACGTTGGTAGGATACCCTTGCATAGTTCACGACGTTGACGCTATGATTAAGTTCCATGGGAAATGGGGATTACCACACGTTGCACACGCCAATCAGAGAGGCAGGAGTAATTCATCTACTACCTGCCTCTCTAAACCTTCTTTGCAGTCCCTATAATACTACGTCAATTAATGCGCTTTGCTCTCCCAGCCCACTCCTTTTCACGTAAGACGAACTTTTGCACTTTACCGGTAGAGGTCTTCGGTAAGCTGGCGAACTCAACGCTCGCCGGACATTTGAAGTGTGCCATGCGTTCGCGACAAAACGCAATGATCTCTGCTTCCGTCGCGCTCTGTTCAGGCTTCAAGGTGACGAACGCTTTAGGACGCTCGCCCCACTGCTCGTCTGGGATGGCTACCACCGCGCACTCCAGCACTGCCGGGTGCTGCGCAACTGTCTGCTCTACCTCGATGGTCGAGATATTTTCTCCACCTGAAATGATCACATCTTTCGCTCGGTCACGTAGTTCAATATAGCCGTCTGCGTGCCACACACCCATATCACCCGAGTGGAACCATCCACCGGCAAACGATCTGGCGGTTGCTTCAGCATTCTCGTAGTAGCCTTTTGCAACGTTGTTGCCATGCATCACAATCTCACCCATTGTCTCGCCGTCCCGTGGCACATCGTTCATGTTCGTATCGACGATCCGCGCACGGTCAGCGACCACGTTGCCCTGACCCTGTCTGGCGAGGAGGCGTGCCTGCTCTGCTGGAGGAAGGTGATCCCATTCCGCGTGCCATTCGCAGATAGTGTAGGGGCCGTAGGTTTCAGTCAGACCATAGACGTGAATAGGGCGGAAGTTGAGTGCCTTCATCTGTCCAAGCAACGTGGGTGATGGTGGTGCTCCTGCGACAGTAACAGTGATCTGGTGATCAAGGCGGTGCGCCTTTGCGTGATTAACGAGGAAAATATGTACCGTGGGTGCGCCGTTGAAGTGAGTGACACCCTCACTCTCAAAAAGGTCCCATACGAGCTCAGGTTCAACTCTTCGCAAGCATACATGGGTGCCTCCCACGGCCGTCACTCCCCAGGTGAAGCACCAGCCGTTGCAATGAAACATCGGGAGCGTCCATAAATAAACGCTGTTGCTGCTCATGCCCGTCGAGATGACTTCGGCAAGCCCATTTAGGTAAGCTCCGCGATAAGTGTACATAACTCCCTTCGGATTGCCAGTTGTGCCAGAAGTGTAGTTAATCGATACTGTCTCTTCTTCGTCCTCAAGCCAGCTTTCTACCTGCTCCGGTGATCCACCCGCCAGGAACTCTTCATAGGGGTCATCCGCTGCTCCAGTGTCGTCGATGCGTACCATCTGGATACCTTCAAGGTTGATTGGCTCGACAAGAGGCTGGAGCTCAACGTCCACAAAGAGAAACTTTGCTCCCGAGTGCCTTAAGATGAAGTCGATCTCCTGTGAGTTCAGCCTGGTATTGATCGCGACAAGGATACCTCCTGCGGCAGGTACTGCATAGTGTGCCTCAAGCATGGCGGGCGTATTTGGGCACAAGAAAGCCACCCGGTCATGCTTTTGTAGCCCAACGTTGCGCAGGTTCGAGGCGAGCCTGTTCACGCGCTCCTCAAACTCGCTATAGGTGTAGCGCCTATCACCGTGTACAATGGCTATCTTCTCAGGAAATACGAGAGCACTACGCTGTAAAAAACTTAACGGTGTCAAATCTGTGCGGTAGACTTTCTCTTCCATCTTGCTTAACTAACCTTTCGACGTAGAACTATGGTAAATATCACCAGAATTAATTATTATTATGAATAAACACTGAGCAATTAGCAAGGCGGTGTAACGTTTACCTTGCTAACAATCTTCTCGCAATAGCAGTATTCTCGCAAAGGTTGATCTCCCTTCACCGGGCAACCAAAAAGAAAGTGTATAGTATGAGTGATATATGTGAGACCACCGACCTTCTGCGACAACTCGTCGCCATCAATTCCATCAATCCCGATCTCGTAGCTGATGGACCTGGTGAGGGTGAAATAGCGCGCTTTGTTGCTCGCTGGCTTGAAAGCGCGGGCCTGGAAGTCAAACTGGACGAGCCAGGGCTTGGACGGCCCAACGTCATTGGTATCGTACGTGGCTCTGGTGGCGGTCGTTCGCTCATGCTCAATGCCCATACAGATACCGTTGGAGTAGCATACATGGAGCGACCCCATGAACCCGTCATCGAAGGCAACCGCCTTTATGGACGAGGCGCCTACGATATGAAGGGTGGGCTGGCCTCCATCATGGTCGCAGCGGCAAGAGCAAAGAGACTGAACTTGCGAGGAGACGTGATCCTCACCGCTGTCTCGGACGAAGAGTTTGCCAGCATTGGCACAAGCTCGATCGTAAAACAATATTGTGCGGACGCCGCGATTGTCACCGAGCCGACCGAGCTGGATATCTGTGTGGCGCACAAGGGCTTTGCTTGGCTAGAAGTTGAGACACTGGGTACCGCCGCTCATGGCTCACTACCCGGCCTCGGCGTCGATGCCATCGTAAAGATGGGCAAAGTGCTCATTGGTTTGGAGGAACTTGATCGTTCTTTACACGCTTCCCCAGGTCATCATCTGCTGAGAAGTGGCTCGCTGCACGCTTCGTTGATTGAAGGAGGCCAGGAACTCTCGACCTATCCAGATCATTGTAAATTAAGCATTGAGCGTCGCACCATTCCGGGCGAAACGCGGGAGTCCGTTGAGAGAGAGATACAGCACATTTTTGATCGCATCGTCGCGGCAGACTCTGCTTTCAAAGCTACTGCGAGAACGACGCTTGTACGTGAACCTTTCGAGATATACGAGGGCAAGCGTATCGTCCAGCTTATGCGTGATAAGGCGCGAGCGGTGCTTGGGCGCGAGCCAGCAATAATTAGTATGGGCGCGTGGATGGACTCTGCACTACTAGCCGCAGTGGGCATTCCAACCGTCGTTTTTGGTCCAGGTGGAGAGGGAGCGCATGCCGTCGTCGAGTGGGCCGATCTCGATGAAGTAGAGCTCTGTGCTGCGATTCTCCTTGAAGCGATAGAGGAATTCTGTTCCTGAAGCATTATGGGCCAGGGCTGGCAGCTGGTGAAGCTGATGGAATAGTCGTAGGCACAAAAATAGGTGCCTGAGTTGAAGCCGGGCGTTTGGGTAAATCTTTCAGCATTTGTTGCAGCGTCACAAATTGATACCCACGCAGTCGCAGTGTGGTGATAATTGTTGGCAGTCCAGCAACCGTCTGTGAGCGATCTCCGCCGCCATCATGCATGAGGATAATGGCGCCATCTCCTGCCAGGCTGAGAATGCGACTGACTATGACGCTTGTACCAGGGGTAGTCCAATCACGCGCTTCGTCACTCCAGATAATAGTCGTCAAGCCAAGCAGGTTAGCTTTTGACAGCACCCTCGCATTGACTACGCCATACGGCGGACGAAAGAGCGTTGGTCGCACTCCTATCACCTGCTGGATAGCGTTGGAAGTGAGATTGATCTGTGAGTCTATTTCGTCGCTTGAGAGTAAGGCAAGGTTGGGGTGTGACCAGCTATGGTTACCCACAAGATTTCCATCTGCATATTCCTGTTTGACCAGGTCCGGGTAGCTCGCTACCTGCCGGCCAATGCAGAAAAAGGAAGCCTTCACTCCATATCGTTGGAGAACAGCCAGCACCTGTGGCGTGTAGTAGGGGTTTGGACCATCATCAAACGTCAGCGCTATCTCCCTGAGATAGCGATTACCAGTGTAAAGGAAACGATTATGCGACTGGAGCGCTGCAATCTGTTCCCACAACAACGTCGGAAACGGCAGTATTGGCGATTGTAAATTCATTGGTGAAGACTTCGGTGCTGCTGGTGTCGCCTTGTTTGTCGGTGAAGTGGTACTCGTTGTCGCCAACTCAGGGGTATTAGCGGTAATGGCGGTAGCGCTTTGCTGTACGCTGTTGTAGTTCTCAGTCATTGTCAGCATCAATGAACCCAGCAGGCCCAGGATTGCACAGAGGGTAATCACTAGAGAAGTTCGACTAATTTTTGCCCCTGCACGTCGTGGAAAGTATACCTCGCCATCAATGTTCTCTAAACCCATACGTCCTTTTGCCCTTCACAATCCATGCGTCATCTGAACATTTCTATCGTCTATGCCCATAATCTACTGAAAAATCTGTGAACACCGTTGGGGTTACAATATGTATTATACAAAATAAATTTCTCTATTCTATCGCTAATAGTACCATATTTCGGGAAACCGCAAGTGGTCTTCTTTGGAGAAGTAAATAAAGTGTCAATATTTCACATGTAACAAGGGTACAGTTACTTCAAGCGCCGTTCTGACGTTCTTCTTGTGACAGAAGCTATCAAACTCAACATTGGAATATATATTCTCGAAACTCTTAAATGGAGCCAATACTATGCAGACTCTACACCGGCAACAAATAATGAGGAAACCCGCTCACTACTTTATCGTTATTCTATGCTCTATGGTATTATTTCTTTCTGGCTGCGGCGGATTATTATCAGATACTTCCTCTACCCCTAATCAGACTATTGCAGGGACAACTCCAACATTACCATCTGAACAGCCCAAGACCGATAACCATGGGATCCATACAGAAGCCTTGACACGCGCTCAGCTAGAAAAAGTCCAGCACATCATCGCAGGTATGACTCTTGATCAGAAGCTCGGACAGCTGATCATCGTTGAATATCTTGGTAATAACTACCAGGGCGGATTGCAATATATGATCTCGCAGCAGTTCGTCGGAGGGTACGTGTACCAGGAAAGCAACAGCAACTTTGATCCGCCCTATAATGTGGCGAGCCAGGTTGACGCGCTTTCTCAGCAAGCAATGCATGACGCAAAAATTCCCTTAATGATTGCCACAGATCAGGAAGGCGGCCTGGTTAACCGGCTCTCCAGGTTTCATGGCTATTTGCCATCAGCTGCGGATATGGCCACAAGTGGCAAGCCTGCTGTGGCGTTCACTCAGGGATCGCAGTCCGCGAAATGGATGGTTGAACTGGGCATAAACACCGATCTTGCTCCCGTTGTTGATGTTCATACCGTTGATCCACCAGTAATGTCAACCCGCATGTTTGGCAGCGATCCCAAAACAGTCGCTTCGTACGCTGGCGCTTTTCTCAGCGGTCTCCAGAATAATGGAGTTGCTGGCTGCCTCAAACACTTCCCAGGTCTAGGCGCCATCACCTCTGATCCCCATACAGGTTTACCTACCGTCAATCGCAGCCTGGCAAACTTAAATGCTATCGACCTTGCTCCCTATAAACTGATGATACAGAGCGACCAGCCTGCCATGATCATGTCAACCGACGTACTGATGCCTGCCATTGATCCAACGCTGCCCGCTGAACTTTCACCGAAAGCCATCAACGGTATCTTGCGTAAACAATTAGGCTACGATGGTGTCGTGATCACTGATGGCCTCTATATGCACGGTATCAGCGACCGCTGGTCGCTTAGCCAGGCAGCAGTCCTATCCATCATAGCCGGAAATGACATGATCGAAGGCCCTTATACACCCGATCTCGTCGCCAACGTGGTCACTGCCTTAAAGCAGGCTCTTCAGCAAGGTACATTGACCATGAATCGTGTCGACCAGTCGGTAGAACGAATCTTGCTTTTAAAAATTCATTTTGGCATCATCAAGCTGTAGCCCTGACACCTTCCCTAAACCCCAAATTCATACAGCTGCTCAAACTGTAAATCCAGGTCATTGGTTGCCTGCCACATCGACATCAACGCCCGACGTACATTGCGTGCGGCGCAAGGTGGTAAATCATCCTGTGACGCCAACTTTTTCAGTGCTTCATACACGTTCAACAGTTCTCGTTCTTGTTCGGTCAGTCGGCTGCCCAGCAGATCTGTGTCGGTATTAGCCATCCTCATAACTCCTCTTCATGGTCGGCACCTGCAATATCGCTATCATCCCCATTATCCTTAGTATTGTACTACCGGACGAACGTCAACCAGGCGTTTCGCCTTCAGTTCAAAGTGAGGCAACACCCCGTATTCCACTCGCTCGATGTTAAAGCGCAGTCCCTCGTGTGCATTCGCCAGGTCTTTGGCTAGCTTTTGCTGGAGCACAACCCACTCAGCCTCGTGCCCGGGTTTGATTTCAAGTTTAATTGTAATCTCGTCCTGGACCTCTTCCTTGCGCCAGATGTAAATTTGAAATTCGTCGATGGCAGCATACTCGCGGATAATCGCTTCTACCGCTCGTGGGTAGACGTTTGTACCCCTGATGAGTTTCATGTCGTCCCACCGTCCACGGATACCACCACTGTAAAGGTCCCAGGTGCGACCACACGAGCAGGCGCTGGCGGGCACTTTCATCACCATATCTTTGGTGCGATAGCGGATGAGGGGAATAAAACCTCTACCAAATGAGGTCACAACGCGCTCGCCCAGTTCCTCATAACCTGCTGGCCCGTCGTTTACCGGGTTCAGAACCTCTTCGATGAAGTGATCCTCGATAATATGTGTGCCGCCGGGCTGGTGCGAACACTCGAAGATCATGATGGTGCCGATCTCGGTCATCCCTGCCGTGTCGCCACATTTCGCGCCCCAGGCCTCTTCCAGCTGATGTTTTACCGCTGGTATCGAGCCTGCCGGCTCACCAGAGAGGATGACTTTGTTGACGTTGCTCTCTTTGGCAAGATCGATGCCCCTCTCTTTGGCTTTCTGCCAGAGGTGCAGTGCATAAGTAGGTGTTGAACAGACCGTCGTGACGCCCATCTCGATAATTTGCATGATGCGTGCTTCAGTGGTCTGCGCCCCACCAGGGATCACCAGCGACCCGATCTTTTCACATGCATAGTGTGCGCCCCAGAAGCCGATGAATGATCCATACCCGAAGGCGAAATAAACGATATCTTCCGGGCGAACGCCAAATCCCCACAGGCCATAGCACCACATCTCGCTAATCCAGTCCCAGTCTTTCATGCCATCGAGCACGCGAATAGGGGTACGCCCTGTTGTTCCCGAGGTGAGATGGTAGCGAATAGCATTGTTTGGGTCGGTAGCGAGCATATCGCCGAACAGCGGCTTCTCCTGCAACGATTCCATCCACTCTTCCCTTGTCATAATAGGAATACGGCGCAGATCGTCCAGGGTCTTCAGCTGTTCCGGTTTGAAGCGTACCGCGTCAAACTTGCGCTGGTGAAACGGTGTTGTGGCATACGCCCACTCGCATAAGCGCCGCAGCTTGCGCAACTGCAGAGCCTGCAATTGCTCGCGAGGTAGCGTTTCATTCTTGGGGTTCCAATACTCAGTATAGGGCATAGATCTCTCCTCCTTGAGCGGTTGCACGTCGATGGTGCACTGCACCAATGATGGTCATGATTGTCTATCTATCGCGCCCGACCAGTTCGCGGGCGATGATAACACGCTGAATATGGCTGGTCCCCTCATAGATTTGCAGCCCTTTGATATCGCGATAGTAGCGTTCGACAGGATATTCATTCGAATATCCCCGATTGCTATGTATCAGGATGGCCTGCGATGCTGCTTTCATAGCCGCTTCTGTCGCGAAAAGCTTGGCGATCGATGTTGCCTTCGTCGCCGGCAGTCCCTGGTCTATTACTCGTCTGCGCCAATAACTGCCAGGCCCTCGATCTCAATCAGCGCCTCGTCCTGGAAAAAGCGTGAAATCTCAAATAACGCCGTGGCGGGGTAATAGATCCCGAAAAAGGATCGCTGTTTGAGGTGAGCATGATAATCGTCCCTGTTGCTGACAAAGATCGTCATCTTCACAATATCCTGCATTGTGCCGCCTGCTGACTCGACTACCGCCTGTAAGTTGCGTAGCACCTGTTCGTACTGCGCAACCAGGTCTCCTGGCGCCACGATCTGACCCTCGGCATCGCTGGCTGTCTGGCCGGATAAAAAGAGGAGCCGTCCACCAGTCACGAGAATGCCGTGACTGAATCCGCTGGGACGGGCCAGCGCTGGTGGGTTGATGAGAGTTATTGCCATGGCTTAATTCCTATCTTCCGGTGAATGATGGCTTTTCCTTCGCTTTGAATGCTTCATAGAAGCGGCGGTGATCCTCTCCCATCAACATTAACGCCTGTGCTTGCGCCTCCGCTTCGATGGCAGAGACAAGGTCCATGCTCAGCTCGCGGTTCAGCATATGCTTGGTCATGGCAATGGCCAGCGTTGGTCCCTGGGCCAATCGCTTTGCCCATTCCAGCGCTTTCGGTAGCAGTTCTGTATGAGGAACGACCCGGTTCACCAGCCCATAACGTTCGGCGGTGCCGGCGTCGATAGTATCGCCGAACAGAAGCAGCTCAAATGCTCGTCCCATACCGACGACTCGGGGTAATAAATAACCTGCCCCCATGTCAGCCCCTGTCAGTCCGACCTTTGTGAAGAGGAAGGCAAACCGTGCTTGCTCTGAGGCAATGCGCAGGTCAGATGCCAATGCAATCACTGCACCTGCTCCGGCGGTCATACCATTGAGGGCAGCGATAATAGGTTTATCCAACATGCGCATCCTTTGCACCACGGCCCCGGTCATGCGTGTAAATTCCAGGTGCTCCTTCATGTCCCGTTTCAGCAGCTCACCGATAATGTCGTGAACATCACCGCCAGAACAGAAGTTATCCCCCGCGCCGGTAAGTACAACAGTGTGTACTTCCTCATCATAACGCAACGCTTCAAAGAGATCGCGAAGTTGGTGATATACCTCGAAGGTGAGGGCATTCATGACCTGGGGGCGGTTGAAGGTCAGGGTCGCAACGCCTTCGCTCACTTCGTACAGAAAATCATAAGCCATAGCAGACCTCTTTCACACCTATCACTGCTCGTGGGCTGTCCATCACTGGCAACGCTTGTCGGCCCCTCGATTTCTCTCAGGACATCACACTACCGCCATCGATGTTGATTGCCTGCCCGGTAATACCTCTACTGCTCTCCTGCGCCAGAAAGACGGCGACTGCGGCTACCTCGTCTGCTTCGATCAAACGCCGCTGTGGGCTGGTCTTTTCCAGGGCTTCTCGAGCCTGCGCTTCCGTCATGCCAGTGCGTGCCTTAATATTGCTGATGCTTGCATCGGTCATCGGTGTGTTGACATAGCCGGGGCAGATGGCGTTAACGGTGATGTTGTATGGTAAAAGTTCCACGGCCAATGCGCGTGTCAGACCAAGCGCGCCATGCTTGGCCGCGGTATAAGCCGCGATATATTGACCACCGACACGAGAGGCAATCGAGGCAATATTGATGATGCGACCGCTACGCTGGTCTATCAGCATCGGTACAAAAGCCTTGGTTACATAGTAGATGCTGGTCAGGTTGACCGCCAACATGCGCTGCCAGAGTTCATCGGGATGATTCAGGAATTTGTGGCTTCCCGCATTACCGGCGTTATTGACCAGGATATCTATCCCACCTAATCCCTCGGTGACCACCGTCATCATTTGTTGAACCTGCTCTGGAACAGTCACATCACAGGTAACCCCTACACCCTGTCGACCGGTGGCCCGGATTTCAGCGACCAGCGCCTCAATGTCGTTGGCTGTCCTGGCGCTGACGGCTACGTCAGCCCCGGCCTCGGCAAGGGCCAGGGCTATGCAGCGACCAATGCCCCGTCCCGCACCGGTCACGACCGCTCGCTTTCCCACAAGTGTGGTTTTGTCGCTATTTGTCATAAAATGCTATCCTCTCTTCATTGCAGGTAGTGCGTGACTCTTAATGGACATCTACTGCTCCTTGTGGCTCTCGCTAAAGAAGGGAGGTGTGTCCCTCCCTCCTGTTCTATCCGTTTCGAAGTGGTATGTCCATAATGCATAGATCCGCGCGGCCAGCAGCCAGAATAGTGTTGACCTCATTGCTTGTAGTGAGGTATCCGCCGACCATCGTAGGAATGTTTGCCTCGTTGCGCACCTGCTCGCTTAACTGCGTCAGAAAACCACGGCCATAGGCGGGTTCGCTCTCAATTGTCGTCTGGCCTGCCTTCACCTCAAGTATATCACACCCGTGCTTCTTAAGTAACCTTGCGAAGATCACTGCATCTTCAACTCCAGTGCCTCCCCTGGCGTAATCAGTGACGCTCAGCGCTACCGATAGAGCCTTGTTGGTGGGCCACACGTCGCGTACAGCGTCAAACACCTCTAATGGGAAACGCATGCGTCCCTCCAGATCACCTCCATACTCATCACAGCGCAGATTGGTTAGAGGAGAGAGGAAGCTGGCCAGCAGATAGCCGTGCGCGAAGTTCAACTGGAGCAGGTCAACCCCCGCTCTCTCTGCTATGCTGGCGGCACGGACGAAATCATTGTGCACGATCTCTCTGTCGCTTCGGCTCATCTCTCTGGGTACCTGGCTGTGCGGCGTATAAGGGAGCGCAGAGGCAGAGATAAGTGGCCAGGAACCCTGGCGCAGCGGTCGATCCAGCCCCTCTGCTCTTGATTGAGTTGCGCCACGTCGCCCGGCATGATTTAGCTGGATCGCTATTTTTGCTGTTGTCTTGTCATGAATGGCTCGCACAATCTTTGCCCACGCAGTTATATACCTGGTGTCGTACATCCCGGCGCAGTTTGGCGTGATGCGCCCCTCGGCAGAGACTGCGACTGGTCCACTCATCACTAACCCTGCTCCGCTGAGCCCGCAATTTTTGATACGGGTCAGGTATTCATCGTTCGCTGTCCCATCCTGCTCGCACGTCTCCTGGGCGCCAGGAGACGAAACGATGCGATTCGCTAGAGTAAGTGTGCGTAACTCGATTGGTGTAAACATCGGCGGTGGCGCAAAGCTGGTGCGTCTCTTGCCAGCTCGTTGGCCAAACCATCGATCAACCGCGTCTCCAAAGCGGGGATCGCGCAGTCTGAGGTCATCGTAGGAGATTCTGCCACTGCGGGTGAGCAACTGGAAGGTAAACTGCATTGGCTCAAGACCCAGGTAGCGCTTGATTGTCTCGAAGTACTCCTGGCTTACCTGGGCAGCTTTTTGAAATATCTCGACAACTGGCTTGCGCTCGAGTTCGTACTCATTGAGGGCATCCTCGAGGTTGGGTTGTCGTTCAAGGGCCGTTGCCAGGGCAATGGCATCCTCCATCGCGAGCTTTGTGCCTGAACCGATAGAAAAGTGCGCGGTATGCACAGCATCACCAAGTAAGACGATATTCTGATAATGCCAGCTTTCAGTCTTCAGTGTGGGGAAGTTAATCCACCTGGAGTTATTCGATAAGAGCGGAGCCCCACCCAGGTCCTTGGCAAAGAGCTGATGGCAATAAGCGAGGCTTTGCTCCTCATTTGCACTATCCAGCCCCGCGTTCAACCATGTCGCTTCGTCGCATTCGACGATGAAGGTGCTGGTGGTACCGCTCGACGGGTAGGCATGCACCTGGAAGAGGCCGTGTTCGTTCTCTCGAAAAATAAAAGTAAAAGCGTCAAGTACTTTCTGTGCGCCCAGCCAGATATACCGTGCTTTGCCCGCTTCCACCCTTGATTTGAAATGGTTCGCGTAGATCTTGCGTACAATACTGTTGACACCGTCAGCGGCGATCAGCAAATCATAGCTGCCCAGGTCAGCAAGATCGTGTATTTCTTGCTTGAAAACCAGGTTAATACCCACTTCTTTACAACGTCTTTGCAGAATGTTGAGCAAGTCCTTCCGCGCGATACTGGCGATGACATGACCGCCGCAACGGATGATTGCTTCCCGGTAATGCACATCGATAGCATCCCAGATGACAAATCGATTGGTGATTTGCTCGTAGCTTCTGTAATCTGCTCTCTGAAATGAAGCCAGCGTGCGATCGGAAAAGACGACTCCCCAACCATATGTTACATCAGCTGCGTTGCGTTCGATGATCGTAATGTCGTGCGAGGGGCTCGCCTTTTTGATGAGCAGGCCAGCATAAAGACCTGCTGGCCCGGCGCCAAGTATGATGATCTTCACGATGGTCTCCTCTTGCCTGTTCAATCCGTAGTATAGTTGAAATCCCTGCCCAGGCCCCTGAGAATATCGGCCATTTGATCAAGCTGGGCAATATCGGGCACCGTCGGGAAGAGG
>Ga0209239_1001357_pt1 | contig 14548 bp, 12 predicted proteins | sample GraSoi013_2_20cm_FD_185824 | JGI IMG/M metagenome (GOLD analysis project Ga0209239, IMG submission 185824) | Grasslands soil microbial communities from the Angelo Coastal Reserve, California, USA - Sample 10_02_2013_2_20cm (SPAdes) (version 2) | ecosystem: Environmental > Terrestrial > Soil >...
CAAGCGTGAAACGTGCGCGGTGCGCCGTACGCGGTAGCTTTCGGGAACAACCGCGCACCGCGTACCGCGCACGCTCTTGGAACCGAAGCCCCACCTGCTTACCGATCTCCGCATCCGCGCCGCCTACTCGGAGGGCGCGGGGATTCACCGCATCGTGCCCGCGGCGGTCGTCGTCCCGCGTGGGGTGGAGGAGCTGCAACGGCTGCTGCGCTGGGCGGTGGAGACAGGCACGCGCCTTGTCCCGCGGGGAGCCGGGAGCGGGATGGCCGGCGGGAGCGTGGGGCGAGACGTCGTGGTCGACCTGAGTCAGGGGTTCCGCTGGACCGTGCCCGACTGGTCGCGCCGCACGCTCTGGGCGGGCGCCTCCGTCACTTGGGCGGCGGTGACGGAGGCGGCGCGGGCGTTCGGCCTGCGGCTTCCGCCCGACCCCTCATCTGGAGCGTTTGCGACGTCCGGCGGGATGGTGGCCACCAACGCCGCCGGTCCACGCTCCGTGCGGTGCGGGAGCGTGCGGCGCTGGGTCGAAGCGATCGAGATCATCGGAGCCGATGGGGAGGCTCGGCGGGTCACACGGGGAGCGGGGAGCGGCGAGCGGGTTCCCCTGTCCGCCGACCAGCGTCGCCTCGTCGCGGCTCGATTTCCCAAGACTCGCAAGAACTCGGCTGGATACGCCTTGAATCACTTCGCCGAGTCGGGCGACGAGCTCGACTTGCTCGTCGGGTCCGAGGGAACGCTCGCGTTCGTGACCGCGGTCGAGTGGCGACTCGAGCCGATCCCAGTCGACGTGGCCGGCGTCGTGCTGGGGTTCAGTGCGCTGGAGCAGGTGACGGAGGCTGTGCCGTTCCTCGTGGCCCTCAACCCGTCGGCGGTCGAGCTGCTCGATCGGACGCTGCTCGATTTCGTTCGCCCGGCCGCCGTCGGCCTGCCCGAGGGCCTGGAGATGGAGGGCCTGCTGCTGGTCGAATTCGAGCGCGAGACCCAGGCGGCGGCGCGGGGCGTCGTGGGCGATGCCGTCCGCGGCCTGGCGGCGAGCACGGCCCACGTGGCCACCGCCGTCGACCGGGCGGGCCTCGAGCAGCTGTGGGCGGTGCGGCGGCTCGCGAGCCCGGCGCTGGCCCGGCTTCCCGAGACGCAGCGCTCGCTCCAGGTCATCGAGGACGGGTGCGTGCCGCTCGAGCGGTTGGGCGAGTACGTCGCCGGAATCCGGGCCGCCGCGGAGCGCCACGTCATTCCCGTCGCGGTCTTCGGCCACGCCGGCGATGGCCACGTACACGTCAACACGCTTCCGGATCTGACGCGCGCCGACTGGAGCGACCGGCTCGCCGCGCTGTACGGGGACGCTGTCGAGCTGCTGCTCCGTCTGGGCGGCACGCCGAGCGGCGAGCACGGCATGGGCCGGCTGCGGGCCGGGCTGCTGGAGCGATTCTACGGGCCCGAGGTGGCGGGGCTGTTCCGGGAGGTCAAGCGCGCCTACGACGCGGGCTCGATCCTCAATCCCGGTGTTATAATCCCCTCGGCCGACTGGGCGCCGCTCGCGGACCTGAAGGTCGGGCCGACGGCGGCGCCGATTCCCGACGACATCGCCGCGCGCTTGCGCGAGATCGAGCGGACCGCCGCATGGGCCACGCCGAAGCTCGAGCTGGCGCGATCCTCCAGCCCCGAGCCCCGAGCCCCTAACCCCTAGGCCCAATGGAAATCTTCCGAGCCCCCCGCGTCACCCTCATCGCCCGCCCGGAGTTCCTCGAGCCCGCGCACCTGCGGGTACAGTGGCACGGGGATGCCTCCCCCGGCGAGCGGCTCGCGGAGTTCGCGGGGCGAGTCTGCTACATGAGCCAGCACAACCCGGCCAACCGCACCACGCTCGAATACCTCGAGAACATCAAGAAGCAGGGACACGGCTCCGTGCTGGAGCACGCCGTCTACGTGCTCCTGATCGAGGGGATCTCGCGCTCCTGCTCACACGAACTGGTGCGACACCGGGCGGGGTTCGGGTATTCCCAGCTGTCGCAGCGCTACGTGGACGAATCGCACGCGGCATTCGTCGTGCCGCCGGCGATGCTCGGCGACGCGACGCTCGAGGCGGGGTGGCAGGCGGAGGTGACGGACGCGCAGGCCGCGTACGTGCGCGCGGTCGAGGCGCTCATGCAACGCTACGAGTGGGTCGCGGACAAGGTGCACCGGCGCAAGATGGCGCGCGAGGCGGCACGGAGCGTGCTGCCGAACGCGACCGAGGTGAAGATCGTCGTGTCGGGGAACGCACGCGCGTGGCGCACCATGCTCGAGCTGCGCTCGGGCGAGGGCGCGGAGCTCGAGATCCGGCGCATGGCGGTCGCGTGTCTGCGCGTCCTGCAGCGCGAAGCGCCCGCGCTGTTCTCCGACTTCGAGATCTACGTCGCCGACGATCGACAGGAGGCGGCGCGCGTCGCATACCACAAGGTGTGACGCGCGTCATTCGAAAAAAAATTCCGAATTGCCTATTGCGCATCGCTCCGGGTTTTCTTATTCTCTATTCGACAACTCGCTTTTCGATTCACAGACCGCACCCGCGGCCTTTTTTGTAGGAGGTCACCCGAGACCACATGCGAATCGGTCTCGCATACAACCAAAAGCCGGAGCCCGCGTCCACCGAGGATCCCGAGAGTAGCAACGACGCGTACGCCGAGTGGGACGACCCGGCCACCATCGCTGCGGTGGAGCAGGCTCTCGGTCCCTTCGGCAGCGTCATCCGCCTCGAAGCCGATCAGTACTTGCCGCAGAAGCTCGCGCTCTCGCGCCCCGATCTCGTGTTCAACATGGCCGAGGGGTTCCGCGGGCAGAGTCGCGAGGCGCTCGTCCCGGCCATCTGCGAATATCTGAGCATCCCCTACACCGGCTCCGATCCGCTCACGCTCGCGCTCTCGCTCCACAAGGGTCGCACCAAGGAGACGCTCGCCTTCCGCGGGGTTCCCACCGCTCCGTTCGCGTGCCTCGAGACGCCGGACGACCTGGACCGGATGGCATTGCCGTTTCCCGTGTTCGTGAAGCCCGTGGCCGAGGGGTCCGGCAAGGGCGTCTTCAGCAACAATCTGTGCGACGGGCCCGTGGCTCTGCGGGAGCGCGTCCGCTTCCTGGTCGAGCGATACGCGGAGCCGGTGCTGGTCGAGACGTACCTCCCGGGTCCGGAGTTCACGGTCGCGATTCTCGGGAACGGCCCGGAGGCGTACTGCCTGCCGGTGATCGGGTTCGACTTCTCCGCCCTGCCGCAAGGCGCGCCGCCCGTATATGGCTACGAAGCCAAATGGGTGTGGGACCGTCCCGAGGCGCCGCTGGCGATCTTCCAGTGCCCGGCGCGCGTACCGGCCGGGTTGTATCGTGAGATCGAGCGCACCGCGCTCGACGCCTATCACGCCCTCGGCTGCCGCGACTGGTGCCGGGTCGACGTCCGGGTCGACCGTTTCGGCGTCCCCAACATCCTCGAGCTCAACCCGCTCCCGGGCATCATCCCCGATCCGGCGATGAATTCCTGCTTCCCCAAGGCGGCCCGCGCCGCGGGGTTCGGCTACGACGAGCTGGTCCAGGAAGTGGTGCGCGTCGCCTGGCGGCGGCTCACCGGACGCGAGCTCAGCGTCGAGTCCGCGGCCCGGCGCGCCACCCGGCCCGCGCAGCGCACGGCAGTCACCGCGTGAAGATCGTCATCCTCTACGACCCCGGCGCCGAAGACTGGACGCCGGAGGACATCCGCGGTGTGATGAAAGCCGTGGACGAGATCGGCGCGATCTTCGGCGCCATGGGCGCCGGCCACGAGATCCGCAAGACCCCCGTGCGGCACGACATGCGCTGGTTCCAGGTGGCACGCCGCGCCGACCTGGTGTTCAACCTGTGCGAAGGGGTGCACGGCAAAAGCGAGTGGGAAGAGCACGTCGTCGGTACCCTCGAGTTCGCCGGGATCCCGCTGACGGGCGCGAGCCTCTGGACCATCGCCGCCTGCCGCCGCAAGGCGATCGCCAACGCGCTGCTCGCGCAGGCGGGCCTCCCGATCCCGCGCTGGACCGTCGCGCAAGGCAAGATCGAAGACGACTTCCCGCTCCCGGCCATCGTCAAGCCGGCCGCGGAGGACGCGAGCGCCGGGTTGGATCGCGGTTCCGTGGTCACCGACCGCAAGGCATTGCGCGCCCGGGTGGCGGCGATGACCGAGCAGTTCGACGAGGTCCTGGTCCAAGAGTACATCGCCGGGCGCGAGTTCAACGTCGGGTTCGTCGGCAGCCGGGTGCTGCCGATCTCCGAAATCGACTTCAGCCGCATGCCCGAAGGGGCGTGGCCGATCCTCACCTACGCCGGGAAGTGGGAAGCCGGCTCGCCCGACGATCTGGGGAGCGTGCCCGTCTGCCCGGCCAACGTGCCGCAGAAGACCGCCGACCGGCTGGTGCGCGTCGCCGAGGCGGCATGGCGCGTGATGCAGGGGAAGGGGTACGGCCGCGTGGACGTGCGGCTCGACGACCAGGGCCGGGTCTGGATACTCGAGGTCAACCCCAATCCCGACTTGAACGACGATGCCGGCCTCTCGCGCATGGCCAAGACCGCCGGGTGGGATTACGCCGAGCTGGTGCGCCGCATCGCGGAGGTGGCGTTGCGCGACGCGCAGGGGGCCAAGGCCGCGCGTGAGCTGCTCGCTCCGTCCCGTCGGCCGCGCCCAACGCGCACGGCTTGAGCAGCTCACCGCGGCCACCGGCCTGTTCCGGCCGGACGAAGTCGCCATCGCGGTGGAGCTGCTCGACGACGCCCTCGGCGGCGACGACGCATATCGTTTCCTCGGGGCGTTCTCCGGCGACGAGTTCGTGGGCTACGCCTGCTGGGGACCCACACCGGGGACCTCCGGGACCTACGACCTCTACTGGATCGTCGTCGACCCGACGCGACAGGGTCAGGGATTCGGAACGCAGTTGCTCCAAGCCGTCGAGAACAATCTGATGACGGACGACGGGCGACTGGTCATCGTCGAGACATCGTCACGCGCCGAGTATGAGGCCACGCGCGCCTTCTACGAGCGACGCGGCTACGCCCGTGCGGCACAGATCCCGGGCTATTACGCGGCTGGTGACGATCTGGTGATCTATCTCAAGGACCTGACGCATGGAGTCCTGGCAAGAGCTACTGCGTAAGAAGAGCATCGCCTCGCTGGACGCGCTCGTGGCGAAGTTCGGCCCGGAGCACTTTCCGGACCTCGAGCGGCTCCGGCAGGCCGCGCTCGACTTCGAGTTCCGCATCTCGCCGGCGATGGTCGACCTGATCAAGTCCCCCGGCGATCCGATCTGGCGGCAATACGTGCCCGATTTGCAGGAGCTCGACGTTCACGACGGACTGGTCGATTCGCTCGCCGAGGACGCCCATTCGCCGGTGCCGAACGTCACCCACCGCTATCCCGATCGGGCGCTGTTCCTCGTGTCGCCGGTGTGCGCGTCGTATTGCCGGTTCTGCACGCGGCGCCGCAAGGTGGGCGATCCCGAGAAGATTTCGATGCGGGAGCTCGAGTCGGCGTTTCGCTATCTGGAAGCGCACACGGAGATCCGCGACGTGATCATGTCGGGCGGCGACCCGTTGCTCCTCTCCGATCGCCGCCTCGACGAGCTGTGCCGGCGCCTGCGGGCGATCCCGCACATCGAGATCATCCGCATCGGGAGCCGCGTGCCGTGTCATCTCCCGGAGCGCATCACCCCGGAGCTGTGCGGCATCCTGAGGCGGTACCATCCCGTCTACATCAACACGCACTTCAACCATCCGGACGAGCTCACGCCGGCGGCGGTCCAGGCCCTCGGCATGCTCGCCGACGCCGGCGTCCCGCTCGGCTGCCAGACCGTCCTCCTGAAGGGCGTGAACGACGACCCCGCGGTCATGAAGCTGCTGATGCAGAAGCTGCTCGCCGCCCGGGTCCGGCCGTATTACATCTACATGTGCGACCAGGTCGCCGGCGCGGAGCACTTCCGCACGACCGTCGAAAAGGGGCTCGAGATCATCCGGGCGCTGCGCGGCTGGACCTCCGGGCTCGCCGTGCCCCACTTCGTGATCGACGCCCCCGGCGGCGGTGGCAAGATCCCGCTCCTCCCCGAGTACGTCGAGTCGCTCACGGATGACGCCATCGTGCTCCGGAACTACGCCGGCCAGCGCTACGTGTACCGGCAACCCGCCCGGGAGGAGCCGATTCTCGTCGGGTAGTACGGCCGGCTGTAGCGATCACGCGACACCAGGCCGGTCGTCACCAAGGTAGCGGCGGCGCCACATTTCTTGCTCCGAAGGACGCCACGGTGCGCCGTATGGTCCCCTCCTCCGCTCTTGTCATCGCCGCTCTGCTGTACGTCAGCGGCCCGATCGTCCAGGCGAGCGCCCAGCAGCGGGACGTGCCAGCGACGAAGCCGCCGTCTGCCCTCGACCCCACCGCCGCGGCCGAACAGTACGAGCCGGTGTTCGAGGCACTGCGCCAGATGACGCCCCGCGCCGACTCGGTGGCGCTCGTGCGGAACGTGTCGCTGCGCCGGGACGCCATCCAATTCCAGCTCGAGAACGGGCGCCTCTACCTCGCGACGCCCGTCGGCGGGCGGACGGTCGCCGCAATCTTCGTCGGGCAGGGCTCGGTGGCGTTGACGCCCCCGCTCGAGATCGAGCGGCGCGAGGTGCGGCGTATCCTTGGGGACTCCGTGGTGCACTCACGCATCTCCGCCGCGGCCTTCGTATTCACCGACTCCACGCTGAGCGAGCTCGGGCGCCAGGTCACCTTCGGCCCCGGAGGCGACGTCGGGGGGGCGTCCGGCGTCCTCCACGACGCGCTCGACCGCCTCGTGGAGGGCCGGGAGGTTCTGCAACCCACGCTGATCACCGCCCTCATGAACGGGGAGGCGGTGGGATTCTTCTACGCCCACGTCAAGCGGGAGCATGGCGAGGACCTGATGTTCTCGGTGGATCCGGGAGACGGCGAGGAGGTATCGCTGCTGCGCGGCGGCCGCGAGGGAAGCAAGGTCCAGGTCGTCTCGGAGTTTCCGCGCGCCGAGGAGTTGAACGACACGGCCCTGGCGGCGCCGGACGCGCGCGACGCGCTGAAGCCCGGCGCCTACCGCATCGATGCGACGTTCACCAAGAGCCTCGGGTTCTCCGCCACCGTGACGCTCCGGCTGACGGCCCGACGCGATGGCGTGCGCTGGGTCCGCCTCAACCTGCTCTCGGACTTGCAGGTCGATACAGTGCGCGACGAAGCGGCAGGTCCGCTGACGTTCTACCGGACCAAGAAGAGCCCGGCGCTGTGGGTCCGGTTCGACGCGCCGCTGCGCACCGGGGATACGCGCTTGCTGCGGGTGGCCTACCATGGCGATCTCATCGGGTACACGTCCATCCGGGAGCGGATGACGCGATGGTGGCCATCCTGGGCCCAAAATCAGGCGGCCGCGGGGCTCGACAAGTGGTTCTTCGTCAAGAGCTCCTGGGCTTGGTTTCCGCGCTACCGCGGCGCTCCCGCCGACGTGGACCTGACGTTCCACACCCCGCAGCGCTACCATCTCGCCAGCATCGGTCAACTGGTGGATTCGCGTACGGAGGGCGACGTGGTGACGACGCATTGGACCAGCGTGCGTCCCACCGACCAGGTGTGCTTCAGTGTGGGCGAGCTCAACGAATTCAAGATCACCGATCCCCGCATACCGCCGGTGACCGTCCATTCCAACGACGACGCGCATCGCCAGCTCGACCGGTTCTTCCTCTCACTGGGGGATAAGTTCGGCGCTCAGATGGGCCTGTGGGCGATGAAGCTCGTGTCGCGGGGGTCGCCGGAGCAGGACGTGGGCGCCGACGTTGCCAACAGTCTGGCGTTCTTTACCCGCGTGTACGGCCGCCCGCTGTTCGACCGCTACTACGCGGCCGAGATCCCCTTCAGCTACGGCCAGGCGTTTCCAGGCCTCATCTATCTTCCGGTGTGGACATTCCAGGCGGTAGGGGACAGCGGCTACGACGAGATCCTCCGCGCCCACGAGGTGGCGCACCAGTGGTGGGGCATCGGCGTCGAGCCGGCAGGATACCGGGATGTGTGGCTCGGCGAAGGCTTCGCGGAGTTCTCGGGCCTGTGGTACATGCAGGTCGTGCTTCAGGACAACAAGAAGTTCTTCAAACATCTCGAGCACTGGCGCCGGGAGATCCGCGCGCGACGCAACGACGCACCACCGATCGGGATCGGAGACCGCGCGGCGCAGCTGAACGAGAGGGACTATACCCTCATGACGTACCATAAGGGGGCCTGGGTGCTCCAGATGCTCCGGAATCTGATGCTCGATTTCCGCACCATGGAGGAGGGCGCGTTCGCGGCCTTGATGCAGGACTTCTACGACCAGTACCACGGGAAGCGGGCGACTACTCGCGACTTTCAACACGTCGTCGAGCGGCACCTCGGGATCCCCATGGACTGGTTCTTCGACCAGTGGGTGAACGGGACCGCCGTTCCGACGTACATCCTGTCCTGGCACGCCGACTCGGTGGCTCCCAGCGGCTACGTGCTCCACCTCCGGATCCGGCAGGAAGACGTACCCGAGGACTTCGTGATGCCCGTTCCGGTCCGCGTCGAGCTCGCGGACGGGGGCCACGCATTCGTGCGCGTGAACGTGCGAGGACCGCGCACCGAGGCCGACCTCCGCCTGCCGGGCGAGCCGACGGAAGTGGAGGTCAATCCGCTGCAGTCGGTGCTCGCGGACGTAAAGACCGAAGACTGGGAGTGACGGGTCCGGCGGGCTAGGGCTCGACCAGCAACCCGGTTCGGAGCGCAAACCGCACCAGCTCGGGGCGGCGCGTGAGTCCGAGGCGATCCTTCAGCCGGGCACGGTACTCGTCCACGGTTTTCGGACTCAGGGACAGCTTCTGGCCGATTTCTTTGGAGCTGTGCCCGAGGGCGAGCAGGGCCAGCACTTCGCGCTCGCGACGGCTCAGCCGCTCCGCCGCCGCCTTTTCGTCCTCGACCTGGCCCGTCTTGTGATAGCGCTGCAGCACGACCAGACGGGCCGCGTCCTCGTCGAGAAAGAGCCGGTCGCTGGCCACGGCGCGGATCGCGCGCGCCAACTCTTCCACCGGCGCGTCCTTCCGCAGGAACCCGCTCGCGCCCGCTTCGAGCGCGTCGCTCAGCTGCTGCTCCTGGGGCAGTGCGGTGATGACCAAGACCTTGGTCCCGAGTCCGAGCATGGCGATGCGTCGCGTCGCGTCGATGCCGCCTTCCCCGGGCATGGCGAGATCCATGAGGACGACGTGCGGACGCGTGGAGGCGGCCAGGGCTACCGCCTCGCCGCCGGTCTGTGCCTCGCCCACTACGAGGAAGCCCGGCTGCTTCTCCAGCAGCGCGCGGAGACCCGCGCGCACTACGGCGTGATCGTCTGCCAGGACGATGCGGATGTCATGCCGACTGCTGCCGCCGACGTCGAAGAACACCGAAGCTCCTCACTTCAAGAAAGCGGCTGCTTCAGTGATAGCAAGATTTACACCCCGCAGGAAGGGCCGCGCGCCCGCAGCGGCCTTCGCGTGCTTGTTGCGCTAACGCGACACCGAAGCGGCGCGCCCATCGGCTCTACGGCAGCTGCCAAATCTCCACGCGATTGCCCGGCAGCACCGGAATCAACAGGCGATTTCGCTTCGCGTCGTAGCCGATATCGGCGGGGCCGGGAACCCCGCTGATCAGTCTCACCTCCTGCCCCGTCTCGTAGCTCGACACGGTGGAATCGGCCCAGCTCGACACCAGGATCCTGCTCCCCGCGACCACGACGCCGTCGAATCCTCCCGGGCCCTTCGCGACCACGCCCGGCGCCTTGTCCCCGGGCTTCCAGGCGAGCACGTATCGTCCTCCGAACTCGACGATGATGAACCGCTTGCCGACCGGATCCAACGCGATCCCGTTGGGGCGACCGAGGGTGTCGCCGCGGATGGCCTGGGTCACCACGCGGTCGGGGCCCACGCGGAAGAGGCGATCGGGCCCCGGATGCAACACGTTGCCCACGTCGTCGAACCGGATGCCCGTGTCGGTGATGTACAGCGCGCCGCTCAGGCCCACGACGATGTCGTTCAGGAACACTGCCCCGAGCTTGCTCAGACTCACGGTGTCGATGGGGGCGCCCGACTTGGCGTTGAACGCCCGTACGGCGTCGATGTCGGCAACCCACAACGTGTCGCCCTCGAGGGCCAGGCCCTTCGGGGCGTTGAGGATGACGTCGTAGTGCCCGCCCTCGATGAACTTGAGATTCTCGACCGCCCCGTCCGGCCGCACCCGGCTGATGAAGCCGTTGTTGTCCTTCGCCGTGGGGCTGCCGTTGATGTTGGAGACGAAGTAGATGTCCTGCACGCTGTCGTGCAGCACCGATTCCGGCATGAGGAACCCCTGCACGGTGGTGACCTTCGTCGCGGTCGGCGCCGGCGCGGGAACCGGTTGCGGCGCCGGCGGCGCGACGGCGGCCGTGGACTCCGGGTGCGTGGCGGTCGTGTCGGATGTCGCGGGTGCCTTGTCGGGCCGCACGCAAGCCGTGGCCGCGAGAGCGACATACAGGCACGGGATTCTCATGCCTTGACCTCCGCCAGCTCCTTCTTCCGCACCTCCACCACCTTTTGGGCTGCATCGGGCGGAACTTCCTGGTACACGTGGAACTTCGAGCGGTACGTGCCGCGCCCGTGTGTGATCGAGTGCAGGGTGGTGGCGTACCGGTCGAGCTCCGCCTCGGGGACGAGCGCCTTGATCTTCACCTGGCGCCCGTCCGGCTCGGTGCCGAGGATCTGGCCGCGTCGCGACGAGAGATCGCCCATCACGGCTCCCTGATACTCGTCCGGCGTCCACACCTCGAGCTCGAGAATGGGCTCGAGCAGTACCGGCTTGCAGTTGGGGCTCACGTTCCGGAACGCCAGGATGCCGGCCATCTTGAACGACATTTCGTTCGAGTCGACGTCGTGGTAGGAGCCGTCGTACAGCGCGACCTTGAAGTCCACGACGGGATAGCCCGCCACCGGCCCCCGCGCCGCTGCCTCCTGGACGCCGCGCTCCACGGCGGGAATGTACTGGCGCGGGATCACGCCGCCCACGATCTCGTCCACGAACTGGAATCCCGACCCGCGCGGCAGCGGCGCGATGCGGATCCAGCAGTCTCCATACTGGCCGCGGCCGCCGGTCTGCTTCTTGTGCTTCCCCTGACCTTCCGCCCTGGCACGGAACGTCTCGCGGTAGGCGATCTTCGGTCGCCCGATCTGCGCGTGCACGCCGAATTTCCGCGCCAGCCGCCCAACGATGATCTCGAGGTGCCGCTCTCCCAGCCCGCGGATCAGCGTCTGTCCCAGCTCGCCCGAATACTCGTGCTGAAACGTCGGGTCCTCTTCATGGAGCTTGTGCAGGCCGTTGGAGAGCTTTTCCTCCTCGCCCCGCTGTTTCACGTCGATCGCTTCGGTGATCACGGGTTCGGGGAACGGGATCTTGGGCAACACGATCGCATGGTCCTTGGTGGACAGCGTGTCGTTGGTGTGCGTGTCCCGCAGCTTGGCGACCGCGCCGATGTCGCCCGCGTGCAGCTCCGGGATCTCGAACCGGTCCTTGCCCTGCGTGACACACAGGTGATTGAGCTTCTCCACCGCCTCACGGGGGGCGTTGTACACGTCCTGCCCGTTCCGGACGGTCCCCGAATACACCCGGAAGAACGTCACGTCGCCCACGTGCGGCTCGGAGATCGTCTTGAACACCTGTGCCACGAAGGGGCCTCCGTCTTCGACCCTGAGGGTCGCGCGCTCCGCGCTCCCCCACCGCTGCGCCTCGACGGGCGGCCGCTCGTGCGGCGCGGGCAAGAGCTCCACCATCTTCGCGAGCAGCGCCCGCAGGCCGTACGTCAGCTCGGCGGCGCCGCAGAACAGCGGAAACAGCTCGCCCTTCGCCATACCGGCCTTCATCGCGGCGATCGCCTCGTCACGGCCTATCTCCTCACCCCCGAGGTAGCGCTCCAGCAGCGTGTCGTCCGTCTCGGCGATGCGCTCGATCAGCTCCTTGGAATACCGCTCGAACCGCGCCTGGTGCTCCGGCGGTACGTCCACCTCCTCGTACTCGCCGGCCTTCGTCCCCTTCTTGTACATGTGGCACTTCTTCGAGAACAGATTGATGATCCCGTGGAAGTCGGGACCTTCGCCCACGGGGATCTCCACCGGGATCACCTTCGGCGTGAGGCGCTCCTTCACCTGGGCGTAGACACGCTCGAAGTCCGCGTGCTCCTTGTCCATCAGGGAGACGAAGAACAGGCGCGGGATGCCCTGCGTCTCGCAGTAGTCCCACACCTTCTCGGAGCCCACCTCCACGCCGCCGGTGGCGGAGAGCACCACCACCGCTCCATCGGCGGCGTGGACGCCCGCCAACGCCTCGCCGGTGAAATCGAGGTACCCCGGTGTGTCGATGAGGTTGACCTTGGTGTCGAGCCACTCCGCGACGGCGAGGGCGAGGTTGATCGAGTACTTGCGTTCGATTTCGTCGGGCGTGTAGTCGGTGAGGGCGGTCCCGTCTTTCACGGACCCGTGGCGCTTGCTCGTGCCGGCCACGAACGCGAGGGCATCGACGAGGGAGGTCTTGCCGCTCGCGCCGTGGCCGACGACCGCGACGTTGCGGATCTCCGGCGTCTTGTACACGCGCATGGCGTTGCAAACTCCAGGAGGGGGTCCAGGAGAATATGCGGCACGAAACAGCGGGTAGGCTAGGCATAGAACTAGACGCGCAGACGCACGGGGGAGAACAGTAGCAGGTGAACAGGAAACCCTGTTCACTCAAACTGTTCACCCCTGCGCGCCTGTGCGTCTAGCCTGTCGGTCCTGCCGGCTGAGCGACTGGTTCCCGTCGCGTATTCGGTACCCGTAGGCTCACCAGTCCCCCCAGCGCCATCACCGCTCCCGCCACCAGGAATGCCGCCGCGTGCGACACGTCGTACACTGCTCCCATGACGAGCGGCCCGAGCAGGCGGCCCAGGGCCGCCAGGGCCTGCGCAGCGCCGAGCACGGTCCCTTGCTCCGTGGGATCGGCGAACACCGAGACCAGCCCGGTGGCGGCGGGCCCGAAGATGCTGTTCGAGAACGCGAGCGCCGCCGTCCAGGCGTACAACGCGGCGCTGGAGTGGAGCGCCGGAACCAGCGCGATGGTCGCCGCCATCCCGAACCCGCCCACGATCAGGAGCCGGCGGTCGCCGAACCGGAGCGCGAGCTTGCCGAACGCGTATCCCTGCACGATCGCCGCCGTCACCCCGATCACCGTGAAGAACCACCCGAGCTGCTGTTCGCGCCAGCCGAAGGTCACGCCCGCCCATAGGGGAATCGCGACCGTGTAGCCGGAGAACGCGAAGGGCGCGAGCGCCCAGGCCATCATGAGCGGCGCGAGCTGCGGGTGCCGGATCGCGTCGCCGATGTGCGAGAAGTCCCAGAGCTCCCGCTCGGTGCGGTGCTCCGCCTTGAGCGATTCGGGGAGCACGAAATACGCGGACACGAAGTTGGCGAGCGACAGGGCGGCCGCCACGAGTCCGGGCGCCGACGGCCCGAGGTAGTGCGCCGACAGCCCGCCGAGCGCGGGACCGATGACGAAGCCCAGACCGAAGGCGGCGCCGATGATGCCCATGCCGCGCGACCGCTCCGCCGGCGTCGTGATGTCGGCCATGTAGGCCTGCGCCGCGGAGATGTTCCCGCCCGCGAATCCCGAGACGACGCGGGCGATGAACAAGACCGCGTACGAGTGCGCCGCCGCGAACAGCACATAGCCGAGGGCGTTGACGAGCATGGTCGTCAGCAGAATCGGGCGGCGTCCCACGCGGTCCGACGTGCGGCCCAGGAACGCCGTCGCCACGAACTGCATGGCCGAGAAGACCCCGAGCAGCGCGCCCAGCCCCAAACCGCCCGCCCCCAGCCGCTGCGCGTAGTAGGGGAGGATCGGGATGATGATCCCGAACCCGATGAGATCGATCAAGACCGTGAAAAAGAGGACGGCGACGCGCGAGCGGGCGGCGGGCATAAGGGCTGGAATCTACACGACCCCAAGCCCCCTACGACATGTGATCGGCATCACGTTGTTAACGCTTCCCCCGGTGCCCGGGTCTCATCTGCGACCTTTAACCGGACGACATGTATGCGACGTCTGATGGCCGTCTTCGCCGTGCTGGCGCTCGCCGTGAGCGCCCCTCGAGTCCTGTCGGCTCAGGACTCGAACGACGTGAAGCAGGACCGTAAGGAAGTCCGCCACGACCGCCGCGAGCTGCGCGGCGATCGCAAGGACATCCGCCACGACACCAGAGACATCCGGCAGGATCGCCGGGAGGTGCGTCAAGACCTGAAGAATGGCGATACTACGGACGCGCGGCGCGACGCACGTGACCTGCGGCGCGACGCCCGCGACCGGCGCCACGATGTGCGCGACGCGCGCCGGGATCGACGGGATCTGCGACAGGACAAGCAGGAGAAGAAGGACAGCTCGAAGTAAGGCAGGTAAGGCAACTACTAGACGCACAGACGCACAGCGGTGAACAGTGAGAGTGAGCAGGAAGACCCGTTCACTCAGGTCTGTTTT
>Ga0209239_1001362_pt1 | contig 14534 bp, 4 predicted proteins | sample GraSoi013_2_20cm_FD_185824 | JGI IMG/M metagenome (GOLD analysis project Ga0209239, IMG submission 185824) | Grasslands soil microbial communities from the Angelo Coastal Reserve, California, USA - Sample 10_02_2013_2_20cm (SPAdes) (version 2) | ecosystem: Environmental > Terrestrial > Soil >...
ACCGTTGACGGTACGAGACTCGCGGGTTCGGAAACGGGTGTTCCGGGTTGCACTCTTGCTCGTCCTGGTCGGTTCGATCGCAGGATCCGTGCTCATCCAAGTCATGGTTCCTGGAACACAATTGGATCCTCTGTTTGGCTTTCCGACGGAGCAGAAGGTCTTCGTCCTCGCGGCGATTTACCCACCTGCATTTGTCGCTCTGCTCGCCCTCGCGTTCGTGAGTCGATGGAAGCGACCGGAGACCAGGGAGGTCAAAGGGTTCGACTTTCGCCTCTTGGTCGAATACGCGATCTTCTATGGAATCCTCTTCTTCCTACCCCTTTGGGCTATCTATCGCGTCGAATTCTACTTCCGATTCGCTCTTGTTTTGTTGGTTGCCGCGATTCCGATTCCGCGATGGACGGAGGTGGAAGCGTTGCTCCGGTCGCGGGAGCCGAAGCACTGGCGGACCATCCTTCGAAAACCAGGCCCGGAGCGCCGGTTCTTGATCCAGATGGCCGTGGCCTCGGTTGCCAGTGCGATTATGTTGGTCTCCATTCCCACCGGTCTGGAACTCCATGATGCCTACCTATCGGTCGACGAGTACCGAACGACGATGTGGATCAAAGCTCACTCGACGAGCGACACGTACATCATCACGGATCCCGGGACAGGATACGTCTTTCGGGGCTTCTCCCTGCGAAACGCCTCGATCTTCTTCATTCTTGCCGACGGACGGGCGCCGGAACTCACTTCCTCGCTCTATCCAAACCTACGGGGCGATCTTCATAGCCTCTTTGCCGCGAAATCACCCCAGGAGGCTTGGGATCGGACGCGGGCCCTCGGGTTCACCGAGGCCTACGTGGTGGTTTCCACGAGGACCGTCCTCTGGACCCGGGAAGATCCCTCCACGATCTTCACCGGGCCTGTCCCAGGGGTCTCAATCGATCCTTTCCTCGGGGTGTTTGTCTCTCCCCACTTCGTTCTGCAATTTGTGACGGCGACGACATACGTATTCAAAGTAACCCCTTAGATGAACGGCGGAGATCGCTCGACCGGCCCGCCAGCTGCCCCCAATTCCCGGCCCTCCGAATTCCCACGGAGGAGGGTTCCGGCGTTCACACCCCGGCGTTCTTGGATCAGGAAGCTACGCGTTCGTACAACCGCTCGGTCAATTCGGCGATGTGTTCCCACGAATACGCTTCCTCAACCAACTTCCGACCTGCTTCCCCCATTCGGGTTCGCAAGGGCTCGTCCCGCAGCAGCTTCACGACGCAGTCCGACATGGACTCCAGGTCGTCCGGCGGTCGCAGGTAGCCGGTCTTGCCTTCGATGACGACTTCGGAGGTACCTCCGATGTTCGACGCGACCACCGGGACGCCCGAGGCAAGGGCTTCGAGACAGACGGTGGGCAGCCCTTCGATGAAGGAGGGGAGAATGAGGACGGACGTAGACCGAAGGAGAGACGCGACGGTCTCGTGATTGACGTCGCCAAGGAACCGGACACTGTCGCGAAGGTCGCCGGAGGTTCGCATCAGTTCGCGTCGGACCGAACCGTCTCCGACGAAATTGAACTGCACGTCGGAGACTTCCTTCCGGATCATTCTCGCAATCTTGAGTAAGGAAAAGGCGCCCTTCCAGGGTTCCAATCGCCCGATAAAGGTGACGACGTGTCCGGCGGTCGGCGCAGCCGGCGGGTGAAAGATCTTCGTGTCGACCGCGTTGGGAATCAAATGGATGCGATCGGAATCGATGTCGAATACCTCCTGGCACTTCTGCATGTCGAATTTCGAGACCGCGGCGATCGCGTCCGCGCTCCGAACGGTCCACTTTCCGAGGGTGGGGTCGTAGAATTTCTCCTTGAGCCAGAGCTTGGCGCGGGTCCTCTTGTCGAGTTCGGGCTGCCGGACATAGGTGGCGCCATGGATGTGGAGGACGAGCGGGACTCCGGTGAGACGGGAAGCCAACGCGGCCTGGTTGGACGTGAAAAAGATGTAGGAGTGCGCATGGACGACATCGACGGGACTTCGCATCAATCGGGACAAGACGTACGACATCGGGTTGACGCCAAGGGCGAGCCCGTAGCAGCGGCTCGCCTGGACCGGGATGTCGGTGCCCATCGTCTTCCGGTGGTCGGTGCGGGGGTACCGGGAAGCAAAGAACTCCACAGTGTGTCCCCGTTTCTCGAGATGCATAGAGAGGTTCGAAGAATACACGACGGAACCACCCGCCCGGGACGGCAGGAAGGGGCTAACCTGAGCGATTCGCATCCGTTCCCCCCTCATCTAGTCCCTCACGGGAGTAGGCGTCCGTCCCGAGGTTCATGGTGTCCGGGCCGCCATACTCAACCGTCCGGCGAGTCGGAACGGATACGGGGTTGCCGTCCTTGGTCTGGATGACGTGACGGAATCCCCCCACCGATTTCCGGCCGACTCGATGGCCGTAGCGGACCGGAGCCCAGAAGCTATATTTCAAACTTGCGAGAGCGTGACACGGTGGACTAACTATGCCGTGTGTTCGTGTCGAACGGGACATCTGGCTCGGCGACTTCGACGCCCGTTCGGCGGTGGGGAAGGTCGTAAAACCGGCCTCTGGCCCCTCTCGACCTACTGCCCCGAGCCTGAGATCGCTGGTTACACAAACCGACTCGTGCTCGCTCGGTTGCGTCTCCCGTATTCGTCGCAAAATGTCTCTCCCTACCGCGGTACTCCGCCTTCGCGCGGGTCATCGCGTCGCTTGTCCGTCAATCTGCGTGGGCATTAAGTCGATGGAACGGTCCTCGAACCTACCCCGCGTTCCCAGGGTTGATTCCACCGACAGCAACGCGGGGCGACGAAAACACGAGCGGTCTTCGGCCCGGCGACTATCGAAGAAGTCGATTGAAAAACGCGAGGGGCCCCATGGTCGTCGGCGTCTTCGGCTCCACCGGCTTGCCGTCGCCGATCGCATCGAGTAGTTGGTGCCGTCGCGTCCAGAGGAACAGGCACGCTTCCACGGCCCCGGCGATCCCGAACAGGATCGCCATAAAGTGCACCGGAATCGGCGTGTCGACCACGAGCGGCGAGCCATCCGCGGGGGGCGGCGGAGGGAGTCCTCCGAGCGGCTCGATGACGAGATGGATGAGGACGGTCTTCCGGTTCCCCGCGGTGTCCGTGGCGCGGGCATAGATCGTCGTCGTACCCGGTTCGATCGTGATGTTCGCGGACCACGACGCCGTCCCGTTCGTCCGCATCCATGTGACGTTGTCCGTGCTGAGTTCGACCGTTTGGAGCGCCACGTTGTCGGAGGCGTTCCCCGTCACGGAGACGATGGCGAAGGGAACGACACTGGAGTTCGACGGGGAGGGGGAAGTGATCGTGATCTGCGGGGGGGTCGTATCCGGTTTCGGCCCGCCCGGCATCACGGCCACGGAAATCGAGACGGACCGGAGGAGCGATCCGCTCGTTCCCGTGATGAGAGCCCTGAACAGGCCCGCGGTCCGGCCGCCGATCGTGCAGATCGCGACCTGAGAACCTTGGATGCTCGCGGGGGAACAGACGGTCGTGAGGCCCACCGGGTTCGATGCGGCCGTCAAAGAGACGGTTTCGGAAAAGCCACCCGTGGGCACGATCGAGATCGTGGACGATCCGAAGTCACCCGATGCGAACGAGATGGCGGTAGGACTCGCCGTAAGGGAGAAGTCGGGGACGGGCGGCGGCGCGGTGACCTGAACCGAAATCGAAGCGGTATGGACCAGGCTTCCGTTCGTTCCCGTGATTGTCGCCGTGTATGATCCGAGGGTCGAGCTGCTCAGGGTGCAAGTGGACGTTTCGTTCCCTGCGATGCTCGACGGCGCACAGGCGAGCGTCAGGCCGTTCGGCGAGGACGCAGACGTCAGGTCGACTGTCCCGGCGAAACCTGCGGTGGATTGCAAACGAATCGTCGTCGGTGCGGCTTGACCCGCGACGAAGGTGACCGCGGACGGATTCGCGAGGAGGGAGAAGTCGGGTTGCGGCACCGGCGTTACCGACAGATCGATCGACGCGGTGTGGGTGAGGTTCCCGCTGGTCCCTTGGATGACGATCGTATAGGACCCGATCGTCGTCGCATTCATCGTGCAGGTGGAGGACTGGTTCCCGACGAGGGTCGAGGGGGAGCAGGACGTCGTCACACCGGAGGGCGACGAGGTCGCGTTCAGAGTGACGTTACCCGAGAAGCCGACGGTGGACTGGAGCGTGATCGTGGAGGTCGCCGAATTGTTCACGACGAACGAGACGCTGTTCGGGTTCGCGGTTAGGGAGAAATCGGGGGACGAGACGGTCGCGTCGATCGTGGCGGTGTGGGCGAGGGTCCCGTTCGTGCCCGTGATTGTCACCACGTAGGCGCCGGGGTTGCTCGCGGTGAGCGTGCACGCGGAAGTCGAATTCCCGCTGAGGCTCGAAGGGACGCACGACGTCGCGACACCCGCGGGTACCGAGACCGCGGTCAAGTCGACCGTGCCGCCGAATCCTCCGGTCGACGCAAGGGAAATCGTGGAGCTCGCGGACTGGCCGGTGCCGAAGGACACGCTGGTGGGGTTCGCGGTCAGGGAGAAGTCCGGGCCTCCAGGCAGGAAGAACTCCAGCGGGGACGGGGCGGTCACGTCGTTCTGGCCCAGGTTCCCTCCGCCCCACACGTCCTCGAGGAGTTTGATGAACGAGTAGTGGGTGTACGAGGCCGAGGACTTGAAGGCCAGGTTCGCCGCGGGACCGCTGAAGCTCGTGAAGACGTACGGAGGGGTCGTGTATCCTTCGTCGAACGTGATCATGAGAGCCGCCTTCTTCCCCACCATCGCGGCGAGCAGGGCCGGGACCCAGCTCGCGAGCCACGCATCGCCTTGCGCGACCGAGCAGGAATGCATGTTGTTACAATCGTTCGGCGTGAGCCAGATGAAGTTCGTCCCCGCGTTGAACGCGGAAAGGACTTCGTTCGACGACCCCGGGAGCAAGTTCGCGCATCGCGACGAGTTGCCCGTAACCGTCGTATACGATAGGAACGGGAAATGGTCCTCGCCGCGAGGCGGGTTCAGGCCGCAACCGGTCCCGGACGCGTCTTCGGCGAAAGCTTTCCAACTCTTGCCCGCATTCTCGAGGAGATCCACGATCGTCGGATGGTTCAGGTTCGGATGGTTGCCGTCTCCACTCACCCCGAACGTGCTGCCGCCGATGAGAGCGATGTAGTTCGGTTGGGACGGATTCGTGATGCTGCTCCAACCCGTGGCGAACGCGAACTGGTCCGCGAGTGTGGTGAGGAAGGTCGCGGGGCCGTACACCTCGTTCAGGTTCTTGTTCTCCATGAGGACGACGACGAGCTGGTCGAAGTTGTTCGTCGTCTCCGTGAACACGGATCCTGGACCCACCGCGCGATCGGGAACGCTCAAAAGAACGATTCCCGAGCCGACGAGGGCGCCGAGGAGGACGAGCATGGTCACCAACCCGGCGCCTACAACGTGAATCCGTGAAACCATGCAACAGTTCTCCCGGAAAGGGGCGGATGTTAGGTGAATCCGACCCGCAGGAGCGAGATCGCTGCGGAATCGGATTCATCCGAGGGCGAATGCGGGCGGCCCTTGGGGGGAATTTGGGTCACCGGCGTTGGGGGTTGGCGTCGGAACCTAGCGTTTACTATATACCAATTTAGGCACGCTGGTCGAATTCCGTTACCACATGTCGAAATAACGAACGCATCTGCAAATCAGTGTCCTCGAATCATCATCGTCGTCCGATGTGGTGCGCAGTTTTTCGCATGATGTCGAAGCAGTTCGACAAGAATCGAAATACGGTGTTATTCGAAATCGTCAGCTGCCGATTCATCGAATGGCTCGACCGGCGATTCCTGTGACCGGGGCGACAAAACTTCCTGAAATCGGGCTGCCACGCGAGGTGTTCGAAGAAATCACTGCGTTTCTCGATCGACGGACGAGCGCTTCTCGCGTCGCAGAAGGATCACTCCCGTCACGATCACGGCCACGCCACCCGCACCGGAGATGGTCACGACCACGGACAAGGCCAGCGGATGCGGGGGCGGATTGCGAAACCCGCGAGAAGGCTGGCCGAGGAAGAATTCCCCCATGTGCGGGGCGTCTCGGTCGTTCGACGTGAGCGGGGGCAGATTCCAATTCGACTCGATCGTCGCGAGGACGGAGAAGTGCGTGTATCCGTACGAGGAAGCGTAGGCCGTCTTGGCGACGGGACCCGCCCACACCGCGTAGATCGGGAAGCCATACGCCTCGTCGAACGTGATTAACAGCGCCGCGCGGGTCGTCTGGAAGATCGTGCTGCCGAAGATTTTCGGGACGAGGACGGACATGTAGGCGTCGCTGATCGACGCGTCGCAGCTGTGCATGTTGTGGCAGTCGTTCGGCGTGAACCACATGTAGTTCGAGGCGTTCGTCGTGGAATCGAGGTCCTGGATCAGCGCGCTGGCGGAGGTGCCCGATGGCACGACGCGCGCACAGCGGGTCGCGTTCGTGGCGATGTCCTTGTAATATACGAACGGATTGTGTCGCACCGAGTAGTCTCCGGAGTCGCGGGCATAGCAGTTGCTCGGCATGTCCTCGAGGTAGGCCTTCCACGTCAGGCCGCCCGCCTCGAGCCGGTCGATGATGTTCGGGGCGTTCCACGCGGCACCCGTGCAGGCGTTCGAGTTCGGATTCCCGCTGTAGCCTTCACATCCGAAATCGGATCCGCCGGTGAGGCAGAGGTAGTTCGGGAGACTCGGATTCACGTTGCAGTAGCGGTCCTCGTCGGCGATGCCCCAGGTGTCCGCGAGGCTCGTCAGGTACGGTGCGAATCCCCCGCAGTAGGTGAGGACGTCGCAGAGGTTCTTGTTCTCCATCACGATGGTGACGAGGTAGTCGAAGTACAGTCCAGAGGCCGCGGCCATGCGAACCGGCGGCGCGTCTACACCGGACGCGACCGGGGCCGCCGATGCCGCCGCGAGCGCGACCGCGAGTTGAATCAGAGTCGCGGCAAGCACACCGAACGCGAGACGCGGACGAAGAGCCATGGCGCTCCCCGGAAACGTCAGAGCTCCCATTCGTCATCGCTCGCGGGTTGTTCGCCGGGTGGACGTGGCTCGGGCGGCGAACCCGTCTTCCCCTTTCGTCGACGAAGGAGTATGAAGGCCACGATCGCGACGGCCGCGATCGGGATCGCGATTCCGAGGACGATCCCGAGCGGGAACGGCGTGGGGGGAGGGACCGACACGCCGCGGGAGGGTTGCCCGACGAAGAACTCGGTCATGTTGGGCGCATCGCGGTCGTTCGCCGTCAGGTTCGTCAGGTTCCAATTCGCCTCGACGGTCGCGAGGAAGGAGAAGTGGTTGTAGCCGAAGGACGAGGAATAGCCCGTCTTCGCGACAGGACCCGCCCACACCGTGTAGATTGGGCTCGGGTTCGTGCTGGTTCCTTCGTCAAACGTCACGTACAGGGCGGCCTTCGTCGTCTTGAAGACCGCACTGTCGAGGATCTGCGGCACGAGTACCGACATGTAGGTGTCCCCCTTCGAGATCGAACTGCTGTGCATGTCGTTCCGGATGTTCGGCGTGAGCCACATATAATTCGAGGCCGTCGAGGTCGATCCGAGGTCCGAGAGCAGGGTCGCGTCGGATCCCGCGGAGGGCCCGGCGGGCACGACTCGGGCGCACCGTGTCGCGTCGTTCCGGATGTCGCCATAGTATACGAACGGATTGTGCCGGACCGCATAGTCCCCGGAATTGGTGGCGTAGCAGTTGCTCGGCATGTCTTCCATGTACGCCTTCCACGTGAGACCGTTCGTCTCGAGGTGGTCCACGAGATTCGTGGCGTTCCACGCTTGGTTCGTGCAGGAATTGGATTGCGGATCGCCGTCGTAGCCTTGGCAACCGAAGTCCGACGCGCCCGAGAGACAAAGATAGTTCGGCAGGCTCGGGTGCACCGAGCAATACAGATCCTGGGTCGCAAGGCCGTACGAACTCGCGAAGCCCGACAGGTAGGATGCTGCACCCCCGCAGCTTGTCAGAATGTCGCAGAGGTTGTGATTCTCCATGAGGATGACGAGGACGTAGTCGAAGTAGGCTCCCGCGGCGGCGGATCGCCTCACGACGGTCGGGAACGGCGTCGTCCGTGTCAGCTGGGCCGACGCGGTGAACAACACCAAAGAGAGGAGCAAGACGCCCAGGATCGGCCGCCTCATCGGATTCATTCGCCCTCCTCCTTCCGTCGGCCGCGTGTCCCGCCTGTAGCGGCCCACCCTGTAAAAAGCTTGGGCGAAATCGTCCTGGATACTATCGAGAATGGAAACGAAGTAACCGGATTTGTCACGCACGTTCGCGGAGGGTTCCCTCCTTCCGGTCTGGCGATCAAGGAGATTTCTCTCTCCGATGACGGCGGATTCGCGATGCAAGGAACGCGTAGGCGGCGATCGTTCCGATGAGGAGGGGAGCCACGAGGATGAACAGGGAACTGAACAGGCCGCCGGTCGCCGAAAGGACCTGGATGGACAGGCTCCGAACGGTCGACTGCCCCGCGCGATCGAGTGCCTTGACCTGAATCTCGTGCGGACCCACGGTCAGATCCAGCATCGCGGACGTCGCGGTCCCGAGAGAGACGAACGGTCCATCGTCCACCCGTAGTTCGTATCCCGCGATCCCGGAGTCGTTGTCCGCAGCGCTCCAGACGATTCGGAATCGCAACGCGGTTCCGTCCGCCGATCCCGAGAGGGAGAGGAAGTACGGCACCGAGGTCTCCACGCTCACGGAATCCCGCACGTTCGGCCCTCGGTTTCCGGCCGTGTCGAGAGAGGCGAACTCCAGGAGGTGCGTGCCGCCCTGTGCGATCGAAAACGGTCCGGTGTAGGTGACCCAGGCGCCTCCATCGAGGCGGTAGACCATGGACGCGACTCCGCTGACCGAATCGGTGGCGGTCAAGGTGACGGTCACGGCCGAGAGGTACCATCCGTTCGCGCCGGTCGTCCCCGAGATCGCATCCACCGTGACAGGCCCGACGGTGTCGACGTTGATCGTCCGTGTCTGAACGGAACCTGAGAGTCCGGCCAGGTCGATCGCGAACATGTCGATCGTGTGGCGCCCCGAGGCAAGGAGGAACGGGCCCGCGTAGGATTGCCAGGACCCTCCGTCGACGCGATAGCGGACCTCGGCGACCCCGCTGGTCGCATCGGTGGCGTCGAGCGTGACCGAGACGTTCGACGTATACCAGTTGTTCGCGCCGACGGTCCCGAGCAGACTGGCCGAGGCCACGGGGGGCGTCGTGTCGATGGAGAGCGTCCTCGAATGTCCCGGTTCCAGATTCCCGGCGCCGTCCGTCGCGTAGTAGTCGAGCACCCGCCGGCCCTCTCCGAGGACGATGGGCCCGGTGTACACGATCCACGATCCCCCGTCCAATCGATAGAAGATGTCGTCGACCCCGCCGGTCCCGTCGGAGGCCGTCAGCGTCACCGACACCGACGAAGTGTACCATCCGTTCGCCCCGATCGTGCCGGAGACCGAGGCGGTCGTGATCGGCGCGATCGTGTTGATCTGGATCGTCGTCGTGTGCGTCGGTTCCGCGATTCCCGCCGCATCCGTCGCGAAATACTCGAAGGCATACTGTCCGTTCGTGAGGACGAAGGCGCCCGTATATGCGACCCAGGGACCGTTGTCGGTTCGGTACGAGATCTGTGCGACCCCGCTCGTCGCGTCGGACGCACTGAGAGAGACCGTCACGTTGGACCGGTACCATCCGTTGTCGCCGAGGGATCCTTCGAGAAGGGCGGAGGTCACGGGCGGCGTGGTGTCGACAAGGACGGTGACCGATCGGTCGACCTCGATGTTTCCCGCGCGGTCCGTGGCACGGAAATCGAGGACGTGCCGACCCTCGGCAAAGGTGACTGCGTGGGAGTACGTCGCCCACGGGCCGCCGTCGATTCGGTAGTAGATGTTCGCGACGCCACTCATGGCGTCCGTCGCCGTCATCGTGGCAGTGACCGCCGTGACATACCAGCCATTCGTGCCCTGCGAGCCCGCGAGGGAGACGGAGGTGATCGGAGGACTCGTGTCAACGGCGATGTTCTGGGAATGGACGGTCTCGAGGTTCCCCGCGACGTCGCTCGCCCCGTATTCCACGAAGTGGCGGCCTTCCGCGAGCAGGAAGGGCCCCGCGTACGCGATCCACGAACCGTTGTCGATGCGATAGGTCACACCGGCTACGCCGCTCGTCGCATCGGTCGCGGCGAGGGAGACGGTCACGTTCGAGGTGTACCATCCGTCCGCACCTGCGGTTCCGGAAAGGGAAATCGCCGTCGTCGGAGCCGCCGTGTCGATCGCGACAGAGATGGAATGGGTAGGTTCGGTGAGGCCGGCGAGGTTCACCGCGTAATACTGAACCACGTGCACCCCGTCGGTCAGCAGGACGGGGCCCGAGTAGATTTCCCACGGCCCGCCGTCCACCTGCACATACAGGTTTGCGATCCCGCTGCCTGAGTCGACTGGTAACAGGTCGACCACGACATTCGAAGTGTACCATCCGTTCGCCCCCGTGGTCCCCGTGATCGCGGCTGTCGTCGCCGGTGGCGTCGTATCGATGGCGACGCTGAAAGAATTCGTGGGCTCCGTGAGCCCCGCCAGATCCGTGGCGAAGTATTCCACCACGTGCTGGCCATCCCCGAGGACGAACGGGCCTGCGTAGGCCGCCCAAGCCTCCCCGTCGATCCGATACGAGATCGTGGCGACTCCGCTTGCGGCATCGGACGCGTTCAGAAAGACCGTCACGGGTGACACGAACCATCCGTTCGCGCCGGTGCTCCCGGACAATGCCGCGGTGGACGCGGGAGGAGTCGTATCGATCGGGACCGTGCGCGACTTCGTGGCCTCGGAGAGGCCTGCGTTGTCGGTGGCGGCATACTCGATGACATGGAGACCTTCCTGCACGACGAAAGGCCCGGCGTAGGTCGTCCAGGCGCCTCCGTCGACGCGATACAAGATGCTCGCGACACCGCTCGTGGCATCGGACGCGTTCAGGGAGACCGTCACGGCGGAGACGTACCAGTCGTTGTTCCCCAGCGTTCCCGAGAGATTCGTGGTCGTCGCCGGGGCGGTCGTGTCGACGGCCATGCTCCTGGAACGCATCGGTTCCACGATTCCCGCCAGGTCGGTCGCGTAGAAATCCACCGTATGCTGGCCTTCGCCCACGATGAAGGGACCGCTGTACACTCCCCAGGCACCTCCGTCGATCCGGTATTGGATATCCGCCACCCCGCTCGTGGCATCGGAGGCGTTCAAGGAGACCGTGACGCTCGACACAAACCATCCGTTCGCGCCTTGCACTCCGGAAAGGGAGGCGGAACTCGCGGGAGCAACCGTGTCGACGGCGACCGCAAGGGAATGGGTCGTCTCGATCAGTCCCGCATTGTTGACGGCGTAATACTCCACGACGTGCGTCCCGTCCATCAATGTGACAGGGGCCGAGTAGATCGTCCAAGAGCCGCCGTCGATCCGAACATACAGGAATGCGACCCCGCTACCCGAGTCGCTTGCGGAAAGACCGACCGTGACGTCCGAAATGTACCATCCGTTGGCCCCGGATACCCCGGATACCGTGGAGGTCGTCGCGGGAGGCGACGTATCGATCGCGATGTCGCGAGAGTGCATGGCCTCCGAGAGCCCCGCCAGATCCGAGGCGAAGTAGTCCACGGTGTGTGGGCCGTCGGTCAGGATGAACGGAGCGGAGTAGACGAGCCATGTGCCCCCGTCGATCCGGTAACTGATGGCCGCGACCCCGCTTGTCGCATCCGAGGCGTTGAGGAACACGGTGACGTTTGAAACGAACCATCCATTCGCTCCCGGTGTTCCGGAAAGCGAACTGGAGGTCGTCGGAGGAACGGTGTCGACGGCAATGACGATAGAATGGATCGTCTCGGCGAGCCCCGCGTTGTTGACGGCGTAATAATCAAGGGTGTGCGTTCCATCGCTCAACGTGACCGCCCCGGTGTAAAGGATCCAGGACCCGTTGTCGACCCGAACGTACACGGCGGCGACGCCGCTTTGGGCGTCGATCGCCGACAGACTCGCGACGACATCCGATGTATACCATCCGTTCGCTCCCGCCGTCCCGGAGACCGAGGCGGTCGTCGACGGAGGCGTCATATCGATGGCGATGCTCTGAGAACGCGTGATCTCCGTGAGGCCCGCGAGATCCACAGAGAAGTAGTCCAAGACGTGGGATCCTTCGGTAAGAGCGAACGGTCCGGTGTAAACGAACCAAGTGCCCCCATCGACCCGGTATGTGATGTTCGCTACGCCGCTCGTCGCGTCCGTGGCGGTGAGCGAAACCGTCACGTTGGATGTGTACCAACCGTTCGCCCCGAGGGTTCCGGATAGGGCGGCGGTCGTCGTCGGGGGCACCGTATCGATCGAGACGGTCCGCGACTTCGTCGACTCCACAAGCCCCGCGACGTCGGTCGCGTAGTATTCGAGGAGATGCACGCCATCGGCCAGGGTGAACGGGCTAGCGTAGGTCGTCCAATTGCCTCCGTCCACGCGGTACACCAGGCTGGCCACGCCACTCGTCGCGTCCGTTGCGTTCAGGTACACCGTCACGGAGCTGATGTACCAGGGGCTGTGACCCGACGTCCCCGAAAGGTTGGACGTGGTCGCCGGCGGCGTCGTGTCGACCAAGACGGTCCGGGAACCCATCTCTTCCACGACCCCGGCCAGATCGGTGGCGTAAAAGTCGACCGCATGACGTCCTTCGCCGAGGACGAAGGGGCCCGCGTACGCCATCCACGTCCCTCCGTCGACACGGTACGTGATGTTCGACACGCCACTCGTGGCGTCCGTCGCGTTCAGGGACACGGTCACGGCCGAGACGAACCAGCCATCGGTGCCCGACGTCCCGGACAGTGACCCGGTCGTCACCGGGGCCACCGTGTCGACCTTGACGGTCAGAGATTTCGTGGTCTCCGTGAGTCCGGCATTGTCCGTGGCGTTGTAATCAATGTCGTGTACGCCGTCGCTGAGGACGAAGGGAACGGAATAGGTCTGCCACGGACCTCCGTCGATCCGGTACGAAATGCGTGCCACGCCGCTCGTCAGATCCGATGCATTCAGGACGAGGGTGGCAGGGGTCACGTACCAGCCGTTATTCCCCGCCGTCCCGGAGGCGGCCGCGGTCGAGACAGGTCTCGTCGTGTCGATCTTGACGCTTACCGAATGGCCAAGGTCCGAGAGGCCCGCGACATCTGTCGCGTGGTAGTCGAGCGTGTGCCGACCTTCGTTCAGGAAGAAGGGAGCGGCGTAGAGGGACCAGGGGCCTCCGTCGATCCGATAGGACAGGTTCGCCACCCCGCTCGTGTTGTCCGTGGCATTCAGGACGACCTTCACGGCGGAGACGTACCAACTGTCGTTGCCGAGGGTGCCCGACAGGGTCGATCTGGAGACGGGTGGCGTTGTGTCGATTCTGATGACGACGTGATGCGTCGCCTCGTTGAGACCTAGGCCATTCGTCGCATTGAAGTCCAGGCTATGGACCCCGTCCCCCGTGACGACGAAGGGCTGGGCGTACACGGTCCAGGCTCCGCCGTCGAGCCGATACCCGATGGAGTCAGGAGGCGAGGTCCCGTTCACGAGCTCCAAGGTCGCCGTGACCGCGGAGGTGTACCAGCCGGAGGAACCCGCGGTCCCGGTCAGGACGGCCCGCGACAGGAGGGAGACATTGGTAATCGTCCCGTTGACGACCGAGAAGGAGTTCGTCGGCTCGATGTTCCCCGCGACGTCGATGGAGTCGTATTGGACGACATGGGAGCCCACGTTGCTCACCAGGAACGGAAGCGTGTAGTTCGTCACAGGTCCGCCGTCGACCCGGGACACGGTCCTGGCGACGCCGGAGAAGGCGTCCGTCGCCGACAGGGTCACGAGGATCGGCGTGAGGAACTGGCTTCCGTTCAAGGTCCCGGAGAACGCGACCGCGGTGGCGGGATCGGTTCCGTCCTTTTGGAAGGTCGCGTCCTTGTGGGTTTCGGAGTTGCCGGCCCGGTCCACGGAATGGTAGGTGAGAGTGTGGGGCCCGTCCCCGGTCACGACGATCGGGTTCACATAGGTCCGGACGGCGGATCCGTCCAGATGGTAGGTCGTGTACCAAACGCCGCTGCGGTCGTCGGTCGCGTTCAAGGTGATGGTCACGTTGCCTCTGTACCAACCGTTCTGGCCGAGCGTCCCGGAAAGGGTGGCGCTCGTGACGGGAGGCAGGTCGTCTGCCGCCACGAGATGCGTCGTCTTGTTCGTTCCATGGATGTCCTGGACCTGCAGCGCGGCCCTGTACAGGCCCGAGGATCCGTAGACGTGGGTCGCGGTCGGCGTCGCGGACCAGTTCGTGTCCCACGTCCCGTCGTCCGTCCAGTCCCATCGGTACTGGAGCGTCGCGTTCGGGACGTCGCTCGAGGAGGAGGACCCGTTGAACGTGACGGTCGTGTTTCCCTTGGGCCACGTCGGAGAGGTGACGAACCGGGCCGTCGGGAGCCCGGGGAAGAACTCGTTCATGGGGACGGCCGCGGTATCGTTCGCAG
>Ga0209239_1001365_pt1 | contig 14514 bp, 13 predicted proteins | sample GraSoi013_2_20cm_FD_185824 | JGI IMG/M metagenome (GOLD analysis project Ga0209239, IMG submission 185824) | Grasslands soil microbial communities from the Angelo Coastal Reserve, California, USA - Sample 10_02_2013_2_20cm (SPAdes) (version 2) | ecosystem: Environmental > Terrestrial > Soil >...
ACTTCGACGAGCCGGCGGTGGCAGTGATGAAGCATCTAAACCCTTCAGGAGTTGCCATTGGACGCAAAGGTGAGTCGTTGTCTTCTGTCTATGCGAGGGCTAGGGATGCGGATCCGAGAGCCTCATTCGGTAGTGTTGTAGTTCTCAACCGTAGAGTTGACAAGTCTACGGCGGAAGAATTGTCGGAGACCTTTGTCGAGGTGGTCTACGCGCCTGACTACGAGAAATCGGCGATCACAATTTTCCAGGCGAAAAAAGATATTCGGCTTGGAAAAGTCCCAGGCCGGGCTCGTGATTCGAATCCTCCCGACATTGTCGTACTCGATGATGGGTCGCTGATACTTGAGGATGCCTACACGACGAGAATACAATCCTTGGAACAGCTTAAGCAGCTGCCTGTAGCTACGAAACGCTCGCCATCAGAAACCGAGTGTATTGCTCTACTGCATTCCTGGTGGGTAGCTTGCGAGGTCCGATCCAACGCTGTGGTTTTCTGGAAGAACGATACGTCTCTGGCAATCGGGACCGGACAACAGGACAGAATCGGCGCTATTGAGTCGTGTATCGAGAAGGCCCACAAGTTCGGTCACGACCTCAAGGGTAGTGTGATGGCCTCGGATGGATTCTTGCCGAAGATGGACAATGTAGAGGCGGTTGCAAAGGAGGGCGTGGCGGCGATTGTTCAACCCGGGGGATCAGTCGAAGACCAAGAGCTGGTCAGAGCATGTGATCGCCGTGGAATCGCCATGATCATGACTGGAGAACGGGCTTTCCGACACTTCTAACAGCAGTATGAGATTCTGCCCCATATTACACCCCTCCGCGGCGGCTAAGAGAGGCATTCGAACGAAAACAAGGAGTTCGGTTTCTTCTCGGAAGCTATGGTGGCCCGGCTTGACGATGCGCCGGTCCTCGCGCCAGCTTGACGATATGCATCAGATTTGAGCAATACTCATAAGCACGTTTTGTATTGAAGATTCGAATAATATGACTCAACCAACTGCACCCGCATCCAGCTCACTTTCCAGCAAACTTAGACAGCCGAAGTACGTCATTGCGATCGCGTTGATAATAATTATCATCGCGTCAGGCGTGACGGCGGCGTATTTCCTGAGCCTACCAAAGGCTGGTTCAGCCTACAAGATTGTTACTGGAACGAGCGCTCAGATCAGATATCTTGTGTTCAACCTGAACAAAGTCACGGATGTTAGGGTTCGTCAGGCTATCGCTTATGCTGTTGATCGGGGAGCGATCAATTCGAATGTCTTCTACAACCAAACTCAACCACTGTACAGCATGGTGCCTCCGTCTATGCCATACTCCCAACCCGTATTCCAAACCACTTACGGAAGTTCTCCCAATCTTGCAAAGGCTAAGGCTCTCTTAACTCAAGCAGGGTACAACTCAACAACGGGAAAGCTTACCATAGACCTCTGGTACAACAGTGACGGCCACTACGGCGATACAGAACCTACAGCCGCGCTAGTTCTCAAGACTTCGATCGAAAAGACCGGTATGGTAATTGTCAACTTGAAATCCGAGACCTGGGCTCAATTTGTACCCGATAGAAAGGCGGGGACATTCCCGTTATTCATGCTTGGCTGGTACCCCGACTATTTCGACTCAGACGATTACGTCTCGCCGTTTCTCACCGCTAGCGGCGCGAAATCGTTAGGCTCCTTCTACAACAACGCCACCGTGGCCGGCTGGATCAACCAAGAAGAGTCCACTGTAGATGATACTGTCCGAGGCAACTTGTTCGGTCAGATTCAGAATGCAGTGGCATCGAGTGTGCCTTACGTGCCTCTCTGGCAAGGAAGCGCCAACATAGGCTACAGATCGGATATCAACGGGGTCTATCTTCACCCGGTCGTCTTCAAATATTTCACGATGAGCAGACCCGGGTCGACGCAGCTAAATGTGGGCACAACCGACTCGGTCGTCTGCCTTGATCCAGCATGCGCGTATGACTACTTCTCGATAGAAGTGATCAACCAAGTGTTCGACACGCTTCTGGTGTACGCTCCCAATTCGACCACTCTTCTACCGGGTCTCGCTTCTCAAGTGCCAACAGTGGCCAACGGAGGTATATCAACCGACGAGATGAACTACACATACCACCTGCGGCAAGGCGTGAAATTCACCGATGGAACCCCATTCAACGCGACCGTAATGAAATGGTCAATTGAACGAGTGATCGCCCTAGGGGACTCTTTCAGCCCGAACTATGACGCCGCTAAGTACGGCACAAGCGCGGCCTTTCTAATGTTCGATGTCGGTAAACTCGGAAATAACACCTGGACCACCCAGACTAATGACCGGATAATAATCATCGATCCCTACACAATAAGGTTCCACCTAAGCAGTCGCGTGTCCTTCTTCAACGACTTGATGGCATTTTCGGTATCAGCGCCGGTCTCGATGTCCGCCTACAGCAAGACATCCGGTCAGCCTGACGCTCCGACTAGCAAGATAGTAGGCACAGGCCCATACCTTGTCTCCTCGTACACTCCCGGTCAATTCATCACGCTAACCAACAATCCGAGTTACTACAACGCAGGCGTCTACAGTAGCTACGGAATTCCATCGATTCCAGTCCTAACCAAGATCGTCATTTCATTTTCCAGCGACGCATTAGGACTGAAGAACGCTCTACTAAGCGGACAGATTGACATGGCCTACCGCACCTTAAACCCCCAAGACGTGACAGCACTATCTCGACAATACGGCTCCTGATAGGCAGAGTCTACCCAAGAAGCGCATAACGCGCTCAAGGTCCAGTCCATAAAACCTGGCTGCTCTCCAACCCCTTTTTTAGTTCGAAAATGAGAATTCAGCATAACGGAGTCCTTTGCCCAAGACCGGTTCCTTGATCACCTATGCGGTGACCCGTCTCATACTCTCTCTGCCTATGCTCTTCATACTTCTGACCGTAGTGTTCTTTGTTCTCAGGGTAATCCCTGGCGATCCCATTGCGGCTCTGCTGGCAGAAGGGACCCCTCCATACATCGTGGAGGCGGTTCGGCATTCGCTGGGTCTCGACCGGCCCTACTGGGAACAATACCTCGTGTATCTGGCTCAGATTTTCACTGGGAACCTAGGTATCTCTATCGGTCAATACTTCAAGGGTCAAAGCGTCCTGGCAGTAATCCTACAAAGGCTACCCGCAACCGCGGAACTGACTATCGGTGCAATGCTTGTAGCCAGCATCATCGGTGTTGGCACCGGTCTTATCGCGGGCGTGAATAGAGACAAACCAGTCGATCTCATAGTTCGTCTCTATGGAACGATAATCTTCGTCATCCCCATATTCTGGCTGGGTGAGATTCTCCAGATTGTTTTTGCTGTCAACCTAGGCCTGCTTCCAGCTCAAGGCCGATTCTCGGGCCTCGATCCTCCAGCTACTGTCACAGGCTTCTACACTATCGACTCGTTACTGGCGGGCAGAATCGACAAGTTCTTCATCGCTCTGCAGCACCTCGTTCTGCCTTGTCTAACATTGGGACTGGTTTTGAGCGGCTTCTTCACCAAGACGGTTAGGGCCAATCTTCTCCGCACCATTAGTTCGGATTATGTGGAAGCAGCAAAGGCTAGAGGGATACCCCGTGGCAGGATCATCACGCGCTATGCCTTGAAAAACGCCCTCATACCCGTCGTTACCGTTTTAGGCCTTCAATTCGCCATCTTGTTCGCAGGGGCCGTTCTAACAGAACGGACTTTTTCCTGGCCCGGAATGGGCTCCCTGCTTCTCCTGTCCATTAACACGGCCGACTATCCGATGATTCAAGGAACGATAGTTGTCTACGCATTCATCATCGTAGTGATCTCCGTGATCGTTGACATAATCAACGGGCTTATCGATCCAAGAGTGAGATATTGAAGGCAAAGCACTCGGATCCTAAGCGGGCATCATCTCTCCCCGAGATTCCCCTCCCATTCTTGGGTCGGCTAATCCATCCCCTCATCCGTGAAAGACGTAGTCTCGCTGGAGCCCTGAGCTGGATGGGCCTAGGTATTCTGTTCTTTTTCATATTCATTGCAGTCTTCGCTCCGTTGCTTGTCCCGTTCAGCCAGACTCAACCTTTCGCAAGTCCAGTTCTGCAAGCCCCCAGTCTTCAGCATCTGATGGGTACCGATAACGTGGGCCGGGATGTACTGAGCCGCGTGATTTGGGGAGCGCGGACCTCATTGGAGATAATGGCGATCGGGGTGCTCATCGCTCTTGCTGTCGGCTTCCCAGTGGGGCTATTGTCAGGCTATGTAGGCGGAAAAATAGATCGCTTGCTTGTGCTAATCATGGACTCGATCTACGCGTTTCCCGGGCTGTTGTTGGCCGCGCTGATAGCGGCCGTGATAGGAAGGGGAGTGTTCAACATTGGAATAGCGATAACTGTCATCTACATTCCGCTCTATTTCCGGGTGACGCGGAGCCAGACTCTCTCCGTGAGAGAGGAGCCGTATGTGGAAGCGGCTCGGGCTCTAGGCGCTAAATCTCACACCGTGATGTTTTCCTATATCGCGCACAGCGCGATCATCGCCATACCAGTGATTTTCTCATTGAGTTCTGCAGATGCGATACTTACCGCGGCGGGGCTCAGCTATCTGGGGCTCGGTCTAGAAGTCGACACTCCTGGTGACTGGGGACGCGACTTAAGCGATGCCCAGTCATTCATTGGGGTTGGAATCTGGTGGATGTCCGTTTTCCCAGGCCTCATGATAGTCATACTTACGGTCGGGTTGAGCTTCCTGGGAGAAGGACTCAACGACATAATCAATCCAATCCTGAGGAAAGAGAGGAGTTGATCCAGACTAACACGGACTCGTTCCTCCTAAAAGCTCACGACTTCACGGTGCACTACAAGACCAGACGGGGAGAGGCGCACGCCTTAGACGAAATTAGCCTCGAAATAGCTCAGGGAGAAACGCTCGGAGTGGTGGGGGAGACCGGTTCAGGAAAATCGACGCTGGCGAAAGCCGTTCTAGGAGTTCTCCCACCAAACGCAACGGTTAGTGGCCAGATCATCTATCACGGTAGTGACCTTACTCATTTGAACGATGACACGCTTCGCAGAATCAGGGGGAAGGAGATTGCGCTGATCTTCCAAGACCCAATGACTCGGCTCAACCCTCTCATGACGATTGAGGATCACTTTCTTGAGGAAATCCAAGCCCACGAATCCATCTCCGTGGAAGAAGCTCGTTCTCGAGCGCGTGAAGCACTAGTCTCTATGGGGATTCATGAGTCTCGGATCAGGAATTATCCTCACGAATTTTCAGGGGGCATGCGGCAGCGGATAATGATTGCCCTAGCCCTAGTCCTCAAGCCGTTCCTTTTAGTCGCTGACGAGCCCACAACGTCCTTGGATGTCATAGTCGAATCGCAGATTCTGGAAATTCTTCAGGATCTTAGACGGGTCTATAAGATGTCACTCCTGCTGATAACGCACAACCTAGGCATTGTCGCGGAAGTCTGCGACAGAGTCGCTGTCTTATACGCAGGGAAACTTGCGGAACTCGGACCCGTCCGAGATATATTCCATAGACCAATTCATCCTTACACACGGGCCCTACTCTCGTCGGTTATCAGTCTAGAAACAAAAGAATTGCATTCCATAGAGGGAAGCCCTCCCGACCTATTGATACCACCTTCGGGATGCCGCTTCCACCCTCGATGCCCCTATGCGCAGTCCATATGCAAAGAGAACGTTCCTCCGCTGGTCGAGTATCGACCAGGGCATTTTGCCGCCTGTCATTTCGGAGACACGTTTCTGTGACTGGTTCAGCCTCCGGGCTCGAGTCCCCAGCTGAGGACCTGCTCAAGGTGCAAGACCTCCTGGTTCATTTTCCGGTAAAAGTTCCATTGATTCAGCGCCTCATATCCCGTGAGAAGGTCGTAGTTCACGCGGTTGATGGTGTCTCGTTCAGCCTTAAGCGGGGGGAGATTCTCGGTCTCGTTGGGGAGAGCGGATGCGGAAAGACTACTGTAGGAAGAACTATCGTCAGGCTCCTCGAACCTACATCTGGACGAATAATCTTCGAAGGCCGAGACATCAGTCACCTAAGTCAATCCAAGCTCCGGCCGCTGAGACGCCGAATGCAGATCATCTTCCAAGATCCTCACGCCTCCCTCAACCCAGCCATGACCATCGGACGAGCTATCGGACACCCGCTCCAAATACACGGCATAGTTCGAGACGCCGAGGAAGTTCGACAAAGCGTACTCGACATAATGCGTGAGGTCGGACTAACTCCTGAGGATCAACTCTTTGACAAATATCCAGGGGATCTCAGCGGGGGACAGAAGCAGCGGGCCGTGATTGCGCGGGCTATGATCTTGGAACCCCGGCTATTGGTCGTGGACGAGGGAGTGGCTATGTTGGACATGTCTGTCCGCGCAAAGGTCTTGGAGCTGATTCTCAACTTAAAACGACGGCATGGTCTCACGTACCTCTTCATCACGCATGATCTGGCGACCGCAAAGTTCCTCTGCGACAGAATCGCCATAATGTATCTGGGGCGGGTAGTGGAGCTGGGACCGGCTGCGTCAATTTACGCGGAACCCAAGCACCCGTACACTCAGGCCTTGCTTCAGGTTATCCCGACTCCCGATCCTGATAAGCGACGAAAGAAAATCCTGCCCAGAGGCGAGGTCCCCGACGCTATCCACCCTCCCGCAGGTTGCCGTTTCCATCCGCGCTGTCAATCTGTCCTGCCGACATGCGGTTGGGAGGGCCGAGATTTCATCGATCTTCTCGACGAGCATTTATCGACTAGTCCCAAAGGCGTTGAAGACGATGAACTTCTGGGGTCAATTGGCGAATGGTGGGCAGAGGGATTCGAAGCTGGGCGAAAGACCGACGCTAAGGATCCAAAGAAGCTGGTTGAAAGGGTGAAAGAGATTCTCGCGAAGGCCCCTCCAGCGATGGCTCAGGCAGTGCAGTCAGTCGAAGCGAAAGGAGAGTTCGTTATCGTCCAGTTCAGAACCCCTGACAAACTGGTTCATACGGCCGTGGCAGATAGAACTGTGGAATGTCTCCTCTACCAGTAATGTGATCTTCAACTCATCTTGCCATCTATCGGATAGCGTGTAGAAGTTTGTAAAGTTGCTCCTAAAACCCTTTTACCCACGTTTTTGTCCCATCCACTAGTCCTCGAATTGCAGGTCAGACGATCCAGCAGTCTCCGCGCATATTACGAGCTGATGAAGCCGAGAATCGTCTATTTGCTAGACTTTACAGCGTTGACGGCCTTTCTTGTTGCTGCTCCAAGCATCAATATCATTCGTCTGGCTGCAGTAGTCGTCGCCGGGACTCTCGCGTCGGGAGGAGCAGGAGCACTGAACTGCTATCTTGACCGAGACGTAGATCGAATGATGGGACGTACGAGTTGGAGACCGATTCCTCAAGGAGAGGTCTCCCCAATCCGCGCGTTACTCTTTGGCGTTGGACTCATTGCTGTTGGTGCGGTCATCTCTGCAGTCTTCCTGCCCTTGTTGGCTGGATTGTTCATCGTTCTGGGCGCAGCCGTCTACGTGCTGTTCTACACGAAATATCTCAAGCGTCGAACCAGTCTGAATATCGTTCTGGGCGGCTTGGCGGGAAGCTGCGCCCCGCTGGCAGGCTGGGCAGCCGCGACGGGACAACTGACAGCCCTCGCGCCGTGGCTGATGGCCCTCCTAGTTTTCGTCTGGACTCCTAGCCATTTCTGGGCACTGGCTATGAGAGCTGTCGGCGACTATTCGAAGGCGGGAATTCCTATGCTGCCGGTTGTCGTGGGGGAGAAGAAGACGGCGCAGTATATCGCGCTCAACACCTTCCTGTTGGTCCCCCTCTCCCTAGCGTTCGTCCTTCCGCCCTTGGGAGGATTTGGCATCATCTATCTGGTGACAGCGGGCTTACTGGGTCTGGGCATGATTCTGGTCGACCTTAGACTCGTCGCTAACCCGACCAAAGCTCAAGCATGGACAGCATTCAAGTTCTCAAGCCCTTACTTGGCCATCGTGTTTCTCGCGATGGTCCTAGATGTGAAGCTTCTTCCTCACTATCTTCCAATCTAGAAACTCGGATTAGGATTTCGCGACGAGCTTCAAAAAGTTCTGAATGATCATTCGTCCATGAGGATGCTTATCATCTGATCTTTCTGGGTGGAACTGGAGACCGTATACGGGCCGTATCTGATGAGCGATGGCTTCAACCCGTGATGTTGCCGATTCAGCCAAGTGACGGAACCCTTCAGGGACGCGGCTTATGGCTTGACGGTGCGACTCGGACACTCTGATCGAGCCGGGCAGTCCCTCGAATAATGGATCCTTTCCTAGCAGTTTGACTTCTTTGAACTCTCGAACGTTATGACCAAGGTCGACGACTTCGGACCCGTAGGCGGCGCCGATGAGCTGGTGTCCGAAACAGATTCCGAGTAATGGCAGGTCTATTTTTCTGACTAGATCCATCTCAGACTGGAATACCATTCTTGTGTCAGGTTTTGATAGCATGAAATTGGAACCGGTGAGAATCGTAACGTCAGGATCTTTCTGCAATACGACCTCGACTAGGCGAGCGGTCTTGTAGTCCAGCATCTCGGGATGTTGACCTGTGCAGAGTGCTATGTTGTGAAGCGCTTGTATCGCCTTTTCTGGTTCCTTGTAGTTGTTGATTACCAGTATCTTCAATCTAAGAGGTCACAGGGCTGCGAGGAGTTTGTCTATCTCTTCCTCGGTGTTATAGTAGTGGGGGGATACGCGTATAGCCTTGACTCTACTCGCGACGGTGATGTTCAGTGACTTTAGTTTGTTGAACGTGGCTTGAGGATCCTGGTCTTCGAAGACTACTATTCCGCTCCGACGCTCGGACTGTAGCGGGGTCAGTATTCTCCGTCCCTTCTTCTTCAAACCGTCGATTAGACGGTCTGTTACTCTGAGGACTCGATGGTGTCTTTCTTGTTGGTCTTGCTTTAGCACGTATTCAAGTGCGGCCTTCGCTCCAACGATCGAGACCACTCCCCAGCTTCCTCCCTCGAAGCGAGTCGCGTCTACGGCCGGCTCTGCATCGTCGATGTTGAAGGGCTTGCCGAACAGGTCTTCCTGCTTGGACAGTCTTCTAACGACCGAGTCTTCGACGCCGTGCCAGCCGATATAGTTGGGGTCCAACTCTCCCAGTCTTTCACGATGCGTGTAAAGGTAGGCGGCGCCGTGGGGTCCCTGCATCCACTTGTACATGCCACAAGCCAACGCATCAACCCCGTCTTGCTTAGCATTGATGGGAAAGACTCCTAGTCCGTGGAAAGAGTCTGCTATGACAAACGCATCGTGCTCGTGAGCGATCTTTGCAATCTCCCGGATCTTTTCTCTACATCCGTTCATCCATGAGACATAGTCGACTGATACAATGGAAGTGTCATCGTCAATCGCCTTCTCCCACTCATCCAGTGGAACGACGCCGTTCTGATCTTTTCTCAGTAGTCGAACCTCGTTGGTGCGTCCGTGTTTCTTCTGTAGATGCCAGAGGTAGATGTTTGTGGGGAAGTTCAGTTCGCTGATGACAATGTTCCCGTTCGGTTTGTACTTGATACTGCTCGCCAACGCAGTGAGAGCCGAGCTGACGTTCGGGACACTCGCTACTTCTTCCAGCTCTACTCCGATCATCTTCCCGAAGAGCCGACGGGAATCGATGATGAGCGGCAGCCATTCTTCCCAGTTCTCGCCATAGTCGCGCCAGTCCGCCAGATACTCATGGATGGCGTTGAGAACGCTAATGGAGGGTGGACCAGTCCCAGCATTGTCGAAATACGCACGTCGTGAGGTTACCGGAATTTCCTTTCTTACAAGGTCAATATTCAAAGAGGCGTCAGGACCCCTTGAGTGATGCGATTCGTTCTCGTGTTTGCAGTATAAAGGCAGTGCTAGCTGGTGTGAAAACCGTCGACCCCCGTTTCCGAGATACAATTCTTACACCAGAATTGGTTTCTTTCGGGGCTGTACTCGGCATAGGAGTCAGTGACCACGTTTCCGCATTTGCCGCATCTAAGAATCATGACTCGTCGCATCTTGTGATGGGGAAGTTCTCTCTTGTGGATTGAGATGTCCACGTCTCCGGGTTCTACGATTATGTTGCACGTCTCACAATAGTAGATTGTGTTCAGAACTGCTTTGTCGCGCTCTTCAGCCCAGTCCTCAGTCATGCAGGACTATGGGCATTCCGGTTGAAATAGTCTGTATCACATACACGACCCGCTGAGAATGAATGATTCTCGCTCCTGCACCCGGCTCTCTTTTTTCAGAATTGAGGGCAAAATCGTCCCTCGGCCGAAAATCTTATAGTTTCTACGGGAGATAGCTGTATCGTCCTATTCTATGAGAAATCGGTTATTCTCGAAGCGACAACTCGTTCTCATATTCATCATCTCCCTTTCAATTGCGTTTAGTCCAGGGAGGTCTCCTTTTGCTTCTGGCCAGCTTGTGGGGGTTGTCTGTGTCGCCGCTCAGGGCACGAGTACATCTGGATGCCCGAGCGCGCCAGTAAACTTTCCTCGCCAAGCTCTGAATACTGACCTGATCGTCGCTATCAACATTCAGGGTTCTGACGCGTTGAATGGGTTCCGCATCTTCATCAAAACAGACAACGCAGTTCTCAATCCGATCAGTGCTGATATTTCCAATACTCTGCTTGCGCAACCAGTTCTGGTCTTGGCGAACTGTGTTAACGGTGCTGGAACCGGTTGCAGTCTTGCATCCGGTGACGGTCCAGGCGTCGTCGACGTAGGCGCAGTGAGCCTCGCAGGCCTCTCCAACGCGCCCACTACCGGTGGTCTCTTCCAGATCACCTACAATGTTGTCTCGACAGGATTCACCACCATCGATGCGGTGTCCGGCCTTTGTATTGGTACGAGCGTCACGGGCTTATGTGTCACCATAACTAACGGTGGAGCAACGCCGAATGTTGAGACGTTCCAGCCCAGTGCGCCTTCACCGCCGGATTTTCTGCGAATCTCGGCGCCAAGCTCTGTGATCACCTCTATTGGGGTTCTAACAACTTTCATCGCCACGGCGGACGATGCCGATATGAACACGCTTACCTTGACTGCGACTGGGCTACCAGCGGGGGCAACGTTCACGACTTTGGGAAGCAACCCTGTGACGGGAACGTTCTCTTTCACACCTACTGGCCCTGTGTCCGCCTCTGTGATGCTTACCGCCACTGACTCTGTCGACCACCTCACAGCTACCGCTACAACTGGCATCACTGTCCTCCCGCCGCCAGTCTTACTTGGCAAGATCTCTTGGACTCACCACCTATCGCTAGCGAAAAACAGCAACATGCAGACTTGGAGCGCGAAGGTAACGAACCCTGGCACCGAAACAGCCTATGCGATAGTCACAATTCAAGGAACTAACGGTGTGCTATCGTTCACGGCCCACTCGGCTATTATCACCCTTGTAGGTGGCGCAGCGCTTGAAGTGCCAATAACTCAGACCTTCGACACAACTAGCGTTGGCACAAAATACCACTTCACAGGCACCATAATGTGGGGAACATCACCAACAGCGATTGGGATGACAAGCGGCAATTCGAAGAGCGGTGCCTTCGCAGTTGTGGCATAGTCGATGAAGATGAAACAGACGGTCAGTGAATGAAGGACCGTTTCAATCCGCATTCCTGCCGGACATTCATCTAGCAATCCTGTCTCAGAACCTTTCGTCAGAAGCGAAAATATCCAGTTCCCAAAATACGTTTTTTCACCAGTGTTAGCCCTCTTTCGTTGTGATTGCCGGCGAGTTTTTGTTTTGGAAGCTGCCGCAAATTTGACCTCATGGTTCGATGGTGAACGTAGCTCCGGCTGAGCTGGAGCAAGCGCGAGTTTACAAAGCCAGCATATCAAGTCATGAGGATAGGGCGAGTCTTTCGTGGGTCTTCCTGAGAAGATTAAGCAGATTGAGGAGGAGATGAAGAAGACCCAGATCAACAAACACACGGAGCATCACATTGGTCTCCTCAAGGCAAAACTTGCCCGGCTGCGGGCTGAGCTGGAAAGTTCCACGTCGAAGGGTGGTGGTCCGGCTTTTGAGCTCCGTAAGGGTGGGGATGCAACTATCGTCCTTATCGGTCTTCCAAGCGTAGGCAAGTCGACGATTCTGAACAGACTTACGAACGCGAAGTCGAAGGTTGCAGCCTATGCTTTCACGACTCTGACTGTCGTTCCTGGAATACTGCGCTACAACGGGGCCGACATTCAGATTCTCGACCTTCCAGGAATCATCAGCGGAGCGTCTTCAGGAAAAGGAAGAGGACGGAGAGTCCTCTCCGTGGCCCGGAACGCAGATCTCGTCTTGTTGGTTCTGGACGTGTTTCAGCCCGGACAGGTGCAGGTGCTGAAACATGAACTGCATGAAATGGGGATTCGGATAAACCAGAAACCACCAGACGTGACAATCACCAGATCTAACAAGGGAGGCTTGGCACTGACGACCAGTGTGAAGCTTACGAAGCTTACACCTGCAACTGTCAAGGGAATCGCGGAAGCGTATGGTCTCAGCAACGGTGGTATTCTGATAAGAGAAGACGTCACGGACGATCAATTGATTGACGTCTTGACTGGGGATCGGCGATATGTCCGGAGCCTCGTCGTCTTGAACAAGGTGGATCTTGTGAATCAACAGTATCTCGCAGCGGTCCGGAAACAGGTGGGAAGCGACTTTGTGCCGATATCTGCGGAGAAAGGATTGAACATGGACCTTCTCACTGAGCGGATATGGGAGACTCTCGACTTCATCCGGATCTATCTGAAACGCCCTGACGGGGACCCGGATTTCGAGAAGCCGTTGGTCCTCCCCGCGGGGTCCACACTGCGAGATGTCTGCAAGAAGATTCATCCTAGGTTCGTGGAGGGCGCCAAGTATGCCTTCGTCTCTGGGTCTACTGTGAAGTATGCTGGCCAGAGGGTTGGCTTGGACCACATCCCTGCAGACAAAGATGTCGTCACGATCATGCGATAATATGATAATCTTTCTAACGAACTTCCGAGTTCTCGCTAGCTCGGGGTCTTGCCGAGCTGAAATTCTTGGTGCAGGGCTCTCACAGCTACGGGTCCATCTTTCTCGGAGACCACGAAAGATATGTTGTACTCTGATGAGCCCTGTGCAACCATTCTCACGTTCACTTTTCCCCTAGCAACAGCACCGAAAACCCTCGCTGCAACCCCCGGCGTTCCTTTCATACCTGAACCGACCACGGCGATTATGCAGGCGTTCTGCTCCTCGGCAATTCTATCCACATGACACTGCCCCAGGAGGGCTAGTTGGAGCCCTCTCACAGCCCTTTCCGTACCTGCTTTCGCCACGACACATGAGATGGCCGCTTCAGAAGATCCTTGAGATATTATCATCACATTGATTCCCTCCAACCCAAGGGTCTGGAAGACCTTCGCAGGCGCACCCGGAGCTCCCATCATCCCCGTTCCCGATACAGTCACAATTCCGACGTCCCGTATCATGGAGACCGCTTTCACTACCCATTGGTACTCCGTTCGTCTCGTTCGCTGAAACAAGTGTCCCTTCTCGCGTAGGTCTGAAAGAGTTCCTGATTCGAACCGGGATCTTCTTCTGGGCGGCTGGCTGGAGAGCCCGCGGATGCAATCGAGACGAGTGAGCGATAAAAGAGGACTCGTACTCTTCCCTGAGCCCTCCAAGACCCTTGGTGGCATCTCACTCGTACTCCAATATTATTAGTGGAAAGCAATTTCGTGACACTTAATATCGGAATTCTCGCGTTCAGCTCTCTAGTGGTAGCTCTGAGTTACGACCGTCACTCTTTCTCATTACTAGTCCTTCCATCGGGCGCCTTAGTCTCAGGATTCCCCCATTACGTTTCCTGGATCGGAGTCAATTGATGAAGTGTGTTCTTGGAGGAGAGACTGCCCACTATTTTGCAATGATGAGAGTGATAGCGCTAGTATGAACTATCATGCCGCTTGTTGCAGTTACTGTGATGACGAATGTGCCGAGGGCTGGTTTGTTGCCCAGAGTGAGGGTCAGGGTTGATACTCCAGCTCCTCCAGCTAGTGAAGACGGCGTGAGTGCGGCGGTCACTCCGATAGGAAGACCCGAAATAGTGAGGGTTACTGGCTGTGCGAAGCCATTGAGGGACGTAATTGTGACGGTTGTACTGGAGACTTGGCGAGGGCTCAAGGTTAGGGTTGAAGGGGAAGAGGTGACTGTGAAGTCGGTGACATGGAGTTTGACTGTTAATTTGTGTACAGTGGGACCACTAGACCCGGTAATGGTGAGGTCATAGTTTCCTGCCGTAGCGCCACTCGCGTTTACTGTCAGGGTGGCGGATGTCGAGGTCGAATTTCCACTGGATAAGACGATGGAGCTAGGGGCTATGGTTGCACTGACTCCGGACGGGGCGCCTGTCACTTGAAGGTTTACGAAACCGGTGAAGCCGTTGAGGGAGGATAGGAAGATTGACGAGGTCGCCGACCCTGTGGCGGGAACCGTCAGGTCTACTTGACCGGCAGCTA
>Ga0209239_1001368_pt1 | contig 14505 bp, 15 predicted proteins | sample GraSoi013_2_20cm_FD_185824 | JGI IMG/M metagenome (GOLD analysis project Ga0209239, IMG submission 185824) | Grasslands soil microbial communities from the Angelo Coastal Reserve, California, USA - Sample 10_02_2013_2_20cm (SPAdes) (version 2) | ecosystem: Environmental > Terrestrial > Soil >...
ACCTTCAAAATGGTCGTCCGTTAGGACCTTTGCCCTTTTCCGCGAGCCAGATAGACATCGCCGCCACCGTTCCGCTGCTCGCTGCCCTGCGTGAACAGGATGGCCAGCATCAGATCGTAGTGTATGACTTGGAAGGACATGTGTCGTTGGACCGAATTGGTAGCCGGACCGTTCAGCATGATGGCCAATTCGATCTTTACATTTCGCATATTGCGATGTTTCCGGATGGGAAACGCATACTCGTGCGAACGGCTTCGAGCTTCTTGGGGATCCTGGATCGTGAAAGCCGAACGGTGCAATCGCTCGTGTCGGATAAGGACCTCAACGCGCAAATTGGCTCCATGGCCGTCCTTGAGGGCTATATCGCCGCGCTTCTCAACACTCCGGACAAGATGCTACAATTGGCTATTTGGCGTCACGATGGGAAGCTTTTGGCGCGACACAACTTGCCGTGTCCGCCGAACGAGTCATGTCATGGAATCGAACTCACTGCTATTCCATCTGCAGGGCATCTATTCTTTCGGATGTCCGTCGAAGGACACTCCGGGAGCGTCTTTGGCGTTTTCGATGTCGCAAGAGAACGCCTGCTGTGGAGTGAACGAGGAAACAAGGTAGGGGCTGTTCCCGCCGGCCTCGGAATACGGCTGCTTAGTCAATCGCAGAAATCGGCCTTGGACAGCGAAACAGGAGCACAAGATGCCGAATTTCTAAATCTCAACAGCACTGTGCTTTCGCAGCTTACTATCGCTGAAAGTCAGGGATGGCCCACAAACAACCGCGGTCTGTTCATTAGTGAGCATGGCATCACCCTAGTTGAAGTCAATGCACGAGGTAACCTGAGTTCGCGTATTGTCGCGCCTTGGGTGTACGCTGTGTATGGCATGGCCGCTGTAGGCCAAAATCACCAGGTAGTGATAGTTCGTGGTGGGGAACTGCTGCGCCTGGATTTACTCTCCGGTCGCATTGAGAGCGTTCCTATTGAGAATCCAGAACCTCCCCGATTGCTTGCATTTAGTGCCGACGGTGGCACAGTTTACCGTGTCTATACGGAGAGTAAGGGCGGAATGCTTAACATTATTGCAGTTGACTCAAATTCCGGTGCCATCGTCTGGAACACCAATTTATCGTTATCCGGAACTGCCAAATTCGGCGCGTCAAAGATCTTTGTGGAACCATCAGGTCATCGGGTTGCAATCGTCTGGCGCGCACACAACGACGGTACTCACACGTCAATCGCCGTGTTCGACGCGCAGGACGGAAGCCATCTATGGACTATTCCGATCCTGCCCCTCGATTTTGGCCGGTTCAGAGGCATCGTTGGGTTTTTTGTAGACGCGAGCCTTTGCCTCCTTAGCGAGAGCGGAGATGCTCTCAAACTTTCCTTATCTGATGGGATTGCTCAGAGAGCTGCTGGGGTTTCCGACATGTCCCTGCTGGGCTGGTCGTTTCCTGTCGCTTTTGATGGGCGAGTACTCACCACAAGCGGAGTGGGGTCTCGGGAAAGCATTCGTGCGATCGACTGGGTTCGGCGCTCGGTCAATGATCTGGGCATAGGCGTTGACTCGATCGAGCTGGCCGCTCCGAGTGGTATCGATCATGTACTATTTGGTTCTGAAAACGGTGCGGTCTCTGAGCTCGATGTAGTCCGTGGGCTGTTTAGCGGCTCGTTCTCGCCCCATGGGGGGCGAGTGGCTGGCATGGCCAGCATCATTTCTTCCGATCGCGTCGTTAGCGTTTCGCGTGATGGAATCGTACACATCAGCGAAAGAAGCACTGGGCAATTGTTAGTTCGGATATACTTGGGCTTTGATGGAAACCCTCTGTTGGTCACGCCGGAGGCCTATTTCTCTGGTGATGCTCAAACCATGGAAACAATTGGCGTCGCCTTTCAAGATGGGCGCCGCCTGCTGCCCGGTAGCGTGCAGACACGAGACCTACAGCGGCCTGATCTGGTGCGGAGGAAGCTCCAGGGAGGATCACCCGCGATATTGATCGAAGAGCGACGATCGCTGGACGTAAAGTGGCAGCAACGAGCAGCCGATCCTCCGATTGCATCGCTTCTTGAACCCGGCGATCGAACAATCGTAAAGGGCACCCACGTGCAAGTCTCTGTTATGATAAGACCGGGCAGTGATGGAATTGGAGATGTGATAATTTCCCGTAACGGGCAACCCATTATTACGGACCACATTGGCCAAGGCACGACACAAATCAAGTATATGTTATATGACGTTCCACTTGTGCCAGGTGAGAACAGGATCTATGCCACCGCGACAGATAGAGGGGGATTTGTTTCGGAACCGTCAGGTGTAGTAATCCGATCTGATGGCGCCAGCCCAGCTAAGGCAACAGTACGCCTCATTACGATTTCCTCGGGTGGAAATCTTGCGAGCAGCCCATCCATAAAAATATTGGAAAGTACACTAAGATCGTTTACACCCTACTTGGTTGGTGAACTTGAGCGTTATGATCTATCCGCATCCAATGCGGACAGCCAATTGAAATCATTGAGCTCCAGGATCAACCCGGAAGACTTCGCGTTATTCGTATTTGAGGGCGCAATCGAGGATTTTAGGCGTCTCGGTTTGGTACGCAACTTGTCGGATCTCACAGCCGGTTCGACTGACCGCACCCTTGTGGGAGACGCGATTAGAATTGCTGGGCGAGTTCCGGCTCAGAAGTCGCTTTTGCTCATTGATGTCACTCAGCGGTCCGGAACCGCGCTGCTAACCGCCCGCACCGTTGACGATATGGCGACCCTAGATCGATTTCTGCGATCCACGGGTCGTATGATAGTAATGCGGGTAGGAATGACGACGACCGGTGAGCTTGCTAAGGCCTTTGCTGAGACGCTACGAGACTCAGAGTATGACGCCGATGGCGTACTAACGGTTGCTGCATGGATGAGGCTTGCAGAAGAACGGCTGAACGATGGCTCAACTGAACATAAATCAGTTGTCGACAGCTTTGTTGTCGGGGAAGATTTTCCGGTGGTCCGCAATCATGAACGCGCAGCAAGTAGGATGCTGGATAAGCGACCGACACATGTGATCTTGAGCCCCGTTTGCGGTCAGTCAAATGGCGGAGATTGTCGGGAGCGCCTTAATCCCGGTTTCAGAGTCCGGGTTGTAAATGTGGAAGGGGATTTTGCTTGGATAGCACACGAGGGCAAGAGCCTCGGAAAAATTCCAGTTTCATTTCTTGCGCCGCTGCACTAGAGGCTTTGATCCACGCGTCCAGATCCACCTGCAGCTTGTCGATTGAACGATATACCTTTTTGCGGAACGCAACACGATAGAACTCGTTGAGCGAGGTCTTGTGGAGCGTTCACAGATGCCGTTTGCGGGCTCTTGGTTTTGGTGTGCGAGTGATGGGCATGTAAGCAACACCGGGCGGGAGTTCGCGGATGCGCTTGAGCGGATGCCCCGAGGTGAGGATCATGGGAAGAAGCGGCCAGCGCAGCTTCACCTCCCATGCCAGATCAACTCCGCCCATGGCGCCGGGAAGCCGGACGTCCGCGAAGATCATGGCGACCTCACGCCCGCCGATCAGCAGAGTTGCTAGCGCAGCTTCTGCGCTTTCGCACTCGATGGTGTCCATTTGTTCGTCTTCGAACAGGGACGCCGTCAGGTGACGGAGTTCAGCGTCGTCCTCGACGATCAATACGGCTCGACGTTTCTGTTGCACGTGCCCCATGTTTAAGCTCCTCCCCTGAGCATTCGTCGCGATCGGCACTCAATCGGCGCATGAGCGCCGCTAGGTGTCCTGGAAGCGGAGTCGAAACAACGTCGGCGAAAGCGGTCCGCAACCCTCCCGCAAGCGTTAGCGGGAACCCCGTTTGATCGAGCGGTACCTGGGCCGGACGGCGCATCGCGACAGGTTCTCCGACAAAGAACCTTCCCCGCGCGGTTTTGCGTCCTATGTCCCAATGCGGGAGCAGCGATTTCGTTCAATCATGCGCGGATTATTTCGGCCCAGGCATTCGTCGTCCCGCACCGGGCAGGTCCGACCAGGTCGATCGTGAGCTCGGCGATATTCTGGATAAGGATAAGGGCCTGACCGGCGCGAGATTAAGCGCATTTTTGGGGAGCAGGTCAGTGGCTCAAAATTTTTCGGCCAGATCACTGGAAACGAAGATTGCGGTCGATTATGTAAGGGACGGCATCAAGAGCAGGGCTGACGCCCTCGCCAACCTGCCTTCCCGGGCAAGGTGGTTCCCGCAAGGGGATGCGGCCATTCGGCAACGAAACGGGTCGCGCGGTAGTCAGCCCTCCTCGGTCAAACCGATGGAGGTTTTTTTTATGTCGGACACAACATCGGGTCTCACCGATGAACGCGCGACCCCGTTCGTCGATCCATGGAGCAAAAAACCAAACCACCAGGGTGTGGTTCCGGTCGATGCGCTGTTTGTCGGGGCGTGGGATAACGATCTTGGCATCGACAATATTAATGAAGCGTTGTTTCTAGTCCGTGATGATCGGCAGGACCTGTTGTGGTCCCTAACCACTTATTCCGAGAAAACTACCAGGGAGAACTTGGACGCCCGCGAGAGCGGCGATCCCGCCTGGATCAAGTCCGAAATAACTTGCGGCTGTGTCGCTGGCGCTGCGCGCAAGGGCACGCAGAGTAAAGCGGCGACGCGGCTTCTGGACGCGCTCGTGCGTGCAAGGGTTCCTTACCAGTTCCCGCGACCGCCATATCTGCCAGGCCTCCTCGCGAGCAATGAATTGTCCGACATCGCGAGAGCAGTCATCGACGAGTTGAAGCGCAACGCACTGGCGGCGAAAGCGACGCAACAACGTCAAAAGGCTCAAATCGTCGAGGTGGCGAGTGAGCTTGGCCTCAATCCCAGGCCAGCAGGCCACAATGGCAGCGCCTGGATTGCAGATTGCCCGCGCCGATCACACACCCTCATGTTGTCACCTTCACTGAACGAGTTCGGCTGTGGATACTGCCGCCGCAAGGGCGATGCTGCCGAGCTTGCAGCATTTGTAGAGTACGTAAAATCTTTGCGGCGGGATGTGTGATGTCGCAGCACCGCGCCGATGTCCCCAAAGCTTCGCCCCCGACGCATCGCCGAGATCTTCTTATTGGTGTGACAGCTTCACTGTTATGCGCGCCCGCTATCGGGCGCGCATCGAGCCTGATGCCGGTCAAGGTAGTAGAGTGGACGCCGCTTGCGCTGCCCGTCAGTGAGAAACCCTATGCTGGCTGGGTCGAGCGCGTGGCCTATCAGATGATGGACCACGTTTTGAAAACAGGCTGGACGCCCGAACGGGCCGCGCCGTTCTACGGCGGCATTTCTGAAATCAAAATGCGTAGTATGGCCGCCTATGCTCGACGGCAAGGCTTCCTAAAGTAACCATGCGCGCAGATTAGCAAGCAGCTGGGGAGCGGCTTTTTCCCGATCCAGACCCGGCTGGGTCGAGTGGGTTGCGTTCGCTGGGGTACGGGGTGGCCGCCGGGCAGGGCATCGTGAGCTCGTTGAGCAGCCGAGCTCGGTCAGTTCGTCGCGGGCCACCAGACGCGAGATGGTCAAGTGCAGAGAGGGTGACGCTCCTCACGATATCGTGCATCGCGCCGCCGTCGGCGCGGTGCGCCATCGCGCTGTTTCTTTTCGGCCTTCCAACGCTGCATATTCGCGCCCACCGCCGCCGAGGTCGCGCGCGCTTCCATCATGATCGCCGTTTTCTCTGCCTCGGTATATTTTCCCATATCATCGCTCCATCGCGCGGCGCACCGTTGAGGAAGCCTACCGCGAAGTCGAAACGACGTCGATGCGCAGCTTCTCGTCAAGTCTTGCCGGTTGCGGCCCCGCCTCCTGGTCTTGATATTTCCCTTGGTAGGGGCGCTCCGTAGGGGCCTCTAGCCGGAAGAAGATAATTTTGGGCGATAGGATCGCCAGCCTGGATTTCAATCGGCTCGCCACCGTGATTCGTTAATTCGACCGTCAGGTATCCCCTCCATCCCGGCTCTATGATTGTGTTCTGAACCGCCACACCCCGGCGCGCCCACGTCGATTTGTCACACACCTGACCAAGCAAGTTGTTGGGCATGTCAAAGCGCTCCAGCGTTGATGCAAGCACAAATTTTGCACCAACAACCACGGTCTCTGCGATCCGCACGTCGTATCCTGCGGGACCGAGGCCAAAGGTCATGCCGTTGTAACGAGTCCGTTCACAAAACGGGCTGACGGGCTTGATTTTACGAATAGCCTGCGCCGGAAGGATCATTTCGTTTCGTCCTCTCGATAATCCGCTGCGCGTATCCTACGATGTCGATGTAGTGGTCCAGGTGGTTCGGGTTACCACAGATGATGCGGGCGATCTTGTGCGCGATCATCTCGAGCCCCTCACGCTGGACTGGTGACAGGTTCTTCCATCCTGCCCCGGCACGCCAGATGTCCTTAGTCGCCTGGGCGACCAAGGCCACATCGGTGAAGTCGCCGTGGGTCTGCTGCCTCTGCTCCAACAAGTCATCCATCCATGTGCTCACACCGCCACCTCAGCCTTGATGTGCGGGCCGTCGGCGAGGATCCGCTCCAGTAGATCGTGGTACTGGCGCATGGGTCCAACCTCAGCGTCGAACTTCCCTTCTTCCCTAAGGAGCTCGAAGTTCGACGGGGAAGTTCGACGGTCAATAAATGCCCTTTTCACATGACTTCTTAGGGCGTCGAACTTGGGCGTCGAACTTCGAACCCCTATAGGGGGGAACCAAGTTCGACGGTCTAGTCCGTCTCCTCTTCCTGCTTGCCGTTAGGGCGGACGAACCAGAGGTAGCTCACTTCATTGACTTCCCCGGCGCCGATCAGCTGCTCCTGCTCAGCCCAATCAAGCGCTGCGAGGAATTTCTGCCGCCGAAACCGCCCCTGCTGTTCCGGCGTGCCATCTGCCGGCGTACAAACGTAAAACGCCTTGCGAACCAGCTTCTGATCAATCATCCGCACCACCGGCCCATCTAGTGCGATCGGCAGATCGACTCCTTGCTCGGCTAAAATTGCCATTAACACCCGCTTAAGCCGTAGCACCGCCGTGCGTTGGTCCTGCCGGCGGGCCGCAGCCCAGGGATCAGGGGGCGGTTGAGCCGCCCCGGGAGCGCCGGCCGGCAGCCAGTCCACGACCATTGTGGTGATCGCTTCCCCATCCTCGTCCGGCTCCGGCGCCTCAACCACCCGGAGCGTGAACGGGTATTCCTGCCCCTGCCGGCCGCCCCTGTGCTTGCGGACCGCCAACCTCGTGTTGGTGACGCTGCCGCTGAGCTCCTTATTGCCGAGGCAGGCCAGCACGACGTCGCCGCTGCTCTCCTTGGAGTAGGCGCCGCGGGTGCCGGCCAGCAGATCCTTGCCGAAGTGATCGACGCCCAGCACGAAGCAGCCGATCGCCTGCGCCACCGCCTTTAAGACGTTCATCAGCGCCTGCCCGACGGCGTTGTCGTTCTCCTCCCCAGATCGGCCGTAGCCGGCACAGGCAGCAATAGTGAACGTCTTAAACAGACCCAGCGGCAGCCCAAACTCGTCCTGCAACGACGCCTCGGCCTGCTGCGCCATGGCGATCAGACTGGGGACGGCGTCTTTATTGTGCAGCAGCGTTGGGGCCGCCTCGTACCAACGGAACGGCGCCCGGGCCATGTTGCCGCACTTCTCACGCACTACAGCATCGAGCCGCAGCCGCACCTCATCCGCCCCCTCGGCCGCGATCAGGAGCACCCCACACTGCCGCTTCACGGTGTGTCCGAGGAAAAGCTGGCCGGTGCCCAGGGCCGCCGCTAGATCAAACACCACGAACGTCTTACCGGCGCCCCACTGACCGCTCAACAGTCCATGCCCGACGGCCGGGATCAGATGCTTGATCAGCCATGCCTTGATCGGCCGCGGGTCGGGATCGCCGTGGGCGTGGAGCGGCGGCAGGTTCGGCCGCGAAGCCGGCACCTCTTCGTCCAAGTCGTCATCGTCAACCAGGTCGGGGTCGAGCTCGGCATCGTCCTGCTCCAGCCCTTCCGGCTCTTGCTCCGGCTGCGGCTCCGGCGCGAGATCAGACTGCTGCAGCGCCTTTGCCTCCCAGCCGGCGCTCCAGCCCTTGCCGTCGAACAACGGCAATACGGCCGCTCCGAACTTGCCGGCACTGCGGACGATTTCACCGGAGAGCCGACCTTCAGCGAGATAACGACCGCCAAGACCGTCGGGGAACTGTGCTAGATGCTCAAAAATCCGCTCCGCATCCCAACCGCAGCCTGTGTAGTGACCGACGATCGTGTGAAACAAGTCGCTACGGTTCACCCCAGCCGGCGCTCCAGCCCGAACGATCTGCTCGATCTGCTCAACGCTATAGCCACAACCATCACCACCGCCGTTACCTTTGCCGACAGCCAGTACAGCCTGCTCTGCTGCAGCAGCCTTGCGGCGCTCGCCCCACACCAGAGCCCAACCGAACACCTTGTCGATGTTAGTGAGCGCGCGGATCATATCGAGCTTGTAGCCGGTAATCGTCAGCGCCTTATGAGTGTGCCGGAACAGCTCAGCAGCGATCTCCTTGCCATCAATCACGAGCGTGAATTTTCTGTGCAGGCTGTCGCCATCCGCCAACCCCCAGATGCGAACGCCGCTACCGGACGGCGTCACCTCCTGGTACGTCGTGACGGCGCACTGCATAAAATTCTGCGCCCAGATATCAATGCTATGGGTGCTGGGATCGCGGCAGTGATCGAGATCGATAGCGCCGAACGGATCGGCCTCAGTCAGCACATAGGAGATGCCGTCTGCGTTCCCGGCCTGCACCGCAGCTAGTGCAGTGGCATAGTCGCTCCAGGTTGCGGGATCCTTCGTGCTGGCATGGCGTTCCGGCTGCAGCGACTGAAACGGAGGCTTCCGCCATACCGCCCACTGCGGCCGCTCGATCAGCGGTGCCAGGGCGCGCGGCAGCTTTGCAAGATCATGCTGGTGCGTTATAGGCCTGCCGCTGTTGCTGTCGTTTCCCACGGCACAACACTCCTTGAATGGAGCGGCGACGGGACTGCACGAATGCACCGCAGCCCGTCGCTGCTCTGCCGGTCACCATGGAATTTCGTCATCCATGTCGTCGGTAGGGCTCGGCTTTGCGGCCGGCTTCGCCGGCGGCTCGTTCTCATCCGCAAACTCGTCGAGCGTCTGCGCTACCGTCGGCTTCGGCGGCTGTCGCGCAGCGACCGGCGTCGGCATTGCTTGGCCCTGGCCGTTCCCGACAGCGACTTGCTTCGGCGGGGGGATACGCACCCTCAACGCCGGCACCATCTTGCCGCGGAGGTCTGTCATCGTCGGGAATATGACAATGATCTTGCCGACCCACGCCTCCATGTTGTCGCCGAAGGCGGCGCTGAGCGTGTGCCGGTTGGTCGCATTGAGAGGCCACCCGAGCTCATCGTTGGTGAACCAGAGCACCGGTTTGCGCTCCTTCTTCTCTCCGATCTCCTCCGCCGTAACAGCCTTGATCTTGAATTTCCTTTCGCTGGTGAGATTGGTGGAGTTGAGAAACCTCGACTTGTCGAACTCGCTTGCTAACAGCACCATCAGTGCCTCCTGCTTGTTGTAGTTACGCCGGCGCCCGGTTGTCAGCCGATCGGAACAGGAACCTCCTATTTGCAGTAGCGCGGCCCGCTCCAGGCTTTCGCTGCGATCGGCAGATCGAGCGCCCAGGACGGCTTACGCGTCATTAATCGGGTGAATTGTTCGAGCGAGCCGAAGCCTTCCGGCACCTCGCACACGAGCTCGTCGTGCACATGAAGCACGATCGGGTAGCCGGCAGCCTCGATCCGCAGCATCGCCTCGGCCAGGAGATCGCGGGCAATGCCGGACACCACGTTCTCGGTCCACAAGCCGCCATAGGCGCCTTGTCCAAAACGGCAGTCCTTAAATTGACCAAGACTGTTGTCGCTGAATAGAACGTGTTGCTCGCGCTCGTCCCCAATGATGCGCGGCTGCGAGTAGGAGAGCTTGCGGCCGCTCGGCAGCTTCAGTTGCAGGAATGTGCCGTTGCTCTTGAAGGCCACCGGACCGCAGCGGACGACGCGGCCGCGTTCCCGTACCGCAGTCCAAGCCGCCCGGTCGACGGCGTACCAGAAGCGCTTGATCGCCGGATGCGCGGCGCGCCATTCCGCCTTGATCCGCTCTTTCTCGGTTTCACTGAATACCCCCGGAGCGAACTTCTCGATCGCATTGGCGCCGCCCATGTAGCCGCACGCCAAATCACCGGTCTTGCCGTAAGCCCGCTCAGGTTTGTCGGGCGTGATCGAGCCCTCAGGCACATGCAACATTTTGCACGCAAGGATGCAATACGGCTCGTCGCGCGGATCGTGTGTGGCGTCGTAGCGCCGATACGCGTCGAGTTTCCACGCTTCGCCGGCAACCCAAGCCAAAACGCGACTTTCGATCGCACCAAAATCAGCACCGATCAGCTGATGCCCGGGCGCGGCAATGATCATCGACCGGCTGCAATCACCCACCACAGCGAGCGGGCGTGGGTACAGCTTCTGCACGTGCGCATAATCGCCAGTGGCGACTGCAGCGGTAGCAGTGACGAGATCCTCGACGACCGGCCTTTTTAAATTCTGTGGCTGGTATCCTTCGCCACTCCAGCGGCCGGTGCTCGCGCCATGGTAGCGAAATGCTCCGCGGACCCGATCGTCTGTGCCGGCACGAGCGAGCAGCGCGTCGATCTTCTTTACCGCCGCCTGGGCGCCGCCGAGGCGGAGCTCGAGCACGCGCTGCACCGGTGCTGGCAGCTCCTCGGCCCGTTCCAGCTGCCGCTCGATCGCGGGCTTGTCGAGCTTCTGCAGGGTGCAGCCGTGCTGCTGCAACCACGCAAGCAGCTTCGCGATCTGATTGATCCCGGTGACGGCGCCGGCAGTAATCTCGGCGAGCTCGGCGTCGATCTCCGGCCCCGCCGCCTGTGCGATCCGACGCGCAGCTTCGGCGAAGGCGCGGTCAACACAGAAGCCCCGTTCGTTGATGACGGAGCTCAGCTCCCAAATCACCTGTTCTGCCGGCGACAGCGGCGGCACCCGTCCGTAGATCTCGCGCTCGACCTCAACGTCCTGCCGGCAATACCCGCACAGCCGATCGAGCCGCTCCGGATCGTCAAACCAGTAGACACCAGCCGGCTCGTCTTTGTGCGGCCGGCGCGGCTTGCTCATTTGGTGCATCAGCCGCTCGCCGCCGGCGTCTTTACGGTTGGTGAGCTCGAGCGCAGCCGCGATCTTGTCGAGCCGCGCCGGCAATCCGGCGGCAAGCGCGATTGCCATCGTGCAGCGATGACGCTCGAGCGGAATGATTGGCCAGCCATGGCGCGGTGCTAAGACATGCTGCTCAATCGCGGTCTCAAAATGGTCGCCATGCGCGGCAACGGTCCAGCTGGGATTGTGAGCGGCCTCAATAAACTCCGGCGGTACCGGATCGCCCGGCCGCCAAAGCTGCACCGGCTCGTCGTCGACAGCATAGGCTGCACAGAGAATTTCGGTGCTGGGGTCAGCCGCGTATCTGTGCGTGCCGACAAGCTTTAGGCTCACCCGGGATCGTGTCTCGTAATCGCGGTGGAGCACATGCTGGGCGAGCGCAACTTCACCGGTAGCAACAGCATGACGGAGGGGGAGGGGCTCATGCATCTGGGCCGCTCCGATCCGCCGCGATCTGGCGCTCGAGATCGGCGAGCTCGTCGTGCAGATACTGTTCAACAGCTTGCCGCAATCCATGCCGTGGCGCGGTGTCGAGGATCTGCAGCATGGCAGCAGCAATGACGGCTGCGCGATCAAGATGCTTACTCATGTCATGGTATCCGGAAGTCATCGTGCCCTCCCGTTCTGGCTCGCATTGCGCAGCAAGCGCCTGAGCGTCGCGCGCGATTGTTGGCGGGCCTGGTTGTTGCTGGGTGTACGCGAAATGACGAGCGTGTAGCGCCGTCCGAAATCGACCCATTTTAGTTTGATGTGTTTGCCATTCTCCTGAATCTGCGGCGTAAAGCCGTGCGCGTGCAGCAGCGCGAGCGCATCGGCGATGAGTTCTTCGCGACAGGTCATCGGCGCTCCTATTCTTTGTGCGGGATCACGCGACGCCACTGCCCTAGTCCTGGCAGCGGACATAGTTTTCGTAGAGATCGGGGCGGAGAATTTCGCGCGACACACCGGTTAGGCGCTCAATTTCGAGGATGCGCCCGCTTGGGATTTTGTCCCATTGCAGGATTGCCTGATGGTTGATCTCGAGCAGCCGAGCGAGCGCCCTTAAACCACCTGCACTCTTGATTGCCGCCGCGACGCCTGCGGGCTTGAACCGCTTTCTGTTGTTGATCACGACAGCGCCCCATCATCGTCAGGTGTCGGATAGCAGTCTTCATCACCGCTCTCTGGTCCGCAGCCGACACACTGCCAAGGCGCGTGGGCTCTGCAGAGCCACCGCACTTCATTGTCGACCGGATAACCAATTTCGGCGGGCGCCGCAGAGGTGACAGCGATTGATCATGACGCCACCTCGCGAACTTGCGCGATCGAAGACACGGTAACTGAGCTTCTGATGATGCGTCGCTGTATGGCGGGATCGGGAACAACACAGAAGCCAAGGCCCGAGCGGCGTAGCGCGTTACACGCGACTTCACCCATGCCGAGGAAGATCACGCCATGACCGGGCGCTTTGCCGATAGATCCATCGGGCCGCACAAATTTTGTTTTGCCGCGCGGAAACAGTAGGAGTTCAGCATTCGGCACCACGACTTTGTGAAACCAGCCGCTCGATGTATAGGCGCGGCAGATAGCGACGCCGTTTGCGTGCTCGAAAAATTTCTCAAGCCAAGGGACGATTTTGTTACGGCCTTCGCCCCACGGCGCGTTCTCGAACACGAGCCCTTGCCATGGCTGGCTCAGTCCGTCGTCTTGCTCGGTGTAAACCTTCTTCGCCGGTACACAGTAATGCTGCCGCATGTCGACAGGTGGCGCACAGGGATCCAAGTCGTAGACGAGCCCAATTTTGTCGAGCACGGATCGCGGCGTGTACCACTCACTGCTCTCGCCGGTCGATGGCTCGTGATATCGCTTGCCCATCACCGTTCTCTCCTCAGAACATCGTCTGGCTCTGGAGCTTGCGGCTCGCCGTCGACCTCGAGCTCGCGCCAGTACGAGATCAACAACTCGAGCATCTTGAGATGTGCTGCTGAGAACGCGGAGAACGGCCGCCCGCTCAAGACTTCGTCGTCGATGTTCTGCAGTACGGCTTGACGCTGCCTGAACTCAGAGATCGGCGGCGGGTAGGCAGCTCTCCGCTTCTCCAAGACCGTCCATAGGGCGAAGATCGCGTCACGGAGTTCGTCATATTCCGGTGGGATATAAAGGTGTCCTTCGGTCATCTGTTCGGTGGTCATGATGTTGCTCCTGGATGCAAAAATGCCGGGCGCTTTCGCACCCGGCGCTGTGTGAAGTTATTCGGCCTACGGCGCCGCGGTTTGATCCGACAGCGCCCAGGCGCGGGCGTTAAAGCTGTGGAGCGGACGTTAAAGCTGCGGAGCGATCAGGCCATCCCACACGACGGCCGTCCCCACGATGGCACCGACCGCTTTCAGATCCTCCGGCGTTCCGGCTTGGAAGCCGCGCAAGAGATAGAGCCTAGCGCGGGCCCGCTCTGCGGCCGCCATCAAGGAGACATTTCCCCTGAGCGCGGCTCTGAGCAGCTCCTCGTCGCCGGCTTTGAGGATCTGTCCCGCGGCGATGATGTAAGCCCCGCAGACCGCCACCGACGCGGCGGCCTCGGCCACGGTCTTGGCGCTGATGGGGCCCTCGCCGAACAACATCGCCGCGCCCGTGAACGCGCGGAGCGTCGTATTTTCGAGCTCGGACCGGCGCGTCGCGTGCCACCTGTACGAGTTGCAAATGGTGATGAGTGTCACCATACTCGATGCAGACTTAAAATGGTTCATGTTGAACCTCCTTGAGTTGTGAGGGCCGGTGTCGGGAACCACTCGTGCGCCGGCCCTCTGCCATTTTCCCGCCGTGTAGTTCCCACGTTCCGCGACCGACGGGCGTCGCAGTGTGGCTGTTCTCAAAATCTTTCGATGGACACCACGGTGTTGACGATCGACGCGACGATGTACGTGATCGACGACGCCATACCCACGGCGACGATCGATCGATCTTGATTTTCGGGTGAAATTCGCTAAATGAACCGGGCTCGTCCCTTGCGCGGGTTGGGCCGACGCCTGTCGACCTCCGCGCGGCTCTCAATCAGAGCCAAGGGCGGCGCCACCGAAAGGAAGCGCCGCCTTTTCTTATTTCGTCCGGCTGTTCGTCAGACCGCACAGCCTCGGTCCCCCTTCGTGAACGCAACCCATCAATCTACGTCGATTGAGCCGTACCGGGAGTCGAACCAAGAGGCTAAGTTCTGTCCGTCGCGTGAGGGCCGAGTATATGACCCCTCCTGCATTGCCCACCTCCTTAGGTGTCCCGGGTTTTCCGGGCCTACCCAAGCTGTTGAGGTCTTTTGGAAGGACCTCCCCCTTG
>Ga0209239_1001369_pt1 | contig 14505 bp, 11 predicted proteins | sample GraSoi013_2_20cm_FD_185824 | JGI IMG/M metagenome (GOLD analysis project Ga0209239, IMG submission 185824) | Grasslands soil microbial communities from the Angelo Coastal Reserve, California, USA - Sample 10_02_2013_2_20cm (SPAdes) (version 2) | ecosystem: Environmental > Terrestrial > Soil >...
TCGGAAAGATCGAGCTTGACGGTCCTGGAGCGCTGCGTCTGCTCGAACGTGTCGCGGGCAACCTGATTGACAGGCCGGTTGGCAGCGTCGTCTACACCCAGCTGCTCGATCGCCGCGGAGGGATCGCCGGCGACGTCACCATCACGCGGCTTGGCCCGCATCGATTCAGACTGGTCACCGGCGCCGGCTATGTGAACAGCGACCTCGGCTGGCTGCGGCTCGAGCACCGCGAGCTGGACGGGCCCGTTGAGATCCGGGAGACGACGGATGAGCTCTGCGTCGTTGGGATCTGGGGCCCGCAGGCCCGTAAGGTGCTGGAGGGCATGACCGACGACGACGTCTCGGAGGAGGGTTTCCCGTTCATGCAGGCTCGCGACATCCGGATCGAGGGATTCGACGTCTTCGCCCAGCGCGTGACCTATGTCGGCGAGCTGGGATGGGAGTTCTATGTCGAGCCTGGCGTCGCGGAGCAGGTCTGGGATCGCTTGATGGCCGGCGCGCGAAAGTTTGGCGTCCGGGCGGGGGGATACCGAGCACTGGACTCGCTGCGGATGGAGAAGGGCTACCGCTACTACGGCATCGACCTCACCCTGCTGGACAATCCGCTCGAGGCCGGGCTCGGGTTCTGCATCCGTTTCGACAAAGGCGATTTCAATGGGCGGGAGGCGCTGCTGGCGCTAAAAGCGGCCGGCGTCATGCGGCGTTTGCGGACCCTGTTGATCGGCGACCACGATTACGTCACCGTCTATGGTGGAGAGGCCGTTTATGCCGATGGTACGATCGTCGGCCGGCTACGCAGTTGCGCGTATGGCTTCACGGTCCGGCGCAACATCGCGTACAGCTATCTGCCGGTAGGACTGGTACCTGGAGCGCGGGTCGAGGTGGACGTATTCGGGCGGCGGGTGCCGGCTGAAGTTAGCACGGATGCCGTACTGAAGCGCGAGCCATCGGTGAGCCATGAAGCAAAGCCTGTCACGAGCTGAGGACACGGTCGACCGCGTTTCGCTGTGGCGGGATAAGGAGGTGAAGGTCACGTCGTTATCGGGCGGGCTGACAAACGAGAACTACCTGGTCGAGGCCGGCGGCCAGCGGTACGTCATACGGATCCCGGGGGCGTCGACGGAGCTGCTGGCGATCGACCGCGCCAATGAATTGCATAACACAAGGGCGGCGGCCAGCACCGGCATCGGTCCCGCTGTGCTGGAGCACATCCCGGAGCTGGACGTCATGGTCCTCGAGTTCATCCCCGGGCCGACGATGTCGGCACAGACCCTGCAATCGGAGCGGATGGTGCGGCGCATGGCCGAGTCGTTCACGCGGCTGCACGGCGCGCCTCGCTTTCTGAAGAACTTCGACATGTTCCGGCTGATCGAGGAGTACCTGCGGATCGTCGAGGAGCACGATGTCCGGATCCCCGCCGATTACCGGGAGCGGCTGCCCCAGCTCGGGGACATCGAGCGGGCGGTCCGGGTTGGTGCACTCCCCAGCGTCTCGTGTCACAACGACCTGCTCTGCGAGAACTTCATCGACGACGGCCACGGATTGCGGATCGTCGATTACGAACTGAGTGGGAACAACGATCCGTGCTTCGACCTGGGCAACACGGCGCAGGAGGCGGGCTTTGATGATGGGTTGCGCGCCGTCCTGTGCGAGGCGTACTTCGGCCGGCTGGACCCGCAGCAACTCGCCCGGATGAACCTGTTCGCCCTCATGTCGGACATCGGCTGGACGCTCTGGGGAGCGATCCAGGCCAAGATCTCGACGCTGGACTTCGATTTCACCGACTACTACACGGCGCGATGGAATCGGGCCCTTACGGTCATCGAGTCGGACCGCTTTGAAGGCTGGTTGAGGGAAGCGCGCCGCGAGGACCCTTGACAGAGTGCAGATCTCAGAAGAGACTTTCGGCGTATACCAAAGGTCGTCGCTCAAGTGTGGAAGGAGGATGAGGTTGGTTGGCCGTGCTTGACACTGTCCTGAAGGCGTATCAGTCGCCGACCCGCATGGTGCACGCCATCGGGGCCCTCTCCGCCCTCGGCCAGGAGGCCGCCGCGCTCAACGTCAAGCGTCCACTGGTCGTCACCGACCAGGGGATCGTAAAGGCCGGGCTGCTGGATGAGGCGCTGAAGCCGCTGCGGGCGGCCGGCCTGGATCCGGTCAGCTACGACCAGGTCCGCGCCAACCCCGGCATCGCGCTGGTCGACGCGGGCGCCCGTTACTACCAGTCGGAACGCTGCGACGGCCTGGTCGCGATCGGCGGAGGCAGCTCAATCGACGCCGCCAAGGGCATGGGCGTGGTCGTCGTGCATGGCGGCAGCATCGCGCAGTATGAATGGGGCAAAGACCCGATCCACTCCCGTATCCCACCGCTGGTCGCGGTCCCAACCACTGCCGGCACCGGCAGCGAAGTCACGCTCTGGGCGGTGATCACGGATCCGGACCGAAAGGTGAAATTCAACGTCGGCGGCACACCCAACATCGCGTCCTGGGTCGCCCTGGTCGATCCCGCGCTCAGCGTCAACCTCCCGGCCGGCGTCACCGCCGGGACCGGCATGGATGCGCTAACGCATGCGATCGAGTGCTACACGATGGCCTATCACCAGCCGTTCACCGACGCGGTGGCGCTGCTGGCGATGGAATATTGCGGCCGCTACCTGCGGGTCGCCTACGCCCAGGGACACAACCTGGAGGCGCGTTACCACATGAGCATGGGCGCGATGCTGGCCGGCCTCGCCTACGGCACCGATTCCGCCGGCGCGGCCCATGCGATGAGCCAGACCGCAGGTGGGGTGCACGACGCGCCGCACGGCGCGCTGACCGGCCGGCTGCTTGCGCCAGTCATGGAGTACAACTACGCGGGCGAGCCGGAGCGCTTCGCTCGAATCGGCCAGGCGCTGGGGCTCGAGGTCGCCAACAAACCGGTCTGGAAGGCGGCCGAGGTTGGAGTCGAATACGTTTACCAGCTGACCGAGGACCTCGATATCCCTTCGCTCAACGAGCTCGGCTTTTCCGAGGAGGAGATTCCCATGCTCGCCGAAAAAGCCGCGGCCGATTCGCAGAGTATCGGCAACCCGCGCGATGTCGATGCCAGGAATTACGAGCGGATCTACGCCCGCGCGTTCGAGGCGGGCCGCCACCGCAAGGTCGCCCGGGCGCTGGCCCACGCCGGCTCCTGACGGCATGTGGACCAACCCGCTCAAGCCGTACGACATCCTCTCCGCTGAGCAGGTTCAGCAGATCGATGACCACGCCATGCTCATCCTGCAGGAGATCGGCGTCGACTTCCTGCATCCCAGAGCCCTCGACATCTTCCGGCGCGCCGGATTGAAGATCGAAGACCAACGGGTTCGCTTCGAACGCGCCTTTATCGAGGAACAGATCAGCAAGGTCCCGGCGAGCTTCCAGGTGCAGGCGCGGAACCCGAAAAACACCGTCGTCATCGGCGGCAACCACATGGTCAACGCGCCGGTCTACGGTCCGCCTTTCATCACGGACCTCGATCGCGGCCGGCGGGGGGCCACCATCGCGGACTTCACGAACTTCGACAAGATGGCACAGGCGACGCCACAGATCCACTGTGCCGGCGGCACCATCGTCGAACCGGAGGATCTCCCGCTGGAAACGCGCCACCTGGACATGGTCTACTCGCACATCCGCTGGACCGACATGCCCTACATGGGCAGCGTCATCTCCGAGGAGGGCGCCCGCGACTCCATCGAGATGTCGTCGATCCTCTTCGGCGGCCGGGAAAACATCGAGAAGACACCCGCCCTGCTCGCGCTGGTCAACGTCAACAGCCCGTTGCGATATGACGACCGGATGCTGGGCGCGCTGCTCGAGTACGCGGCAGCCAACCAACCCGTGATCGCGACCCCATTTCTGATGGCCGGGGCGATGTCGCCTATGGGCCTGGCCGGGACGCTGGCGCAGCAGACCGCCGAGGCGCTCGCCGGCATCGCCCTCATCCAGCTCGTGCGTCCCGGAGCACCCTGTATCTACGGGTCGTTCCTGACGAACATCGACATGCAGTCCGGGAGTCCTGCCTTCGGCACACCGGAATCGGCGATGGGCATCCTGGCCAGCGCCCAGATGGCCCGGCACTACAAGCTGCCGTTCCGCGGCGGTGGCGCGCTGACCTCGTCGAAGAGCCCGGACGCCCAGGCCGCCTACGAATCGCTGATGTGCATGTGGCCGACTGTGCTCGGTGGGGTTCACTTCGTCCTGCACGCAGCCGGCTGGCTGGAGTCCGCACTGCTGGCGTCGTACGAAAAATTCATCATCGACGTCGAGGCGCTGCGGATGTTCGAGTGGATTCTGAGTCGGGGCATTCCCTTCGACGACGAGGGGTTCGCCATGGACGGCATCCGCGAGGTCGGACCTGGTGGGCATCATCTCGGCTCCGAGCACACCATGCGGCACTACCGGACAGGCTTCTACCGGCCGTGGATTTCCTCCACCGAGAACTTCGACCGCTGGCAGCGGAACGGCTCGCGGACGGCCGAGAAATGGAAGCAGCTCCTCAAGGACTACGCCGATCCCGGCATGGATTCGGGGGTGGACGAGCAGCTCCAGGCGTTCATCGAGGTCCGCAAGGACGCCATCCTGCATGCCCGGGTCTGACCGCCTGCCGGGTCAGGCCCGCGTGGTCATCATCGGCGCCGGGATCGTCGGCTGCAGCGCTGCGTATCACCTCACCCGGCTCGGCTGGCGCGATGTCGTCGTCATCGACCAGGGACCGATGTTCCGCGCGGGGGGTTCGACCTCGCACGCACCGGGCCTGGTATTTCAGAACAACGCGGCGCGCACCACCTGCCGCTTCGCCCTCGACACTGTCGAGACCTACCGCAGCCTCCAGCTCGACGGCCAGCCCGTCTACTGGGAGGTGGGCAGCCTCGAAGTGGCCTCAACGCCGGAGCGGTGGGAGGAGCTCAAGCGCAGGCATGGCCATGCGACCTCCTGGGGGCTCAAGACCCGGCTGATCGGCCCGGATGAGGTCAGCAGTTTGGTGCCGATCATGCGCACCGATCATCTGTACGGCGCCATCCATGTGCCGACCGACGGCACCGTAAGGGCGGTGCAGGCCTCGGAGGCCCTGGCCCGCATGGCTGAAGGGGCGGGCGCTCGATTCGTTGCGCACACGCGGGTAACTGGCATCGACGTCAAGCAGGGACGGGTCCACGCCGTGGAGACGGATCAGGGCCGCATCGCGGCGGAATACGTCCTCAGCGCGGCCGGCATCTGGGGCCCTTCGATCGGCCGCATGGCCGGTGTGCCAATCCCCCTGCAGCCGCTGCAGCACCTGGTCGGCATCACCGATCCCCTGCCCGAGTTGTCGGGCGAGACCGGCTGGCAATCGATGCCCATCGTCCGCCACCAGGACCGCTCGATGTACTTCCGCCAGGACTTCCGCAGCTACTTGATCGGCGCTTACCGGCACGAACCCGTGATGGTTGATCCCCAGGAGCTTCGCTCGAGCTGGGACAACGGCCTGATGCCGTCCTGCGCGCCGTTCCGCGACGATCTCTTCGCCCCCTCGATGGCGTATGCCTCGGAGCTCTACCCCCCTCTCAAGTCGGCGGAGCTGGTGGAGAAGATCAACGGCATGTTCTCCTTCACGCCGGATGGGCATTCCCTGATCGGCGAGTCGCTCGACGTGCGCGGCTTCTGGGCTTGCGAGGCGGTCTGGATCACGCACGGCGTGGGCGCGGCGCGCGCCGTGGCGGAGTGGATGGTGGAGGGTGAGCCGCAGCTGGACCTTCGCGAGGAGGATCTGAACCGGTTCTACCCGCACGCGTTCACCCGCTCGTATCTGCGCACCCGTGGAGCCCAGAACTATCGCGAGGTGTACGACATCATCCACCCATTGCAGCCGATGGAGACGCCCCGCCGACTCCGGCTGACCCCGTTTTACGAGCGGGAGCAGGCGCTGGGCGCGATGTTCCTCGAAGGGGCTGGCTGGGAGCGGCCCCAGTGGTACGAGGCTAATACCCCCCCACCCCGACCCTCCCCCACCAGGGGGGAGGGAGATGTAGCGCCGCAGCGTTCTGGATGGGCTGCTCGGTTCTGGTCGCCAATCCAGGCCATCGAGCACCGGGCGGCTCGCGAGCGGGTGGTGCTCTTCGATGCCACCCCTTTCGTCAAGATCGAGGTCACCGGCCGCGGCGCCCTGGTCTACCTGCAGCGGATCGCCGCCAACCAGATGGAGCATCCGGTCGGGAAGGTGACCTACACAGCCATGCTCAACGAGCGCGGCGGCATCATGACCGATCTAACGGTGACCAGGATCGACCAGGACCGGTATTGGGTGGTTACCGGCGGCGGCGTCGGGATGCACGACCTGGCCTGGATGCGTCGCCAGTTGCCGGACGATTCGAGTGTCCAGCTGAAGGACCTGACCTCGGGCTGGTGCTGCGTCGGCGTCTGGGGCCCGCGGGCGCGCGATCTCCTCCAGCCGTTGAGCCAACAGGACGTGTCGAATGCCGCGTTCCCCTATCTCACCGCCCGGTCGCTGACGATTGGCAGCGTTCCAACCTATGCGATTCGGATTTCCTATGTCGGTGAGCTGGGCTGGGAGCTCTATACGCCGACCGAGTACGGGCTGCGTCTCTGGGACACCCTGTGGAAGGCGGGAGACGCGCTCGGCGTGACGGCGCTCGGCGGCGGTGCCTTCGACTCGCTCCGGCTCGAGAAGGGGTATCGCTTGTGGGGCGCCGACATCCACAGCGAGTACAACCCGTATGAGGCGGGCCTGGGCTTTGCCGTCCGTCTCAACAAAGGCGACTTCATCGGTCGCAACGCGCTCCTGCGGATCACCCGGAAGCTGGCATGCATGACCTTCGATGACCCGGCCGTCGCCGTGCTCGGCAAGGAACCAATCTTCGCCGGCGGCCAGTGCGTCGGTTACGTGACCAGCGCGAATTACGGTTGCACCGTCGGAAAGAGCATCATCTATGGTTACCTGCCGCTGGCCCTTGCCGAAGACGGGTCGAGGGTCGAGGTGCAGTACTTCGGCCGGCGCTATCCGGCCGGCGTCGTCGGCGAGCCGTTGTACGACCCACAGATGACAAGGCTCAAAGAGCTGCCGGTGCTGGCAGGATCAGGAGGAGCACGATGAAGGTCGTCGAAAAAACCCCGGCGCTCAAGATGTTCGTGGGCGGCCGGTGGGTCGACTCGGAAAGCGAAGCCACCTTCGAGGCGGTAAGCCCGGCGACCGGCGAGGTGATCGCCACCCTGCCGAAAGGCACCCGGGCTGATGCCGCGCGCGCCGTCGAGGCGGCGCACCGGGCACGGGCGGCGATGGCCGGGCTCGGCGCCTTCGAGCGGGCGGCCCTGCTGCACCGGGTGGCCGACGTCATGGAGAAGCGGCGCGAGGAGCTGGCCCGATGGCTCAGCCTCGACCAGGGGAAGCCGTACAAGGCGGAAGCGCTCGGCGAAGTCGGCGAAGCCGTCGAGTATTTCCGAATCGCCGCCGAAGACATCAAACGCCTGGAGACCAATGTCATCCCGTCGATGGCCAAAAACAAGCTCGTGTTTACGCTGCGGGTTCCCCGCGGCGTCTATGGCCTGATCACCCCCTGGAATTGGCCGTTGACGATGGCGACGGAGCTCATCGCCCCGGCGCTCGCCGGGGGCAATACCGTGGTCTGGGCGCCGGCCACTTCGACGTCGGCGATCAGTGTGAAGTTGATGGAGTGCCTGACCGAGGCCGACCTCCCGGCAGGCGCCGTGAACCTGGTGACCGGCCCCGGCTCGGTGGTCGGCGATGAGATCGCAGGCCATCCGCTGGTGGCCGGCATCGGCTTCGTCGGCTCGACCGAAACCGGCCGATCGGTCGCCCGGCGGGCCGCCGGCAAGCACGTGATGCTGGAGCTGGGCGGCAACGGCCCGATCGTGATCTTCGAGGATGCAGACCTGGGCCGGGCCGCGGAAGGGACGATTACCGGCTGCTTCCTTTGCGCCGGGCAGAGTTGTACAGCGGGGGAGCGCATCCTCGTTCAGCGCGGGATTCAGGACGCGTTCCTGGCACAGCTGACGGCGGCAATGTCCACGATCAAACTGGGCGATCCATTGGACGACAACACCACGATGGGGCCGCTCAACAACGAAGGCGTCGCCCAGAAGATGGACGAGCACGTGCGAGACGCGGTCGACCGCGGCGCGACCGTGGTCCAGGGCGGGCGGCGCGCCGATGGATATCCGACCCGGCTCTATTACGAAGCCACGGTGCTGCGCAACGTGTCGCCGGCGATGCGGGTCAGCCGCGAGGAGACCTTTGGTCCGATCGCTCCCCTGATTCCGTTCGCCGACGAGGCGGATGCCCTGGCCATCGCGAATGACTCACCCTACGGCCTGCTCGGCTCCGTCTATACCAGGGATATCGATCGCGCGTTGCGCTTCGCCCAGCGGCTCGAGACGGGCTGGGTCAACGTGAACGAGTCATCCAACTACTGGGAGGCTCACATCCCCTTCGGCGGAAGAGCGGGCAAAGACAGCGGTATCGGCCGGGTGGGCGGGCACCGCGCCATCGAGCAGATGACCGACCTGAAGACCATCATCGTCGACGTACAGGAGGCCTGAGCTGGCCACTGACGTCAACGTCCCGGTCAGCGACGTCATCGCCGAGGCGCAGCGGATCGCAGCGGCCGCGCAACTGGCCAAGGTTCCGGTCAAGCTGGTGGGCGGCGCGGCCGTCAACCTGCATTCGCCCAGCGCCCGGCAACCGCCCCTGAAGCGCCGCTATGGGGACCTCGACTTCGTTGCGGCTTCGAAGAAGCAGCACTCGGTCCAGCGGCTGTTCGAGGCGCTTGGCTACCAGGGTGACCAGCGATTCAACACCCTCAACGGGCACCAGCGGCTGCTATATCTCGACAGCCTGAATGGTCGTCAGATCGACATCTTCATCGACCGGATGAAGATGTGCCATGTCATCGAACTGGGCGGCCGCCTCAGCCACGACGGTCCCACCCTCACCCCGGCCGATCTGTTGCTCAGCAAGTTGCAGGTTTACGAGGTCAACATGAAGGACCTCGTCGACACCATCGCGCTGGTGCTCGATCATCCCATCGCCGACCACGACGACGACGCGGTGAACGCGGCCTATCTGGCGCGACTCACGTCCGAGGACTGGGGTCTGTACCGGACGCTGCAGCTCAACATCGAGCGCGTGCGCGGCGCCGCCACCGAGCTCGAGGTGGACGCCGGCCGCGTCAATCAACGCCTCGATGAGCTCTGGGAGCGGATCGAGAGGCAGCCGAAATCACTCAAGTGGAAGTTGCGGGCGAGGATCGGCGACCGCGTCAGCTGGTACGAGTTACCCGAAGAGGTTCGTCAGCCGTACCAGCGGGACTAGAACCTAACCCATTATTGACAGGCGTCCGCGACACCTCTAGTGTGAGCGGCAGGTAGGCGGCTCGTTCATTCGTGAAGGGACACCCACATGGCCATATCCAAGCACCCCGTCGAAGAGACGATCCGGGTTTTGTTCATCGAGGACGATCCGGCGGTCGCCGAGATGTACAAGCTCAAGCTTGAGCTCGATGGCTATCAGGTGAACGTGGTGTCGAACGATGACCAGGTGATGCAGGAGGCGGCTGCGCTTCGGCCGGACATGATCTTCCTCGACCTGCGGATGGGTGAAGAGCTCGGCTTTGCCACGTTGCAACGCATTCGGGCGACCGACGGTACTCGGAACCTCCCGGTGATCATCCTGTCGAGCCGCGGAGCACACGAGATGGCGGGTCGCGGCTTCAAGGCTGATGTGCTGGACTATGTCGTGCGCGCCGACCCAGGCCCAAGCGGTTTGACCTGGAGCATCGACGACTGGGCGGTCAGGCGACCCGCTGTCGCTTGTCGAGGTACATCGAGCGATCGGCAGCCGCCAGTAATCCGTCGGCGGTGGTGCCGTCCGCGGGAAACGAGGCGGTCCCGATCGACACCGAGATGGCGCCGGTGGGGCTGTCCGCATCGCGCAACGTTCCGCTGACCCGACGGGCGAGCGATACCGCGCCCACCCGATCCATTTCGGGCATGAGGAGGACAAACTCATCGCCGCCCCATCGGGTGACGACATCCGCGTGCCGGAGCTGAGCGGTCAGGACCGACGCCACGCGCTTGAGCACCGCGTCTCCGGCCGCGTGACCGCGGGCGTCATTCACCTGCTTGAGTCCGTCGACGTCGAGCATGATCACGGAAAACAGCTCAGGGAGGGCTGCACCCAGCCGGTCTTCGAGCGCCTGTTCGAAGGCGCGTCGGTTCGAAAGCCCGGTTAGCGGGTCGGTCCGGGCGCTGGCGGCCAGGCGCTCGATCAACCGCGCGTTGGAAATCGAGACGGCGGCCTGGTTCGCCAGGATGGTCAGCAACCGCAGGTGATCACCGGTGTACTGATGCAGGCCGACCTTGACGTTGACGATGACCCCGATCAGGTTGTCCTCGAAGATGACCGGGACGGCAAGCATGGACTCGTCGGCTTCGGTGGTGCTCGGGATGTGGACCGCCTTCGGATGGCGCTCTGTGTCACCAACCAGCGCCCCTTGCTTGGTTTCGGCGACCCAGCCGGTGATGCCCTGGCCCACCTGAATGGCCAGCGTCTCGGCGGTGACCCCATCGTATTCGGAGCGACGGGTGTCGCTGAAATAAACCGGGCTCAGCGTCCGCCCATCGTCTTCGAGCAGGTAGATGCGGCACTGGTCGTAGGGCAGCAGCGTCGTGATCGCCTGGCCGATGGTCTCGCAGATCTCCGGCACGCTGCCGATGTTGGCGAGCCGCGCGCCGAGTTGCTGGATGGCGTCGAGGTGTTGCGTCCAGGCGTGCGCCTCCGGCAGCCGTTTGTCCGGATGGATGGAGTTCTCCGCCGTGCCACTGACGGTGACGTCTCCGGATGAAATCACCGCGAGCAACGCGTCCGCCACCCTCGGGTCGAACTGCCGTCCGGCCTGGGTCGAAATTTCGTTGAGGATCCATGCTCGTGGCCTGGCCTCCCGGTACGGCCGGTCGCTCGACATCGCCTGGAAGGCATCGCAGGCATGGATGATGCGCGCCTCGAGTGGGATTTGCTCGGCCTTGAGCTCATCCGGGTAGCCTTGCCCGTCCCATCGCTCATGCTCGGCGCGCACGATCGGGCGGATGCGATTGAGAAACGGCACTGAGGCCACGATCCGCTCACCGATCACCGGATGTTCCCGCATGATGGCGGTCTCCTCCTCGTCGAGTGGCCCCGGCTTATTGAGGACATAACCAGGCACACCGATTTTCCCGATGTCGTGTAGGAGTGCCCCATATTCGAGGAACCGCAGCGCCTCGGCGTCGAGACCAAGTCGCTGCCCAACCGCGCGCGCCAGCGCGGCAGTCGCTCGGGAGTGCACCTCAGTGTGGCGATCCTTCGCGTCCAGCGCAACGGCGAGGGCCTCGATGGTGGCGAGGTAACTCCCTTCAAGCTCCAGGCGGCGCCGTTCGGCGAGCTGATTCTCGCCACGCAATGCCTTGCGGACGAGGGCGGGGACGAAGGCACAGATCGCCATCGACGCCACGAGCAAGACCAGCGACCGGACATAGACGCTGCTCCAGCCCTCTACCAGCAACGGAAGCGTAGCGGCCACGGTGGAGACAATGACGACGGCCAGCGCGACTGGAAAATCGAGCATCGATGCGGTGAACACCACGGCAACCAGGAATAGCACCGGTAGATGCGAATGCGTTCCGCCGGTGGCAAAAATTCCAATCGTGATCATCACGAGGCCGCCAAAGACGACCGGAGGAAATCGCTTGGCCGGGATTTCTGACCACGGCAAGAGCCAGCACACTAACCCCGCGACCCAGGCGAGCACCGTCACGACCCACTCCACCGGATAGTTGACCCCGAGGTCGGTTCCGATATAGCTGCTGGCCATGACGATGGACGCCAGGCCCCAGAAGGACACCGCAGCGATCCTGAACGTCGCCCGGTGTAAGTGCGTGGGGATATTCACCGGCGCCATGCTGGCGAATACAACGCCCGTTTGCCGGCCTTCCGTCGCGGGCCCGACCCCGGATAGCATGGGTCGGGCATGTTCTGGACCTTCGTCGAACCCGCCCAGGTGGCCGACGGACGCGTCACGATCCGAGGACCGCAGGGTCATCACCTGGCCCGGGTCCTGCGCGTCCATCGCGGCGAGCGCGGCGTCGCGGTGGCCGCCGGCCGGGAATACGAGCTCGAGCTGGTTGAGGTCGAAGGCGGGCGAGTCGTGGGCCGCATCGTCGGAGACCGGCCGGTTCAAGGGGAGGCGCGCACAGCCGTCGCGCTGCTGCAGGCGGTGTTGCCAAACCCCGACTTCGATGCCGTGATCGAGGGCGGCACGGCCGTGGGGATCCGCCGCTTCGTGGCCGTGCAGGCCGAGCGCTCGGTCGCCCGGCCGCCGGCCGCCCGGCTCACGCGCTGGCAGGTGATCGCGGGATCCGCGGCCGAGCAGAGTCATCGCGGTGAGGTGCCGGAGGTTATCGGGCCGATGCCACTGACGGACGCCCTGGGGCAGGTGGCCGGGACGCGGCTGCTCGTGCTCGAGCCGACGGCGACCGTGCCCTTGCTCGATGCGCTCGACGGCTCGCCGGCCTACGCGATGGCGGTTGGGCCCGAAGGTGGATGGACCGACCATGAACTGTCGGTATTGCGCGAACGCGGTGTCGCCGTCAACCTCGGCCCACGGATCCTGCGAGCCCGACTGGCGCCGATCGTGGCCGCTGCTATCCTCGTCCAGCAACGATGAACGTGTCGATCCAAACGCTGGGATGCAAGGTGAATTTTGCCGAGATGGCAGAGCTGGGCGACCGGCTGGCCGGTATCGGCTTCTCGGTATCGGACTCGGCAGACAACCCCGACATCTGCGTGATCAACAGCTGCACGGTCACCGCCCAGGCGGACCGCAAGCTCCGCACGATGGTGCACGGGCTGCGCCGCCGTCATCCGCAGGCCCACCTCATCCTGACCGGCTGTCATGTCGACAACCCGCATCCACGCGTATCCGCCGTCCCCGACGCGGACGTGGCCTTCCCGAACGCGCGAAAGAGCGAGATCTTCGACTACGTTTCGGCGAACTTCGCCGCGGGGGCGGCTCCCGGCTCGACGACGTTCACGCGTTCCCGATTCTTCCTCAAGGTGCAGGATGGCTGCAACCATCGCTGCACCTACTGCATCGTCTGGCGAACGCGAGGGACCTCGCGCAGCGGGGAGGAAATGGACCTCATCGAGCGGGCCCGCCGGGCGGTCTCCGATGGGTATGGCGAGATCGTGCTCAGCGGGGTCGATCTCGGCGCCTTCGGCCGAGAGCGTGGGGAGTCCCTGGCACCGTTCCTGCAGCGATTGCTCGAGGCGATCGCTCCCGCCCGGCTGCGGCTCAGCTCGATCAACGCCAATGACTTCACGCCGGAGCTGGTCGAGCTCACCGGCGCGCCGCGGTTTTGCCGCCATCTACATATTCCGCTGCAATCCGGCAGCGACCGGGTGCTGAAGCGGATGGGTCGCCTCTACCGCAAGCGCGATTATCTAGGCTTGGTGGCGGCCTTGCGCAGGCAATCCCCCGAGGTCGCGGTGACCGCCGACGTCATCGTCGGCTTCCCGGGTGAAACGGATGGCGATTTTGCGGATACCGAGAACGTCGCTGCGGAGGCGGCCCTTAGCGGTATGCACGTCTTTCGCTACTCACCTCGCGCGGGAACGGCCGCCCCCCGACTTGGCCTGCCCGTGGACAACCCGATCAGCAAGGAACGGAGCCACCGACTGCAGACGCAGGCTGAGGCCCAGCGCCGAGCGTATGAGGCGCGCTTCATCGACCGGGAGCTGGAGGTGATCTGGGACCGGCGCTTTCCGAACCGGATGCGTGGACTCAGCGACAACTACATCACGGTGTATGCGCCGGTCCGCGGTCAGACGCTGGGTGCGCTCGCAACCATCCGACCGATGGCCAGCTGCGGGGACGGTCTGCTCGGCGCGTAAGCTGTGCCGGTGGCTGAGGACTGCCTGTTCTGCAAGATCTTCGCCCGGGAGATTCCCGCGAAAGAAGTCTTCCGCGATGACAACATCGTTGCCTTCGAGGACATCCGGCCGGTGGCGCCAACCCACGTGCTCGTCATCCCCAAAGAGCACATCCCCTCTGTCCACGATCTCACCCGCGAGCACGCCCCGATGCTGGCTCGGATGCTGGAGGTGGCCAACCGCATCGCCGACGAGCGAAAGGTGGATCGCGACGGCTATCGACTCGTCTTCAACAAGGGGCCGCAGGCCGGCCAGAGCGTTTATCACCTCCACGTCCATCTCCTCGGTGGCCGAGCCATGGCCTGGCCCCCTGGCTAACTCCGCGACGGCAACGAGGTCGTAAACCCTCCGTGGCAAGCCTGTCACAGCGGCATGGTTGAGCGGCCACGCGTGAAACAGGCGTCGTAATCGGCCGGCGCTAGGGTGGGCGCAGATGCGCCTAACTCCCTGGCGTGCCATGCCGCCGAAGGATGCGATTTCCGGCCTGGATAGGGACAGGCTGG
>Ga0209239_1001372_pt1 | contig 14486 bp, 12 predicted proteins | sample GraSoi013_2_20cm_FD_185824 | JGI IMG/M metagenome (GOLD analysis project Ga0209239, IMG submission 185824) | Grasslands soil microbial communities from the Angelo Coastal Reserve, California, USA - Sample 10_02_2013_2_20cm (SPAdes) (version 2) | ecosystem: Environmental > Terrestrial > Soil >...
TCGCGTGGCGGGGTGAAGACGCGGTTGTGCCGGCCGAGGTAGCACGGGTCGTGGTAGGTCAGCCCGCCGTCCAGCGGCTGTACCGGGGTGAGCTTCTTCGTCGCGACCAGGTGGGCGAGCAGCTCGGTGTGGTGCACGACCTCGCCGTGCCAGCCGAGTTGGCCGTACTCGTTGGCGAGGGTGTTGAAGCAGTGCGGGCAGGTCGCGACGATCTTGGTAACCCCCGCCTCGCGAAGCGTCTCGATGTTCTGCTGAGCAAGGCCCTGGTACACGAACTCGTTGCCCATGCGGCGCGCCGGGTCGCCCGTACACGTCTCGTTGTTGCCGAGGATCGCGAAGCTGACGCCCGCCGTGTGCAGCAGGGTGGCGACGGCCCGGGTGGTCTTCTTCGCCCGGTCGTCGAGGGCGCCCGCGCAGCCGACCCAGAAGAGGTACTCGAACTCGCCTCCGTCGGCGGCGCGCGGCACCTCGAAGTCCAGCCCCTTCGTCCAGTCTTCGCGGGTGTTGGGCTGCGCGCCCCATGGGTTGCCCTTGCTCTCCAGGTTGCGCAGCATTACGCCGGCCTCGCTGGGGAAGTTCGACTCGATCAGCACCTGGTACCGGCGCATGTCCACGATGTGGTCGACGTGTTCGATGTCGACCGGGCACTGCTCGACGCAGGCGCCGCAGGTGGTACACGACCAGAGCACGTCCGGGTCGATGATCCCGCCCTCGGCCTCGCCACCGATCAGCGGCCGCTGCGCCTCGGCGAGGGCGAGCGCGTTGACCTTCGAGTGGTCGCCACCGTCGCCGCCGGCCAGCAGATAGGGCGCCTTGGCGTACGCGTGGTCGCGCAACGACAGGACGAGCAGCTTGGGCGAGAGCGGCTTGCCGGTGTTCCAGAAGTCGAGCAGGCCCTTCCAGGTGAAGTCCTCGACCTTGGCCACGCCGAACTGGTCGGTGTCCGGGTCGGCCTCCTCGAAGTCCAGCGGCTTGCCCTTGCTCATCATCGGCCGCAGCCCGCCGAGGGCCGGCCGCGCCGAGGCCGAGCGCTTGAAGAAGATGTTGAAGAACGCGGCGAACCGGTGCCAGGCCACGCCCATCGTCAGGTTCAGCCCGATGACCACGAACCAGGCCAGGCTGACCAGGATCTTGACGAGCGCGACGATGGTGATCGCCAGGGCGCTGGCCGGGAGGATGGCGCCCAGGCCACGGGAGATCGGTGCCGCCCAGACCGGGTACGGCAACTGCCCGCCCGCCGCCTTGAAGCCGCGGATGAGGAAGATGCAGGCGACGATCGCGACGATCGTGTACTCGACGTAGTACGCCTGCCAGAACGTCGAACCCGCGAACCGGGAACGGGCGCGCCAGCGGGGCAGGTTGGCCAGCCGGATCACGATCAAGGTGAGGATGCCGAGGCCGGTCAGGGCGGCGATCAGCTCCATGACGAGGCCGTACGCCGCCCAGTGCCCGATCAGCGGCAGCTCGAAGGCCGGGTCGAAGGTCTCCCCGTACGCCTCGGCGAGGGTGAACACCAGGGCGCCGAAGCCGACCATGACGAACCAGTGCGCCGCCCCGACCACGGTCCACCTGAGCATCCGGGTGTGTCCGAGCGTTTCGACGAGCATGGTCCGCAGCCGGGCGCCCTTGGCGGTGAAGCGCTCGGGGTCGGGCTGGCCGAGCCGGATCACCTTGACCATCCGGCGTACCGCCCAGATGACCAGGGCGACGGCGACCACGGTGGCGGCGAGCGCCACCGGCGCGACCACGAGCTGTACGGAACCCATCGGTACCCTCCCGGACTGCGGTTACCGGATGAGCCTAGTGCCCTGGTTACCTATGGGTAACGTGAACCGCGTCGCACCATGCATGGGCAATATCCACAATTGTGGACAAGCCTGGGGATAAAGCCTCGTCAGCGGCCGGGACAAGCCTGGTCAGCGCCAGCGGGCGAGCAGCGCGAGCGCGGACACCATGGCGCCGAAGCCGACCGCGAGGTTCCAGTATCGCCAGCTCAGCACCGGGTACTGGCCCTGCGACAGGTAGAACACGGTGAGCCAGGCGATGCCCGCGACGATCAACGTCACCGCCGCGATCGGCAGCCAGATCCCGCTCGGCCTCTGCCGGACCTTCGTCACGCGCGGCGCGAGATCGGCAGGCGGGGTATAGACCTTCTTCTGGCGTACTCGGGACTTCGGCACGGTTGCTCTCCTGGAGGGGAACGTCGATGAACCCTAACGCGTCGCCGCCGCGTGCGTCGAACACTCCGGCTCGGACGGAATAATGTTCGCAGCTAGCGTAGTCGGGTCGGGGGCCGGGCTCGTTGAGAAGGGCGAGACCTGACACAGCGGGCCGAAACCAGCGGCGGGCCGAACCCAGCGGGCCGGACCGGCGGAAGGACGGGCGGAAGGACGGAAGGACGGACGTGGACAACGCATCCAGGACCTCGTCCTGGCGGGAGGCGCTGAACCGGGCCGGGCGCGCGATGCTGCCCCACCGTACCGGCAAACGCAGTTTCTGGTCGGTGCTCGTGCCGGTGGTCGCGCTGCTCGGCGGGCTGCTGTTCTCGATGAGCGCGCACGCCGCGCAGGGCACCGCCCTGCGCGATGACCGCAACCCGCAGCTGTCCAGCCTGATCACCGACCGCCAGCGGCAGATCGACCAGCAGGCCCGGATCGCGGCCGCGCTGCGGCAGGAGGTCGAACAGCAGACCAACGTCGCCGGCGGCTCGGACGCGGACATCGCCGCCCAGCAGCAGAAAGCCGACGCCCGGCGGGCCGCCGCCGGGTTGTCCGCGGTGCACGGTCCCGGCGTGACGGTACGGCTGGACGACGCGCCGCGCCGCCCCGACGGCACCTTGCCGCCCAACGTGGGCGTCGACGACCTGGTCGTGCACCAGCAGGACGTGCAGGCGGTGGTCAACGCGCTGTGGGCCGGCGGCGCCGAGGCGATCGCAATTATGGGTGTACGGGTGATATCAACCAGTGCGGTGAGGTGCGTGGGAAATACCCTGTTGCTCAATGGCCGGGTGTACTCCCCGCCGTTCGTGATCACCGCGATCGGGGACACCGGCCAGCTGACCGCCGCGCTCGACCGGTCCGACGGCGTACGGACCTTCCGCGATGTCGCCGCCGCGCTCGGCCTGGGGTACCAGGTCAAGCCGGAAGGAGACGTGAAGGTGCCGGCCTACGACGGTTCGACGTCCCTCCAGTACGCCCAGGGGTCCGACTGAGCCCGCGTCACGCCGTTCCGGCCGGATCCCCCGCCCGGCTCGGCGGGATTCTGCGCGGCGCGGCCCGGGTCTCCGGCGAGCTGCTGATCACGCTCGGGCTGGTCGTCCTGCTCTTCGCGGCGTACGAGGTGTACGGCAAGACCGCGATCATCCACGACCGGCAGAACGCCCTCGATCACCAGCTCGACCAGGCCTGGGGCGCGCCGACCGTCGCGCCTTCCCCGTCGGCGTCCGCGTCCACGCCGGCCAAGCCGCCCGCGCTGGCCCCGCCGCCGGGCAACGCGATCGGCCGGCTCTACATCCCCCGCCTGCACCTGCACTGGGTGGTCGTCGAAGGCGTCACGCTCAAGGACATCCGGTACGCGCCCGGCCACTACCCGGGTACCGCGATGCCCGGCCAGCTCGGCAACTTCTCCGTCGCCGGGCACCGCTCGATCGGCATCTTCTGGGACCTCGACCGGGTCCGACCGGCCGACTTCGTGATCGTCGAGACGCGTACGGACTGGTACGTCTACCAGGTCATCCAGAGCCATGTCGTCACCCCGCACTCGGTCGAGGTGATCGCGCCGAAGCCGAACGAGCCGGATGCCCCGCCGGATGGCAACTACCTGACCTTGACGACCTGCAATCCGAAGTACGACAACTACGAGCGGCTGGTCGTCCACGCGCGCCTGTTCGGGCAGTGGCCGCACGATCAACGCCCGCCCCAGTTGGAGAGCTGACGTGTACGGCTGGATCTGGCGCCACCTCCCGTTCGGTACCCCCGGGAAGATCATCAGTGCCCTGGTGCTCGCCGTCGCCGTGGCGGCGCTGCTCTGGTACGTGGTCTTCCCGGCCGTCGACCCGCACCTGCCGTTCAACGACGTGCAGGTGACGGCGCCCGGCCGGTAGCGGCGCCGGCTAGCATCGTTTCCCATGCAGATCCTCGTCGTCGACAACTACGACTCGTTCGTCTACAACCTCGTGCAGTACCTCGGCCAGCTCGGGGTGGAGTGCGACGTACGGCGCAACGACGAGATCTCGCTGCCCGAGGTGGGCCGGCTGAACCCGACCGGGGTACTGCTCTCGCCCGGGCCGGGTACCCCGCAGCGGGCCGGCATCTGCATGGGCGTGATCACCGAGTACGGCGGCCAGGTCCCGATCTTCGGCGTGTGCCTCGGGCACCAGGCGTTCGGCGCCGCGTACGGGGCCACCGTGAACCGCGCCCCGGAACTGTTGCACGGCAAGACGTCCGAGGTCCGGCACGGGGGTACCGGAGTGCTGGCCGGGCTACCCGACCCGTTCACGGCGACCCGGTACCACTCCCTCGCGGTCGTCGAGTCCACGCTGCCCGACGAGATCGAGGTCACCGGCCGTACCCGATCCGGCGTGGTGATGGCGATGCGCCACCGTACGCTGCCGATCGAGGGTGTGCAGTTCCATCCGGAGTCGGTACTGACCCAGGGCGGCCACCTGATGCTCGCCAACTGGCTTGCGGTGTGCGGGTACCCGCAGGCACTGGAGCGCGCACCGGAGCTGGCCGCCGAGGTGGAAGCCCGGCGCCTGGCCGCCTTCGCCGCCTGAGCGAGTCGCTCGGGCTTGCCCGCCGTTCCGGCCCGCCGAGCGGAGCGCTGGCCCGGAGGCTCAGCCGCCGGACGGGTTGGGACTCGGTGACTTCGTGGGCGGCGGCGTGGTCGGTGGCGTGTTGGCGCCGATCTGGATGCTGACCTGGTCGGTCAGGTTCGCCACCGTATTGGCGCCCGGCGTGGTGAGGATCGCCTTGCCGGCGAGGCCCGGTGGCGGGTCGGTGTTGATCGCGGTACGCACGTTGGTGAAGCCGGCGCTGGCGAGGGTCGCCTTGGCCGTGGCCTCGTCCATCCCCTTGACGTCGGGCACCTTGTTCTGGTTGCCCTTGGACAGGTAGACCGTGACGACCGAACCCTTTGCCACGGCGGAACTCTCGGCCGGATCGGACCGGACCACCTTGTCCTTCAGGCTGACCAGGCCGTCGGTGGTCTCCACCTTCGGGGTCAGCCCCACGTTGGTGAGCGCCGTCTTCGCGTTCAACTCGTCCAGCCCGAGCAGCTTCGGCACGCTCGTCGTACCCGGGCCGCCGCAGACGCTGTAGTTGACCGTCTTGCCCTGCTGCAACTGCTCGCCGGCCTTCGGATCCTGTTCGAACACCTTGTCCTTGGTGCACCCGGAGTTCGGGACGACCTTGCCGTTGCCGTTCAGCTTCACCTCGGCCAGCTTGGCCTGGGCCTCGGGCTGGGTCATCCCGATCAGCGACGGTACCGGCGACTCCTGCGGCCTACCGGCGAGGTACAGGCCGACTCCGAGCGCGATCACCGCGAGCATGCCGAGGATGGACAGGGCGACGAGGACCCAGGTCGACGTACGCCGCCGCTGGGTGTTGCCGACGCGGGCCATCGTGCCGGTGTTGCGGTTGCCGACCAGCCGGGGTGGCTGCGGCGGCAGCGGCGCGGTCTCCACCTCGCGCATCACCGGGGTGGCGAGCACCGGCCGGCCGGCCGCCGCCCGGAGCAGGTCGCTGCGCATCTCGGCGGCGCTCTGGTACCGGTTCATCCGGTTCTTCGCGAGGGCCTTGAGCACCACCGCGTCGATGTCCGGCGTGACGTCGCGGTTGGAGTCGCTGGGCGGCCGGGGATCCTCCCGGACGTGCTGGTAGGCGACCGAGACCGGGTTGTCGCCGACGAACGGCGGATGCCCGGTGAGCAGCTCGTAGAGCACGCAGCCGGTGGCGTACACGTCGGAGCGCGCGTCGACCGGCTCGCCGCGCGCCTGCTCCGGCGACAGGTACTGCGCCGTACCGATGACCGCGCTGGTCTGCGTCATCGTGGTGGCGCCGCTGGCCAGGGCCCGGGCGATGCCGAAGTCCATCACCTTGACCTGGCCGGTCTGGGTGAGCATGACGTTGCCCGGCTTGATGTCGCGGTGGATGATCCCGTGCCGGTGGCTGAACTCCAGCGCCGCGCAGATGTCCGCGGTCACCTCCAGGGCCCGCCGGGGCATCAGCCGACCCTCGGCCGTGAGTACCTCCTTGAAGGTGTGGCCGTTGACGAACTCCATGACGATGTACGGGATCGTCTCGCCGGTCGGCGCCTTCTCCTCACCGGTGTCGTACACCGCCACGATCGCCGGGTGGTTCAGGGAGGCGGCGTTCTGCGCCTCCCGCCGGAACCGGATCTGGAAGGTCTCGTCGCGGGCGAGGTCGGTACGCAGCATCTTGATCGCCACGTCCCGACCGAGCCGCAGGTCGCGACCCCGGTGCACCTCGGCCATTCCGCCGTAGCCCAGCAGCTCGCCGACCTGGTACCTGCCCCCGAGCAGGCGACCCGCAGTCATCTTGTCCGTCGTCCTTCGGTCATCGGCATCCGGCGTACCTTAGCGTGCATCCGCTGATCACTGCCCCGACGGGTTCGCGCCGCTGCTCGGGCAGCCGAGCGGACCGCCCATGCCGAGCGAGCAGTTCGGCCCCGGCCCACCACCGCCGCCACCGCCACCGTTGCCGCCGCCGTCGCTGCCGGTGGGCGTGGCGGTCGGTCCCCCACCGGCCTGACCGTTGCCCACCTTGACGGTGACCGTGGCGCCCTTCGGAGCCTTGCACGGCGACACGTCGACGACCCGGCCCTGCGGTCCCGGTACGTTCTCCCGGGTCACCTTCAGGCCCTTGCCCTCGAGGAAGTCCTTGGTCTGCTGGAACGTCGGGTGGTCCTTCTGCGCGATGTCGCAGCGCGCGTCGATCAGCTCCCCGGTGGGGCTCGGCGTCGAGCGGCCGGTGGTCTGCTGGTTGCCGGTCGGCGTACCGCCCGTGGTGGTCGAGCCGCTCTTGTTGTGCAGCAGGTACCAGCCGCCGCACACCGCGCCCATCAGCACCAGGACGCCGAGCAGCGTGGCGAGGATGATCATCGTGCTGCGGCTGCCGAACGGGCCACCGCCGGGTGGCGGGGGCTGCGCCGGCAGGTAGGTGGTGTCCGGTCGGGGTGGCGGGGGCGGCGGGACCGAGGCGGCGCCGCGCCATCCGCTGCCGCCGGCCGCGCCGGTGGGCGGTAGGCCGCCGGCAGCCGCCCGCGAGACCGGGCCGGTGGGTGGATACGCCGGCATGACGCGGGTACCGCCGGGGCCGGCGGGCGGTCGGGGTACCGATCCGGTACCGGTCGGGCCGGGCGAGGACGGGGCCGGTACGGGCGGTACGGACACCGGCGTACCGGCCGGCCCGAGGGCGGTACCCGTACCGGAGGCGAGTCCGGACGCGACCCGCCGAGCCACCTGCCCGAGGGCGGCGGCCGTGGGGTACCGGGCGGCCGGGTCCTTGGACATCGCCCGCATCACGACCTCGCGTACCGACGGCGGGATGTCGGCGGGCAGCGGCGGCGGCTGGTCCCGGACATGCTTCATGGCGATCTCGAGCGGGTTGTCCCCCTCGAACGGCCGCCGCCCCGACAGGCACTGGTAGGCCACGACACCGAGGGCGTACACGTCGGACAGCGGCGTAGCCACCGCCCCGCTGGCCTGCTCGGGCGAGATGTACGAGGCGGTACCCAGTACGGCGCCGGCCTGGGTGAGCTGCCCGACCGCCGCCGAGCGGGCGATGCCGAAGTCGGTGAGCACCAGCGTGCCGTTCGGCCGTACCAGCAGGTTGCCCGGCTTCACGTCGCGGTGCACGATGCCCTTCTCGTGCGCCGCGTGCAGCGCGTCGGCCGCCTGCGCGATCAGCGCCATCGTACGGGCCGGGGTGAGCCGGCTGACCCGCCCGAGGGTACGGGACAGCGCGTCGCCCTCGACGTACTCCATGACGAGGTACGCCCCGACGTTCGGGTCCGAACCGTAGTCGTAGACGTCGACGACTCCCGGGTGGTTGATGGTGGCCATCGTGCGCGCCTCGCCACGGAACCGCTCGGCGAAGCCGGGCTCCTCCAGCAGGGCCGGGAGCAGGATCTTCACCGCGACGGTCCGGCCGAGTACCTCGTCGGTACCCCGCCACACGTCGCCCATGCCGCCACCGGCGATCCGCTCGTCGAGCTTGTACCGCCCGCCGAGTACCGCGCCGCCACTTACCATCTCGACCACCTCGGGTTCACTTGAGCCCCCGCTCGGTGATCACGGTCTTCATCACGTCGCCGGCGATCCGGGTGGCCTCGGCGCTGCCGCCCGAACCGGCGTTCTGGAGGAAGACCGCGACCGCGCAGATCGGCCGGCCGTCTTTCATGACCCACCCAATGAACCAGCCGTGGTCGCCGTCGTCCTCACTGTTCTGTGCCGTTCCGGTCTTCCCGCCGACGCGGAAACCGTCGATCTTCGCCTTGGTACCCGTACCCCGCTGGACGACGCTCTCCATCATCTCCTGCAGGTAGCCGGCCACCTGGCCGTTGACCGGCTGCCGGAGGACCTTGGGCGCGGACTGCGAGGTCGTGGTCAGGTCGGGCGCCTGGAGCTTGTCGATCAGGTACGGCCGCATCTGGTTACCGCCGTTGGCCACCGTCGCCGCGATCAGCGCGCCCTGCATCGGGGTGATCCGCACGTCCTTCTGCCCGATGCTGGACTGGGCCACGAAGTTCGGGTCGTCCTGCCCGTTGTCGCCGGTCATCGCGCCGGTGTGGCTCGGTACCACGGTCATCGCCTTGTTGCCGTCGCCGGCGATGGTCAGCCCGTTGTCCTCGAACCCGAAACCCTGCGCCATCGCCTTGACCTTGTCCGCGCCGAGCTTCACGCCGAGTTGGGCGAAGCCGGTGTTGCACGACTGGGTCAGCGCCAGGATCAGGGTGATGGTGGCGTCGGGGCAGATCGACGGGTGCGCGTTGTGGATGGTGAAGCCGCCGCCCGGGATCGGCGTGTAGCTCGGGCCGGCCGGGATCACCGTCTGCGGGTTGTACCCGAGGTCGGTCAGCGCGGCGGCCGAGATGATCACCTTCATCGTCGACCCGGGCGGGAACGTCTCCTGGGTGGCCCGGTTCAGCAGCGGCTTGGCCGGGTCCTTGTTGAACTGGTTGAACGCCGCCGAGGCGGCGTTGGTGTCGTGCGTGGTGATCAGGTTCGGGTCGTAGCTGGGCGTGGTCGCCATCGCGAGGATGGCGCCGGTGGTCGGGTCGAGCGCGACGACCGCGCCGTTCTTGGCGCCCGAGTTGTTGTTGATCAGGTCGTTGTACGCCTTCTCCTGGACGTTCTTGTTGATCGTCAGCAGCACGTTGCCACCGCTGCTCTTGTTGCCCGTGAAGACCTCCCGGAGCCGGTCGCTGAACAGCGCCGCGGCGTTGCCGGACAGGAAGTCGTCCTCGGCCCGCTCGATGTTGGTGGGTATCCCGCTGACCGGCTTGTACCCGGTGATCGCCGCGTACGCGGCCGGGTTCAGCGGGTACTGGCGCTGGTACTTGAGCGTGTCGTTGGTCTCGATGCTCTTCGCGATCGGTACCTGGTCGCGTCCGGCCACGACCGCGATGACACCGCGCTGGTGCTGGTACTCGGACAGTTGGACCCGGCCGTTGTGCTCGTCGGTACGGTACGCGTCGGCCTTGTACGCCTGTACCCAGTTCAGGTTCAGGAACAGCAGCCCGAACAGCACGAGCACCACCACACCGACCCGGCGCAACGGAGCGTTCATCGCATGACCTCCGTCGCCAGGCCGGCCAGCTTGACCGGCGCGGAGCCGCCGCCCGTACCCACGGAAGCCGGGCGCCGGGACGCGTCGGACACCCGCAGCAGCATCGCGATCAGCAGCCAGTTGGCCATCAGCGAGGAGCCACCGGCGGACAGGAACGGGGTGGTCTGGCCGGTCAGCGGGATCAGCTTGGTCACCCCGCCGACGATCACGAAGACCTGTAGCGCCAGCGTGAAGGCCAGGCCGCCGGCCATCAGCTTGCCGAACGAGTCGCGTACGGCGATCGCCGCGCGCAGCCCGCGTTCCGCGATGACCAGGTAGAGCATGAGCAGCGCGGTGAGCCCGAAGAGCCCGATCTCCTCACCGAACCCGGCGAAGATGAAGTCGTTCTGCACCTCCGGCAGGATGAACCGGTGGATGTCGGCCATGTACGGGATCCCCCGGCCCGGCCCGCTGCCGAACAGACCTCCGGTACCCAGCCCGAGTAGCGACTGGACGAGTTGGAACCCGTCACCGTTGGCGTCCTTGAACGGGTCCAGCCAGATGATCACGCGCTCGTGGAAGTTGGCGAACGGGCCGCCGAACGCCGCACCCAGGACGTACGCGAGGAACGCGCCGCCGAAGAACAGCAGCAGACCGATGATCAGCCAGCTCACCCGCTCGGTGGCGATGTAGAGCGTGACGACGAACATGCCGAAGTACATCAGCGACGTACCGAGGTCCTTCTCGAACACCAGGACCAGCAGGCTGAGTACCCAGACGAGGAGTACCGGTCCGAGGTCGCGGCCGCGCGGGAAGTCGATGCCGAGGAAGCGCCGGCTGGCCAGCGCCAGTACCTCGCGCTTGCGCACCAGGTAGTACGCGAAGAAGGACAGCAGCAGGATCTTGGCGAACTCGCCCGGCTGGATCTGGAAGAAGCTGCCGAACCGGATCCACAACTTCGCGCCGTTGACCTCGGAGAGGCTCGCCGGGAGTACCGCCGGGATCATCACCAGCACGATGCCGGTCAGGCCCAGGGTGTACGCGTACCGGGACAGTACCCGGTGGTCGCGTACCACCCAGAGCGCGACCATCGACACGATGATCGCCGCGAGCGTCCAGATCAGCTGGCGGAACCCGTCTCCGCTGAGCGCGCCCAGGTCGGCGCGCTGCGGCGCCGAGGTACGCCCGAGGTCGAGCCGGCGCAGGAAGGCGACCCCGAGCCCGTTGAGCAGCGCCACGGCGGGCAGGATCGCCGGGTCGGCGTACGGCGCGAGGAACCGCAGCCCCACGTGCGTGGCCAGGAACACCAGCAGGAGGAGGAACGGCTGTATCCAGAAGTCCGCGCTGACCTTCCCGACCAGCGCGTACTCCACGGCACCCGCGTACGCCGTGACGACGACCATGGCGAGCAGCAGGAGAACCAGCTCGCTGTTGCGACGGGTGGGCATGCGGAAGCCCGCCGTCGCGCTGGGCGCGGACGGGGAGGCGAGGGGCGCGGCGGACGCGGTCACGGCGGCTGGGGTTCCTAGCGGATCGCTAACACGGGCTGATGCTCGGGGAAGGCTTCGCCGAACCGCTCACGCCCGGGTCGGGTGTTGGCGCGGTCGAGGTCACCGACGGGCTGGGCGTGGGGCTTCCGGCGACGCTCGGCGGTACGGACGAGGCGGTCGAGGACGCCATGGAGCTGGCCGAGGAACTGCCCGACGCACCGGGCGCACAGGTCGGCTGCACCATGTTGCCGTTCTCCGGCTTGATCAGATCGTGGTAGATCTGCTCGGCGTCGGACACGCTGCTGGCCGAGATGCCCTTCTTGACGCGGTCCTGCGCCACCTTGGTCAGCTGGTCCAGGGTCACCGACTCGGTGTGGTCGAGCCGGGACAGGTGCAGGCCGGCGATCTGGCCGGGGATGCCCTGGTACACCGCGACGGTACCTTCGGGCGTCGCGCCGACGTAGTACTGCCGTTGGCTCCACGACCAGACGTACCAGATGCCACCGCCGAGGATCGCGAGCAGCCCGACCAGCAGCACGGCGGTACGGACGGGATGCCGCTTGGGCCGCTCGGTCGCCTCCTCGTCGGGCGCCTCCGGTACGGCCGTGCGCGGCGCCTGTAGGGCCGAGGCGCGCGAGGCCGGGGTGGACTCCCCGACCGCGGACACCATGCCCCGGTCGCGGGCGGCCGCGCCGCCGACCACCGGCCGCTGTTCGACGATGTCCTCGTCGGTCACGTCCGCGACGATCACGGTCACGTTGTCCGGCCCGCCGCCGCGCAGGGCGAGCTGGACCAGCCGGTCGACGCACTGCGACGGGTCGACGTACTCGCGCATCGTCTGCGCGATGGTCTCCGCGCTGACGACGCCGGAGAGCCCATCGCTGCAGATCATGTACCGGTCGCCGGGCAGCGCCTGCCGGATCGAGTACTCCGGGTCGATGTCCCGGCCGTCCAGCGCCCGGGTCAGCAGCGAGCGCTGCGGGTGGCTGCTGGCCTCCTCGGCACTGATCCGGCCCTCGTCGACGAGCATCTGCACGTACGTGTCGTCCTTGGTGACCTGGACGAAGTCGCCCTCGCGCAGCAGGTAGGCGCGCGAGTCGCCGACGTGCACCATGCCGAACCTGGTGCCGGAGAAGAGCATCGCGGTGAGCGTGGTACCCATGCCCTCCAGGGCCGGGTTGGCGTCGACCGCGTCGCGAAGCTGTTGGTTGGCCGTCTCCACCGCGGAGCGCAGCGCGTCGGCCAGCGCGTCGCCGGGTACGTCCTCGTCCAGCGGCGCCATGGCGGCGATGACGACGTTGCTGGCGACGTCACCGGCGGCCATGCCGCCCATACCATCCGCGACCGCGAGCAGCCGCGGTCCCGCGTAGACGGAGTCCTGGTTCCCGTCCCGGATCAGACCGCGGTCACTGCGGGCCGCATAGCGGAGCGTCAGGGTCATGGTCGCAACTCGAGGGCCGTGCGGCCGATCCGGATCGGCACGCCGAGGGGTACGGGGGTCGGGCCGCTGACCTTGCTGCGGTCGAGGTAGGTCCCGTTGGTGGAACCCATGTCCTCCAGCAGCCACTGCCCGTCCCGGGGGACGAGCCGAGCATGCCGGGCCGACGCGTAGTCGTCCGTAATCACCAGCGTCGAGTCCTCCGCGCGGCCGATCGTGATGGGCTGCTCGCCCAGGGTGATGCGGGTACCGGCGAGCGCGCCCGCCATCACCACCAACTGGTGGGCGGCGCGCCCCTTCTTGACCTTAGCGGGCCGCGCACCCGGCGTCGCCGCGCCGACCCCTCGGGGCGCGGCGACGATCCTGGACCGGGCACCGGCGAAGAGATCTCGCCGGATGACCCCGACCACCGTGAACACGAAGATCCACAGCAGCACCAGGAAACCGATGCGGGCAACGGTAAGGACAAGTTCCGTTGGCAATGTCGTTAGCCGTCCACTCGGAACGTGAGGGTGGTTGTTCCGAGCTGAATCATGTCACCAGGGTTGAGCGCGACCGCAGACACCCGCTGTCCGTTCACCATCGTGCCGTTTGTCGAGCCGAGATCGGTCAGCACGACCTGCGCTCCGTCGTAGTCCAGCCGGGCGTGCCGGCGGGAGATGCCCACGTCAGGCAGGCGCAGGTTGGCCTGGTCACCACGCCCGATCACGGTCGAGCCGATCGACAGCGGGTAGGTCCGGCCGTCGTTGGCGACCAGGCGTACCGCGCGGCCACCTCCGGGCGGTCCGCTGACCGGCCGGCCCGGTTGCTGGTACCCGCCGGGCGGCTGCTGGTCGTACGGCGGGTACGCGGGCGGCGGCGGCTGCTCGTACGCGGGTACCGGGGCGACGTCGCCGCCGGTGTAGACCTCGGCGGTCACCCGGAACATGCCCGTGTCCAGGCCGTCACCGCGCTCGATCTCGACGATCACGTCACCGTACACGGTCCAGCCCTGCTCGCCGATGAACTCGGCCTGCGACTGGGCCAGCTCCTGGGCGAGCGCGGCCGCGTACGGCGCGAGCCGGCTGTGGTCGTACGGCGACAGGTCGATCACATAGCGGTTCGGGACCAGAGTGCGCCCACCGGCCAGGATCGCCTTGTGCGCCTCGGCCTCCCGCTGCATGGCGTTGAGGATCTCCACAGGGTGGACGACACCCTTGAAGACCTTTGCGAAGGCCCCCTCGACCAGGCCTTCCAGACGCTTCTCAAAGCGCTGAAGCACACTCACCGGCTCCTCCTCTGGTTCCGAGAACAGATGGTATCCGTACGCCGCACACCTGCACGCGCACCGATCGGCCGGACTCGTGTTACTCTTCGCGGGCGCCGCGAGGGAACCCCTTCGCGGACTGCCCAGACAGGGTGATATCGTTCCCCTCGCTCCACCCGGAGTTCCACTTCTGGGGAAGTGGCGGAATGGCAGACGCGCACGGTTCAGGTCCGTGTGCCCGTAAGGGCGTGGGGGTTCAACTCCCCCCTTCCCCACCAGCAGCCGACAGGCCGGTCCACTCGGACCGGCCTTTGTCATCGATGCGCCCCGGGCCCCGCGCGATCGTCTTCGCGCCAAGATCGGCCCGATCTTCGACTCAAGATCGCGATTTGGGCACGGCTTCCGTAGCGAGACTGCGGGATCCGTACCGAGACCGCGATCTTGCGCGATCCGGCGACCGGCCGGCCGCCCGATGTGCCCACTTCAGCGTTTCCGCGACACGCCGGGCGCGGGGACGTTCCCCG
>Ga0209239_1001374_pt1 | contig 14477 bp, 8 predicted proteins | sample GraSoi013_2_20cm_FD_185824 | JGI IMG/M metagenome (GOLD analysis project Ga0209239, IMG submission 185824) | Grasslands soil microbial communities from the Angelo Coastal Reserve, California, USA - Sample 10_02_2013_2_20cm (SPAdes) (version 2) | ecosystem: Environmental > Terrestrial > Soil >...
GGACGCCACCGCGTCTGGCTCATTGTCTGCCTGATCGGCGCGTGCCACCGTTTCCCTCCTCCAGCCCCGACTCCCCGCGGCCTGGCAATCCGCGTCAATCAAGTCGGCTACCTCCCCGACGCGCCGAAGGTGGCCGTCGTGTGCGCGCTCGAGCCGCGCGTCATCACGAGCTTTGATGTCGTCGACGAGCGCAACCGGAGGGTTTTCGGCCCGCGCGCCGCGGACGCGGCTGGGACGTTCGGACCCTGCGCGGCGACGTACCGCCTCGACTTCACGACCCTACGACAGACGGGCGTTTATCGCATCGAGGCGGCGGGCGTGACCTCCCTTCCGGTACGGATCGGGGACGACGTCTATCGGGGTGCGGCAGACTCGCTGCTCGCCTACCTGCGGGAGCAGCGCTCGGGCTACAACCCGGTGTTCCGAGACTCCGTGCACCACCGCAGCGACGGCGTCCTCGTGGATCATCCGACGCGCAGCGGCGAGTTCATTCCAGTGAGCGGGGGGTGGGCCGACGCGTCGGACTACCTGCAGTACGGCGCCACAACGGCACACGCGACCACCATGCTGCTGCTCGCGTACCGCGACCACCCGGGGGCGTTTGCCGACAGGTATCAGGCGAACGGTCTGCCCGGCGCGAACGGGATCCCCGACGTGCTCGACGAGGCGCGCTGGGGGCTCGCCTGGCTGCTCAAGATGTATCCGGAGGACGACCTGCTCCTGAACCAGCTGGGGGACGATCGCGATCACGCCTTCTGGGACCTGCCGGTCAACGATTCGTCAGACTACGGGTGGGGGAGGGGAGGGCGGCGGCCGGTGTACCCCTGCACCGGGAAACCGCAGGGACTGTTCGAATTCAAGAACCGCTCCACCGGACTCGCGTCGACGGCGGGGAAGTACGCGGCCGCATTCGCGCTGGGCGCCGCGGCGTTCCACGAGCGCGACAGTGCGTTCGCCCAGCGGCTCGGCGCGCGTGCGCGGGCGGTGTACGCACTCGGCGTTGCGCATCCCGGCGTGTGTCAGACGGCGCCCGCCCGGGCGCCGTACTTCTATGAGGAGGACGACTGGGCCGACGATATGGAGCTCGGGGCGGTGGAGCTGTACGCCTTGACGCGCGAGCCGACCTATCTCGGCGCCGCGCTCCAGGACGCCGCCCTCGAACCCGTGAGCCCATGGATGGGACAGGACACGGCGCGCCACTATCAGTGGTATCCCTGGCACAACAATGGCCACTACGAGATCTGGCGCGCGGGTCCGGACAGCGCGCGGCGAATCGTGGCCGAGTACTACGCCCGCGGCCTCGCGGCGGTGGCGCGCCGAGGGCGTAACGGGTTCCGCATCGGGATTCCCTTCATCTGGTGCTCGAACAACCTGCTCGCGTCGTTCGCCACTCAGGCCCACTTCTATCGGCGGATGACCGGCGATTCGAGTTACCTCGAGTACGAGACGGCGGCGCTCGACTGGTTGTTCGGCACCAATCCCTGGGGCGTGTCCATGGTCATCGGCCTGGGAGCCACCTATCCTCGCACGCCCCACTCAGTCGTCGCGCAGCAGCTGCACCTGCAGCTCACCGGCGGGCTGGTGGACGGCCCGGTGTACCGTTCGATCTTCGAGCATCTGCGGGGGATCCGGCTGCTCGTGGCGGACCAGTACGCCCCGTTCAACACCGGCTTCATCGTGTACCATGACGACGTCGGAGACTATTCCACGAACGAGCCGATTATGGATGGGAGCGCGAATCTGGCCTATGTGCTCGCGGCGCGGGCTCCAGGAGCGGGTGCGGAGAAATGAGGTCCACTCTCGTTGCGGTGAGGTCCACTCTCGTTGCGGTGAGGTCCACTCTCGTTGCGGTGAGGTCCACTCTCGTTGCGGTTATGAGGGACTGAAGTCCCAACTCGGCGCGAGCGCGTCCTGAAGGACGCACGTGGAGCAAGCGTCCTTGAGGACGCTCACGGGCCGAGCGGGGACTTCAGTCCCTCATAACACAGACGTCAACACTACTAGGGCGGAGGGCAGCGAACAGTCGTCCTGTTTGCTCCCGTCTGTTCACCGCTGTACGTCTGTGCGTCTAGTAGTTAGTTGTCCTGTTAACTGAGGTACTCCTCCCTATACATCTTGATCAATTCGAATAGGTAGGACAGTGCCAGCGGTCCGATGAGCAGTCCTAACAGCCCGAAGTACGGCACTCCCGCCAGCGCTCCCACCAGCGTCACCAGCGGGTGGATGTGCGCCCAGCGCCGGAACACCATCGGTCGGACGAGGTAGTCGACGTTCCCCACGACTACGAGGCCGATCAGGGCGAGCAACACGGCGGGACCGGGGCGGTGATCGAGCAGCAACGCGATGGCGCCCGGCCCCCACACCAGGCCGCTCCCCACGACGGGGAGGACGGCGAACACCATCGTGACCACGCCCCAGAAGACCGCGTTGGGGAGGTGGACGATCCAGAATCCCACGCCGACGAGCAGCCCCTGCACCGCGGCGGTCAGGCCGGTGCCGATGATCGTCGAGGTGGTCACGTCGCGGAAGCGCTGGCGCAGCTTCTCGGCGTTCTTGGCGGAGAAGGGGATGTAGGGTCGCACGGCTTCCCAGGTTTGCTCGGGCCGGAGCAGCAGGTAGAACAGGCCGAATAACGAGATCGTCAGGTTCAGGGCGAGCCGTGTGGCGGTGCCGATCAACCCGAACGCCGAGGAGCCGATCCACGACACCACCTGCGCGCCCAGGTCGGCGATGCGCGGGCCCAGGTCCACGCCGGCGATCTGGAGCTGGGCCAAGCGGCCGAGGATCGGGTTGCGCACCACGCTGCCGGCGATCTGCTGCGCCTGCGCGACCACGAGCCCCGCGAACGAGACCCCGGGCACGACTATAAGGAAAAGGGCGAGCGCGACGACGAGCAGGGCGGCGAGCTGCTCCCGCATGCGGCGCGCCAGCCATTGCTGCACCGGGGCGAACACGGCGTACAGCACGGGGACGCCGACGAGCCCGGTGACGTAGGGGCTCAAGGCGATGACGATGGCGACGCCGAGCAGCAGGACGATCGCGGCAGCGCTCTGCTGTTTCGAATCGAGCAAACCCATGCGGTAGAGTAGGCCCCGCCGGGTGGGCGCGCCAGGCCTTGGCGTCTTGCGGCCTGCACGAGCGCGCGGTAACGTCGGGCCCCATGGACCCAACCCCGGCAGGCCTCATTATGAAAAAAGGCGTCGTCATAGCGTTGCTCGGAATACTCTGCGTCGCTCCCCAAGCTGTTTCACAACAAAAGACCGTCACCGGCAAGGTGACGAGTGAGCAGGGCGCTCCCTTGTCCGGCGTGTCGGTCGTCATCAAAGGGACCAACACGCGTACCTCGAGCAACAACGAGGGCAACTACTCTATTCGCGCCGCGGCGGGCCAGGTGCTGCAGTTCCGGTTCATCGGGACGGGGCTGGTCGAGCGGACGGTGGGCGACGCCGACGTGATCGACGTGCAGCTGCGCCGGGTCGCCCTGGATCTCGATGCCGTGGTGGTCACGGCGCTGGGTCAGACCACGGCGCAACGGGCCCTGGGAACCGCGCAGCAGACCATTCGGGGCGCCGAGATCGCGCAGACGCAGCGCGAGAATTTCTTCAACGCCTTGTCCGGACGCGTCGCCGGCATCGACGTCACCAGTACGTCGGGGGTACCCGGCGCTTCTTCCTCTATCGTCATCCGCGGCGTGAGCTCGATCAGCAGCAGCAACCAGCCGTTGATCATCCTCGACGGGCTGCCGGTCGACAACCGGACCGTCAACACGGGCGTGCTCGCGTCCGATAAGAGCTCGACCACCGCGTTCAGTAACCGCGGTGTCGATTTCACCAACCGTGCCGCCGACCTGAATTCGCAGGACATCGAAACCGTGACCGTGCTCAAGGGCCCGGAAGCCGCCGCGCTGTACGGCATCGATGCGGCGAATGGCGCGCTGGTGATCAAGACGAAGCGCGGGAGGGCCGGTGGGGGCATGCAGTACAGCTCCAGCATGAGGATCGAACGGACCAGCGCGAACTATCGGCTGCAGCGCGTCTATGGCCCGACCACGGTGACGGGGAGCACGCTCGGCTCGTTCCAGTACTTCGGCGCCCCGTATCCCGCCGGGACGCAGTTCTACGACAATATCGACGGCTTCCTGAGAACCGGGCTGAGCCAGAACCACAATTTGTCCTTCAGCGGAGCGACGACCGACAATACGATCAACTACCGGCTGAGCACGTCCCTCGATAAGCAGGAAGGCGTTGTCCAGAGCTCGGCATACGATCGCGTCAACGTCACCGGATCCTCCCAGGCACGGATCAACTCCTGGTTGACCACCGACCTGTCGATGATGTACACCTATGCGAACAACGACCAGGTGTACAAGGGCGACATCGGTCCGCTGATGGGCCTGATGCTGTGGCCGCAAACCGACGATGCGAAGGACTACCTGACGCCCGCCGGCACCCGGCGCCGGCTGACCGCGCTCGCGGCCTCGACGGAGCTCGATAATCCGTACTTCAACGTCGCCAAGAACAAGATCAATTCCAAAACCAACCGCTTGATCGCCAACGTCGGCTTCATTGTTGCGCCGTTTTCGTGGGGAAGCGTCAAGTCCAACCTCGGCATCGATACATACACGAATCAGAACCTGCTGCTCAGAAACCCGGAAAGTGTGACGGGGAATGCGTCGAACGGGATACTCGATCAAGCGGACGTCATCACGCGCAACCTGAATGCCCTCACGGTTCTCAACGTGTACAACCACCCCCTCACAAGCAGCTTCTCGATCAGCGGCCTCGTGGGCCATCAGGTGAGCGACTTGAAGACCACGTCGGATGCCCAGACCGGCATCGGCTTCCTGGATCCCAACTTCGTGTCGATGAACAACACCAGCACGCGGTCGACCCTGACCACGATCGAGCAGCGCCGGCTGGTCAGCCTGTTCGGCCAGGCGGTGCTCGATTACAAGGACTTCTGGTATCTCACCGTGACGGGGCGGAACGACTGGACGTCGACGATCCCCCGCCCCCGCAATTCGTTTTTCTATCCATCCATCTCGAGCAGCTTCATCTTCTCCGAGGCGTTTCCCAGTGTCCGTCGCTTCGTGACCGGGAAGGTACGACTCGCCTATGCCGCGGTCGGCAAGGACGCGCGGCCCTACGCCTACCGGCCGTCACTGCAATTCAAGACGACGTCGTTCGGTGGGTACGGGTACGACTTCTGGGGTCCCAACCTCGCGCTGAAGCCCGAGTACAAGCGGTCCGTCGAGGGCGGGGTCGAGCTCTCCTTCTTGAACGGCCGACTGGGACTCGATGCGACGGCGTATCGTGCCACGACCAAGGACCAGATCGTCAACGACATCCGCGGCAGCTACGGCACCGGCTTCATTCTCTTCAACTTGAACGGCGCCGCGACGCGCAGCCGCGGTCTCGAGCTGACCATCCGCGGCACCCCGATTCTGAGGCCGTCGTTCTCGTGGGACATGACACTGAACTGGACGAGCTCGGGAAGCATCGTGACGCAGCTGCCCAATGGCATACCGGAATCGTACGTCTCGGACACCTGGCTGTACGGCAATGTACGCAACGGGACCCAGGTGGGCCTGTCCACGATGTCGCTCACCGGTTGGTTCTACCTGCGGAATAATCGGGGTCAGTTGTTGATCGATCCGGCGTCGGGCCTCCCCGTCCGATCGAACGCCGTGTCGGCGAACTTCATCGACGCCGGCTACGATCGCCAGCCGGATTTCACCATCGGGGTCGGGAATACGCTCCGGTACAAGCGGCTTTCCCTCGATTTCCTGCTCGATATCCGCAAGGGCGGGGACATTTTCAACGCGACGGAGCACTATCTCACGTCGCGTGGTCTCAGCCTGGAGACGCTGGACCGCGACCAGCCGCGCGTCATCGCGGGTGTGTTGCGCGACGGGAAGGAGAACAGCGCGACCCCGACGGTCAACAACATCGTCGTGATCCCGAGCGCGCAGCCGGTCTATTACACGAACATGAGCGAAGAGCTGTTCATCGAGAAGCACATCAACTGGCTGCGGCTGCGGGACGTCACCGTGCGCTACGAGATTCCGGGAGGGTTCCTCAGGGCCCGCAGCGCCAGCGTGTATCTCACCGGAACGGATCTGTTCGTCCTCACGAACTACACCGGCCTGGACCCCATCATCAACGGGAACACCGCGGCCGTGGGCGGCTCCGGGGCGGTGGGGATCGATTTCGGGAATCTCCCGATGCCGCGCGGCGTCAATTTCGGCATCAGCGTGGGGTTCTGATCATGAAGACCACACACACAGCCGTGTTGATCGGCACGCTGGCTCTGTCGGCCGGATGCAGCGACTTCCTCGACGTCAATACGAACCCGAACGGTCCTCAGTCGGTGTCGGCGAATCTCTATCTGCCGCCGATGTTGCATTGGATGGTGACGTCTCCCCAGTTCGATGGCCGCTTCGTGGGGCATTACGCGCAGGAATGGATCTCGACCTCCACGAATTTCAGTCCGGCACAAAGTTGGGGCAAGATGGGCTATGACGGCGGCAGTGACAACGGCGCGCAGCAGTGGCGCGACGTCTACTGGTCGCTCGGGCAAAACCTGATCGACATGAATACCAAGGCGCAGGCCGAGCAGCGCTGGGATCTGCTGGGCGTGGGGATGATCCTGAAGGCATGGGGATGGCAGGTGCTGACCGACCTGCACGGGGAGATCATCGTCAAGGAAGCGATCGACCAGACGCGGACCCAGTTCGATTACGACACGCAGGACTACGCCTATCAGGAGGTCAAGCGACTGCTCGATAGCGCGATCGTGCTCCTCAAACGCAGCGACGGGGCCGTCGATCGGGGGTATCTGGCGGTCGGGGACCACATCTACAACGGCGACAGAACGCAGTGGTTGAAGCTGGCGTACGGGATGCTGGCGCTGAACCTCAATCACTATTCCAACAAGGCAACGTACGACGCCGCGCGTGTGATCAGGCTGGTCGATTCTTCGTTCACGAGCAGTGCCGACGATGCGCTGCTCGCGTATCCGTGCGGCTCCACGGATTTCGCGGACTGCAATTTCTGGGGCCGCACGCGCAACAACATCACGCTGTACCGGCAGACGCAGTTCGTCGTGAACCTGATGAATGGCTCGCAATTCGGCGGTACCGTCGATCCACGGATCAGTCGCATGCTGGCGATCGACTCGGCGAATAAGACCTACCGTGGTCTTGATATCAACGCCGTCACTTCGCAACAGCCGTTTGGCCCGATCACCGATTCACTGCGGCCGAGGAACTTCTTTGGCTACGTTGGGAGCGGCGGACTGGGCTTGTCGTCCCGCTATATCTTCGGCGACCGGTCGAGGATTCCCGTGATGACGTACTTCGAGTTGCAGTTTATCAAGGCGGAGGCCGCATTGCGGATGGGTGATCAGGCAACGGCGCTGGCGGCCTACAAGACCGGGATCCAGTCACACTTCCAGTTCGTGAACGACCGCAGCACCGAAGCAGGTAACCCCGCGTCGATTACCACGGCGACTCGGGACTCGTTCCTGGCGTCCCCGAACATCGTTCCCGCCACCCTGACGTTGTCGCATGTCATGTCGCAGAAGTACATCGCGCTGTGGGGGTGGGGCCACAACGAAATCTGGATGGATATACGTCGCTATCACTACACCGCCCCCGACTCGATCAGCGGCACGCAGGTGTTCCGCGGATTGACGCCTCCCAATCCTCTCTTTAGCGACAATGCCGGTCAGGTCGTGCAGCGGATCCGGCCCAGGTTCAACTCGGAATACGTGTGGAACCGGGATGCACTCAATGCCATTGGTGGGCTGGCGGGCGATTATCACACCAAAGAGCTGTGGATTACGCAAAAACAATGAGCAAGCGCATGCAGGTATATCGGACCGCGGCAGTGCTGCTGACGGCGGCGGCACTGGCCGCGTGCGAGAAGAATTCGGTGCAGCAGCTTCCCGTCGAACCGCTGCTGGACGCCCGCATCAAGTTCTTCAACTTTGGGGTGAACGCCCCCGGGGTGAATTTCTACGCCGACGAAACGAAGATGACGGCGATCCAGTCCGGGACGGGGGTGGAACTCAATACGGGCGTGGCGTACGGCGGCGTGGGAAATGGCGGGGCCTACTCGCAGATCGCGCCGGGCCAGTACACGTTGGCAGGGAGGATCGCGGCGGCGACCGACAAGAACCTGCCCATTGCCACGGTCAGCACGACCATCGGCGACGGGAAGTACTACTCGTTCTATATGAGTGGATTTTACAATGCCACGGCGAAGACCGTGGACGGTTTCGTGCTGGAGGATCCGTTTGTCGCACCAACGGATTATACGGTCGCGACCGTGAGATTCGTGAACGCCATCGGCAACGCGAATCCCCTGACGTTGTACGCCAAGAGCACGACCGATATCACCCAACCCGAGGTGGTCGTCGGCGCCGCCGTGGCGTACAAAGGAGTCGGCGCGTTCACAGTGCTGCCGAACGGCGTGTACGATCTCTTCGCGCGCTATACGGACTCGACGACGAATAAGATTACCACAAGAGGCGTGTCGTTTTCTGGAGGAAGGGTCTATACCATCGGCGCGAGAGGCGATATCACGATAACCGACTCGACGGCTACCAGGCGGCCCATACTCGACAATACACCCAACAGGTAAGGCTGATCGCCGATCAGCGGAACGCACGGTCGCGCACCGCCAGGAGATAGCTTTCGCCCGGCCGCATTCCCCCGTGCCGCGCCATGAAGTCATACGAGAAGAGCACCACACCGGCGGTGCCGAGCGAGCGCGCGACGCCGATCTGCTCCACCGTCCCGTCCACCGTGTTCTTGTACGCGCCGATGCCCGCCCACACCCGCGCGCCCCCCGCGGTCTCCACGGCGGTGCGGATCCGCGCGCGAAACAGCTCGGTCGAATCGGTGTAGGCCATCGGGCACGCGACGTCGATGATGTCGCGGCGCAGCCAGTCGCGCCAATCCTGGAACCGTAAGCGGTACGCGTTGTCGGCGTCGCCGAATACGGCCGCGCTCACGATCAGGCGCGGGTTGCGCTTCTTCACGCCGTGATAGATCCGCTCCACCAGCTCGGTGATCTGCAGCCGCCGGAACCGATCCCAGGCGTCCGGGAAGGAGTCGCTGTACACGAGCGGGTCGGCCGGCTCGAGCCCGGCGAACCGGGTGCGGACCGAGTCCGGGAGCGTGGGGACGAGCCAGTCGCGGAACCGCTCGAGCGCGACGCGCGAGTAGTCGTAGTCCGGGGCGGGGTAGCGGACGTAGTCAAAATGCAGCCCGTCCAGCTGGTAGCGCTCCACCAGATCGATCCACACCGAGTAGAGGTGCTCCTTCACGTCGGGCGCGGCGGGGCTGGTGTACAGGCCCTCCACATGATCGCGGTTGGCGCGCGCGTATTCGGCGAGGGCCTGCACGTAGTGCGGATCGCGGGGATCGGCGTCGTACAGCTCGCGGGCGAGCGGGCGCGGCACCGCGAGCAGATCGGGCCGGCGATAGATGAAGTGCGTGGAGTCCGTGGGCAGGCTGTCGGCGTTGGCCACGAGCTGCGTGTTGATCCAGGCGTGCACGCGCAGCCCGCGGCGGTGGGCCTCGCGAATCGTGCGGTCGAGCGCGTCGTAGCCGTTGCGGCTCGCGAGCGCGGGGGGCGGGGGCTCCCAGCGGCTGCGGTAGTACGCGTCGCCGCGACCCCGGACCTGCAGGATCAGGGTGTTGAAGCCCGCTTCCGCGGCCCGGCGCACCATCGCTCGCGCGCTGTCGGGATCGGCGAGCGTGGAGCGCACCACCCAGAGGGCGCGCACCTCGGTCGTGTCCGGGAGGGGAGCCGGCGCCCGAGCCCGGGCCGGCGCGCAGGCGGCCAGCGCCCACAGGGCCGGTCCGAGCGTGAACGACGTCCGCGTCGCGAGGCGCGTCTTACCGTCGCCCCGGTGCCCGCGCGGGCGCGGCGGGAGCCGTGGGCAATGGCAAGTCGCTGTTCCAGACGTCGTCCACCATGAGCCAGCGTCCGTTTTGCTGTGCCCAGCGCACGATGTACTTGCCCGAGTCCACGGCTGGCATGCCCGGCGGCAGCTTGGCGCCGGCGGCGTAGGCCCAGTGCCACCGCCCTGTCTCGACGGCCACCGGTCCACTGGCCACCACGGTCACGGCACGGAGGGTCAGTGTCGGGTGCGGGTCGATGGTATTGATGGTCGCGAAGAACGCCCGGACGGCATCCTTGCCGCGCATCGTTGCCATGTTCGGCGGCATGATCACCGCGTCGGCGGCGTAGAACTCGGCGATCGAGTCGGCGTGGCCAGTGCTCGTGAGTCGGGGCCATTGGGCATTGGCGGCGTCGATCGCCTGCTTGGCGCTGGCCGAGGTGTCGGGTGGGGGGGCCGCCTGACAGCCGAGTGCGGCTGCGAGGAGCGCGGGAACGTACGGGATGAGTCGCATGACGGATCTCCGCTAGGGGAAGGCGAGGACGATACGGGCCCTGCCCGGTCGCCGCAAGCGGCGCCTGGAGGGAGTGAGGAGGGCCAGCTTATCTTGTTGGCTGATAGTCCCCTGGAATGATTCCGTGTAGAGCTGGCCGCTTTCGTACGGAGGGAGGACGCCGTGATGGAGCGCCGGGAGTTTCTGGAAGTGACCGCGGCGGTGGCAGGGGCAACGCGCCTCGCCGCGCCGTTCGCTGGGGTGCGCGTCCCGCCGAGCGACACCGTGCGCTTCGGCATGATCGGCGTGGGGATGCAGGGGTCGGGCCTCCTCGGAGACGCGATTGCGCTGCCGGGCGTGACGTGCGCCGCCGCCGCTGACTTGTACGACGGCCGTCACGCCTTGGCGAAGGAGATCGCGGGTCCGAATCTTCCCGCCACGCGTGAGTATCGCAGGCTGCTGGACGACAAGACGATCGACTGCATCGTCGCCGCGGTCCCCGACCACTGGCACCGGCGGATGGTGGTCGAAGCGGTGAGCGCGGGCAAGGACATCTACATCGAGAAGCCGATGTCGCATACGGCGGCCGATGGCGTCGCGATGGTGGACGCCGTCAGGAAGAGCGGCCGCATCCTGCAGGTCGGCTCGCAGCGCGTCAGCTCGCCGATCTGTGCCAAGGTCAAGGAGATGATCGCGCAGGGCGTGCTCGGCGACCTCACGCTCGTGGAAGGCTGGAACGGCCGGAACGATCCGACCGGCGCGTGGGAGTATCCGCCGCCTCCCGACTTGTCGCCGCAGACGCTCGACTGGGACACCTGGCAGAACGACGTGCCGAAGCGCCCGTTTGATGCGAACATCTTCGCGCGCTGGCGCTGCTGGAAGGAATACGGCACGGGGGTAGCGGGCGATCTGCTCGTCCATCTCATCAGCGGCATGATGTTCATGCTCGGCACCAACGAGCCGCCCAGGCAGGCGGCGGCCGTCGGCGGCATCCGCCGTTGGAAGGATGGCCGCAACATGCCGGACGTGCACGCGACGCTCTTCTACTATGGCGATCTCCCCGTCTACATGCGGCTGAATCTGGGGACCGCGATGCCGGAGCTGTACCGCATCCAGGGATCGAAGGGCGTGCTCGAGGTCGCGGGCCATACGCTGACCTTCTCCCCGCAAGACGGGAAGGACGACTCGCCGAGCTATTACACGGGCAGCTACCCGCGCGCCCTGCGCGAGGCGTACGAGCAGCAATGGCACCGGGAGCACGATCCCAAGCCGGGCGAGGCGTTCCCCTTCGCGGAGACGGTGTCGTTCACGAGTCCCGACGGGGACCTCACCCGGGCGCACCTGTGGAACTTCTTTGAGGCGGTGCGAACCCGGAAGCCGGTGGTCGAGGACGTGGTGTTCGGCCACCACGCCGCACTCGCCTGTCACATGGCCAACGAGGCGTATTTTCGGAGGGCCGCGGTCACGTGGGACGCGGCGTCGAAGACGATCAAGTAACTCCGGGCGCCGACAATACAGGCACTGCCCTGGCGCTGCCAGCGGCACTAGTTTTGGGAAGGTTTTCCTGCGCGTCTACGCATCTGTGCGTCTACGCGTCTAGTATTTCGGGACGTAGCGCAGTCCGGTAGCGCACCTGAATGGGGTTCAGGGGGTCGCGGGTTCAAATCCCGCCGTCCCGACTTAAGTAAATACGAAGCCTCACCGGAAGTCCTTGTCCGGTGGGGCTTCATCGTGATTGCCGCACGTCCACGCCTTCCTGCCGCGAAAGGTTACGGCCTGCTCTGCGCCCAGCTCCTTGCTGGTGGTATGCACGCGGGCCAAGGGGCAGGCCGACCTGTCCGTGCCTCTGTTGGCGTGATCCGCGGCTCGCGCGGGACGCGCAGCGGATCTTCAGCGGCCAGATATGCCAACATCGCAACTATGGAGGCGTTGCTCTTGAGGTCATCGAAGACCAGCTTGTCAAAACTGTCACGATTCGTATGCCACGTGTAGGTCTCGTAGTCCCAACCGACTGAACCTAGTTCGAAGGCCGGTGCCCCATGACAGGTAAACGAGAAATTATCGGTCCCACGGTTCTGAGTGCCCGGGTCGACCAGACTAATTTGACGGCTGATCTCGCTGGGCATCTGCGAGAGCCAACGGCGGAAGAAGGTGCCGGCCCCCGTGAATCCTTGCATCGAGATCTTGACGACGCGGCCCGTACCGCCGTCTTGATTGAGGAGGATCTGCAGCCCGCTGACTACCTCCGGGTGGTCTGCCGCAAATGCCCCTGAGCCGTTGAGTCCCTGTTCCTCACCGCTCCAATGAGTGGCCAAAATCGTACGCTTGGGATTCGGATAGACGGCCTTTAGGATTCGCAGAGCTTCCATCATCACAACCGTGCCCGAGCCGTTGTCTGTGGCGCCGGAGGCGGGATCCCACGAATCGAAATGTGCGGATAGCACTACATACTCGTTTGGCTTCTCCGTACCGCGCAACTCGGCGATTACGTTAGAGACCGGAACCTCACCTGTGAACTCCGCGTCGGCGTTCACCCGAAGGATCGGACCTTGGTTGTTTTCTGCGAGACGGAAGACAAGCCCATAATCCTCACAACCGAGGCCCACTTCCGGGATCCTTTCGGCGATGGTGGTGCTGATCTTGTGTACGCCCCATCCCTGCGGTCCCGGCGGTGGCACTAGTGAGGTCACGATCCCGAGCGCTCCCGCTTCTGCGAGGCGCCGGACCAGGGCTGGTCCTCTCAAGCCCGATTTGCGCAGCCGACCTGTATACCACGCGTCGAAAGCGTCGGCGCGGTCCTTCCGCATACGCTCAAAGGATTCAGGCGTCGCAAACTCCTGCCAGTTCGTATCGGGTCGGCAGCTCGGCCAAGGAAAGGAGAGCAGCAGGAACTTACCTCTCACCTGCGGAAGCCACGCCTCAAACGCCGCCGTGCTATCGATCTTGGGGAACAGGACTACCGGGCCCTCGACTGTTCCATTCGTTCCGGGGCTCCATGTGGACAGCATCCCGTCGAGCGGGCGAATCCTCGGGGCACTGAGATCGATGTGGGCAATCCCTCGGCGCCATACCATCCACGTCCCATACTGCTCGGTCCGCACCGGGATCCCCAATTTCCGGTAAAAGGCCAAGGCCCAGTCATTGGCCTGCTCCTGCTCGGTGGAGCCCGTCAGCCGAGGACCGATTGAGTCCAGGAGCGCCTGGGCGAGCGGGTAGAGCTGAGATTTGTCTTTCCCTTCAACCCAAATCCTCTGGATCACCGGGTCGTTGCTCGCAAATGTTTGCGACGAAACGGAAGTCGCTCGAGCGAGGAGTCCCGCAGCAAAGGCGACTGTCGGGATCACGAGCCTCATGGTGTTCCCCCAATCAGTAGACGTCAGCGGCGAGCGCATTGCGCTGTGCCGAACGATTGCCCGACCTTAACGGTCTCCGATCGCGAGGTGCGCGCTCCTTTCCCGAAGCGCAGGTGCGCCGCCGGTATTCGGCCGGTCCCACAACTCGGACACATCGAGCCGCGTTTCCGTTGCCTCAATCGGCTCGTCGCACCACGGTCTGCCTCGCGTTCCCACATGTCTTGAAAAGCAGCGCCGCGTTGGGGTTCTCCATGCTGTGAGTTCTGCTGTGAGTTTCTCACGACACTCGGTTGATCTTCGGGCTTGCTGTTACGACACCGATGCCCAGAACCTCGCATAAGTACTACTGGATGTCGTAACTCGGCCCCTTGGCGATTCGCATGGGGTTCAGGGGGTCGCGGGTTCAAATCCCGCCGTCCCGATTGAGTGAAGATCAAGCCTCACTGCGACTTCCGTGGTGGGGCGTTTTCTTCGCCCTGTCGAGTGGATGGAAAAGGTCAGCGACGAGCAATACCGCCGATGATCCTCAGTCATCCGAATGATCACGATAACCGCTCTTTTTCATCCAGCTCGGCACTCGCGGCGTCGGCAGCGGCTTGGGAGCGACTCGCTGGGCCGGAGTCGACGCCGGAATCGAGGTAGGGACTTTGGAGCTCGCCGGATAGCTCGCCGGATTTTTGAGAACGCTATCGAGATTGCCGACCTTCATCGGATGCTGC
>Ga0209239_1001375_pt1 | contig 14473 bp, 10 predicted proteins | sample GraSoi013_2_20cm_FD_185824 | JGI IMG/M metagenome (GOLD analysis project Ga0209239, IMG submission 185824) | Grasslands soil microbial communities from the Angelo Coastal Reserve, California, USA - Sample 10_02_2013_2_20cm (SPAdes) (version 2) | ecosystem: Environmental > Terrestrial > Soil >...
AAAGCCCGTGGTGCCGGAGGTGTACATGAGGATGGCTGGATTAGACGGGCTGACCGAGGCCTGCCGCTCGGCCAATGCTGTATCGCTCAACCGAGCGCCAGCAGTAATCACCTCGCCCAGGAGTGTGGGTCGCCAGCCTTCTTGCTGCATCAGGCCAGCTGGAGGCATCCCCAATAGGCTCACATGGCGCAGCAGAGGGAAGCGCTCGCTCGTCACCTCACCATGTTTGCTGCCAGGAGTGGTCAGCGCGCGGATGGTTGCCAGGTGGTCATAGTCGCGCACCCGCGCCATGAAGAACAGCGCGCGCACATCTCCTTGCTTGAGAATATACTCAATCTCAGCCGCGCGCAGGACCGGGTTGATCGTGACCAGCACCAGCCCGGCTTTGGCGGCGGCCATCATGAGGATAGGCCACTCGGGGAGATTGGCTGCCCAGACGGCGATGTGCTCGCCCTTGGCCAGTCCGAGGGCCAGCAGCCCACGGGCTGTGGCATTGGCTCGGTCGCGGTAGTCCTGGTAGGTCCAGCGGATGTTGAGCGCGTCGCCGAATTCAGGATAACAGGAATAGACGATGGCTTCCTGGGTAGCAAGCTCATCGGCTCGACGATCTAAGAGGTCTCCAATCGTCATCTCGAGGAGATTGATCCCCTCAGTTTCGGCCTGCCAGTAGGACAAGCCATCTGTGGTCATGCCCATAGATATCCTCCTGCAGAAAGACCGGACCAAGTCGCAGCCATTTCTTCTCAGTCGCCGAGCTGGTTTTCACCAGGACGGCAGGTCACGCAAAACACTTCATGACTGCAAGTCTACCTGCTGCGGCTCTGCCATAGATCGGTGAAACTACGTATTGGACTACGTATTTTTGCTGCGATGAGGGAGCGCCTCGGCAGCGGAGTGCGCCGTCCTTGTAGACGGAGGTGTGGCGGGGCAGGAACAGCCACTGCCTAGCGGAAAGGGTGGAGCCTTGATGGGAACTGAGGGTGCGAGAACCGTGGAGAGACGGCTCAGACCAGGTGGCGTTCGACCGCGAAGCGGGTAGCAGCCGCCCGCGAGCTGACCCCCAGCTTGTTGTAAATGGACGTGAGATGCGAGTTGACGGTGCGCAAGCTAATGACCAGGCGTTCTGCCACCTGGGCATCGGTCAGACCTGCTGCCACCAGCCCCAGCACCTCCACTTCGCGGGCGGTCAAGCCTGCAGGAGAGGCCGGGGGACGCTTGACGCGGCGAGCGGTCTGCAGGGGAAGCGCCTTGTATGCTGCAAGCGCCTGGGTGGGCGTCATGGCGCGTCCTTCCGCCAGGGCTTTGGCCAGGGCCGCTTCTCCCAGGTGGGCACGAGTCGCGGCCTGCGCGCGCTCAAAGAGGGTCTGTGGGATGTAAACATTGAGGGATTCCGGAAAGCTCTCCGCCGCTCCCCACAGCAGTGCCGCACAGGTGAAGTGTCCCTGTGCAGTAGCCACGCAGCCCAGTCCTTTCAGCCCGGCAGCGATAGCACCAGTTGCCCCCAGTTCGAGAGCGATGGTCAGGCCCTCTTCATACTGGGCACGGGCGAGCGCATCATTGTCCTGTGCCAGAGCCAGGCTCGCCAGCATCAAACGGGTGCACACCATGTTGTGCCGGTCCCCCATCTCCTGGGAAAGCTGGATGCTCTCGCTGAGGAGCGCCTCTGCCCGCTCCATTTCTCCCTGCAGGAGGGCAATCTCCCCCATCACATTGAGCGCGAGAGCAACCTCCCACTTCGAGCGCACTATTCGAACAAGGGACTGCACTTCCTCTATGAGGACACGTGCCTGCGCGAACTCCCCCTCCCTGAGCCTGGTGCGAGACAGAAAGTACAGGAGCATGGGGGTAAACGTAATACTGCCAGTTGTTTTGTAGAGTGCCAGGCTCTCCTCGAACAACCCGATGGCTCGCTGGTGTTCTCGCTGGAACATCGCCAGGATGCCCAGATGCATGAGCACAAAGGCCACTGCCTTCGGCTCTCCATGGGATCTCGCCTGCGCGAGCGCCGCCTTGAAGCCCGATCGGGCTTCTGCATAATCACGGATGTTCACCAGAGCCACACCCTGCAAGACAAGGGCGTAGATCAGATTCTCTCTATCTTCCAACTCCCGCGCGAGTGCCAGGGCTTCTTCAGCCACTGGTGCGAGTTCACGGAAGTCCCTTTGATACCACATCAGCAGCCCCTCAGTGATGAGCGCTTTCAGACGCAGGGGAGTCGGTGCTGCCTGCTTCCGGGCCAGACCCCGTTGCAGAAAGCCGCGTCCCTCGCCCGGATACCAGCGTGTGACCCATAAGTCGAGCAGGGCACTGCTGAGACGCAAGACCAACGGTACCTCCTCGTCTCTCCCGGTCGCTGCCTGTTGGAGGACCGCGAGCAGGTTCTCGCGCTCCCGTTCCAGCCGGTCGAGCCACCGTACTAACTCGGGACCCTCCAGATACGGCTCGGCTTCCTCGGCCAGCTCCACATAATACTCCGCATACGCCCGCCGGGCTGCTGCTGCTTCCCCGTTCGTGCGCAGGCACGCCAGCCCAAACTCGCACAGCGTCTCCAGCATGCGAAAGCGGGGTTCCTCGCCTTCCTGCTCCGTCTGCTGCACCAGACTCTTGTCGAGGAGGGAGGCAACGCCCGTCAACACATCGAGCGGCGGCTCACTGCCGGAGTTGCAGACGGCAGCGGCTGCCTCCAGGCTGAAGCCGCCGGCGAAGACGGAGAGCCAGCGAAAGAGGCGCTGCTCCTCTGCACTCAAGAGGTCATAGCTCCACTGGAGGGTGTCGCGCAGGGTCCGCTGGCGAGCAGGCAGGTCCTGTGCGCCACTGGTTAACACCTCAAGTCGGCGTTCCAGGCGACGCAACAAGGCCTGCGGCGGCAGCAGCTTGATGCGAGCCGCCGCCAGTTCGACCGCCAGAGGCAGCCCCTCCAGGCGCGTGCAGATCGCCGCCACGGTGTGAGCATTGGCTCTGGTCAACTGAAAATCGGATTGGACGGCCCGAGCGCGTTCGAGGAAGAGAGCCACAGTCGCAACTGTTGCTACCTGCGCCAGGTCCTGGCTTTCGCCAAGCTGTGGGAGATCGGGGACGGCCAGGGGAGGCACGGCGAACTCGTATTCAGCAGACAGATGCAGGGCGGCGCGGCTGGTGACCAGCACGTGCAGGCGGGGACAGGAAGCGAGCATATCGGCCAGGGTGGTCGCGGCAGCCACCACCTGCTCGAAGTTGTCCAACAGCAGCAGCAGGTGGCGCTCACGCAGAGACGTTTGCAGTTGCTTGAGCAAGGGACGATCAAGAGCTTCCCACAGTCCGAGCGCCTGGGCAATGGTAGGGATGACTCGCTGAGGCTCGCTCACGGAAGCCAGCGGCACAAAGCAGACACCGTCGGTGAAGTCGGCCCGCAGAGCTGCTGCGGCAGCCAGGGCCAGGCGCGTTTTGCCCACGCCTCCTGGACCGGTGAGGGTCAGCAGGCGGACCTCTGGACGTTGCAAGAGGGCAGAGATCGCTTGCCCATCCTGCTCGCGTCCGATCAGCGTGGTGGGTGACAACGGCAGGTGAGCAAGGGAGAGCTGGGAAGCCACGCTCTCTGATACGACTGGTGGGTGCCCGGCGTAGCCACTCTGCTGCCATGCCGCCTGCGTTTGGAGGCGTTGACGACTCCCTGCACGAGAGGAATCCACAGGCAGCAGACTTGCTCCTTCCGCTGGCACGACGAGCGCATCACGTCCTGCTCCCGAAACCTCCAGCACCGCTGCCATCTCCTGCAGCCGCTCCAGCGAAAGACGCTCCGCTTTGCCCAAGTAGGCAGAGCAGAGCTTCCCACCTCGCCTGCAGTAGGCTTTCCAATACCAGCCCCCGCGCCCATTGCCAGACTGCTCCTTACGCGCCGTGAACTGGCCGGACGGCGCGCGAAAGGTGAATGCCCTCGCGGTCCGGAGCCAGGCATACCAGCCCTGGGTGCCGACTGGCACGATCTGTTCGTGTCCCTGCTCCTGATAGCGCAGGATGTTGCCTGTGACGGTGGGCATGTTTCTGGCCATAGCTGTGCTCCCGGAAGATGTGTACCGAACCATCCTGTTACCGAACAGTATAACAGATGTTCGGTAACAGGAGTATACCTCAAAGCGTGCGGCCAGGCATGCGCAATATTACCTACCAAGGGGCCGACGACGAGTCACGCACCGACGAATTGGGACCAGTAGTCCCGCGAACCTTTCCGCCAGCGCCTGGTTGGTCAGCCGATGGCCATCGCATCAAAGCCCATATGGATTATTGCCGAGGACCAGAGCTCGACTTTCTCTGAAATTAGCCATTTCATCGGCGGTGGTGTCCCATAGGGACATGGTGATTTGTACAATTTGAGGGAAAGAACCTGGCATGAAAATCTCTTGAGGTAAGATAGGAGCTAACCAAAGCACTATCTCACTCAGGAGGATGTTCATGCCCTTTCCCGATCCCTTTAGAGAAGTTCTGACGGTCTTTCGACCATGGTTTACTGCCCCGACATGGAGGAAACTGATGACGTTGTTAAGCGGAACGAGGCTTTCGCAAGGACGCCGTCCAGTTGCAGCAGCCCTGCGAGCCAGCGGCAACGAGCAGGCGACCACCTGGAGCTGCTTTCATCAGGTCCTCAACCGAGCACGTTAGTCCCCTTTAGGCAGTGAGTCGCCAGCTCCTTCTGCTCATTGTCGAGACCTTTGTGCCAGCCGGAGCGTGCGTGGATCTGATCCTCTCCCGCTTTTGTGGAGTCTGAGAACAGAAGGAAGAGTTCATCGAGTCGTCCCTGATGGGAAAGATGACGTTCCCACTGCTCAAACAGGGGTGTATGACTTCCCAACCTCGTAGGAGGAGGTATTTCCTAACATCGTAGAACCCTGTGAATCGGTTGACCTTTTTTGCGATCGTCCACCTTTTTTTGAAAGGTCACACGATGTTGGGAAACAGGGCCTCTGACGAGGTAGGGAAGTCATACACAGGGGTGCCTGGAGTTGACCTCTGTGCAGAGGAGAGAAACGGACGTAGGCAGATGCTGGATGAGAAGAGAAAGAACAAGACCCGGGATGCAGAAGCAGTCCCGGGTCTGATCGCGGAACCGACCGGAACCGACGGGTTTCGAGCCCTCTGTCACCAATTTGCTCCCTCTTGCTTGCCCCGTCGGGTAAACTGTATCTCAAGGTGCAACACCTTCTGGCAGAAGATGACGTCTGTCAGAGAAGCACTCCTCCTCTTCTCAAGCACCGACGACCAGGTCCGAAACACCCGCGATACGGTCTTCCCGCTTCCCACTGGCCGATGGTGGTGCAGCGTGTGGTGGAGCAGAAGGAACCGCTGCGCACCGTAGCAGCCGCCTCTGGCGTCTCGCACGAAACGATCCGTCGCCTTCTTCTTCATCTTCAGAAGCCGCGTGGACAGCCAGAAGCGTAATGGTACACCTCCTGGTCTGTGTCCCTCAAAGCGGCATGCTCTTTTCGGTGTGCCGATGGAGGGGAGCCACTGTTCCCTTGCTCGGTCTGCCACCATGATCCCGTCGCGTGTGGTAGCGGAGGAACGCCAGGAGCCCGATGCCCTCTAAAGGGATGGTTTGCCCAGCGGATGCGGCATGTTCCTTGTATCTTCCCCGTGAACCATCTGCGAGTGCGGGGATCTGACGGGGAGAGTCAGTTGTGCACTGCTGGTCCCATCGGCACACCACAATCATAGCACAGGAGGGCAGTAGAACAACGGGAGGTACCTGGACAAGGGACGGGAAATGGCGGTAAGCAGGATCACTCGTGGGGTTTGCGCAGGCTCTCCACCTCCACTCCAGGCGGAAGCGGGGTGGTTTCCCATCGCCCAGGACACCACGTGTTCCCGCATCTGGTGACACGAGAACCATCCTCTTCGTGGACGGCCAACACAAGCCTGCAGTGGGCTTTCCAGTCGGAGGTGGCAAGGTCGGACCTCGGCGGGACGCGGCCAAAAGGTGGGAACGTGTGTTGGCTCCTTGGCATATCCCTTCTTAGAAAACGACTGGTTTTTCGAACGGATGTGCCAAGTAGCCAGCACAGCCTCACCCAGACGCTCGCTTTTGCAGCCTGATATGGATAAAGTCTAGCTTATCGCGGAGCCACGAAACCTTGAGACATATCAGGGCAAGAATGAGCGCCTCGATTAGCCAATGTGTTTCTCGTCAACAAACTACCTATAAGTGAAGCAACCAGAGTTGCTTTCCTGTGGTCGCGTTCCAGAGTTGCACTGTACCCCCGTTACCGGCCGATACGATGTGCTTGCCATCAGTTGACCAGGACACGTCCCACACCTCGGCGGCATGTCCACGGTAGGTCAAGAACCGCTTGCCCGTCATCGCGTCCCACACCTGCACAGTCTGATCCTGACTCGCCGATGCGATGTGCTTGCCATCGGGCGACCAGGAGACAGCCCAGACGCCAGCGGTCTGCCCACGATAGGTCAACTTCGTCCGCCCGGTTAGTGCGTCCCACACCTGCACCGTGCCATCCCAGGAGCCGGAGGCCAGTTATCTGCCGTTAGGCGACCACGCAACGGACCGCACTTCGTCGTGATGCCCACGATAGACGAGCCGGGGAGCGCCAGTACTGATGTCCCAGATGTGGACGGTCCTATCCGTGCTCGTCGAAGCCAGAAGTTTGCCATCGGGCGACCATGCCAAAGTCGTCACTTCATCTTCACCGCTGAAATTGCTGTAGGCCAAGACCAGGGTTCGTGTCGCGGTCTCCCAGACCTGCACTATGCCGTCGTTGCTGCCCGAGGCGAGATATTTGCCATCGGGCGACCGCTAACACTTCTCCTGTACTGAAGGTACTCCGATAGACGGCCACCTGCTGGCCCGTCGTAGGATTCCAAAGATGGACTGTGAAATCTTGACCACCGGAAGCCAAGCGCGTGCCAGCGGGTGACCAGGCGAGCGCGTGCACCTCGCCGAAATGCTGCTTGACAGTGACGAGGCGGGTCTTGCTCTTGGTATTCCAGACCTGGATGAGGCCGTTCTTGCCGCCAGTTGCCAGGTCTGTGCCGTTTGGTGACCACGCTAGAGCATACACCTGGTTGACGGGATCGCGAGCGAGGGAGGGAGGAGTAGCAACAGAGGAATCAACGGTGCTCCTCCCGCACGCTGCGAAGGTGAGGCTCAGGAACAAGAGGAGGCTCAGTGTCGAAACAAAGAAAGACATAGGTTTTCTCATGAGAGTTTCTCTATACAACTCACCATACTGAGGTAGGACTAGGATCACTGCGAAAATCGATCACAAAGCAATTTGCTATATTTTACGGAGAAAGAGTCTCCCTACCAGATGCTCTGGAATGGTTGTTAAACTAAGCGAAAGGGGTCACCCCTTTCGCTTAGTTTAACAACCAGAGGCCTCAGCTCACAACGCTGGGCCCCGATTTTTCCATGCTAGCCACGCGGTTCGTGGTGGGTCTGGGCCGGTGGTGGAGCAAAGCTCTGCTTAAGTAGGTCGCATTTGCCTTGCGCTCCGAGCTGCTGTCTGATGTCGCCGCCGGTGTTGACGTATACGTCAGCCACGTACCCACCAGGATCCTGGTCGCTGGTGACAACGAAGTCCCAGGCGTTACTCGTATTATTTGGCTGAAAAGGGTTAGGGAATTCCATGTCGTCACCTAAGGAATAACACAGGACGATGAGAGACTGACCTGCGTGGAGAGCAGGGAGGATTTTAGGGGAGTCTTTGCTGGGTCCCTTGTGTCTGTTCACGCCATTCATGGCGTGATCCCAGATGAAACCTGTATGATTATGATCGGACATAGCTTTGTAAGCCTCCTTTTCTCTCCTAAACGAAGAGACTGGTTTCTCAACATTTGCTTGAAGGAATATCCGGGTTAGCATATGGTACGCTGACAGTGATACCTCCTATCGTCTCTCTCCAAAAACTTACTCTTGTGAGGTGCTCACGCCCCCGCAAAGGAGCTTGCCGCCCTTTGAACCCTCAACTCCACCATCAACAGGCTTATTCCTGTGACGGAATGAGACCAAGCTGTTGCAGGAAGCCAAGCCCATCGTAGTAGCTGCGATAATTGACAATCTTCCCATTCCTGACGCGATACACATCACAGAAGCGCATTTCGACAGCGCGGCCTATCGGCGGCACATCTCCCGTCGGCATGTGCAGAGGACCGGTGTTCGTCCCCCGGCCAATAAACTCAACGACCGCCTGATCTTCTGTCGCAAACAGGTTCGTGATTTCTATCCCGCTGTCCGGGAAGCCCTCTTCAAAAAACAAAATCAACTGCTTGTAGCCATCTGGACCGCGAGATGTCATGCCTGAGGGAATGTCGATGACTTCACAATCCTCTGCAAAAAAAGTCAGGGACTTGTCGAGCCAGGCAGGGTCTAACTGGTGGTTATTCATCAAGTCATAGAGTGTCTGCACAAGCGTGACGGTATGTTGTGCTGCCATGACCATGGTTGGATCCTTTCTGCCGTGTGTCGCGATCGCCACTTGACGATATGCATTGACCCACGCGGCGCGTCTGCAAACTTGGTCCTAAAAGAGAGGTGTCTCACAGCTCTGCATTGAGCCTTACAGATGAGAGTGTACGCTCTCTGAAACGGAAGCGTATCCGAGCAACTACGGCATGCGAGTACGTATTTTCTCTTCTCTCGTAGTGAAGAGATGTAAGGCGTGAGAAACATGACATGAAATAGCTCCTCCCCTGCTCAGAGTAGGGGGATCCTCGCGCCTTGCGTCTCCTGTTCTCGCTCTCGACAGGGTTACCCAACGCGTGCTATATTACCAGCGGTTACATAACGCTTGCTCTGTTGTGATTTCGCCAGGCGAGGAGAAGACCATGCCCCACAAGCTGCTCCCAGTGGTCTCTGATCATCTCTTACACATGCCCGATTGGGAAGCCAATGAGCATTCTTCTGTCGCTGTGGGCTCTCAAAGATGGTATAGCTGGCTGGGCGAGGAACAGAATACATCCTTTTCCTTCAGGAACGATCTGGGAACGTTCACCGTTCGGCGTGAGCGCAAACGGCATGGCTGGTACTGGTATATCTATCGCAAGTCTGGCGGCAAGTTACGCAAAGCCTATCTTGGGAAAGCAGAAGAGCTGACCCTCGAACGGCTCAGTCTGGGGGCAACGACGCTGGTTGCCCAACGAGAACGCAGCGATGACCAGGATGATGGCTTGCGTAGCGCTGGCGAACAAGCTATCCTCGAACACACAGATCCTCCCAGTGAGAGTCAGCAGTCCGAACCTGCTCTCACAATCATCCCCCTGGCCCAACCTGAATCGATCATCAGATATACCCTTCCTGCACCACTCACCCCCCTAGTCGGTCGAAAACCCGAGGTGGCAACCGTCTGTCAGCTGCTCCGGCAGGCACAGGTACGCCTCCTTGTTCTCACGGGTCCCGGCGGTATCGGTAAAACGCGGGTAGCGCTCCAAGTAGCGACTGACCTGCAACAGGACTTCCCCGCTGGTGTCTGCTTCGTCTCACTGGCCGAAGTTCGCGATCCCGCATTGATTACCCCCACCATCGCCCATGCCCTGGGTCTGAGAGAAACCACCAGGACGTCGCTGGTCGATCAACTCAAAGCAGTCCTGCGCTCCCAAAGCCTCTTGCTGCTGTTGGATAACTTTGAGCAGGTTGTCAAAGCCGCTCCATTGCTCCCAGACCTGTTGGCGGCCTGCCCACACCTGAAGGTGCTAGTGAGCAGTCGGGCGCGACTGCATGTGCGGGGGGAGCATGAATGGGAGGTTCCCTCATTAGCACTGCCCGACCCAAAACAGCTTCCAGACAGTGGGGTTCTATCGCAGTGCGACGCCGTCGCCCTCTTCCTTCAATGCGCATGGGCCCTGCAGCCCGACTTCCAGGTCACCGCTCTCAGTACCCGCATCATTGCCGAGATCTGTGTCCGCCTGGAAGGGATACCGCTGGCGATCGAGCTGGCAGCCGCCAGGATCAAACAGCTCTCCCCACAGGAACTCCTGGCACGCCTCGAGCAGCGTCTCCTAGTCTTAACGAGCGGGCCACAGGATGCGCCCGCTCGCCAGCAAACATTGCGCAATACGCTCACTTGGTCGTATTCCCTGCTCAACTCCTGGGAGCAGCGGCTCTTGCGCCAGCTTTCCGTTTTTGTGGGCGGCTCTACCTTGCAGGCAGCAGAAGCAATCTGCGCGACGCTTGGGAACGGTGTCGATGCTGGACAGGTGAGCGTCTTCGATGGGATGGCCTCCCTCATCGATAAGAGCCTGCTGTACCAGGCGCAACGGGAGGAAGAAGAGCCCCGCTTTGGCATGCTAGAGATGACCCGCGAGTATGGGCAAGAGATGCTCGCCCGGTGTGAGGAAGTAGAGGAAGCTCGTCAGGCCCACGCGCTCTACTACTTGGCACTGGCAGAGCGAGCGGCGCATACATGGGAAGGTCCGCAGCACACCCTGTGGGTGGGACGGTTAGAGCGGGATCATGACAACCTGCGGGCGGCGATGCAGTGGTCACTCGAGCAGGAGATGGGTGAGCACCGCCTGGAAAAAGCCCTCCGCTTTGGGGCAGCCTTGCGCAGCTTCTGGCAGGTCCGTGGCTACTTTCGTGAAGGGCGGATCTTCCTGGAGCGTGTCCTGGCGCAAAGCGAGGGAGGGGAGATATCCTTGCGCGCGCAGGCGCTCAACGATGCCGTTCTCCTGGCCGTCTCCCAGGGCGACCACACGTGGGGGGAAGCGCGGTGCCAGGAGAATCTGGAGCGCTACCAAGCGTTGGGAGATGGCTCCGCCGTTGCACACACCCTTTACCTGTTGGGATGGCTGGCTGTGTTGAAAGGTGACCTGGCCACGGCGCAGGCCAGGCTCTCCGAAAGCCTGGCGCTCTTTCAAGAGGGAAACGATACGGGATGCATCCTCGTATCGCTCTTCTGGATGGGGGTAGGGCTTACCTACCAGGGAGAGTATAGGAGAGCACGCGCAGTGTTCGAGCAGACCCTGGCCCTGCAGCGGGAGCGAGGAAACAAGAGAGGGATCGCGTGGTCGCTCTTCCATCTGGCCTGGGTGCGCTTTCTTGCTCAAAGCGACCTCATCCCTGGAGACTCGTTGCTCGCAGAAGCTGGAGCACTCTTCAAGGAGATTGGCGACACGTGGGGGATCGCTGAATGTTCCCAACTCCTGGGACGACTCGCCTTGCACCAACGAGACGCTGTCGCGGCATACACCCTTCTGGAGCAAAGCTTGATGCGCTTCAGGGAGATCGGCAATCAGAGGGGCATAGCTCGTTCGCTCTCACAGATGGGGGAGGTCGCTGTGATGCGGCAGGACTGGGCGAGAGCACGCCTGCTCTATACAGAGAGCCTGACCCAAGCGCAGGAGGTGGGTGACCAGTTCCAGATCGCTGCTTGTTTGGAAGGCGTAGCAGGCGCCGTCGCGACTGGAGAAGCATCGCTTGCCAATGTCCTGTGGGCAGCACAACTGTGGGGAACGGCAGAGGGCTTGCAAGAGACGATGGGAGCACCGCTCCCACCTGTTGAACGTGCCGCCTCTCAAGAGAGAATAACGACCGCACGCAGCTTCATCGGTAAGCGGATCTTTTCCGCTTATTGGGCACAAGGGCGCACCATGACGCCCGAGCAGGCGCTTGCCGCACAGGGAAAAGCGGCCATACTCTCCCAGCGCCCTGCGGAATCGCCAGCGATCTCTTTCAAGAGCGCAGGAGCCAATCTCCCAGGTCTCTCGGCACGAGAGGTGGAAGTCCTACACTGGGTGGCCCTCGGGTTGACCGATGCTCAGGTGGCAGAGCAGCTGGTTATTAGTCCCCGTACCGTCACCAGCCATCTCAGCTCCATCTACAACAAGCTCGGCGTCACCTCGAGAGCCGCTGCGACACGCAAAGCCCTCGACCTTCGGCTCGTATAATTCTGCCAGCTCACCCGCGCAACAGGCGGCTTCACGTTTCTTTTGCGCGCAAATCAACCACTCTGGTCGATTTGAAGGTCTGATTCGGGTCAAAAATGTCGTTCAGGCTTTGCACAAACTCGATGGAGGGGTGCATCGAAGTGGCACCTGTCACGGTTTCTCCCAATTCCCTTCGCACGCGTTCCTGCTCACCCGGCTGTGCAGCGACGCGCACGAGAAGCGCGTCGGGGGAAGAAAGGTCGTCGCGCTGCTGCCTGGTAAAAACGATCTGGTACTCTTCGATGCCCTCGACAGTGGCAATGGCTTCCTTGAGAGCGTCTGGATTGAGCAGGGCCCCGTTGAACTTGACCAGCTCAAACGTGCGTACCGTATTGGTGACAAGACGCGGCCCTTGTCTCCTGCAATGCGGGCAGACCTCATGGCTGATCGCCGTCAGGTCGCCGATGGCAAAGCGTAGCAGGACGGTCCCTCGCCGATCGAGGTGCGTGATGGTTAAGAGGCCAGGCATACCATCTGGCAGCGGCAAATGGCGCTGCTCGTCGAGCACCTCGAAGTGGATCTGATCGGGTGCCGGATGGTGACTGCCGCCCAACTCGACACATTCCCCTGTGCTTCCCTGCATTTCGGTGAAGCCCAGACTACTCTTGATCGCCAGATGATGCTTGCTGGCTCCCAGGCGCAGTAAACGCTGCCGCATCTCCTCACGCGTGCCACGAGGACAGGGTTCGCCGGCTACCAGGACGAGACGAACCTGGCTGAAATCGGCTCCGAGTTCCTCAGCACGCATGATGACCCGTCGCACATAGCTTCCAATCCCTCCCAGGACCGTCCCCTTCTGCTGCTCGATCATCCACACAACCTCGTCCAGATTCCGGTTGAACTCGAGTCCACTCATCAGTGGACTGACCACAGAGGCGCCAACCGCCATCACCCCAGAGGGAAAGCGGGAACTGAGGTGGGGGAAAGGCGGAAGTGGGTAGAGGTTGATCACGGTATCCTGGGCCGTCATACCGACGATACCAGCAAGCCGCTTGAATGCTTCAAGACAGGAGAAGAAGTCATGGGTGGTATTGAAAAACGGCGCAGGGATACCAGTGGTGGTTCCGGTGGTGTAATGGACATCCCACAGGGTACGCTCCTGGGGAAGAAACTCAGGCAACCCCGTCAAGCGAAACGCCTCCGGATCACTCAGATAGTCTTTCTTGGTGGTGACAGGCAACTTCTGCACGTCCTCGAGGGTCTGAAAATCCTTCGGGATGAGTTTGAGACGGCGAAACAGCTCCTGGTAGTAAGGATGAGTGCGGAAGCAGAGGGCAATCTGGTGCCGGAACCGCCGATTCTGCACGTCGCGAAGCTCCTCCTGGTTGCGAGAGAGGAGATCGGTGGAGGTCACTGGTGGTATTTCGCGCATGGAAGAAGCTCCTTTGTTCAGAAACACATCCGAGATGATCCATTGAGGAGGTGAAGCGTGCTCCATTTCCCTCGCACAAAAAGCAAGGATTAGTATTCCACATGTAATTGTTCCATCGCGTTCTCTCCGTCTTCCACGGACGGCAAACTATAGCGCCGTGTGGTTTCCAGGCGCTTATGCCCCGCAATTTCGGCGACCAACACTAGATCGTTTCCATTACGGACGAGATTGGTCAAACAGGTGTGGCGCAAGACATGAGCAGAGAGTTCCAGATGGGCATCAACTCCGATACGACGAATGATCAAATCAATCGAGCGGGCTGAGAGCCGTTTCCCTTTGGGGTTGAGAAAGAATGCTGGCTCAGGGCTCTGCGGGAACCGCCTGGTCCGTTCCTTGAACCAGACCTTGAGTGCCTCGCGCACTTCCGTATTTAGTGGTATTTCGCGGTAGGTATCGCCCTTGCCTGAGCGGATGATGACGACTCCCTTGCGAGCGGAAACGCGTACATCGTCCAGATTGAGCGCCGCACATTCTCCAAGGCGGATAGCCGTGTAGAAGAGCAGTTGGGCGATCGCTCGATCGCGCACTGAGGATGTGCGCTCAATCGCGCGCAAAAAGTTTTTTTGTTCTTCTGGCTTGAGCGCGCGAGGAGCCTGCGCTGGCAAGCTTTCGCGCTGGACCTGTGGTCGATCGTTCCCGATGAACTGGTGGAAATGGTCGATGGCCGCCAGCGCGAGATTGACCGAGGTAGGTTTAGCCTGGCGTTCGGTTTTCAAATAGGTTTTGTAGTCCCTGACGGCGTAGTCGCGAACAAAAGGCGTATACAACGGATCATCAGTCGTTGAGCGATGCTGCGCCAGATAGGCTCCATACTGATGGATCTGGAGCCGATAGGCCACGCGCGTTTTTGCCGCCAGCGGCTGCCGATCCAGCCAAGCATTATATGCTGTCAGCGTCTGTTCCAAGGTCTCTGTCATGGTCGCTCCCTGTTAGTAGAAGTGCCTCTGATACTTTATCAGTCTGTAAATTTCGCATTAGTAGAAGTATAGCATGGATTGACTTCCAATAACGGTATTATACGCAGTCCTGCAATTAAAATGAGAACAAGGGTACGCTATGAGCTATTTTTACATGGATCCTAGTCCTACCTCCAGCACGAGCAAGGGATGCTCGACCAGAAAGGTGCGCAACTGG
>Ga0209239_1001376_pt1 | contig 14473 bp, 14 predicted proteins | sample GraSoi013_2_20cm_FD_185824 | JGI IMG/M metagenome (GOLD analysis project Ga0209239, IMG submission 185824) | Grasslands soil microbial communities from the Angelo Coastal Reserve, California, USA - Sample 10_02_2013_2_20cm (SPAdes) (version 2) | ecosystem: Environmental > Terrestrial > Soil >...
GCAAGAATCGGTAATGCGGACAGCTGGAGCTGTCGTGTTGCTGGCCACCATGAGCAATCTCGCTTGGACGCAAGCGACACTTGGCCAAACGACAGAAATGCCTTCAACCGCTCAGGGAAATCGCCCGACGGTGCGAAACCAGGGTGATGAACTGGTCGCCGCGAGTGAACAAGATACGCCAGGCAGCCCGCCAGCAACACAGCCATCGGATCCTCAGTGGGGGTATGGTGGATTCCTCGATGCCGCCTATTTGCTGGATCTCAATCATCCGACAAATCATCTCTTCCGAAGTCGCGGAACGGCTTACAAGGTTGACGAACCTATTCTGAACATGGGCGCCGCATACCTCCGGAAAAGCGCCTCCGAGTCGTCGCGCTGGGGTCTGGAAGTGACTTTACAGGGCGGGCAGGATTCCAGGATCTTCGGGTTCTCAGCGACCGCACCAAATCTTCCCGGTTCTGAGTGGCTGCGGCACCTTGGACCAACCGACGCCTCCTTTTTAGCGCCGCTCGGGAAGGGATTAACGGTACAAGTGGGAATCTTCTCTAGTCTGATTGGCTACGACTCGTTGTACGCGAAAGACAACTTCAACCACACGCGGCCTTGGGGAGCCGACCTTACGCCGTATCTAATGATGGGTGTGAACGCGAGTTACCCGTTCTCAGAGAGGCTTACGGTAACGGTGTTCGTCGTTAATGGGTATTGGCACCTCGCCAATGCCAATCACGTCCCCAATTCGGGAGCACAAATCGCGTACAAAGTGACCGGTCATACGACTTTGAAGGAAACGGTTCTTTTTGGCCCGCATCAATCCGATACGGGATTTGAATTCTGGCGATTCCTGTGGGACAGCACTGCCGAGTGGAAGACGGACCGTGTTACCACCGCATTTGAATACCATGTCGGGACGGAAAAAGTTGCAACCTTCGGGGCTCCCCGCGCCCTTTGGATGAGCGCGCAGTTGCCCCTACACCGGGTCTTCACCAAGAACTGGAGCGCAACAGTGCGCCCGGAGGTTTATTGGGACCGCGACGGCCGCATGACCGGCGTCTCCCAAACCGTTAAGGCAAACACGACAACGCTCGAATATCGCATCCCCTATCGCCGGGCCACCACGATTGTGAGGTTGGAGCATCGTATTGACGATTCGCGCGGGCCTGGGGGCGGCTTCTTCCGTGGCGGTGAGGTGGCGCCAGGGGTTGTTGGCCTGACCCCCACACAAAATCTGTTGATCTTGGGAGTTATCGTGACATTCGACTCTCACCTTCAACCCTAGAGGAGTTGAAATCATGTTGGACATGGTATTCATCGCTGCGATCGCGTTGTTCGTCCTCATCGCAGTCGGTTACGTTCGCGCGTGCGAGAGGATAAGGGGCGCAAAATCATGAGCTTGGGCACGGCGTTCCTTCTGATTATCTGCGGGATTCTCATCGGCTACTTGCTTTACGCACTCCTGAAGGCGGAGCAGTTTTGACTATGACGGCTAATGGTTGGTTTCAAATTCTCTTTTATCTGCTGGTGATTTTGCTCCTCACCAAGCCCATAGGTGTCTTCATGACGCGGGTGTTCAATCGCGAGAAGACCTTCCTTGATGCGCTGCTGCGCCCTGTCGAAAAGCTCGTATATCGGCTGACCGGCGTTGATGAACATCGGGAAATGCGGTGGACGGAATACACAATCGCGATGCTCCTGTTTAGCGGCGTTTCCATGGCCCTTCTGTACCTGATCGAGCGCACACAGAAATGGCTCCCGTTCAACCCGCAGAAACTTCCAAATGTCGAACCCGGTCTTGCCTTCGGCACGGCGGCTTCTTTCACTACAAATACAAACTGGCAGTCGTATGTGCCGGAAACCACCATGAGTTACTTCACGCAGATGGCGGGGCTCGCGTACCACAACTTCGTCTCGGCTGCGGTCGGCATGGTGCTGGCGATCGTGGTCATTCGCGGCATCGCCCGCAGGGAAACCGATAAGCTCGGGAACTTCTGGGTGGACACTACCCGTTGCCTATTGTGGGTTTTGCTACCGTTTTGTTTAGTTGGTTCCATGGTTCTCGTTTCGCAGGGAGTGATCCAGAACTTCAAACCATATGCCACGGTCGAGTTGCTCGAACCTCAAACGGTGCAGGTGACTAACGCGGACGGCAAGAGCAGCACCCAGCGAGTCACGCAGCAAGTGATTGCGCAAGGACCGGTCGCGTCCCAGGAAGTGATTAAGGAATTAGGCACCAACGGTGGAGGGTTTTTCAATGCGAATAGCGCGCATCCTTTTGAAAATCCCACGCCGTTGTCGAACTTTTTCGAATTGGTATTGATTTTCGCAATTCCTTCCGGCCTGACCTATACGCTTGGCCGCGTGACAGGCTCCGAACGTCATGGGTGGGCCGTTTGGGCGGCGATGGCTTTCCTGTTTCTCGCGGCCGTAACAGCGACGTACTGGGCAGAAGCCAAAGGCAATCCGCTCCTTTTGGGCACCGACCAACGCGCGCATGCCCTGCAATCCGGCGGCAACATGGAAGGGAAGGAGACCCGTTTTGGAATCGCGAACTCCGTTCTTTTCGCCGCCGCAACTACGGACGCGAGTTGCGGAGCGGTCAACAGCATGCACGATTCCTACACACCCCTTGGGGGAATGGTACCGCTGATCAACATAATGCTCGGTGAGGTGGTTTTCGGTGGCGTAGGCGCGGGCCTTTACGGGATCTTCGTTTTTATCGTCCTGGCTGTATTCATCGCGGGATTGATGGTGGGACGCACACCGGAATACTTGGGCAAGAAGATCGAATCGTACGACGTCAAAATGGCCATGCTTGCCGTTCTCATTTTGACGTTTACGATTTTAGGCTTTTCCGCATTTGCCGTCGTTAGACCTTTCGGAACGGCGGGCGTTTCCAATCCCGGACCTCACGGACTGTCGCGTACGTTTCATCGGCAGGGAACAACGGTTCCGCTTTTGCCGGAATCAACGCCAATACCATGTGGTACAACACCAGCACCGGCGTTGCCCAGTTGCTCGGCCGCTTCTTCATGATCATTCCGATCATGGCCATTGCGGGAAACCTTGCGAGGAAGAAAACGGTGCCCGAATCAGCGGGGACTTTTCCCGTGACCGGCGCTTTGTTTGCCACCCTGCTGGTGTCCACCATTTTGATTGTTGGAGCGCTGACTTTCTTTCCTGCTCTAAGCCTTGGGCCAATTCTTGAACATCTGCTCATGGCCGCAGGAAAGGTCTTTTGAGGAACAATGAGTACATCTGGCCAAGTCAAATCCAAGCCCCTCGCCGACAAGAAGATTGTGGTTCGCGCGATTGTGGGTTCGATTGCAAAGCTGCATCCGCGCATCATGGTGAAAAATCCGGTCATGTTCGTTGTGGAAGTGGGCGCCCTACTGACGACCATGCAATTGGTACTGGATGCCTTGCATCACACAGGGTTATTCGGCTTCGGTCTGCAGATTACGTTGTGGTTGTGGTTCACCGTGCTTTTCGCGAACTTTGCGGAGGCCATGGCCGAGGGCCGTGGAAAGGCTCAAGCGGATACGCTGCGGAAGGCACGAGCCGAAACGCAGGCACATCGCTTGCGGGCGGATGGCTCGTTGGATGTTGTGCCAAGCTCGAAGCTGCGATCAGGCGATGTTGTTGTCGTAAGCGCCGGAGAATTTATTCCCGGCGACGGCGAAGTGATCGAAGGGGTGGCATCGGTCGACGAATCCGCGATTACCGGGGAGTCCGCTCCCGTCATTCGTGAGTCCGGTGGCGACCGCTCGGCGGTGACAGGCGGAACGCGCGTACTGTCTGACCAGATCAGAGTTCGCATCACATCGAATCCCGGTGAAACATTCTTGGACCGCATGATTAAGTTGGTCGAGGGAGCTTCGCGGCAGAAGACCCCGAATGAGATTGCGCTGAACATCCTTTTAGCCGGATTAACCATCATCTTTTTGCTCGCGGTAATCACTCTACAGCCATTCGCTATCTATTCCGGGGCGCCGCAAAGTATTTTTGTGCTCGTTTCGCTCTTGGTGTGCCTAATCCCGACCACAATCGGCGGCCTTTTGTCGGCCATCGGAATCGCAGGCATGGATCGCATGATCCAAAGAAACGTCATAGCCATGTCGGGGCGCGCTGTGGAAGCATCCGGAGACGTCGACGTGTTGCTCCTGGACAAAACCGGTACGATCACGCTGGGCAATCGCGAAGCAACGATGTTCTATCCCTGCCCAAATGTGACTGAGTCCGAGTTGGCGAATGCGGCGCAACTTGCATCTCTTGCAGACGAGACGCCCGAGGGGCGCTCCATTGTGGTACTCGCAAAGGATAAATATGGACTGCGAGGTCGCGAGTTTAGCCATCGCAATCCGATCTTCATTCCCTTTTCGGCCCAGACCCGCATGTCTGGCGTGGACCTCGACGGCCTGCAAATTCGCAAGGGCGCTCCGGAAGCGATCCTGAAACATGTCGCCGAACGCGGCCAGCAGGTCCCGAAAGAAACTCAACAGTGCGTCGCGGATATTTCTAACGGGGGCGGCACGCCGCTTCTGGTGGCGGAGAACGCCCGTATTCTGGGCGTAGTCGCGCTGACGGATATTGTCAAAGGGGGAATGCGCGAACGGTTCGAGCATCTGCGGGCGATGGGCATTCGCACCATGATGATCACTGGCGACAACCCGCTCACCGCGGCAGCCATCGCTCGGCAGGCTGGCGTGGACGATTTCCTCGCGGAGGCGCGTCCCGAAGACAAGATGGCGCTGATCAAGCGCGAGCAAGCCAAAGGCCAGCTTGTAGCCATGACCGGCGACGGCACCAACGATGCCCCGGCCCTGGCCCAGGCCGATGTTGGTGTGGCCATGAATACCGGCACGCAAGCCGCCAAGGAGGCCGGCAACATGGTCGACCTTGACTCCAACCCCACAAAGCTCATTGAGATCGTCGAAATTGGCAAGCAGTTGCTGATTACCCGAGGCGCGCTTACGACCTTTTCCGTGGCCAATGACGTCGCCAAATATTTCGCCATTATTCCGGCAATGTTCGCTGGAGCCTTTCCCCAACTGAATGCATTAAATATTATGGGCCTGGCTACGCCTCAATCCGCGATTCTCTCAGCTGTCATCTTTAACGCCGTGATCATCATCGCGCTCATTCCTTTGGCGCTTCGCGGCGTGAAATACCGGCCTGCAGGCGCGGCCGCTCTGCTGCGGCGAAACTTACTCGTGTATGGACTGGGTGGTGTCGTTGCGCCATTTGTCGGCATAAAACTGATCGATCTTCTGATCACTTATTTGCACTTTGCGTGAGACTTGCACATGAAGAACAACCTGCGAATCGCGATTCTTTTCACCCTGATTACGACCGTGCTGTTCGGCGTCATTTATCCACTGACCGTCAACGGCCTGGCACAGCTTCTGTTTCCCTCAAAGGCGAACGGAAGCTTGCTGGTTAAAGACGGTCATGTAATTGGGTCGGCGCTTCTCGGACAGCCATTTTCTTCGCCGGGATATTTTCATTCACGCCCATCGTACGCAGGAACGGGCTACGATGCAGCGCAATCCTCCGGCTCAAATCTGGGGCCGACGAACCATCAACTAATCGAGCGCGTGAAGGCTGATGTAGATAGGCTGCATGCGGAAAACCATGGCGCCCCAAGTCCTATAGATCTAGTCACCGCTTCCGCCTCGGGCCTCGACCCAGAGATTTCGCTGGCAGCCGCTGAGTTCCAGATTTCTCGAGTAGCGCGCGCGCGCGGAATGAGCGAAACCGACGTTCGCTCGCTGGTCAGCAAACATACGCTAGGAAGGCAACTCGGTTTTCTGGGGGAGCCACGCGTGCGCGTTCTTGAACTCAATTTGGACCTGGACGCAGTTCATCCAGCCCCCTAAGCGTCAAGTCTTTCGGCCCGCGGCTTTGGGAGTGCCTTCACGAGGCGCCTGAAAACGGTAACCAACCCACGGCTCCGTGACGATGTATCTTGGCCGGGCGGGGTCGGATTCGACCTTCTTGCGCAATTGATTGATCACCACGCGCAAGCTGTCCGTTTCTTCGCCATAATCCGGGCCCCACACCGCCTGCAAGAGTCGGCGATGCGTCAAAGGCTTTCCCAGGTTTGCGACCAGGTGTTTGAGGACGTCATATTCTTTGGGCGTCAGGTGTACGGTCCGGTCCCGCACGCTCACTTCGCGGCTCTCGAAATCGATAGTGAGATCTTTCGATACGAACGACGGAAGTGAGTCAGTCGCTGTATTTCTCCGCAGTGCCGCTCGGATGCGCGCAAGCAACTCCTCGATTCCAAAAGGCTTGACGACATAATCGTCCGCCCCGGCATCGAGCGCCGCCACCTTGTCGCGCTCGGCATTCCGTACCGTGAGCATAATGATCGGGGCGTCGGAACCCCGCCGAATCTCGCGGCATGCCTCGATGCCTCCGATCCCCGGCATGTTCATGTCGAGCAGGATCAGGTCCGGCGGCCCCTTGCGTATCCACTCGAGAGCCTCTTCACCCGTTTTGGCCTCGGTAATTACGTAACCGCGCGCGGAGAGAGTAGAGCGCAGCACACGCCGGATCTGTGGTTCGTCGTCGACGACAAGGATGTTGGCTGCGTTCACTGCGCGTTCCTCGGGCCCCGCTCCACAGGCAAGGTGAAAGAAAAAACAGAACCATGGCCCAACTGGCTCGTCACGCTCATGCTTCCTTGTTGCGCCGCAATGATCGCCTTTGCGATGGGCAGGCCCATGCCCGTACCGCGGACGAGATACCGCTGATCTTTTCCACGATAGAATTTGTCAAAGATCATCGTCTGCTCTAAATCATCGATTCCGGGACCTCGGTCCGCGACACTGGTGGTCACGGTATCGCCTGTAAGCTCCGCTGTTATCGTGATGGGCGCGTCTTTCGGTGAATAGAGGTTCGCATTGTCGATCAATTGCCCAAGCGCTTCTTTCGCGCGTTCCAGATCGGCGCGAACCGGTGGAAGGCCGGGGGCGATGCGCACGTCCACCCTGCGTCCAGCGAGTGCGCTCTTGCAGTGCGATAGCGCAGCTCCGATGATTTCATTGACCGGAGTCGGAGCCAAGTCGAGCGAAACCTCACCCGCTTCCAGCTTAGCCATTTCGCCGGCTTCTTCGACGAGATGATTCAACCGGTCGCACTCTTCGTCGATGATCGTTAAGAGTTCGCGCGATTGCGCCGAATCCGGGTTAGGCGAGCTCAAAAGGCTTGTTACTGCTGCCTTCATTGAGGTCAGCGGCGTGCGAAAATCATGAGTGACGGAATCGAGCAGCGCGGACTTAAGACGCTCGCCTTGCCTCTCTGCCTCGGTTTGCCCGAGTTGCTCGACAGCACGGGCGCGTTCGATGGCAATGGCCACCAAAGTACTTAGGGCTTCCACCGATTGACGGGAGAGTTGTAAACCGGAAATTCCCAAGCTGCCGATGGGACGCACTCCCAGCCGCACAGGAATGAAGTACGCCGTATGCTCCGTGTCGACTGTGACTTCGTCATTCAAATAGGAGGCTTTCATTCTCTCTTCGTCCAAGTGAGCGGCGCCGAATCCAGAACGGTAAAATTTGTCTTTCTGCGGCAAGAAAAGCTCCGCCGCGCCGGCCTCAAAGCTTTCCACAATGTAATCAGGAATGGCGTTCATGAGTTGGATTACATTCCCCTCGCCCAACAATTGGCGGCTGAAACGGTAGAGACGCTCGACTTCCCGCCTTCGCTGATGAGCTTCATCCGCCTCTTTGCGAATGCGAGAGGAAAGCTGGCTTCCGGTAATCGACGTGATTAGAAAAGCGAACAGCGCGACCCAATTCTGAGGGTCCACCACCGTGAACGTTCCTACTGGCGGCAAGAAGAAATAGTTAAACGAAAGCATCGCCAGGACGGACATGAACACCGATACGGCCATTCCCCACACTGCGGAAACTGCTAGAATGGCCAGCAGAAAAGACAATGCCACTGTCGTTTGGTTTACACGTAAGACATGACGATAGAAAACGATGATACCGGCGAGTACAACCAGGGACGCCGCCACTCCCGCAATGCGCCCTCCCAGGAGTCTCTGCATCGGTACATTCTATCTTAAGGCGCAGGCTTGACGGGGAGATAGCCTTGCCAAAGAAGCCCGAAGAATGGCTGGAAATCGCCTCACCGCCGGAAAAGACACGGGGAGTTTTTAAGCTTTTCCTCGGCTATGCGCCTGGTGTCGGGAAGACCTTCAGCATGTTAAGTGAAGCTCTGCGGAGGCGCGGCCGTGGCGAGGATGTAGTCATCGGTTTCATCGAAACCCACGGACGCAAAGGTGTTGAAGAACTTGCCGAGCAGATGGAATCCGTTCCCCGCAGGAAAATCGAGTACAAAGGCACAATTTTTGAAGAAATGGATGTTGATGCGATTCTCGCGCGTCATCCTCAAGTCGTGCTCGTAGATGAACTCGCGCATACCAACATTCCTGGAAGCAAGCGCCGCAAACGATATGAGGATGTGCAAGAACTTCTGGCGGCAAAAATCGACGTGATCTCGACTCTAAATATTCAGCATATCGAAAGTATTGCGCCGGTCGTCCGCTCCATCACCGGGATCGTCGTACGCGAGACGGTGCCTGATTGGGTGCCGCTCACAGCCTCCGAAACAGTCATGGTCGATTTGACGCCGGAAGCCCTGCAGAACCGTATGAAGCGCGGCGATGTTTACAGTACTGAAAAGGTCGAACGTTCGCTGAAGAACTTCTTTCGCCGGGGGAATTTGATTGCTTTGCGCGAGTTGGCCCTGCGCCAGGTAGCCGAGCAGGTCGACCGTAGCCTCGAATCCTACATGGAGGCGCAGGACATCCGCAAGAATTGGGGTGTCCGAGAACGCATGGCCGTGTGCGTTTCCTCGAATCCCGCAGGGCAGTATCTCATCGCCCGCGGCGCAAGAATGGCGCGGCGCATGGACGCGGAATTGTATGTCGTCCACATCGACCGCGAGTTTGGACCAAAGGAGTCCAATCAGAGTGCCTTGGCGGCTAACTTGCGCTTTGCCGAAAGCCTGGGCGCTAAAGTCGTTCGTCTGAAGGCAAATAGCGTTGCGGACGCAGTTGCGGACTTTGTCCGCTCCAAGCACATTACTCAGGTTATTTTCGGCCGGGCACCTGTGCGTGATTGGCGAAAATACCTATACCTCTCGGCGGTCCACCGCTTCTTGCGCGAATCTCCTGCCGTCGACGTCCACATCGTGACCCAAGAAGCGGAGGATTGAGAATTCTTTAGTCCGGAGATTCTTTTACCCTTAGCTGGTTCTGTAAGTTGACCCACGGTTCCCTGCAGAATTGCCAAGGTTCAAGCGCATTGTGCAAATGTGTTCGCGAGCATCGCCACCCGGAGATCTCTTTCCGAGTTTTCCTCAGGTTTGCGAAATTCCAGTGAAATATTTATCCAACTACCGTTAGAATCGAGCCGTTGCCATTCTTTCAAATGAAAAAAATCATTATCGCCGTCGGCAGCAAGCGCGGTCCGAAGCTCAATGCTGTCATGGAAGCGCTCCAGTCCTTTTCAGCAGCTCTCGCTCAGGACTCTGAATTCGAAATAGTTGGCGTGGAAGTGGAGAGCGGCGTCAGCCACACGCCTGCGTCCCGCGATGAATTGATGCGCGGCGCTCGCCAGCGTTCGGAAGCTTTGCAGGAAATCGCGCTCCAGCGTGGGGCTGCCTGGCAATATTTCGTTGGCCTGGAAGGCGGGCTCGATGTCGTGCAGGAAGGCGAGTCAACGGACGAGGCTCCGCCTCCTTCGGTTTTGCTGAACGGCCAGCGCCGCGTCTTTCTGGAAAGCTGGGCTTACGTCTCCGATGGCGCGCGAGGCCATTACGGGCGCTCCGGCAGCATTGAGCTCCCTGAAGCTTTGGCTCACGAAGTTCTCGAAAATGGCGTCGAGCTTGCCGTAGCCATCGACCGCTTTGCCGGCGCTGTTGGGATCCGTGATGCGCAAGGCGCATGGGGCGTGCTCTCGAACAATTTCATCAGCCGGCAGGAGGCCTTTCGCGTTGCCGTGGTCGCCGCGTTTGCGCCATTCTATAATTCCAAGATGTATCGCACGCGAGCCGCTGGCGCATCAAATTCTTTAGGGTAAATTTGCGGCCGATATCGGATAATAACGTCAAAGAACGAACTTCTTTGCCGAACACTGAGTATTGAAAACGGATAACTGGTCTTAAGGGAGCGACCGTGGACATCGTCAAAGGCAATATGGGCTGGATCGAAGTCGTCGTGGGCCCGATGTTTTCCGGCAAAAGCGAAGAGCTAATCCGCCGCCTGCGCCGCGCGGAGATCGCGCGCCAGCGCGTGCAGATCTTCAAGCCGGCCATCGACGCCCGCTACACCGCCAACGAAATCGTGTCCCATTCCGGCCTCGGCATTCCATCGGACAACGTCTTGAAAGCCGCCGACATCATGGAAAAATTGTCGCCGCGCACCGAAGTCATCGGCATCGACGAAGCGCAGTTCCTTGGCGATGAGGTCGTCGACGTTTGTACCAAACTCGCCAATCTCGGCAAGCGTGTTATCGTCGCCGGCCTTGACACCGATTACCGCGGCCGCCCGTTCGAACCCATGCCGCGCCTTCTCGCCATCGCTGAAGAAATCACCAAGCTGCTCGCGATTTGTGTCCGCTGCGGCAATCCCGCGGTTCACACGCAGCGCCTGGTCGAAAGCGAGGAGCTGATCGTCGTCGGCGCCATGGGCGCCTATGAGGCTCGCTGCCGCCGCTGCTTCGAGCCCAATCCGGCCCTCGCCCAGGAAAAGAAGGACGGTCCGCAGCTCATCTCTCGCAACCGCACCGCCACGGCGGGCGGCAGCTAATCTCTTCCCCTCGGAGCATCATTGCCTTTCCGTTGACATTCATCGCTGTCATCGCTTGAGATAGCTGGCACATTCCGTCAAACTGGCTTGACCGAAATCCTCCTGGATCGAGCTAGCTCGCACCCATGATTATCGAATCCAAAGCACCGACCCGCGTCGACTTCGCCGGGGGAACGCTCGACATCTGGCCGCTTTATCTATTTCACCCGGGCGCCGTCACCGTCAACGCCGCGATTTCGCTCTACGCATCCTGTGTCATTGAAACGCAAGATCCGGGCGACAACCGCATTAAGCTGGTTTCCCGCGACATTAAGTGCGAAGAAAGCTTCGCCTCCTTCGCCGCCTTGGTAAAAGCCAAGCGCTACCGCCTCCCGCTCCTCGCGGAAATCGCCAAATTCTTCCATCCGCAGGGCGGCTTCACCCTCACTACCGATTCGGAAGCTCCCGCTGGCGCGGGCATCGGCGGCTCCAGCGCCATGGCCGTAGCCATTTGCGCCGCCCTCGACCGCTTCACCGGGGCGGGGAAGAGCAAGGTCGACTGGATCCACATCAGCCGCGACGCAGAAGCCATCGTCATCAATGTTCCCACTGGCACCCAGGATCATTACCCTCCCGCCTTCGGTGGTGCCGCGGCCATCGAACTTCCCCCGGGCGGCGAACACCGCGTTGAATTGCGCGTCAATCTTGACGAACTCGAGCGCCGCGTAGTCGTCGCCTACACCGGCAAGCCGCGCCAGCATGGCATCAACAATTGGGAAGTGTTCAAGGCGCATATCGGCGGCAAGCGTGCGGTGCAAAACAGCCTCGAGCGCATTTCCGAAGTGGCCCAGGAAATGCGCATAGCCATGGAAAAACCCGATTGGCAGGAGGCCGGCCGCCTCATGCGCGAGGAATGGTCCTTCCGCAAGCGAAATTTGCCCACCATCTCGACGAAGACCATTGACCGCGTCATCGACAATGCCCGCCGCAATGGCGCGCTGGCCGGCAAAGTCTGCGGAGCCGGCGGCGGCGGCTGCGTTGTCCTTTTGATTGAACCAGATGCCCGCGACCGCGTGGAAAACACCATTCATGAAGCTGGCGCCGAAGTGCTGCCCATGACCATCGACCGCCAGGGTGTCCAAGTCGTATCTCGCTAGAAATTCGTCCGAATCCCCCGTCCAGCCGTACAGTTCAGCCCCAAACGAGGACAGGTAAGGAAGAGGCATCCCCTTCCCATGCAGGCACCTGTTCACGGGCCTCCCGGCATCGTAGAATAGTGTATGCGGGGCCCCTCTTCGGTCCAGGGTCCGCTGTGCGTAACAATGATCTGGCTCGCCTTATCACTGACGCTCTTTCTCTTCGCTGATGCGGACGTTCCCCGCGTCAACAGCCTTCGTCCGCCCGCGAACTCTTCTCCCAGTTTCCCCGCGGACGATGAGATCCCTCTTTTCCCGAACGCGGGCGCATCGTCTGACGGCACGCAGCCCCAGAGCCAATCGCAGTCGAAAGCTGCGCCTCCCGCGAAGAACCCTAACGCCACGCTCCAGGAGAACTCAAAGCTGAACCTCATTCGCTATGTCTCCGGTGAATTTGCCAAAGCCGTCAAACCACTGCCGGCGGGCAAGGAAGGCGTCCATGTCAGCGTCGGCAAGCCGCTGGAGGCCGAGATGCTGGACCGCGCCGTCGCCTCGCACGGCCCGGCAGTGAATACCGGCGATAGCGTGCAGATCACCAAGCTGGAATTCCATGACCATCAGATCATCGTTGATGTAAACGGCGGTGGCCGCGGCAAGAGGCACTGGCGCGATCATATCCAAATCGGTATGGGTGGGGGTTATCCCACCATGCAGCCGGCCTCTAGGCAGGATCAGGGCCCGCCAGGGATGCAGCCGGGCATGGGTAGTACGATTTTCCTGGATTTCAACAAGCCCGTTCCCGACCTGACGCCGGATGAGTTAAAGCAGCTCCTGACTCCGTTTCTCAATTTTTCCAAGGAGCGCTCCGCGGCCGTGCAGTGGTTTGATACGCTTCCGCCGGAAATGAAGAAAGCCATTCAGGACCGCAGGCCCGTGGTAGGCATGGACCGCGAAGAGCTGATCGCGGCTATCGGCAAGCCCGACCACAAAGTGCGCGAGCGTGATTCCGACGGCAACGACATCGAAGACTGGATTTACGGCCAGCCGCCCTCAAAGACCGTCTTCGTGCGCTTCCAAGGTGACCACGTCACCTCGATCAAACAATTCCCGCAGTAAGACACAGCAATAGCGATTCATTCCCGCGGTTCCATGGCAGGGGGCCACTCCGAGACGGCAATTCTTCCATCAGATTGGCGTTCCAGTGTCGGGGCGTATAGCCCAAGCTGCTGCCTTCTCCACCACGTACCGTGCGCTCGCTTTTCCTCTGGCGTCGTAAACCAATACTGCCAAACCACCGCGCGTACTTGCCGCGGCGGAGCATGCGGGAACGGATTCCCCGAAAAAAGCAGCAGCACATCGGTATCTCCGCGGAGCAAACTCTCCTCTGTCCGCACCACGATTGGCTCCTGCCGCCACGAACTCAGCGACGCAAACCACAAATTCCAATCGAACCGCGGCTGATACGGCGCGTAAATCCTCGGCGCCTTGCTTGGGTCTTGCGGCTTGAAACGGAAGGGATACACGAGCCAGGTTTGTCCGTCGTCGGAACCCTGGAACTCGATTTCATAGCGCCCGCGCGTCATCATGGCGAACAGCCCATAGCGGTTCGCGATGCGAAACGGCTCCAGCGCGGAGACCGGTGTCGTCGGAAGCCGCCACGGCCGCACCATCCATACCAGCTGGGCAAGCGTCGCATAGAAAATCCAAGCGAGCATTACCGCCGCCGCGGCGATCTTCAACGCGGAGAACTGTGCCCGTAGTCTCGTTCGCCATTTGTCTTCGGGAGCCAGTGCGGCAAGAGGTTTAGCCTCTTTCGTGGCGAGGTAACTCTTTTTCATGAACCACGGCAGGAAGGGCAACACAACTTGGTCGTCCAGCAGCAAAATCCCCAGAGTCAGCACCAGGTAATTCAGGAACGTGTAGTTCGCCGAGAGAATGATCCCGATCTGCCAAGGCGTCACAATGAGAAAACACAAGTTTCGCAATCGCCGCGGCAGGAACATCATCCATACCAGCCCTAGCTCCAGAACGAGCGTTCCCAAGGCTGTCGCCGCATGAAACCAGTGCGGCCAATGCTGCATATACCAGCCGATCCACGTCGGCAGCGGGCCGTTCTGGTAATATTCGTCGAGCGCCGTGAAATTGCGCCATTGCGGATCGCCGCCCATGATCTTTGCTACGCCCGATTCAAAGTAAATCCGGAAGCATTCCCACACCAGCAGGAACAAGCTTGCGCGCGATGGCTTGCTTTCTTCACCCCACCCCGGCCGGAATCCCGCGGGCGCGAGGAACAGGGAAATGAAACCCGCTTCCAGAAGCATTCCGTCCGACTGATAAGCCGAGAAATCTTGCGCCGCGCTGACGAACGAAAGAAAGCACACAAAACAAATCGCAAGCATGCCCCGCGGCCACAAATTCAATACCAGCAGTACCGAAGCGATCATTCCTGCCCAGCAAATTCCAGTAAGCATGTGCGGACCGCTCGATAGCCACAGCACCGTCGGCGCGTACCAGTAAGCTGCGTGTCCAAAGCGTTCCG
>Ga0209239_1001380_pt1 | contig 14458 bp, 11 predicted proteins | sample GraSoi013_2_20cm_FD_185824 | JGI IMG/M metagenome (GOLD analysis project Ga0209239, IMG submission 185824) | Grasslands soil microbial communities from the Angelo Coastal Reserve, California, USA - Sample 10_02_2013_2_20cm (SPAdes) (version 2) | ecosystem: Environmental > Terrestrial > Soil >...
CAGCCTTCGCCGTAGCGCTCGAAAGCGAAATAGGAGTCGTCGGCGATCAGATCGCCATCTACGTACTTCACTCCCTTTTGCGCCAGTTCGTCCGCCAATTGTTCCAGCACTTGGATAGGATGGTCGTTGCGTTCGGTGCGCAGTAGATAAGGGAGTTCACGGCCGGAGAGGTTGGGATCGCCACGTCCGACCAGCACGAGATCGCCGATGAGGCGTCCGTGTTTGTCCAGGGTGCCGTTGGTTTCGACGGTGGTGCGGAAATTGTAGTCCGGCCCGATCAGCGCCAGCGCGGCGGCGGTAGTAAACAACTTGGTGTTTGAGGCTGGGGTGAATAGCTTGTCTGCATTCTGCGCGTACAGAGTTTTGCCGTTGGAAAGTGATACCACCTCGATACCCCAGAAGCCGCGAGCGAGGTCGGGTTGGGAAAGGATGGTGGCAATCCGCTTCTCGATGGCCCTTTGGGAAATAGCCTGAAGTTGTGTCGCCAGCAGCAGACAAAGGATCGTCAGGAGGTGGTGACGGGTACGGCACATTGCAGGCTGATTGTACCTTTTCCCGCGGCAGGCAGAGAAGAGTCCCATTTCGTGGCAAATAAGTGTGTCGCGCTGCACATACGAAGAAAACCCGAAGATAAACTAAACTACGGGGCGCTGCGTACGTCCAATACTCTCAGGTGTATTCCGGTCACTTTCGTGAACAGTGGGAGGAGAGGTTAAATTTCGCACGCATGTTCAGGAGCCACAATTGCAGCGTGCGACCCATTCTTCTGAATCTTCTAACCTTGGACCGCTCCACGCCGCGGCTCGCTGTTGTCAGCCTGTTTCTTTTTTGTTTCTCAGCTAGGATCGGTTTCGGTGCAGCTCAGCCAGACGCTGCGGAGGCGTTTTCTGCCCAACCAGCGGCTCAGATTGATCTTCTGCCGCTAGGGTTTGGCGGCCTGTCAGCGTCGGCTCGGCAAACGGCGAATGTCACGGTCGACTTCCTTGATATTCATCATGTGTTGCTTACCTTTAATCCAAAAAAGTTGTTCCGGCGGTTACCTGATTGTCCTCCGACTCATGACGACCGGGTGATCCACGCCATGGTTTTGGAAGTGCCGGGGGGAAGGGTTGTTCGGGAGACGGATTGGTATCTGCATGACGCGCGACGTTTTGTCTGGCCGATGGGTTCGGGTCGAGTCCTGTTGCGCAGGCTTAACAAGCTTTATGAAGTCGATTCAAGTCTTGCAGAAAAGCTGGCTTTCGACTCGCCGAAAGAACTTCTATGGGTATCGGTAACGCCCGACGGAAAACAGATCATCACCGAAACGAGCGAGGGGAGTCTGCCAGGCGGAGGCGAAACCAAGGGGCGAGTGAAGATTTCCTTTCTGGACGCCGATTCCTTGGCGGTGCAGAGAGTTATTCAGTCGCGGGATGCAGTCCGGTTGGAAGCGACGAGCTCGGGGTTCGCCGATGTCCGAAAAAAAGGCAACGCATGGCTGATTCGGTTTGGGCCTGTCAATATTGCGCGTATCAAGGGCGTGCCCAACATTCTCTATAGCAGCGTCAACACAATGCTCATCGGCCGCTGTTCGGTTTCGCGGAATGGCTACAACGTAAGCGCGTTCACCGTAACCGGGAACTCGCTGTGGCGGGAACGTTGGAGCGAGTGCCGCTACTCACCGGTAGTGAGACGGAGCGAAGATGGCAGCCGTTTTGCCTTCGGCACCATCGCCATCCCCGCGCGAACGAATCCTCCCGCAAGTGCGGGAGGCATTAATCCTGAAGAAGAGAACTTGGCGCAAACAATTCAAGTGTTCGACACGGCGAGCGGGAATTCTCTTCTCTCGCTGAGAGCGACACAAGCAGTTCTGGACGGACAGAATTTTTCGCTCTCTCCGGATGGACGTCAATTGGCGGCCATAGTTGGAAGCGCGATGAAGATTTATTCATTGCGAGGGATGTCTGCCGGCGAACGAGCGAAATACATTGCGGTCAAATCCGATACCCCAGGTCTTTACGTTCCTGCCGCAAAGACCGACAAGGCTGCTGCAGAGGAGCCACTCTACGCTTCAGCCGCGGAGGAGGAGCCGGACGCGACTGAGCAGCAAAGTCCTGTGCCGAACTCTAGCTCCCCGACGCAGGGTACCGCCAAGCCTTCACCAGGAAAAGGTACTAGCTTGTCCGCCGGTGCGACCGCAATCCGGCCGACTAGCGGCGTAGACGCGTCCATGCTCACGCTTCGGAGCCTATCCCAGATCGTGGTCTTGGATGTGGTGGTGACGGATTCCAAGGGCCACGTTGTGAAAGGGTTGCAGCAAGCGGATTTCATAGTAGCCGAAGACGGCAAGCCACAAAGAGTGAGCTATTTTTCCGAGCGCACTGGAGCACAATCGTCTCCGTCAACCTCACCGGCATCGCCACCGGCAGTGGAAACGCTTCCTGCGAATATCTTCTCAAACCAGTCGCAGCCGGTGGAACCTGGCTCGACAACCGTCGTGCTGCTCGATCTGCTTAATACACCACTCACAGATCAATCCCATGCTCAAGAGGAGCTGGTGAATTTTATTAAGGGCAAACCGAAGGATTCACAATTTGCCTTGTTTACGCTGGCTAACCGGCTGCAGATGATTCAAGGATTTACCCAGGATGGAAATGTGTTACTGGCCGCGGCGAATGGCAAGAAGGCTTCTTTGCGCCACAGGCCGCTAATGGATTCAGATACCGTCCTTCGCCCGTCGCTCGAGGCAGGAATGGCAACCGCGAAATTTCTCCCTAAACTCGACTTCTTTGTCCAATCACTTCAGCTGCAGGAATCCGAAGTTCGACTTATGGATGCGGATCAAAGAGTGTCCGTAACTCTGGATGCGTTCGCGCATTTGGCGCGTTACCTTTCAGGAATTCCGGGCAGGAAAAACCTGGTGTGGCTGTCTGGATCATTCCCGCTGAGTATCTATCCTGGCTCCAGCGGGCAGACTCCATTCCTTCACGGGAGTATCTACGGGGAGAGCTTGAAAAAGGCGGCGAACCTGCTTGCCGAGGCGCACGTCGCTGTATATCCGGTGGCTGTAAAAGGACTGGCGACTGATCCGCTATTCAGCGCCGCCAGCAATGATCTTCTCGCACCGCTTTCCATGCAGGGGTCGACTCCAGCAACCCAGGGCACAGGTGGAGGCGGACCGAGAGGCCGAGTGGCCAACACGGCTGTGCCAATCGCGATGATGCAGAACCAGGCTGAGCAGTTCGCCTCGGCACAAGCGGGTGACCGCGCGACTATGAACTAACTTGCTGCCCAGACGGGCGGACAAGCCTTCTACAACACGAACAGCATTGCGAAAGCGATCAATACCGCCGCGGAGGAAGGCTCGAATTATTACGCGCTTTCCTATACTCCTCTCAATAAGAAGACTGATGGCGCTTTCAGAAAGGTGAAGGTTTCGCTGGCCGGGAAGAAATACCGCCTGGCGTATCGCAGCGGATATTATGCCGTGGATCCAAGAGCGCTTGCGAAGCCTTCCAAAGATTTGACTTCCAGCCTGGCCCGTGCGGCCATGCAACAAGGATCGCCGCAGTCGCGGCAAGTGGTATTCGGCGCGCGAGTGGTGCCGCTGGGCAAGCCGAGGATGATGAAAGACGCGCCAGGCCGCGGTAAGCCGTCAAAGCGGAAAAGAAAAGACATGGATCTGCCGGTAGAGGTGCAGCGCTATTCCATCGATTATGCCGTGATTCCTGCAGATCTGCGGTTCGCTCCGACCCTGGGGGGAACGTATCGCGATGTGTTGAACTTCATGATTACGGCGTTCGATGATGACGGGAACCTAGTTGCCAGCCAGGTAAGCCAAATGATTGCCGATCTGAAACCAGAGACCGTGCAGGACGTCCTGGTGGGCGGCTTGCGTCTGCACCAGGAAATTGATGTGCCGATCACAAGTATCGCCATGCGTTTAGGCGTCGAGGATACCGCCAACAGTCATCTTGGCACGTTGGAGATTTCATTGCCGGTCAAGCCTCCTCCAGATGCACCGACAGCTGAAGCACGGAAATCCTTACCCCCAATCGAACCGGACTGATTGTTGATTGTCGATTGATGATTGTCCACGGCGCGGATCCTTAGCGATTTTCTTAATTGTGCCTTCTGAAATCTACGCTGCATCGGTTTAGAATCGGGCTTATGCGGCCGGTTTTTGACTGGAACATCGGTTCCCGCAAGCTCGGACTTGGAAAACGCACATTGATTATGGGCGTGTTGAACGTCACCCCCGATTCCTTTTCTGATAGCGGACTGCATTTTGATCGCGATCGCGCCTTGGAACACGCGCTGAAAATGCTGCGAGAGGGCGCCGATATTATTGACATCGGAGGCGAATCTACGCGGCCGGGGGCAAAGGTCGTCTCTCCAAGTGCATCCGGTGCGAAAGAATCTGGCGCGAGTCTAACTCAAGTGCGACCGGCAGTCAGCGAGCAGGAAGAATTGGACCGGGTGATTCCGGTGATCTCGGCGCTGAAGCAGAAGCGGCCCGATGCTGTAATCTCGGTGGACACCTACAAAGCTAAAGTCGCGCGTGCGGCGGTAGAAGCAGGCGCAGAGATTGTGAATGATGTGAGCGGATTTCGCTGGGATCCACAAATGGCAAAGACGCTTGCGGAGTTGAAATGTGGCGCAGTGTTGATGCACGCGCGTGGACTTCCGGAAGAGTGGCGAACTTTGCCGCCGGCGTCTGACATTGTGGTTCTGGTGAAGCGGGAACTCAGGGATTGGGCCGAGGTTGCAGTCCGGGTGGGAGTGAAGCGCGACCGCATGGTGCTGGATCCGGGGTTCGGCTTTGGCAAGAGCTTCCAGGAGAATTATCCATTGCTAAAGCGGTTTGAGGAATTTCATGAGCTGCGCTATCCGTTGTTGGTGGGTGTCTCAAGAAAATCTTTTATTGGACATGCGGTGGCGCGTGACGGCAAAGATGCAGACGTCGCAGACCGGCTATATGGCACCCTGGCTTCGGAAACGGTGGCCATCGTGAAAGGAGCGCATATCGTTCGCACTCATGACGTGGGGGCGGCTCTCGATGCGGCGCGTATCGCGGACGTGGTGGTGAGTTAGCCTGGGGAGGGCAAACTTTAAGAAATACAACCGCCTTTCAGAAGGTCTTTGCTGAGTCCAAGATGATGGTGACGGGGCCCTCGTTCACCAGTTCTACCTGCATCGTTTCCTGGAAGTGGCCAGTTTCACAGACTAATCCAGTGGCGAGGATGCGTTCTACGAAATACTCGTAGAGCTCGCGGGCTTGTTGCGGTGGAGCAGCCTGATCATACGACGGTCGTTTGCCGCGGCGAACGTCGCCATAGAGTGTGAACTGGGAGACGACCAGGACCTCGCCGCGAATATCCGAGACCGCCAGATTCATTTTTCCACTTTCATCTTCAAAGATTCGTAGGCCGACGCTCTTGTCGGCGAGATAATCGGCATCGGACTCTCCGTCGGCATTGCCTACTGCAAGCAGCACGACGATGCCGCGGTTAATCCTTCCCGTGACTTCGCCTTGCACCGCGACCTGAGCGCGGCTCACGCGTTGGACCACGGCACGCATAGAGACAGTGTCTAGTGTCTGGCTTCTAGTTTCAAGTAAAGCTCACCTATGGTTTGCTATTTGTGCTGCCGCTTACTAGAATCTCGTTTCTTCAAAAGGAGCTTCCCGCGATGTCGCGTCAGTTCAGGATAACTTTCCAGATGGCTGCAATGTTCGTCACGTTCACGGCGCGGGCCGCGGGGCAGAATGAACCACCAAAGAAAACAGCCGAAGTCCTGATCAGGAATGCCGTTGTGATGACCGTCACCCACGGAAATATTCAGAATGGCAGCGTCCACATTAAGGATGGCAAGATTGCCGCGGTCGGCAAAGACGTGACGGCAGCGCCAGGAGCCCTCGTGATCGACGCTGGTGGCAAGTATTTGACGCCGGGCATCATCGATTCACACTCGCACATTGCGCTCGATGATGACGTGAACGAAGCCACCAGTCCGGTAACACCACAAATGATGATGATGGACGCCTTCGACTATCAGGACAAGGCCATCTATCGCGGGCTTGCTGGCGGCGTAACCACTTCGCTGCTGCTGCATGGCTCCGCCAACATGATTGGTGGCCAGGCGATTGTCATCAAGCACAAGTACGGAGCAAGCCGTGACGCCATGTTGTTCCCGGGCGCCCCGCGATCCATCAAGTTTGCCAGCGGAGAGAATCCGAAACGCGTGTATGGCGGGACCAGTTGCCGTCCACTCGTATGGGAAATTTTGCGGTCCAGCGCGAGGCGCTGGTTCAGGCTCAGGAATACAAGCGCGACTGGGACGACTACGACACCAAGGTTAAGAAAGGCGACAAGGACGCGAAGGCTCCCAAGCGCGATCTGAAGCTCGAAGCGCTTGCGGATGTTTTGCGTGGAAAGCTGCTGGTCCAGATCCATTGTTATCGTGCCGATGAGTTGCTGACGGAAATGGCTATGGCAAAGGAATTTGGATACAAGGTACGCGCCTTCCATCATGCGCTGGAAGCGTACAAGGTGGCTGACAAGATTGCTGCCGAAGGTGTGGGGATCGCTACTTTCTCCGATTGGTGGGGATACAAACAGGAGGCGTGGGACGCAATCCCGTGGAATGCTGTTATGTCGATGCGAAAAGGCGTGCGGGTTTCCATCAAGAGCGACTCTGATGATTTCGCGCGACGCTTGAACCAGGAAGCAGCCAAGACCATTCACTACGGCGGAGCTACCGAGGAAGAAGCCTTGAGGATGATCACATTGAACGCGGCGTGGATTATCGGTGTGGACGATCACGTGGGCTCGATCGACGTAGGCAAAGATGCGGATCTTGTGATCTGGGACGGATATCCGCTCTCCAGCTATGGTGTGCCGGAAAAGGTGCTGATCGATGGCGATGTTTACTTCGACCGATCGCTGCCTGGATTCGGGATGCCGCATTATCGGGAGGGACAGTGATGCGGAAGGCGGGGTTCGAGTTTCTAGTGTCTGGTGTCCGGTCTTTTTTGTCAGGTCTCGGGTGTTCGCTGTCGGGTCTCAGGCCTTGGGGATCTGGCTACCTCTACTTGCTCGGATGTTTTTCGGTTTGTTTGATTCTTTCCGGGATCGGGGTGGCGCAGCAGCCGAAACCTGTTGTGCTTAAGGGTGGGAAACTGCTCACGATTTCGCATGGAACTATCGAGAACGGCGTGCTGGTGATGGAGGGCGGCAAGATTGCAGCGCTCGGGACGGCGAATTCGGTGACTATTCCCAGGAATGCGCCGGTGATTGATGTCACTGGCATGACGGTATATCCGGGACTGATCGATTCCGAGACATCTTTGGGCCTGACTGAGATTTCGGCTGAGCCGAGTACGAATGATCAAGTGGAAACCAGTGACGAGATCATGCCTCATATGCACGTCTACGACGCCTTTCATGCGGAGTCGGAACTGATTCCGGTGACGCGGATCAATGGAGTGACCAACGCCATCGTGGCGCCGGATAGCCGGGATACGCTGCCGGGGCAGGACTCGTTCATTCAGCTAGATGGCAACTCGGCGCTGGAAATGCTGTTGGTGCGTGACATCGCAATGCCCCTGAATTTCACCGGCGATCAACGAAGAAATGAGTCCTGGGAAAAGAGGAAGTTTCCCTCTACGCGTATGGGCATGGCGGCCCAGCTGCGCCAGGCATTTCTCGATGCGCAACGGTACGCGCAAGACTGGAATGACTATGACAAGAAAAAGGCCGAAACCGGAAGCAAGCCAGCGGGAAACAAGCCGGCAGACGACAAGGACAAAAAGGCTCCGACCGCTCCCAAGCGCGACCTGAAACTTGAGGCATTGCTTCCCTATCTGCAAGGGAAAAAATCGATCGTGCTGGCAGCCCAAGGTCCGAGTGATCTGGAAACGGCGGTGCAATTGGCACGCGAGTTCAATTTGAAGTTTGTGTTGAATCACATCAGTCACTCGCAGAAGGTTCTCGACTATGTGGCGAGCCTGAACGTGCCAGTGATCGTGGGGCCGATTTACGAAACGCCAAAAGCTGAAGAACGTTACGATGCGGTTTATAGTTTGCCGGCGCAGTTGTACAAACGCGGCGTGAAAATCGCATTTGCCTCGTTCGACGCCCACAATGTCAGGAACCTGCCTTACCAGGCGGGCTTTGCCACAGCGTTTGGCTTGCCTTATGACGAAGCTTTGAGAGCGATTACGCTGAATCCGGCGGAGATCTGGGGGGTTGCCGATAGGCTGGGATCTCTGGATGTGGGAAAGACTGCCAACGTAGTGATCGCCAATGGAGATCCTCTCGATTTGAAGACAGAGGTGAAACAGGTGTTCATCGAAGGCCGCGAAATTCCGATGACCAGCCGTCAGACACGGCTCCGGGACCAATACTCGACTCCATAACATCCGCTATTCTGGGTTTGCACTATGCTCGCATCACAATCGTCCCCGGGGACGTTGACCATGGCAAGTGCCAGCAGTTAGGATTCTGTGTGGGGCAATCTCAAGCCGGCGGCAGCCTTGTGCGGTGATCCTTCCTTTACATCAATTCGTTTGGGCCAGTACACTACTCGTTTCCTTGTCGAATCTTTTTGGAGGTGGGATTTTCATGGCTATGGATGGGAAAAAAGAGAGCGTAGAAAAAGTTAAACGGATCATTGGCGAGCAGTTGGGAGTGGATGAAGGCGAGGTCACGCTCAGCGCCTCGTTTGTCGATGATCTGGGAGCGGATTCCCTGGACCGGGTGGAGCTGGTAATGGCGCTGGAAGAAGCCTTCGATCTGGAGATTCCAGATGAGGAAGCGGAGAAGATCCGCACCGTGCAGGACGCCATCGACTATATCGAGAAGCAGGCAAAAGTAAGCAAGTAGAGGTCAGCTCGCGGACGCAACGTAGTTCAACCCGCAACAGCCGGCGGGCTTGGGTTGGGCAAAGCACTAGATCGCCGGGCGCTAGCAGAAAGACATGCGAGGAAAACAATGGCAGCCGTTGACGAAAAAGTGAAGCAGATCATCGTAGAACAACTAGGAGTGGACGAAGGCGAAGTCACCGCGAGCGCCTCGTTCGTGGACGATCTCGGCGCCGACTCGCTCGACACCGTGGAACTGGTAATGGCCTTCGAAGAAGCCTTTGAGATTGAAATCCCCGACGAAGACGCGGAAAAAATCCGCACCGTGCAGGACGCCGTTGATTACATCGGCAAGCACGCGAAAGGCGGGAAGTAGTTGGGACGTAGGGTCGTAATCACTGGCATAGGGCTCATCTGCGCCGTGGGCAACACTACGGAAGAAGTGTGGAAGAACCTGCTCGCCGGTAAAAGCGGAGTGGCGCGCATTACGCAGTTTGACGCTTCCCAGTTTGCTTGCCAGATCGCAGCCGAAGTCAAGAATCTCGATCCGCTGCAATTCATCGAAAAAAAAGAATTGAAAAAGATGGGCCGCTTCATCCACCTAGCATTGGCGGCTACGGATGAAGCTATGAAAGCGTCCGGGTTGCAGGTGACGCCGGAAATTTCGACCCGAGTGGGCGTGCATATTGGCTCAGGCATCGGAGGGTTTGATGTCATCGAGCGGGAGCATATCAATCTGCTGAACGGAGGCCCTCGCAAGATTTCCCCTTTTTTTATTCCCGCGGCCATCGTGAACCTGGCTGCCGGACATATAAGCATTCGTTACCACGCCCAGGGGCCGAACGAGGCTACGTGTACGGCCTGCACGTCCAGCGCTCACTCCGTGGGTGATGCCTACAAAATCATCGCGCGCTGTGACGCCGACGCCATGATCGTCGGCGGGACGGAGGCGGCCATTACTCCGATGGGAGTGGGCGGATTCGCCGCTATGCGGGCACTTTCCACGCGGAATGACGCGCCGGAGAAAGCTAGCCGTCCATGGGATTCCGGCCGGGATGGATTCGTCATTGGAGAAGGTGCGGGAATCCTGATCCTGGAAGAGCTGGAATTTGCCCGCCGCCGCGGAGCGGAAATCCTGGCGGAGATTGTGGGCTACGGCATGAGCGGAGATGCTCACCACATTACTCAACCCGCGGAGAATGGCGATGGCGCCTACCGCGTCATGCTCACTACTCTGAACGACGCCAAAGTGCAACCGGAGCAGGTGGGATACATTAATGCGCATGGCACCTCGACGGACATCGGGGACAAACTGGAAACGGTTGCTATCAAGAGGGCGTTTGGAGATCACGCATACAAAGTGGCGGTGAGCTCGACTAAATCCATGACTGGTCACCTATTGGGTGGCGCGGGCGGTCTGGAGAGCGGGATTACGGTGCTGGCACTGCGCGACCAGGTTTTGCCTCCCACGATCAATTTGGAGAATCCTGATCCAGAGTGTGATCTGGATTACGTTCCGAACCAGGCGAGAAAAGCCAAAGTGGACTACGCCATGTCGAACTCTTTCGGCTTCGGCGGGACCAATGGGGCGTTATTGTTCCGGCGGTGGGGCGAGTAAAAAATCGGGCCGCTCACAAGAGCGGCCCACGAAGTAGTTGGTACGATGTTGAGCTTATTGAAGAGTGACAAGAACCTGTATGACCCCACTTCCATGTGGGAGAGGTTCCAAAGCCTTCCCTAATACTGCTCCGACCATCTTGCGCCCATCGGTTCCTTTCATAGCGTAGCCTTGCTTGCTGGAAGTGACGAGCAGATCGCCAGCTTCGATAGCGCCATTTTCAGCAGTGACCTTACAAGGAACAACACCTACGACTGCCAGAGGCACATCGGACTTCGGGGCTTCACCCATCTTGTACGGAGCCGCGAGCACTCCGGGCTTGGTGGAATAGATGCCAGCCACCAGTGTGGAATAAGGTTTTGCGGTACGAGCAAGGCGGCGGGTGGAACTGCGGTCAATCACCAGTACGTCGCCAGCAGCATAGGCGGATTTGGATCCTTTCACGGAGAAGGCTTCGGCAAAGTCGGCGCCGCCGGTGTTATAGGTGGTGGCGAATACATCTCCCGTGTCGTTTACGCGGAAAACGTTTTGAAGGACGCCGGGCGTATGCGTCATGGTTCGACCGACGATCAAAGTGCCACCACCATCGCTGTAATCCTCTTGGAAAACGCCAGCTGCTCCGCTAGTGGCGTTTATCACACCCAACACGCCGATGGGGTAGCCTGCTCCACATGCCGTGGCGCATGGAGAAGCCACATCTCCACGTACGCCCACTCCGTTTGGACTCTGAGCGAAGCCGCGAACACCGACGCCGGAGCCGCTGGCGGCACTGGCGCTGCCGAAAAGTCCGAGTCCCGAGGGGCTGCTGCTAAAGAAAGCGCCTCCGGTAGCGCTTCCGGTTTTGGCCATGTTTTCGCCTCGGACGGCTACGCCGGCTGGGCTAAAACTTCTTCCCCACACGCCGTTGTTGAAACCGCTGGTGCCGGTTGCCTGGCCAAATACGGCCCCTACGCCACCGGTAGAAGAGGTGCTGGCTTTAAGACCAAATCCACTTCCAGTCTGAGTTACGCTTACGACCTGCGAAGCGGTTGCTCCATTGAAATTGGTAGGGCCTTGCGTGGTCTGGGCAGGGCTCATGGTCGCGCAGAAAAACAGGCAGATTCCTAGAATCGTCAATCTTGTGTCGGCTTTCATCTGAGTTCAAACCTCGGATCGGAATTCTTCGCAAATGGCTTCGCAAAGTGGTGCATTTTGGAAGCTGCCGAAAGGAAGGTGAGTTGTACATCTAAGGTATTTCATCGAACAGGAACATTCTGTAGACGACCTTAGCCCGGTTTTGAAAATCCTCCGGATCGAGCTCTGCTTTTTGCGGTTCTTCTGGAAAAACGAACGAGGTAAGCATGCTGGAAACATAGCCTACGGCTTCGCGCTGTTCCATGATTCTGGTGCCGGTTCGCTACTGGCCGCAGTTAGCGATGCAGCGCACGGTTTGCAGTTCGATTTCAGCTTTCTTGTGTCCGGAGAAGGAAGCGTCGGGTTTGATCACCAGCGATTGCGGGCCGTCGGCAAGATTGAAGTGACAATCGAAGGTCAGCGACTGGACTCCGCGCTGCTTGCAGAATGTATTGCCGAGGGCGGATGACAGAGTTTCGGGCTTGTCGTAGATCTGGTCGGCGAATTTCGAAGGCAGGACGGCGATCGTCATTGGTACTGGAGCTTTGATCTTCACGCTGAGCTGCTGGCCATCTCGCTCCGGAGTGAGCAGGCTGTAAATTTTGGGAACCGATGTCAGCTCATACTTTTCTTTCACCAAACGGAACCATTGATATTCGGGCTGAATACAATTGTTTACGCAAGTCCAACTGTAGTACGTGATTTTCAAATCGTTGGGCGAGATGAACTTCTTTGCGCCGCGGTTCAATACCGCGACGATGCCGGTGAGGATAGCGCGATCGGGAGTGCGTTCATCCTGAATAATAAGCACCATGGGACGTTCGGACGGAAGATGGCATTCGTAAGTCGTGGTGGTGACGTGCTCTCGCATACATCGATACGTAAGGTTACTCAGAGTCGCGGGATCGGGATGCTGAAGCGCATTATTCCAATCGTCCGCAAAGGCCATGGCAATGGTAACCGGCTGTTTGGCCCGTATGTCAATGTGCATGTTCCCGCCGCCAGGACCGGGCCGGTAAACGCGGCCGGAATGGTAATCGGCAGGGTCGAGTTGCACTACTTCGTCACTGGCACGTGTCCAATCGAAAGTCTTCTGCTGCGCGGTTGACGACTGGGCGAAGGCACAGAGCAACAGCCCAATGGTGCAGGTGATGTTCATGGGAATTCATAAACATTTAAGGCTGGGTCGCGACTAGCGCACAAGACGATTCAGCGCCGGCGCATTACGTAAGTACTCGGAATTGCGTGGCGGAGCTGCAAACCTTCCGAATGATGACAGTTAATAAATGGAGCCGCCTGCCTGCGTCGAACTCAACACACCGGCATTGGCCGAAACGGTGTACGCAGTGCCGCCTTTTCCGGTCCACATAGAGAGATTAAACGTGCCGCTGGCATTGATCCGGTAAACACTTATGTCGGAATAGGTGAGCGGCGTTTTTGGTTGGCATACCTGGGGCGCGCCGGGCGCTTGCATGAAGTAAACCGTACTCGAGCCCACGACTGTTGCATTCCCCCGACTGTCGATTAGCAGTGCGGTTCTCTCGTCGATGGCAATGTCACGCGGCGCGTTTGACCAGGCATTGGTGTAGACGCGGCACATGAACGCGAGATCGCGTCCCATACGGTCGCGGGTGACGAAGTGCGGATCAGCGATGATCCCTTGCAAGGTGGAGAGATTCGCAAAATCACGATCGAGCGTGATATACCGAGTGAACGGATCTGCCAGTGCCTGGCTTGAAGTGACGCCCTGACTAGCCTGCGCTGAATAGATGAATTGGGAAAGCACGTTCATGCCGGCACTGGTGCCGCCGATGGGAACTCCACCAGCGATAAGCCCATTGAGCGCATCCTGGACCGGCGTGCCTTTCCAGTAATTGATGTAGTTAGATTGGTCGCCGCCGGCGATCCATAAAGCTTCAGCGCTTTGGATGGTACTGATCACGAATGGATCGCTGGCTGCGGTACGGTTTGGAATAATCAGGGTGGCGACCGAATTCTCATTGGGGCAGAGTTGTTGGATGTACGGGTTGTAGGCGTCGGTTCCGGTGGCGCGGATCACCAGGAAATCGCCGTTGCCGCTGCGCTGGCATATCCACTGGAAGGCGGCGTCCACATCAGTTCCACCACCCATTAGTACCGTGCCGGGAGTGGTGGAAGCGAACACATCATTACTATAGCCTACGCGGAAATAGGAATATTGCTTTGCCGCCACCGCTGGCAGCACGACGGAAAACACAAAGAGCAGCAGAAGGAATTTTCGCATGCTGGCCTCCCGGGAACGGAATCATAATGCCAGAAGGCGTGAGCTGCCAGGCTTTTGAGCTGTAAAGTTTTTTCGTGGAGTTAATGTATGTCATCAGCCAGGCGCGTCACGCACGAATACACCCAAACGAACGATGCTCCGCCGGACAGGGTCTTCCCGCTGCTATGTCCTGTACGGGAGGCAGACTGGGTGCCAGGATGGCAGTACAAGATGATCTATTCAAAATCAGGCGTGGCGGAGGCGGGATGCGTATTCACGACTGCGAATGACGATGGCACGGAAACTACATGGCTCGTCACTGAATACAATCCAGCCGCGTTCCGCATTGCGTTTGCATGGGTGAACCCGGGCCAAGTGGCAGCTCAAATCGGAATTTCTCTGAACAAGAACGCACAGGGTACGACCATCGCACTCATTCGTTACACCTATACAGGCTTGTCGCTCGCTGGTAATCAAGAAGTCGAACGCTACGACCAGAACTGGTTCGAGAGCAAGATGCAGAGTTGGGAAGCTGCCATCAATCACTACTTGCGGAAGGGAAAGGCAATCAGTGGAGCGGCGTGGGAGTAATCAGCTCGAAACGCCCAGGGGGATCTATTGCGGCGCCGTACCTTTCACTATC